>Ga0208242_100064_pt1 | contig 150149 bp, 144 predicted proteins | sample SubbioAug_CSW13A_FD_184825 | JGI IMG/M metagenome (GOLD analysis project Ga0208242, IMG submission 184825) | Serpentinite rock and fluid subsurface biosphere microbial communities from McLaughlin Reserve, California, USA - CR12Aug_CSW13A (SPAdes) | ecosystem: Environmental > Terrestrial > Deep... | reverse complement strand
TCAGGCTGACGTTGCCGCGCTGCACGGGCAAGCAGTGTTCGATGCGTTTGAATTGCTCGGGTGTGATCTCCATGCCTGCAGTTTCACATCCGGTGACTTCCGTCGCAATTAGTGTTAACACGCCCTAGTCCATGCGCTCGACACCGAGCAGCAGGCGCCGCCGGACGTACTCCTTCTGCATCTGCCGCAGCATGTCCTGCGACTCGCGCGAGCGCGCCAGTCCGGCGAATTCGTCAACGTCGATGCCGATCGGGAAGTCCTGCGCCTGCAGCGTCATGCCAAAGGCCCGGAAGGTGTGCTCGTCGAGCACGTCGGCCGCCACCTCGTGCCCGACGTAGCGCGAGAAGTGGGCCAGGTCGGCCTGGCTCTGGAAGCCGACCAGGTCGTAGGCAAACAGGCAGCGCATCAGCCAGTCGTGCTCCGGAATGGCAGCCAGGATCAGCGGCGGTGGCAGCGGAATGTGCAGGAAGAAACCGATGCGCTGGCGGCAGCCCATGGCGCGCAGCTCGGCGGCCAGCGGAATCAGGTGGTAGTCGTGCACCCAGATGACGTCGTCGGGCTGCAGCAGCGAGGCCAGCTTGTGCGCGAACATCTGGTTGACGCGGCGGTAGCCACCCACGAAGCCGGCGTCGAAGTCGGCCAGATCCAGGCGGTAGTGAAACACCGGCCAGAGCACACCGTTGCTGTAACCCAGGTAGTAGCTGCGGTGGTCGTCGCCGCACAGGTCCACCGTGGCCAGCTGGACCTTGCCCGCGTGGCCCAGGTGCAGCTCGCCCTCGCCGGGGGTGCCGCCTTCGACCACCTTGCCGCTCCAGCCGAACCACAGGCCCCCGGTGTTCTGCAGGGCCTGCCCCAGCGCCACGGCCAGGCCGCCGGCCGAGGCCTTGCGTGGATCGCCCACGCGGTTGGAGACCACCACCAGCCGGCTCATATCACGCTGTCCCAGTCGGCCGACAGGCGCACCGCCGCGTTGATGATGCCCACCATCGAATAGGTCTGCGGATAGTTGCCCCACATCTCGCCGGTGACCGGGTGCGTGTCTTCGGACAGCAATCCGAGTTCGTTGCGGGCCCGCAGCATGGTTTCGAAGATGGCCCGGGCCTCGGCCACGCGCCCCACCCGCGCCAGCGCATCAATGCGCCAGAAGGTGCAGATGTTGAAGGCCGTCTCGGGCTTGCCGAAGTCGTCGGCGGCTTCATAGCGGCGCATGTAGGGGCCGTCGCACAAGTGGGTTTCCAGCGCGTCCAGGGTGGACAGAAAGCGCGGGTCCATCGGGTCGATGAAGCCCACTTCGGCCATCAGCAGCACGCTGGCGTCCAGGTCCTGTCCGCCGAAGCTCTCGGCAAAGCACTGGCGCTGACCGTTCCAGGATTCGTTCAGGATGCGTTCGCGCATGGTGTGGGCGTGTCCGGACCAGTGGGCTTCGCGGTCCGGCAGGCCCAGCGTGCGTGCAATCTTGGCCAGCCGGTCGCAGGCGGCCCAGCACATGAGGGCCGAGCTGGTATGCACCCGGGCGCGGGTGCGCAGTTCCCACATGCCGGCGTCGGGCTGGTCGAAGATCCTGACCGCCTGGTCACCCGCAGCTTCAAGCCGCTTGAAATCGGCCTGGCCGGCCGGATGCAGCAGGCGCTTGTCATGAAAGGCCTGGGCGGCGGCCAGCACGATGTTGCCGTAGACGTCGTGCTGGAAGTGTTCGTGCGCCTGGTTGCCCACACGCACCGGGCCCATGCCCCGGTAGCCGGGCAGGTGCTCGCAGATGTGTTCGGGAAGGTCCCGCTCCAGACCGATGCCGAACAGCGGCTGCACGTGTCCGCCGTTGGCGCCGACCACCGCATTGGTCAGCCAGCCCAGGTAATCCTCCATGGTGCCGACCTCGGACAGGCTGTTGAGTGCCCGCACCACGAAGAAGGCATCGCGCAGCCAGCAATAGCGGTAGTCCCAGTTGCGCTGGCTGTGTGGCGCCTCGGGGATGCTGGTGGTCATGGCGGCCACGATGGCGCCGGTGTCCTCGAACACCGAAAGCTTGAGCGTGATGGCGGCGCGGATCACCGCGTCCTGCCACTCCAGCGGCACCGCCAGTCGTTGGCTCCAGCTGCGCCAGTAGGCCAGCGTCTCCTGTTCGAAATGCCGGGCCGTGTCGCCGACACCCCCTTCCAGGGTTTCGTCGGGGCCGAGCAGGAAGTTCAGCTCGCGGGTCAGCAGAAAGGGTTGGCCACCGAGCACATGGGTGATGCCGGCGTCGGTCTGCAGGCGCAGGGTCTGCTGCTCGCCGATGTAGCGGATGTGGTTGCTGCCCGAGGTGATGGTTGGCTGTTGTGCACCCCAGCCAAAGCGCGGCGTCAGGCGCACGCGGATGCGGGGCGTGCCCTCCAGCGCCCGCACCCGGCGCACCAGCATGGTGGGCCGGAAGAATCGGCCACGCGACGGGAAGCGGGGTGCGAAATCGGTGATCAGCAGGCGCTGACCGTGCCGGTCGGTGAGCTCGGTTTCCAGAACGGCGGTGTTGGGCACGTAGCGCTGCCGGCTGCTGGCAAGGTCTTCGATGTCGATGGCAAACGTGCCAGCCCCATCGCCCGTGCCCAGCAGGGCGTGGAACACCGGGTCACCGTCAAAGCGCGGCAGGCAGCACCAGACCACCTGCCCCTGCGGATCGATCAGGGCACTGAAGGCACAGTTGCCGACCACGCCCAGCGACAGGCTGGCCTGGGCCGGCGGCGCGAAACGGGCGGTGTCGAAGGGGAGGGGCCCGGGAAGGGATGAGGGGTTGGTGTTCATGGCTGGTGAATCCTGGAGATGCGTTGAAGCCATTGGCGCAGGGAGTGCGGGTCGGCCATGCGGTAGGACGCGCAGCTGGCGCCGTCGCCGACCTTGATGCCGATACCGCCGAGCTGCTGCACGCGCCGGAACCCCGCCTCGTCTGTCACGTCGTCACCGGCAAACACCGGCACGCGCCCCTGAAAAGGGGCCTCCTGCAGGAAGGCCGCAATGGCTTCGCCCTTGTTCACGGCCACCGATTTCACTTCGACCACCGCCTTGCCCTGCAGCAGCTGCAGCGACGGTTCACCGGCAATGGCCTGCCCCATGTGCGCATGGCAGAGCGCTTCGAGCTGCGGTGCCAGGCGGTAGTGCAGTGCCACCGAATGGGACTTGTGTTCCATGATCAGGCCCGGGTGCTGCCCGACCAGGGCACGCGCGGTGGCCAGAGCGGTTTTCAGCGGTGGCGACGGCGCCACGCACAGGGTCTGGTTGGCGCACCGTCGCACGGCGCCGTGCTCGAAGGCGGTGGGCAAGCGCAAGGGGGCCAGAAAGGGATCGAGGTCGTCCTGCGCACGGCCGCTGACCAGCGCCAGCGCACCATCCAGGACCACCTGAAGGCGCTCAAGGGTGGGGCGCAGGTCGGGGTCGACTTGCACGGCGTCGGGTCTGGGTGCCAGGTCGGCCAGCGTGCCGTCAAAATCAAGAAACAGCGCGGTGGCGCCCGGCAACTGCTCCGGTGGGCTCCTCATCACCTGTCCGACCATACCAGAGCACGGGAGTTCCCGACCCGGTGCAAGGGACATGCAGCGCCCTCACCTTTCAGGCTTGGGGCAGACCGTGCTCGATGGCGTGTTGCTGAGCGGCCTGCACGCGCTCGCCAATGTGGTCACCCTCCAGTCCGTCCCGCCGTGCCTGGGCCGCGACATGGGCGGTGTCCACTGCGCGTGCAAGCTCCAGTGCGGCCAACAGGCGGTCGCGCTGCGGGTAGGGCGCGTTCTCGAAACCCAGCCGCCCGCGCGCGTCACATTCGCAGGCCAGCAGCACCTCTTCAAACCGCTGGGGTCTGCGCAAGGCGTCACACCGGTGCAGCAGGCGCAGCAGGGCCGAGGCACCGAACTCGCTGCTGCGATGGATGTGTCCGTGTTCTCTGGCCACCACTTCGGCCAGCTCGCGGCATTCGCGCGGGGCACGCCAGCGCTCGCAGACCTGCCGCAGCAGGTGGACGCTGCGCTGCTCGTGACCGATGTGGCGGGGCAGCACCTCGGCCGGGGTGGTCCCTTTGCCCAGGTCGTGGCACAGGCAGGCAAAGCGGACTGGCAGCGACGCAGCCAGGCGCGCGCTCATGTCCAGCACCATCATCAGGTGAACCCCGGTGTCCACCTCCGGGTGGTAGTCGGCGCGCTGCGGCACGCCCCACAGACGGTCGACCTCGGGCAGCAGGCGTTGCAGCGCACCACATTCGCGCAGCACCTCGAACATGCGGCTGGGCTGGCGCTCCATCAATCCACGCGCCAGTTCCTGCCAGACACGTTCGGCCACCAGGTGGTCAACCTCACCGTGCTCGACCATCTGGCGCATCAGTGCCATGGTCTCGGGAGCCACGGAAAAATCGGCGAATCGCGCGGCGAATCGCGCCAGCCGCAGTATGCGCACCGGGTCTTCGGCAAACGCACCGGTGACGTGTCGCAGCACCTTGTGGTGCAGGTCCTGGAGACCACCATGCGGGTCGATCACCACGGCATCCGCGGGTGTGTCGACATGCGCCTTCGCAATCGCCATCGCATTGATGGTCAGGTCACGCCGGGCCAGGTCTTCCTCCAGCGTCACCGACGGGTGTGCATGGAAGTCGAAGCCATGGTAGCCCGGTGCGGTCTTGCGCTCGGTGCGGGCCAGTGCGTATTCCTCGCGCGTGTCCGGGTGCAGGAAGACGGGGAAGTCACGGCCCACCGGCACGAAACCTCGCGCCAGCAGGGCCTCGGGGGTGGTGCCCACCACCACCCAGTCACGATCCACATGGGCCTGTTCGTTGTGCTCGCGGGCCAGCAGCGCATCGCGCACCGCGCCGCCCACCAGATAGATATCCATGCAGCGAGTGTAGACCGGGACGTCCCGAACGGCGCTGTCGGCGGTCAGACCTCGACCACCGTCGAGGCACTGATGCGTGCGGTGCCGCCGGCCATCAGGCGGGCGATCCGGCCATGCTCCATCTGCAGGACCACCCGGATGACGCTCGGGGACGGCGGCTGCATCAGCCATCCCTGTTCGATGTGCATGTGCTGGTCCTGGACGTGCAGCACATCGTGAAGCAGACAGGCCAGCGGGCCCGCTGCCATGCCGGTTCCCGCTTCCTCGGGGATGGCGAAGCGGGGTGCGAACATGCGGGCACCGGCATGGCGACCCGGTCGTTGAGTCTCGGTCGTGAAAGCGTAGGCGCCGATCAGGTCCAGCTCCTCACTGATCGCCTGCAGCAGCTCCTGTCGCGGTCTGAGTTCGGCCAGCGACCGTGCGTCAGGCAGTTGAATCAGCAGGAAGGCATTGCCCGTGCTGACCACGAACGGATCCAGCATGCCCGGCCGCGGACCTGTCGCCATTCCCATCGACAAGGCGATCCGGGCACCTGTACCGGATGTCGCATCGATGCGGTTGAAGACGGGGGCGGTCTGTTCCATGAAGACCGTATCGCCCTCGATCAGGATGTCCCTGTGGCCGTCGATCGTCTCCTTTGAAAAGCGCCCGTCCCCCAGAGCGCCCCGCTGCCTCAGGAGGGAAAACGTGGCCACGGTGGCGTGCCCGCAATGGGCAATCTGGCGCACGGGCGTGAAGAACTCCAGCTTGACGGTGGCCTTGTCCGACGCTGAGACAAAGGCCGTCTCGGACAGGCCCACCTGTTGCGCGATCCTGAGCTTCTGCGCAGGAGTCAGTGCATCGGCGTCCAGCACCACACCGGCCGGATTGCCGCCGGATGGTCCGTCGATGAAGGCATTGACGATCTGAACGGTGACCCGCATTGGGTCCTCCCTGGGTACAGGGTACAGGCCCCTAAGGCTTGAGCCTGTACGGCTCCTCGAAGTCGAGGAAGTCGTGTTCGGCCAGGGCGTCGCGGATCCACGCCTGCACACCCGGGAGGGCAGCCACTCGCTCCACGTAGGCCTGCAGCGGTGCCGACAGTGGCAGGCCATAGGTGCGCAGGCGCATGCAGACCGGCGCGAAATAGGCATCAGCGATGCTGAAGGCGCCGAAGAGCAAGGGCTGACTGCCGTCGGGCAGCCGTTCGGGCTGGGCAGACAGCAGGTCCTGCCAGAGCTGGCTCAGCCGCGCCACATCGGCACGCACCGCGCTCTGGTCACGCCAGATCAGGCGGCCGATATCCGGCAGGGAAGCTTCGATGTTCATCGGGCAGTGGCTGCGCAGCGCACCGAAGCCGCTGTGCATCTCGGCGCAGACGCTGCGCGCCCGGGCGCGTTGGTGCGGATCGCTCGGCCAGAGCTGGCGCTCGGGAAAACGCTCGGCCAGGTACTCGGCAATGGCCAGCGTGTCCCAGACAGCGAAGCCGTCATCGACCAGGACCGGCACCTTGCCCACCGGGTTGACGCTCTGAAGGGTCTTCTTGAATGCCGAGTCCGCTTCAAATGAATCGAAGCGAACCATCACTTCTTCAAAGTCGATGCCGGCCTGGCGCATGAGCACCCAGGGGCGCATGGACCAGGACGAGTAGTTCTTGTTGCCGATGTACAACTGCAACGCCATGGGGGTTCTCCTTGTTGGAAAACCGATATTAGGCGCTGGCGGGCATCCGATTGATGTCTGATGGGGCCATCATTGATGCAGCCGCTTCACCTGTGTCAGGGCGGACAGGATCAGGCGTACTTCTCGAGAATCTTGGTCGAGCGCTCGACCTCGCGGACGGTGTCGACTTCCGATTGCGAGGTGGCCACGGCCTCCATCACCGAACAGGCCATCATTCGGTAGAAGGCCTTGTCCATGGCCTTGCGCGCCGCCGACATCTGCTGCGCCACATCCTCGCAGGGGCGCCCGGACTCCACCATGTCGATCAGTCCGCGAACCTGACCTTCGATGCGCTTGAGGCGGTTGACCACGTCGCGCTGGTGTTCGCTGCGGTAGGCCGAAGAGGACGATGTGGTGGTGGTCGGTGCTTTCTGGGTGGCGGCCATGTCGAATCCTTATGCGAACCTGTGAGGGGGCGAGACAGACGCCAGTGTGCCAAAAAACGTGCGGGCCCGGTTCGGCTGTCTGCCGAAGGACCATCTGCTTGTGCATAAATACCCTACCCCCTAGGGTAGTCACCAATGTCGGCAAACGGAGGCTTCGAATAACGTGCGGTCCACGCGCTTGATATTTGTCAAGCGTGATTCCTTCAAGCTAGTGGGTACATGAGGAGACACGATGACGGCATGGAAACGAATTTCCCTGGTGCTGGCCTTTTCGCTGGGTGCGCTGGGGCTGACCGGATGTGGCAGCCTGGCCACCATCAGCAAACTCGAAGATGGTGCGGGTGCCGAAGCGTCGCGCATGTGGGACCGCTGGGTCGATGGCAACGGCGACATTGCCGTGGCCACCACCTGGGAGCGCCGTGTCAAGGACGGGGTGACCGCCCAGGATGTGGAGGAGATCCTCAAGCAGGTGGCGGTCGAGCGCAACATGCGGGACGTGGGGGTGCTGCCCCTGTCCAAGGAGCTCGAGGCGCGTTCCGGAAAGAAGGAGAAGTTGCTGACCGTCTATTCCTACTGCAGCCCGCCGACGGCGCGACGCATGGTGAACTTCAGCCCCCACATGGCGGCCTATCTGCCCTGCCGCATCAGTGTCGTCGAGCACGACGACGGCAGCCTGTGGCTCTACACGCTCAACATGGACATGATGGTCAAGATGGGACGCAAGCTGCCCTCGCCCCTGAAAGAGGAGGCCATGGCGGTGCGCGACACCATCTTCGAAATGATGGAGCGCGCCTCCAAAGGCGAGTACTGAGCCAGCCTGAACCGGTCGCGGCCCTTTGATGAGGCGCCGGGCGACCTGACCCCCGAACCGAAGAAAGACAACGGAGACGACGCATCTCCCTGGGGGCGTTCGCCCCGACATTTCCACCAACGAGGAGACAAGCATGACGATCTGGAACCCCGCCATCCGAGCCGCCGCCGCGCTGGCACTGGGCAGCGCGCTGCTGCCGGCAGCCCACGCCACCAACGGCTACTTCCCGCATGGTTTTGGCCTCAAGGCCAAGGGCATGGGCGGGGCCTCGGCCGCCATGGCCCACGACGCCTTTGCCGGCGTCAACAACCCGGCCTCGGCGGCCTACGTGGGCAACCGCTGGGATGTGGGCGCCGAGGTGTTCATGCCCAAGCGCAGCGCGACCGTTTCGACGCCCATGGGTGCCATGGAAATCAAGAGCCACAAGAACGCCTTCCTGATTCCCGAGCTGGGCTACAACGTGAACCTGTCCAACCGGCTGGCCGTGGGTGTGACGGTCTATGGCAACGGAGGCATGAACACCGAGTACCCGGCCGTGTTCCCGGGCAACAGCAATTTCATGTGCAGCAGCCCGACCACTTGTGGAACTGGCAAGCTGGGTGTCGACCTGATGCAGCTGATCGTGGCCCCCACCGTGGCCTACAAGCTCAGTGACGATCATGCGCTGGGCGTCTCGCCACTGCTGGTGTACCAGCAGTTCAAGGCCTATGGCCTGCAGGCCTTCGGCCTGCCGAACCAGGGCGGCGACAGCAGCAAGGGCATGGGTATCAGGCTGGGCTACATGGGGCGCCTGGGGGACAGGCTGACCTTCGGGGCGTCGTACTCACCCAAGATCGGCATGAGCCGGTTCGACCGCTATGCAAACCTGTTTGCTGGCGGCGGTGACTTCGACATTCCGGAGAACTACGCCCTGGGTGTGGCCTACCAGGTGACCCCGGCGGTGCAGCTGGCGTTGGACTACTCGCGAATCAACTACAGCGGCGTGCCGGCGGTCGGCAATGCCAGCCTGGCCAACTTTGCGAATGGCTTTGGCGCACCCAACGGTCCCGGCTTTGGCTGGCGTGACGTGAAGGTGGTCAAGCTGGGCGTGCAATGGCAGATGGACAGCCAGTGGACCCTTCGCGCTGGCTACAACCGCGGCACCAACCCGGTCACGGGCCAGGATGTGTTTCTCAACACCCTGGCGCCCGGGGTCATCCGCGAGCACTTCACCGTGGGGGCCAGCTGGGCCCTGGCGCCCGACGCCGAGCTGACACTGGCCGCCTGGCACGGGCGCAGGAACAGCGTGAGCGGCAATGTCCCCGCGCCGACCACCATCGCCATGAGCCAGAACGGTTTCGGTGTCCAGTACAGCCGCAAGTTCTGACCATGGAGGAAGCGGCCGCGGGAGGGCATGAGCCGTTTCAGCTGCCGCGCAGCCGGTTCAGGCGGCTGCGCCCACCCTGGTGGCCCAGGTAGCCGGGTGCGACCGCGTACACACTCGCTGGCTCGATGCCCAGACTGTGCAGGTCGGGATGGTGGCCGCTGGCCACGTTGTCGACCCGCATCGAGTCCAGGTTGTCCCGGCTCATCAGCGGCTCGCCCGGGGCCAGCTCCATCATCAGGGCTTGCAGGCGTCCAATGCCCATCGGCAGGGGAATGACCGGTCGCTGACGGCTGCCGTGGCGGCCTGCCAGTCGCACCAGGTCAGCAAGGGTCAGCACATCGGGTCCGACACATTCGATGATCTCGCTGTGCGCGTCCATGTCGTGCACCGGGCGGGACAGGCAGACCTGCACCGCCTTGGCCACATCACCCACCCAGACCGGCTGGAAACGTGCATGGGCTCCGGCCAGCGGCATGACGGGGAACAGTGCCTGCAAACCGGCGAACAGGTTGAGGAAGCGGTCCTCGGCACCAAAAATCACGCTCGGCCGGAGGATGCTCAGGTCCAGTCCGGCCCCGGTCAGCACGGCCTCACCCCGTGCCTTGCTGCGCTGGTAGCGCGAGGGACCGGCCAGATCGGCACCCAGGGCACTGATGTGCACCAGCCGGCGCACGCCCTGCGTGACACAGGCCTGGGCCAGCTGGCGCGGCAGGGCCACATGGGTGCGTTCGAAGGCCGCCTCGTTGCCATGCAGAATGGCGATCAGGTTGACCACCGCATCGTGGCCCTGCACCAGTCGTTCCAGGGTGGCCGGGTGATGGACATCGGCCTCGATCACCGTGACCCGCGGCAGGTGTTGCACGCGGGCGGCGTTGGTGGCGCGGCGGGTCGGGACGGTGATGGACCAGCCGGCACGTTGCAGGTACTCACAGACCTGACGGCCGACAAAACCGGTGCCGCCCAGCACAAGAATGCGTTTCATGATGTCTGCAGGGGTGTTTCAGGGCAGGTCGCTGTCGGGCGCGGGCGCCCTGTTGGCTCGGGGGCCCACCGTGCCCAGTCGCGCGCGCAAGGACTGCGGCTGCCCGGTGAGCAGCGCCGCATAGTGGGTGGTGTTGGCCAGAACGCGCTTGACGTAGTCGCGCGTCTCGTCGAACGGGATGTTCTCGATCCAGATTTCGGCAGGCAACACAGGCCCTTCGCGCCAGCTGCGCGCGCGACCTGGTCCGGCGTTGTAGGCCGCGGCGGCCAGCGGCATCGAGCCCTCGAAGTCCTGCAGGGCCAGACCAAGGTAGGCGGTGCCGATACGGATATTGGTGTCGCGGTCGTTGATCTGCTCCGGCCTGAAGTTGCTCAGGCCGATTCGGCGGGCGGTCCACCGTGCGGTGGCCGGCATCACCTGCATCAGACCCGACGCACCGACGTGCGAGCGCGCGTCGGTGACAAACCGGCTCTCCTGCCGGATCAGCCCGTACACGTAGGCCGGATCCAGCCCGACGTCCTGTGCACGCTGCTTCACCTGCACCAGGTAGGGCGTCGGGAAGCGCTGTCGGTGGTCCTGAACCTGCGGCGTGCGCTCGCTGGTGTTGATGCAGCGGTCCCACAGTTGCTGGCGGCAGGCCAGGTCAGCGGCGGCGAGCAGCTCTCGCTCACCCTTGCCCCCGGGGGTGTGCAGGGCCACGGAGTAGTGCCATTCGCGCACACCTTCGCTGCGCAGACCCAGCTGCATTGCGGCCAGCGCCCGCTGGAGGCCGGGGTGTCGCGCGGCGGCCTCGCGCTCCTGGTCTGTCAGCGGCTCGGGTGGGGCTGGCTCCGTGATGGTGCGTCCCAGGGCCTCGGTGGCCAGCAGTTCATAGAAGCCGGTGGGCGCGGCGATGCGCTCGTAGAGCTCACGGGCATTCACGGTGGCCATGAGCGGGTCGGGTTGCTGCAGGGCCTGCATGGCCTGTGCCTTCCAGTACACCCAGGTGGCGTCCTGCTGCTGTGCCGGACTCATGGCAGCGACGGCTTCAAGCACATGGCCCCAGGCGCCAGCCCGCATGCCGGCACGGGCCTTCCAGGCCAGGTGGTCGTCGACCAGGTGTTCGTCGCTGGCGTAGGCAAAGTATTCAAGTGCCTCGGGCATGCGGCGCTGCGCCGCCCGTTTGCCCACCACGCCCCAGGCCCAGCTGCGCTCTTCCCGGGTGAGCTGGGTGACCCAGCGTTTGCGAAGCAGGGCGTCGGCGGCTGCTGCCGGATCCGACGAGGCCAGCCGGATGATGGCGAGCGTGACCATCTCGCGGGTGCGCGGGCGGATCGCGGTGAGTTTCTCGTCCAGGTAGGTCGCCGGATCGCGGGCAATGGATTCGACCATGGGCACCCAGGCAGGGTCGAGCAGTGCCACCGCCTGGTTGACAGCCGGCTGCCGGTTCGCCTCCATGGCCAGCCGGGCACGACGCCACACGGTATCGCTGTCAAGGTGTCCGCTGTCGAGGAAGGATTTGGCCGCAGTGGCGCAACCGTCGTCGGCTTCGCGCTGGGCCATCCACAGCCGCGCCGCTTCCTTCGCGGCTTCGGCCGGTGGGCGGCGACCGGCGGCCGCGTCCAGCATCAGGGCATAACAGCTCACCTGCCGGTCATCGTTCATGCGAAACAGGGGCAGCTCGGCCTCGAACAGGCTCCATTGGCGCTCCCGGCCCAGTCGCAGCAGCCAGTCGTTGCGCAGCCGGTCTTCCCAGTAGGTGCCCGGCATGCGGTCCAATGCCTGCCGGACCTCGGATGGTGTGGCGGTGTCCAGGCGTGCGCGCATTTCCCAGTAGCGGGCCAGGGGGGCCAGCGTGTGATCGGCCACACGGGGCAGCAATTCGGACAGGGTTGCCGTCTGCCGCCGGGCAAACGCGTCGCGCATCTGCAGCAGGGTGCGGTCTTCGGCCGACTGGGCCAGCACCGGACCGGCCAGGCAGAGCCCCGCCATAATGGGCACCAGCCATCTTCCGATCATGTGTGATTGACTCCCAAGCATCTGTTGCATAGGTGATTATGGACAACAAAGACCCCGCGAGTTCCCCTGCAGGCTCGGCAACCCGGACCGACGGTGGGGCTTCGGTGCCCCAGAAAACCCAGTGGCGCCAGCGCCTGATCGAACGGCGCCAGAACCTGGCCGACCGCGCCTGGCGCAACGACCTGTTGCAGCGGGTGATGCGGGTGTGGCTGGTCAACCGGCCGGACACCGTCATCGGCGCCTACTGGCCCATCAAGGGCGAGTTCGACCCCTTGCCGGCATTGTTCCGATGGCAGGAGGCCGGGCTGGAGGAAGATGCCCAGGGCGCGGCCCGGCATCGCCGCATCGGCCTGCCCGTGGTCAACAAGATCGACAGGACGCTGACCTTCTACAGCTGGTATCCGGGCTGCCCCATGGAGGAAGACGCCTACGGCATTCCCAAGCCCAAGGACACCGAGATCGTGGTCCCGACCCTCATCTTTGTCCCTTGTGTGGGCTTCGGACCTGGGGGATACAGGCTGGGTTACGGCGGTGGTTTCTACGATCGCACGCTTGCCAGCCTTCAACCCAAACCCTTCACCGTTGGTCTGGGGTATGACTTTGCCTACCTGCCCGACCTGGAGCCCGAATCCCACGATGTGCCGCTGGACGCGATCCTGGCCGATACCGGTGTGCAATGGCAGGGTCAGAAATGACCCGATGAGCCGACATCAGGGGTGCTCCGCATTCGCATGGGCCCGGGTGATGCGTCTTTCGTGGCGGATCAGGTACAGACCGCTGCCGATGATGATGGCGGCGCCCAGCCAGGTGTGGCTGGCCGGCAGACTTTGCCAGATCAGCCAGTCCAGCCCGACGCCCCAGGCCAGGGCGCTGTATTCGAACGGAGCCACTGCCGAAGCCTGGCCGTGCCGGAAGGCCTCGGTGATGGCCAGCTGGCCACCAAAACCGGTCACTGCCAGGGCCAGCAAGAGCCAGGCGTCGGACGCGGCCACGCTCACCCAACCGGGTGCGGCCAGTGCCCCGGCCCCCAGCGCCACCAGCAGCATCATTGAAAACACCATGCTCTCGCTGCTGTCGGTGCGGCTGAGCAGCCGGCCGCTGACAGCAGCCACCGCATAACACAGCGCAGCACCCAAAGCCGCCAGGCCGCCGATCGTGACCAGGCCAGACGACAGGGCCTCGCCATCCGGTCGCAGCGCGATCAGCACACCGACAAAGCCGACACCGATGGCCCACCAGTGCGCTCGGGGCACCCGCTCACCCAGGACCGGCACCGACAGCACCGTGATCAGCAGTGGCGCCACAAAGAACAGGGTGTAGCTGGCCGACAGCGGCAGGTGGCGCACCGACAGGGTGAACAGCGACAGCATCACGATGCCCAGCGCACCCCGCAGCAGGTGCAGCGGCCAGCGGATCCGCAGCACGGTGGACCACGCACCGCGCCAGGTCAGGTAGAGCAACACCAGAGGCAGGGCGGTCACGCCACGCAGCGCGGCGATCTGCAGCACCGGGTAGCGCGTGGACAGGGTCTTGAGTACCGCGTCCATGAGGGCGAAGCAGCCGACGGCCAGCAGCATGGCGATGATGCTGCGCAGGTTGCCGCTTTGGTGGTGGTTGGTATGGGGTGACACGGGACGTCGCTGACGGGCTGGCCAAAACCCGCCAGTGTGAACCAAATCGGTGCGTGCTGCAGAGCCGCCCGCTTCGGTTGCGGTCAGTCCATCTGGTCCAGTGTGTCCGGGTCGGGCACATCGCCGATGGCTTCACGCGTCTGCGCGGCCTGGGCCAGCAGCCAGTCGCTGAAGGCCTTGACCTCGGGGCGCTCCAGGCTGCGCGGTGCGCTCAGCAGCCAGTAGACCAGGGGCGAGTCTATGCGGGTAGAGGGCAGAGGTTCGACCAGGTCACCCGACTGCAGCGACTCGGCCACCAGGGGCAGGCGGGCCAGTGCCACACCTTGTCCTGTCAGGGCGGCCTGCACGATCTGGTGGGCGTAGTTGAAGTACAGCCAGCGTTTGGGGCTGAGTCGCTCGCGCGCAGCACGGCCGCCCGGCCGGACACGGGTGGCGCCCGCATGCGTGTCAAGCCAGCGCTGCCAGGTCAACCATTCCAGGTGGCGCGTGCGGTGGGCATCGCCCGCCTCGATCAAGGTGCATTCGGCCAGGTCCTCGATGCGGCTGATGGGGCGCGAGCGCAGCAGCCACGGACTGGCCACCGGTGTCAGCTGTTCGCCGAACAGCCGGATGGCCTGGGCTGGCACAGCCTGGGGCACGGCATAGCGCAGGGCCAGGTCGACATCGGCCGTGCCCAGGTCCACCGCCACATCGGACGCGTCGATGCGGATGTCGATGTCCGGATGCTCCCGCTGGAAGGCCTCCAGACGCGGGATCAGCCACATTGAGGCAAACGAGGCCCAGGTGGTGATGGCCACGCTGCGGCGCCCCGCGCTCTGCCGAATCATTCGCACCGCCGCATCAATCCGGTCCAGCGAGGTGCTGGCGGCTCGCAGCAGCATCGAACCGGTGCTGGTGAGTTCGACGGCCCGGGTGTGCCGCAGAAACAGGATCGACCCGACTTCGTCTTCCAATGCCTGGATCTGCCTGCTGACGGCGCTCTGTGTCAACGAAAGTTCTTCTGCTGCAGCGCGGAAGTTGAGGTGGCGGGCAACCGCTTCAAAGGCGCGCAGGTGGCCGACCGAGATCGGTCGGGAGCGGGGGTGACTGGTAGCAAGGGCCATGGGTCCAACCTGTTTCCGGGTTGTAGATTGATGCTTGATTCGAATCAATAGCTTAGCCCCTTTTCATTGGACGTGGGCGTCGCTTGGCGGGAAGATGCCTACCTGTCGGAAACCCAAGGAGAGCACCATGTCCTTCGCCCATCAAGTCGATACCTGCACTGTTGCCGGTGCGTGGCGCCTGTTCCCCGGCCGCGCCATGAGTCTGAAGCCAGGTGCGGACGCCGAGTTGCGCCTGCGCCGTGGTGGCGTCTGGGTGACTCTGGGGGAGACGGACCACGGCATACCCGGTGCCTCCGGCGACCGTTTCCTGCGGGAGGGCGAGACGCTGCATGTGCCGGCCGGGGCCTGGCTGGTGATGGAGACCCTGGATGCACGTGAGGGCGATGAACCCGTGTTGTTCGACTGGACCGATCGGGTGGCAGACCTGCCTGCCTCGAGTCGCTTCAGCCGGGAGGTGGTCACGCCTTCGCGGGACCTGGCGCTCGCGCTGGGACAGGCCGCCCTGGCGCTGGCGCGGGTGCTGCGTGGTCTGCTGGGCTACACCGAGTTTCTGGTGGCCGGGCGTGGCCGGGTGCTCACACCGCTGGAATCAATGCGTTCCTGAAGGTGCGCGGCGGCCCGTCTTGGGCCGGCGGGCAGCGACCGCCGCCTCCAGTGCCAGCCAGGCCCAGGGCGCCATCAGCGCTGGCGATTCGAGGGCTTCTTCGGGTGGTGTGTGGTAGCGCAGGCGCATCGGCTTGCCCTTGGCCTCATAGACAAAGGGCCGCCCTCCGGCCGCCAGCCAGGCCGCTTCGGTCTGCCCGTTGCTCTTGAGGTACAGCGTGTCCCACGCAATGATGGCCACGTTCATGCCATCGACCGAAATGCCCCAGCCTCCGAACATGCGCGTTGCCTTGCACGGCCCCAGACACGACAGCAATTCGCAGGCATGCTGCACAAACGGATCAGTGACAGGGCGTGTGGCCATGCCGACATGGTAGACAGACATGGGCCCTGCTGCCATGTCACAAGTGTGAAGGGAAGTTCGCCCAGGGCGCGGGGGTGGGAGAATCGGTCATGGCCAGACCCCGCTCCGCCTCGCACGACCTCAAACGCGACCAGATCCTCGATGTGGCAGCTCAATGCTTTGCCCGCCAGAGTTTTCCGGCCGCCAGCATGAACGACATCGCAGCTGCCTGTGGCACCAGCAAGGCGCGCCTCTACCACTACTACGAGAGCAAGGACGCCATCCTGTTCGACCTGCTGGACCGGTACACCCAGCGCCTGCTGGGGCTGATCGGCGAGGCCGAGGCGCGCGCGCAGCGCAAGAACCTGTCAGAACGCGAAGCCCTCAATGAACTGGTGCGGGCCTTCCTGACCGAATACGAGAACTCTGCCACCCGCCACCAGGCCCTGGTGTCCGACACCAAGTTCCTGGGCGAGGCGCAGCGAGAACTCATTCTCAACCGGCAGCGCGATGTGGTGGCGGCCTTCACCCGCTTCCTGAGGCGGGCCTACCCGCAGCGCGTGAACGCCGCCAACCAGACCGCCCTGACCATGATGTTGTTCGGCATGATCAACTGGACCTTCACCTGGCTGCGACCGGGAGGAGCGATGAGCTACGCCGCCTTTGCCGACGAGGTGGTCGCCATGCTGGAAGGTGGCCTGGGCAACCCGGATTGACCATGACAAAGACATGGTTTATGTTTACTGATGAGAAATTGATTTCGATTAGGTAAAATCCTGAGATTCGCCCGACCCACCCACGGAGATCCGTCATGAGCAAAGCCTTTGCCTCCCAGGCCGACCTGGAAGACAAGAAGATCACCTTCGAACAACTCAGCCCGCACTGCTGGGCTTACACCGCCGAGGGCGACCCAAACTCCGGAGTCATCATCGGCGAGAAGTACATCATGGTCAGCGACGCCACCGCCACGCCGGCCATGGCGCGCGACCTGATCGCCAAGATCCGTACCGTCTCCGACAAGCCCATCAAGTACGTGCTGCTGACCCATTACCACGCGGTGCGTGTGCTGGGTGCGAGCGCGTACTTCGCAGAGGGAGCCACCGAAGTCATCGCCAGCCGGGGTACTTACGAGCTGATCGTCGAGCGCGGCGAACAGGACATGAAGAGCGAGATGGAGCGTTTCCCACGCCTGTTCCGCGGCGCCGACTCCGTTCCTGGCCTGACCTGGCCGACCATGGTGATCGGCGACGGCCAGCCTGGCCGGCAGGGCACCCTGGAGATCGATCTGGGCGGTGTGAAGGTGCAGATCTGGCACCCGGGGGCTGGCCACACGCGCGGCGACACCATTGCGTGGGTCGAAGAGGAAAAGGTGCTGTTCAGCGGTGACCTGGTCGAGTACGAAGCGGGCGTCTACACCGGTGACGCCCAGCTTGAAGAATGGCCCGCCACCCTCGAAGCCTTGCGCGAACTCAAGGCGGAATTCATCGTGCCCGGTCGCGGTGAAGCCATGAAGGGCAACGACAACGTCAACAAGGCGCTCGACTACACCAAGCGCTGGGTGACCACGCTGTTCCAGGCCGGCAAGGAAGCCGTGGCGCAAAAGCTGGACCTCAAGGCCGCCATGGCCCATACCCGCAAGAGCATGGACCCGGTCTTTGGCCACGTGTTCATCTACGAGCACTGCCTGCCCTTCGACGTGAGCCGGGCCTACGACGAAGCCAGTGGTATCAAGAACCCCCGCATCTGGACAGCCGAGCGGGACAAGGAGATGTGGGCCTCGCTGCAGGGCTGATCACAGACAAAAAAACCCGCCAGCGGCGGGTTTTTTGCTGGACATGACAGCCTCAGGTTTCGTCGTCCTCTTCCAGCCCGCTTTCATCGTCGGTCTCTGCGTCGGTCTCGGACGGGCTCAGCGCTTCCTTGACCGTGATGGTTTCGGTGGTGGTTCCGGAGCGGCCGGCACTGTCGGTCACGGTCAGGGTGACCTGGTAGGTGCCCGTGCGGGTGAAGGTGTGGGTCACCGTCTCGCCGCGGGCCTTCTTGCCGTCGCCGAAGTTCCATTCGTAGGTCACGGCCTTGGCGCCGGTCGGCATGTTGGAGATCAGTGTGCCGCTGCCATCGAACTCGATTTCCTCGCCGGCGCGGGGTTCGCTGGGGTCGTACTCCATCACGGCGATCGGATTGCAGGCCACCAGCAGGCTGGCCACCAGACCGATGAACAGGAGCTTGGCAGAAAGAAGGGCTTTTTTCATAGCAGATGCGACGCAGGGCCTTGTTCGTGCCGGGCGCCGGGCAGGTTCAATGAACAGAAGGTGACTATAGCGCGGCCTTCCGGTCCCGGGTGAAGCGAATTGTTGCAGTGCCACCGAGTGGCTGCAGCGGGCGACCGGCGGCTCTGCTGGCGTGCTTGCGCGCCAGCAGCAGGTGCTCCGGATCCGGTGCGGCGACAATCCTTGCCCAAGCCAACCCGCCACCCCATGCCCGCCGGAACCTGCCCATGACTTTCGACTGGACCCACACACCCTGGCTGGGCCATGACGCGGTGGATTGGGGCATCGTGGCGGTCTTTGTGCTGGTCTATTTGGGCATGTTCCTGGGTGGACTGCCGCGCCTCAAGCTCGACCGCTCCGGTGTGGCTCTGCTGGGTGCCATCGCGGTGATCGCGCTGGCCGGATTGCCGGTGGAAGAGGCCGCGCAGTCGGTCGACCTGCCGACCCTGGTGCTGCTGTTTGCTTTCATGGTGGTCTCCGCCCAGATGCGCCTGGGCGGCTTCTACACCGCGGTCACGCAGCGGGTCGGGGCCATGTCCATGCCCCGCATCGGTCTGCTGGCGGCCCTGATCGCGGTGGCGGGCGGTCTGTCGGCCGTGTTCTCCAACGACATTGTCTGTCTGGCCATGACACCGGTGGTGGCCCGGATGTGCCTGCAACGCGGCTTTGATCCGGTTCCTTTCCTGGTCGGTCTGGCCTGTGCGGCCAACATCGGCTCGGCAGCCACCTTGATCGGCAACCCGCAGAACATGCTGATCGGCTCGGTACTGCAGCTGTCGTTCGGCGGCTACCTGGCCCAGGCATTGCCGCCGGTGTTGCTCAGCCTGGTGTTCCTGTGGGGCTGGCTGGCATACGGACCGGGTGCGCGGACCGGCTCCCCCTCTGGGGTGCCTGCTGCTGCGGTGGATCCTTCTCCAGACGAACAGCCCGTTTTCGATGCCTGGCAAACGGCCAAGGGCCTGACCGTGGCCCTGGTCCTGATGGGGGTGTTCCTGTTCACCGACTGGCCCAGAGACGTGGCTGCACTGGTGGGGGCGGGTGTGCTGCTGCTCAGCCGCAAGCTGCACTCCTCGCACGTCATGGGGCTGGTCGACTGGCCCCTGCTGCTGCTGTTCATCGGTCTGTTTGTCGTCAACCACGCGTTCGAGACCACGGGGCTGGCGGCACAGGCCGTCCAGTGGCTGGGCGAGCGGGGCGTGGTCCCGTCGGACCCCGGGCCGCTGCTGGTGCTGGGTGTGGGCCTGTCCAACCTGGTCTCCAACGTACCGGCCGTGATGCTGCTGCTGCCCCACCTGGGGGTGGATGCGGTCCGGGCCGGCACCGCGCTCGCCCTCATCAGCACCTTCGCCGGCAATCTGTTGCTGGTCGGGTCGATCGCCAACCTCATCGTGGCCGACATGGCCCGGCGCCAGGGCATCGAGATCGACTGGCGCCGGCACCTGCGCATCGGCCTGCCGGTGACGCTCGGGTCACTGGGCTTGCTGGCCCTGTTCCTCTTCTGAGATCACGACTGTCCCGCCAGCGCCATCAGGTCCTCCTCGTAAGCTTTGAGGGTGCGCAGGGCGCGCTCGCGTTGCTGTGGGCTCGTGCTGTTGTGCAGCGCGGCGAACTGGGCACAGCCGTGGCGCACCATTGACTGGCTGTACGCGTCGTACCCCGGTGTGGGCGACCGGCTGATACGCCGGATGTGCTCCGCCACCAGGGCCTGGGCCTGGGCGGGACTGGCCTGCGCTTCCTGCACCGTCTGCAGCAGGTCGGACTGGCGGCGCTGCCGTTCGGCCAGGGTGCGGCCCGGATCCCAGGGCGAACGCTGCAGCCAGTCGCGCACCAGTTCGCGCTGTTCGGCGCTCAGTCGACCATACAACCGCTCGCTGCGGTCGATGGTGCGGGTCAGGCGCTTGCGCAGCCGCTGCTCATCGTTGCCCTGCATGAAGTCCTTCTCGAAGCCCTGGTTGGACTTGGCCTGGTGGCGCCTCTGGTGGTCGATCTGGTCCGGGCCCAGCGAGAGGGCCAGCCGCGCCAGGGGCGCCACGGTGCGTTCGGCCGCGGTGTCGATGTGGCCGCGGATGAGCTCGAACTGCCGGCAGACCTGGTCGGCGTCCAGGTCATCCATGGCCATGGACTGCCAGGACTGCAGCAGGTTGACGTAGGCAGGTAGCGCATCGCTGCGGTGCCATGCAAAAAAACTGTCGATATCCCGACGCACCGGCTCGGACTGGCCATTGGCCAGGTCGACATGACCGTCGAGCCACCAGTAGGTCAGGGTCGGGGCCTGGTTGTAGGCGATGCGCGCTGCACCGCAGGCGCTCAGCAGTGCGGCGGTCAGCAGCAGGAGGAGTGGCAGCGTGATGGTGCGGGCGATAATGCCCGGCTGCAAGTCCCTGGCAACGACCCCGGGACCGGATTTCCCGAATGAGGTGCTCATGACATTCCCTGTGGACGTGGTGGTGATGGCGGCCGGCAAAGGCACACGCATGAAGAGCCTTCGCCCGAAAGTGTTGCACCGTTTGGGCGGTCGTGCTCTTGCCCAGCACGTGATCGACTGTGCCGCGCGGTTATCCGCGCGCTCGGTGGTGGTCATCACCGGTCACGGCGCCGAACAGGTTGAGGCCGGACTCACAACGCCGCCAGCGGACGAAGGCAGTTCCATGGCGCTGCGCTACGTGCGGCAGGAGCCGCAGCTGGGTACCGGCCATGCCGTGCAGCAAGCGGTGCCGGTGCTGCCCGATGATGGGGTGGTGCTGGTGCTCAATGGCGACGTGCCGCTGATCGAACCGGACACCCTGCACAAGCTGCTCCTGGCTTGTGGCGGCCGGCACCTGGCCCTGCTCAGCGTGGACACGGCCAGGGATGCCGGCAGCTATGGCCGGGTGGTGCGTGGTCCCGAGGGCGTCGTACAGGCGATTGTCGAATTCAAGGACGCCAACGAGGCACAGAGGCGGATCACCGAGTGGTACAGCGGCGTCATGGCAGCGCCGGCGGGCCTGCTCAAGGCCTGGCTGGCGCAGCTGACCAACCACAACAGCCAGGGTGAGTACTACCTGACCGACGTGGTGCGTCACGCCGTGGCAGCGGGGCATGATGTCCGGGCCATCGTCACCGACGATGAGGTCCAGGTGGCGGGGGTCAACAGCCCGCAGCAGCTGGCCGACCTGGAGCGGGCGTTCCAGCAGCGGGTGGCCCGGCGCCTGATGGACGAAGGTGTCCGGCTGGCCGACCCGGCCCGCCTCGATGTCCGCGGGCAACTGGTGTGCGGGCAGGACGTCGAGATCGATGTCAACTGCATCTTCGAAGGCGTGGTCGAGCTGGGTCAGGGGGTCCGCATCGGTGCCAACTGCGTGATCGCCAATGCGCGCATCGGCGACGGGGTGGTCATCCATCCGTTCACCCACATCGACGGTGAGAAGGCGGGTGTGAGTGTGGGCGCGGGTTCGCTGGTCGGACCGTTCGCGCGCCTGCGGCCCGGTGCCCGCCTGGGTGCCGAGGTGCACATCGGCAATTTTGTCGAGGTCAAGAACAGCACGCTGGCCGACGGGGCCAAGGCCAACCACCTGGCCTACCTCGGCGATGCCACAGTGGGCGAGCGGGTGAACTACGGGGCTGGCAGCATCACCGCCAACTACGACGGCGCCAACAAGCACCGCACCGTGATCGGGGCCGACGTGCATGTGGGCAGCAACTGCGTGCTGGTGGCGCCGGTGACGATTGGCGCCGGGGGCACCGTGGGCGCCGGATCGGTGATCACCAAAGATGCGCCGGCAGGCGCTCTGTCTGTGGCGCGGGGCAAGCCGTTCACCGTGCCGGACTGGCAGCGCCCGACAAAGAAGTCCGGCTGATGCCTGTCTGCCGCCTGACGGCGGGGAGGATCCGCTTCAGTGCCGGGTCTCGCTGAAGCCGCTGTAGCCGGAGTTCCCGCCCGAAGAACCGTGGCTGGCGGGCGACCCCAGGCCGGTGAGGCGGCCCTTGCGTTCGAGGTCCATCAGGCCGCTGAGGCCCATGACCTCCGAATCGTTGAATCCGGTGGCCGGATACAGCTTGTCGAAGTCCGACATCTGGGATTCGAGCTGCTGGCGCACGCTCTGACGGTCGTCGTCTTCACGCGCTTTCGGGCGTGGCAGCTCGGCCAGGTTCAGCTGCTTGCGAAATTCGGCTGGCGACGGCATGCGGTGGATGCCGTTCTTCAGGAAAACGAAACGCACCCCGGCCGACTTGAGGATGCGGTTCTTCATTTTGACCTGGTGCGCCTTGGCCTTGGCGTTACTCAGGTGGTATTGCTCGATGTCGAAGGCGAACATGGGGCGGCCGTCTTCTCCGCAGACCACAAAATCGACCTTCTGGCGGCGCAGGCGCTCTTCGGCCTTCTGGCGGTCGCCGGCACTGCGGATCGACAGCATGTCCTTGAGCATCATGTTGGGCAGGACAACCTGACCCGGGAAGGTGTCCTGCAGGTAGTCCAGCATGTGCACCTGTTCGGTCGTCAGGATGCGCTCGGGTGTGTAGCGGTCGTCACGGCCGGAAGGCTTGCGCCGGTAGCGTCGGTAGAGCCAGACACCCAGGCCGATCAGCACCAGGGCGGCGGCAAAAGCGATCACGATGGGCAGCATGAAACCTCCTTGTGAAAACCAGGGCGCAACCGGTGCGCCCTTGAGCGTCAGACAGGGTCTGATCGTTCATGAAACGGTTTGCAAGGGTACCTACTTTATGTTGGGAAAGTCCATACCCGAATCGTGTGATTTATGACCAAAGCATGCGGTTTTCTCCCCGGCGCGCGACCGGCGGTGTCACCAACGGGCACGGGCGGTGGCCATGTCTGGCGACCGCTTCAGCGTGCCAACGGCAGGCGCGGATCGAATTTGCCGCGCCTAGTGCTGAAGTAGGTCTTCACGTTCCTCACATTCAGATCGGCAGTGAACAGGCGGCGCGAGAGCACGAGGTAGGCCGGCATATCCGGCACATGCACCACCAGCACGAAGTCCGGGCCCGGGCTCACCCGGTAGCACTGTTGCACGGCCGGGTCGGCCACCAGTTGCTGTTCGAGTGCGTCCAGGTGTTCGCTGCCCTGGCGCTCCAAGGTCAACTCCACGAGGGCCGTCAGTCCGTGCCCGATGGCACTGGCCAGGCGTTCCGGGTTGAGGATGGCGACCTCGCGTTCGATCAGGCCGAGCTCACGCAAACGGCGGACACGGCGCAGGCAGGTGGCCGGGGACAGGTAGGCGGCCTCCGCCAGGGCCTGGTTGCTGCGTGACGCGTCGGTCTGGAGCAGGTCCAGCAGGCGTCGGTCGGCTTCATCGATATCGAAATTGGTCATAATCGCCTTCAACATGCAATAAATCATCATGCATCGTCGTTGATGAAATTATCAGTCATCTGATTGCAGATTACGATCAATAATTCCGCAATGATTCCCCTAGCATCCGTTCTGCCTGTCGCTGGACCGTCTGGTGTACGGCATCAAAACCGAAGGGAATCCCATGTGTGGCATCGTCGCCGGCGTTTCCAGCCGTGACATCGTTCCAGTGCTGGTGCAAGGTCTGCAGCGGCTGGAGTACCGGGGCTACGACTCGTGTGGTGTGGCGGTGCATGCAGCAGGCTTGCAGCGGGCCCGCAGCACGGCACGGGTGGCCGAGCTGGCGCAGCAGATCGATAAGGGGCACCTGGCCAGTGGCACCGGCATTGCCCACACCCGCTGGGCCACGCACGGCGCACCGGCGGTGCACAACGCCCACCCCCATTTCAGCCACGGCCCGGGCGCCGCGGCCGGTGCACATGGGCGGGTGGCGCTGGTGCACAACGGCATCATCGAAAACCACGACGAACTGCGTGCGGAGCTGCAGGCCCGGGGTTATGTGTTCGAAAGCCAGACCGACACCGAGGTCATCGCCCACCTGATCGATGCCCACTACGAGGGCGACATCTTCGGTGCCCTGCAGGCGGCCGTGTCCCGGCTGCACGGCGCCTATGCCCTGGCCGTGTTCCACAAAGACGAACCGCACCGTGTGGTGGGTGCCCGGGCCGGTTCGCCCCTGGTGCTGGGGGTGGGCACGGTGGATGGCCACAGCGGGGGCGAGCACTTCCTGGCCAGCGACGCCATGGCCCTGGCCGGCGTGACCGACCAGATCGTGTATCTGGAGGAGGGCGATCTGGTGGACCTGCAGCTGGGGCGCTACTGGATCACCGATGCCGAAGGCCGAAGCCACGACGCCTCCGACCGGCCGGTCCGCACGGTGCACGCGCACAGCGGGGCAGCCGAACTGGGCCCTTACCGGCATTACATGCAGAAGGAAATCTTCGAGCAGCCCCGTGCCATCGCCGACACGCTCGAAGGCATCGAAGGCATCACCCCCGAGCTGTTTGGTGATGGGGCCTACCGGGTTTTCAAGGACATCGACCAGGTGCTGATCCTGGCCTGCGGCACCAGCTACTACAGCGGCTGCGCGGCCAAGTACTGGCTGGAATCCATGGCGCGCATCCCGACCCAGGTCGAGGTGGCCAGCGAGTACCGCTACCGCACCAGTGTGCCCAACCCCCGAACCCTGGTGGTGACCATCAGCCAAAGCGGCGAAACCGCCGACACGCTGGCCGCCCTGCGCCACGCGCAGGGGCTGGGCATGCAGCAGACCCTGACCATCTGCAACGTGGGCACCAGTGCCATGGTGCGCGAGTGCAAGCTGGCCTACATCACCCGGGCCGGGGTGGAGATCGGCGTGGCTTCGACCAAGGCCTTCACCACCCAGCTGGCCGGCCTGTTCCTGCTGACGCTGGCCCTGGCGCAGGTGCGCGGGCACCTGTCCGACGAACAGGAGGCCAGGTACATCAAGGAGATGCGACACCTGCCGGTGGCCCTGCAGGCCGTGCTGGCGCTCGAACCCCAGATCATCAGCTGGGCCGAAGACTTTGCCCGCATGGAGAATGCCCTGTTCCTGGGGCGTGGCCTGCACTATCCGATTGCGCTGGAAGGCGCTCTCAAGCTCAAGGAAATCAGCTACATCCACGCCGAGGCCTACCCCGCCGGTGAACTCAAGCACGGCCCGCTGGCCCTGGTGACCAGCACCATGCCTGTCGTGACAGTGGCGCCCAACGACGCGCTGCTGGAGAAGCTCAAGAGCAACATGCAGGAGGTGCGCGCGCGTGGCGGCGTGCTGTACGTGCTGGCCGATGCCGACACCCGCATCGGCAGCAGCGAAGGCATCCACGTCATCCGCATGCCCGAGCACTACGGCGCGCTTTCACCCATTCTGCATGTGGTACCTCTGCAGCTGCTGGCCTACCACACGGCCCTGGCCAAGGGCACGGATGTGGACAAGCCGAGGAACCTGGCCAAGAGTGTGACGGTGGAGTGAGCACTGGGAGGGGCACTGCGGATGTTGACCGTAAAAATAAAAAGTGTCAAAGAAAAAGAATAGGTGTCAATGAACAGCTTGGCAGCGTCTCGCTGGGGCCTTCAGAGGTCATCCAGGTTCTGTGAAAAAACATCATCCTGGAGCTTGAATGTCGGAGGACTGCTGAGCAGCGCAAGCAGTCAATCACGCCCCGCTGCCGAGCTCACGGTTTCGGACACGTTGCGGTCATTGAGTCACCCAACGCACTACACATCAATGCCAGGCCCCACTACTCAAACCTTGCCTCGCCTTTCCGACTGATGTCATGGATAGGTGCCCCTCTCACGTTCAAGAAGCAGACACTGCCACCTTCGCCACTTGTTTTCTGGACGACAAGTGTCCTAGAACAAAGACCACTATGCTCGAACCGCTCACCAGTAGAGCCGCCCAGACCAGTGAAGTCGTGAGCGTCTTGTTGCCCACGATCACGAGCAGCATGGTCGAGAGAACTGGTGTCATGTTGGAAAGAATCCCAACGATCCTTGCATCCCCGCGGCGCATCGCCAAGCTCCACAGGTAGAAGGCTCCGCCAGTCGGTCCGATGCCCAGCGCGAGCAACAGAATCCACTGATTCGAACTGAGAGAAACGGATGGTTCGAACATGGCATGTGCACCGAGGGCCAGTAAGCCAGACACCATGCATGCAGGGCCTACGTCCACCGGAGAAGACGACTTGCTGCGCGCTTCGCCAATGGAGTAGGTGGCCCAGACGAACGCTGCTGCAAGAGCAAATCCGTAGCCGGGATACCACCGGAGAGATAGCTCTACACCGTCACTGGTTGCCAGCACGACGCCGGCAAATGCGGCCAGCGCAGCCACGATGTAGGTCCACCCCAGCTTCAGCCCGTTTCCAGCCAGCGGAGACATCAGGAGTATCAGCAGGGGCCATGCATAGTGAACTAGGTTCGCATTGACCGGAGGTGCTCCGCGCAGAGCCAGTATGTACAACACGTGGTACGTGAATTGACCGTAGGTACCCAACGCCAGGGAGCGCCAGTCGAACGACCAGTAGCGCACCCACGGTATGGAGAGCGCGCCGCCAATGAACAGGCTCAATCCGGTCAGATACAGAGGAGGAACATCGTCCAGCGACACGGTCAACGTGGCAAGCGATGACCACATTGCGATGGCGGCGAGTGCCGCCAATAGCGGCATCGTTCAACCTACCGCTTGAAGATCAAGATGGAGCGTCTGGATCTCAAGGAACTCTTCTATCCCGTGGCTTGATCCCTCACGGCCAAGTCCGGACTCTTTCACGCCACCGAATGGAGCGACCGCAGTGGAAATTGCACCCGTGTTCATTCCAACCATGCCGCATTCCAGTGACTCACTCACACGAAACAGTCTGCTCAAGTCCTTCGAGAAAACATACGCAGCCAGCCCGTATGGAGAGTCATTGGCACGGTCAACGGCTTCTGCCTCTGTGTTGAAGCGAAACAGCGCGGCCACCGGTCCGAAGGTTTCTTCGTGGGCCAGCAACATGCTCTCGTCTGCATCTGTGAGGACCGTAGGCTGAAAGAAATAAGAACCTAGGCTCGACGACTGGCCTCCCGCAGCAACCGAAGCGCCTTTGGCCATCGCGTCTTCCACATGCGCCTTCACTTTTCGCAGCGCCGGCTCGTTGATCAATGGGCCAATGGTGGTGCCTGGCTCAGTGCCAACCCCGACCCGAAGCTTTCGCACTTCGCTGACCAATCGCTCGGTGAAGCGGCCATAGATGCCCGCCTGCACATAGATCCGGTTGGCACACACGCAAGTCTGGCCGCTGTTGCGGAACTTGCTCGCCATCACGCCGGAAATGGCCGTGTCGAGATCCGCATCGTCGAAAACGATCACAGGGGCGTTTCCGCCAAGTTCAAGACTCACTCGCTTGACCGTGTCGGCACACTGGCGCAGCAACTTCTTACCCACTGCTGTGGATCCTGTGAATGTCAGTTTGCGTACGGTGGGATTACTGGTCAGTTCCCCGCCGATGGCTTCAGGTGCACCAGTGACGATATTCAGAACGCCCTTGGGGAATCCTGCGCGCTCGCCAAGCTCGGCGAGTGCCAGCGCGGAGAAGGGGGTCAGGTCGGAGGGCTTGACCACGACCGTGCAGCCGGCGGCCAATGCGGGTGCGAGCTTGCGTGTGATCATGGCGTTCGGGAAGTTCCAGGGCGTGATCGCCGCGCACACGCCGACGGGCACTTTGCGCACGAAGATGCGTCGATTCGCTTGCGGAGCCGGAATGGTCTCACCGTAAGAGCGGACCCCCTCTGCGGCGAACCATTGCACGAAGGACGCGCCGTAAAGAATTTCGCCCTTCGCCTCGCTTAAGGGCTTGCCCTGTTCGAGGGTCATGAGCAACGCGAGATCTTCGGCATGTACCAGCATCAGGTCATGCCATTTCATCAGGAGCGTCGCGCGCTCCTGTGCAGTCAAGGCCTTCCACGCGGGGAGCGCCGCATCAGCGGCCTCGATCGCATCCCGGGTATCCGCGCCGTCGCACGCCGCAATGCTACCCAGGCGCTGTCGGCTGGCAGGGTTGATGACGTCCAGTGTCGCCGCGGAGTGCGAATGTCGCCACTCGCCGCCGATATACGCCTGCTGGCGCCACAGCGTGGGATCCTTGAGCTGCACAGTCATGGCCGGGTCCTTACGCTCCGACTTCGGCCTGGTGGGCCTTGGCCATGTCGATCATGCTGTAGAAGGTGAAGTCCAGCTTGGGCGTGCCTGGAGGCGGCATCGTCGCGCCCCAGCCTTTGTTCGCGTGGCGACGGTCGATCCAGGCGGATGCAAGGCCGAACTGGTTCGCTGGGGCGTGGTCATGGAACAAGCTCTGCGCCGTGTGCAGGATGTCCTTCTTGTTGAGGCCGAAGTCCGCTTCGAGACGCTTGAGCATGTACTCGAAGTTGTATGGACTGGGCTTGTAAGAGCCAATGTCCTGAGCGGTGTAGATCGCATCGAACACCACCTGCAGGCGCGCATTACTGGAGCGGAACGACAGACGGTCCACGTTCGACAGGATCACCAGCTTGTAGTGCTGCTTGAGGTACTTGAGCGCTTCGACCGAGTCAGCGAACTCTGGCCAATCCGGCACGGAAGCGCCGAAGATGTTGGCCTCCTCATCGGTCACGGCAACGTTCCATTCCTTTGCTAGGCGCTTGTAAACGAGCGTGAGCAGCTGCGAGTAAGGCATCGCTGGCGTTTCTTCTTCCTGGGCGGCTTCGTGGCGCGCGTAGTTTTCCAGGACCTCATCGCGGCTCTTGCCAGCGGCGCCCTTGGTGTGCAGGGGCTCCAGCGCGTTGTAGATGCCGGTTTCCCAGTCGATGAGGGTGCCGTAGCAATCGAAGGTCAGAACTTTGAAGTCGGAGAGTTTCATGATGGTCCTCAGTGGGTGGTCAGGAGAAAACGTGGGTGATGGAAGTGCGGACACCGTCAACAAGAGCGTCGATGTCTGCTTCGGTGTAGTTCAGGGATGGTGCAAATCCGAGAATGTCGTCACCGAACGCTCGGAAGACCAGACCGTTCTCGAACGCATGGTCCAGAACCCGTTGCCCCATCTTGCGGGTGGGCTCTGGCTTGCCCTTTTTTTGCTTGTCAGCGACCAGCTCGACCGCAGCGAGCATGCCCTTGATGCGAACTTCGCCAACCCATGGCAGTGCTTCGAGCGCCTTGAGCTTGACGGCGAAGTGCTTGCCAACCCGTTCACCATTCTTTAGCAGGCCGCCGTCCGTGTAGAGGTCGAGCACGGCGTTGGCGACCGCAGCACTGACTGGATGGCCTGCGTATGTCTGGCCGTGGCCGAATGCCGTGCCGTCGCTGCCGCCTTCGGCGATGCCCTGGTACAGCTTCTCGGAGATGATCGTTGCGCTCATCGGTGCATAACCGGCTGTCAGGCCCTTGGCCATCGTCAGCACGTCTGGCGTCACGCCTTCCTCGGCGCATGCAAACATAGGGCCAGTGCGGCCGAATGCGGTGATTACTTCATCGACGATCAGCAGGATGCCCAGTTCATCGCAGGTCTTGCGCATGGCTGCGAGGAAGCCCTTGGGTGGAATGATTACGCCACCCGAGCCCTGGATCGGTTCGCAGATGAATGCCGCGACGTTGTCGGCGCCGATCTCCGCGACCTTGTCCTGCAGGGCCTTCACGGTGCTGGCCAGGACGGCTGCTTCGTCGGGGCCGTCGGCATGGCGGTAGGGGTATGGCGATGGAATGTGGTGCTGCTGCGCCGTGGGCACATCGAAGTAGCGATGGAACAGTGGCAGCGCAGTCAGGCCGCTCCCCTGGGCGGAACTGCCGTGGTAGCCACGATGAAGCCCGATGAAGTGCTTCTTGCTGGGGCGGCCCGTCGCGTTGAAGTAGTAACGCACGGCGCGAATGGCCGTGTCCACGGCGTCGGAGCCGCCCTGGCCGAACATCACTCGGGTCAGGCCCTTGGGGGCGTAAGACACCAGCCGGGCAGCTAGGCGGATGGCCGGCTCGCTGGCGAAGTGGAAATAGCCCGTCGCGTAGGGCAGCTTGCTCATCTGCTCGTTGGCAGCATCGATCACGGACTGCTGTCCGTAGCCAACGTTGACACACCACAGTCCCGAGAAAGCATCCTGCACGCGGCGACCGTTGATGTCCGTGAGGTGGATACCCTCGGCAGCCTTCCAGATGGTGGCGCCGCGCTTTTCATGCGCCTGAAGGGCGACAACAGGGTGCAGCCAGTGACGCCGGTCCAGTTCGATGAGTTCCGCGGCGGTGTTGATGGTCGTCATGATGGAGTCCTTCCTTCGCTTAGAAAATCTCGCAGCCGAGCGGAACAGCCCGCTCGGGACTCAGCAGCACGGGGGCACCGCTCTCGCTGCGCGCACCCAGTACCAGCACCTGGGACTCGAATCCACCGATGCGGATGGAGCCGAGGTTCATGGCGCAGACCACATCGCGGCCCACGAGCGATTCGGCGCTGTAGAGCTGTGTGTATTGGCCGCTCGATGTGCGCACACCGATATCGCCGAAGTCGATGCGCAGCTTGTAGGCGGGCACGCGTGCCTTCGTGTTGAGCTGGACGTCGACGATGCGGCCGACGCGCAGTTCCAGGCGGTCGAATGCTGAAGAGTCGATGGCTTTGGGTTCGGTCATTGCGCGGTTTTCTCAAGGTGTTGCAGGGATGGGAGGAACTTGCCTGGGTTCAACAGGTTCTTTGGGTCGAACGCGTTCTTGACGCGCCAGGCCATTTCCAGTTCGACGCTTGACTTGACGTGCAGCAGTTCGTCTCGTTTGGCCACGCCCACGCCGTGCTCTGCGGAGATCGATCCGTTCATGGCCATGGCGAGCGCATCGACTGCTCTGGTGATGGGCGCTGACGCGCGATCGAGATAGGTTCCAGCAGCTTCGTCTGCAGGACGCAGCGGGTTGAAGTGCACGTTGCCGTCACCCACATGCCCGTAGACGACCATTCGGGTGTTCGGCTCGATCGCTAACACTTTTTCCGTAGCTTCGGCGATGAACGCTGGAATCTGCGAAAGGGGCACTGAGATGTCGCAGCGCACGCTGCCGCCGGCCCGGGTTTGCGCGTCGGAGATCTCCTCGCGAATGCGCCAGAAATCGATGGCGTGTTTTTCTGAGGCTGCAACGGCGGCATCCAGAATGCTTCCGCTTTCCAAGCCTTCCTGCACCACAGCATAGAAATCGTCTTCCATTTCGTGCTCTGGTCGGGCAGAGGCAAGCTCAATCAGCACGCTCCATGGAAAGTGGGCAGACAACGGGTGCCGGGAATCGGGAAGGTGCTGCAGCACGAGGTCCATGGCTGCGGTGGAGATCAGCTCGAAGGCTGCGATGTCCTGCCCCACGCGATCACGCAACACGGTGAAAAATTGGAGGGCTGCGTCGGGCGTGTTGAATCCCAGGAACGCGGTGACCACTGACCGGGGCTTGGGAAACAGCTTGAGCACGGCGGCGGTCACGATGCCGAGCGTTCCTTCGCCCCCGATGAACAGCTGTTTGAGGTCGTAGCCCGTGTTGTCCTTGCGCAGGGCACGCATGCCATCCCAGACGTCACCGTTGGGGAGCACGACCTCCAGACCAAGGACTAAGTCGCGCATATTGCCGTAACGCAACACGGCGGTTCCGCCAGCATTGGTCGACAGGTTCCCCCCGATCTGGCAACTGCCTTCCGAACCGATCTGCAGGGGAAACAGTCGACCTTCCTCGTTTGCGCGCTCCCGCGCCTGAAGCAGGGTCACGCCAGCCTCGACCGTCATCGTTGCGTTTATTGCATCCACAGCTCGCACGGCATTCATGCGCGACAGGCTCAGCACGACCGCATTGCCAACCCCGTCCGGCACCGCGCCACCGAGCAGCGAGGTATTGCCCCCCTGGGGAACCACGGGGATGTCGTTCGCATGGCAATAGACCATGACTTTGCTGACCTCTGCCGTGCTGGCGGGGCGCACCACAGCCATGGCCTTGCCATGGAAGACGCGTCGATAGTCGGTGGCGTACTTCGTGGTGTCATCGCTGCCAGACAGGCAGTTGGCAGCACCGACGATGGTGGCGAGTTGATGGATGTGCGCAGAGGACATGGCGCAAATTTAAGGCGCCACAGTCTCAAGTAGTATGTTTATTTCATAGCAAATAGTGGCATCATTTACCTATTAAAAATATGAAAGAAGCCGGTTGAAGCTCATTGACGCGCTCAAGTCCTCCCCTTTGCGGACAGGTAAAGTGGTGGCCGGGGTTTCACATCTGGGCAGGGATATCGCCTGGGTCCAAGTCATCGACCACCCAGAGATCGAGCCGTGGGTGGAGTCTGGGCACCTGCTGCTGAGCACAGGCTACAACTGGCCGAAGGGGGGGGCGGAAGCCACCCAGATCGTCGAACTGCTGTCGGCAAAGGGCGCTGCAGGCGTGGTTCTGGCGGTGCCGAAGTTTCTTGAACACTTCCCCACAGAAAGCCTCGTCGCAGCAGACCGCTGCGGCCTGGCCCTCATCGAAATTCCCTGGGAAATCCCGTTCAGTTCGATCACTCAGACCCTCCACAGGGAAATCGTGGACTGGCAGGGGCGTGAGCTCGCGCGATCTGAACAGCTCCACCGCCAGTTGACGGAGGCAGCCGTGGCGGGCAACGGCCTGCAGGACGTGGCATCGGTGCTGGGCGGCGTTCTCATGAGATGTGTGCAGATCTACTCTGCCGACGGCAATCTGCTGGCCGACCACACGGAGCCCGACGGAGGAGAAAAGAGCCCGCCTTTCGCCCCCGGGGTGCTGAAAGCCCTGGAGGCCAGTGGTGGCGTGAGGGCTGTCAACGCTCAGACCCGGGCTGTACGTTGGAACTCCCGCCCTTCACGGTTGGCAACGAAGGCGCAGAACGTCGTCGGGTGCGCCGTCCGCAGTCGCACGGAGTTGCTGGGCCATGTACTGGTCGCCGAGGGTGACCCACCCCTGACGGATATTGAGCTGCGTGCCATTGAGCACGCGAGCACGGTTGCGGCGCTGCAGATTTCGCATCAGCGCCAGATGGCGGCGCAGGAAGCTCGCCTGGGCTACGCGCTCGTTGCGTCGTTGATCGAGGGCAAGTTCGACGAGACACCGGCAGCCCATGAAAGAGCGCGGCTGGCAGGTTGGGACGATGCCGCGGACTATCGGTTGGTGGCCGTGCTCATGGACGAGCCGAACCCACTGTCGAGCGAAGGTTTTGTGAAACGCGAGTCCATCGCCCAGAAAATGCGCGTTGCCTTAAAGCTCAAGGGTGCACCGGCGCTGATCAGTGTGTCCGCCAACCAGGTACATGCCTTGCTGCCAGACTTCGTGCCGGTGGAGTGGTTCTGGGCCGAGCTTTCCGCCGGCCGTGCTGCGATGGCGGTGAGCGATGCACACAAGGGTGTCGAGGGGCTAAAGCTTGCCGGTCGCGAGGTGCTTGACCTGCTGGAGCATGTCCGCCCGGGACGCATCCACCACTTCAGCGAGGCGCTGTTCCCGCGCGTGATCTTAGGGGACCCCGTAGCACGCAAAGTCTTCCTGGATCGCTTGTTTGGCACCTTCCGCAGCGACAAGCGCGGGCAGCAGATGCTCGACACCGCGATGGCGCTTACCGAGGAAGGGTTTCATCTGCAGCGCACCGCAGATCGCCTGGGCATCCACATCAGCTCGCTCCGCTACCGGATTGCCAGGCTGACCGAGGTGACGGGCTTGGATCTGGAGACCGTGGAAGGCAAGTTCCGGCTGCAATATGGCGTGCGACTCTATTCAGCAGACACACCTTAGCGTTGTTCTGAGTGCGCCAGACGCCGCATTCTTGATGATTGCATCGATCCAAAACTCTACGCACTCTCTGTTGTTCAAGCTTCAACTCCAGAGCACAACTCGTTCCACATCCCCGGCAGCCGAGACGTGAAGTTGCTCCTTGAGGGCTTCCGAGATTCAATGAAGACCATAACCGGCTCTGGGCTTAAGCTCCTTCCGCGCACCTGACGGGTATCGACGCGGCATGACGCCCTCGCCATCAGCTTGAAATCACTACCAGGGGATGGTTTGTGACGGTACGGAGAAAGAGGCTCGTAGCGCCAAGAATGGCAAGGTGGTCATTCTCGATGCCCGCCTTGGACAGCCCCGGTTGAACAATACCGACGCGAAAGACAACGTACTTGCGTCGCGACGCCTTTCTCAGCACAACGAGCCTGTCCAGACTTCCGCGAACAAAGCGCGTAGGGCGACCCGCGCGATGCTTGGTCTCACGCTCTGTGAGATGAGCAACCAAATTAGGAAAATTCCATGTCCACTTGGTCGATTTTTGCGCTTGGCCGCAGACCTCGTAGAGGTCTTTCACGCGGTTTCCAGGCGCGGCTCCAGAGGAATACTTGCAGTGCCATAAAGTCACAGTGATGGTCTCCTCCCCATCTTCAATAGCTACGATGTCCGCGCTTTCCCCGGCATCGTCGTCATCAATGATGAACGCCGAAGGACCTTGCTCCAGGTGCTCGATAAATTTTTGTTGGATCGAGCGGGGGCGTAGCGCGCCATCTTTCCATCGACTTTCCTGATTTTGGAGCGTGTCGCCCCACGCCAGCGGAGCGATCAGCTCTTGGTCATAAACCTCCGCTAGTTCTTCGCGCCTTCTGAGATGACCTCGAAGTCAACTCCGGTGTCATGGTTGATGGTGACCTCGAAATCGAAAGCATGGCGGCCTTTCAACCGTTTGCTGACTAGGTCCACGTAGCCAATCTTCACCATGGAGCGCAGCTCCTGGCCCAAGTTGGAGAAGGGCGTCCTGGCGGCGCTCAGCGTGCCCACCTCGTCAAGGGAAACCCTACCGTCGGCAAAGATGTGGCGGCGCACACGCTCCACGTAGTCGCGGTCCACCGCCTCTTTGCTGGGCGTGCTCAAGTAGCTCCCGAGACGCTGGGCGTGCAGCGTTGCCATCCTGGTGGCTGACGGTGTGGATGGGAAATCCATGGCACACGCGCAGACGGCGTTGGAGGCAGCGGGTGCCGTGGTGCACCTGATCGCACCGCATCTGGGCCAGATCAGGCCTGTGAACGGTGAGTCGTTCGAGGCCACCGGTACGATCGAGAACTCACCGTCTGTGCTGTTCGATGGCGTGGTGCTTCCCGATGGCGCGCAGGGCGTGCGGGCGCTGGCCGCACACGTCGCGGTGGTGGATTTCATCTGTCATCCCTACCGGCATGGCAAGACCCTCCTTGTGCTTGGCGCGTCGACTCAGTTGCTGGAGTTGGCCGGTGTGTCGCCGACACTGGCCAATGGGGAAGACGATCCAGGCATCGTGCTGGATGTCTCAGGCCAGTCCGACCATGGTGTGCTGGTGATGGAGGCTTCGAAGCCTCGCGCCAGAAAGGCAAGCACGACGCCACCTCACTCAGGCAAGGCGTCGGATCCGGGCCTGTCGCCAGACAGCACGCTCCAGACGGAGCGACTGGTGGCGAGCTTTATCGCTGCTCTGGGCCGTCATCGGCATCCGGAACGAGAGGCCGCGGCAGTCTTGCCAGCCTGAACGTGCGCTACAGAACAGACACGTCTGCGCAGCCAGGCGATTGTTCGGTGTCTGAAAAGAAGCGCCTGCAGGTGACTGCAGGCACAGGAAGCGTCCATCGTTCTCGGTGACCTGTGTTGCACTGACCTTCAACTGGATGGGGCCGGCTTGGCAGGCCTTGCAGGAGGCGCTGTCACGCATAGACCCATATCGCCTCGAACTCGGTTCGGGATCAACTTCTGGAGAAAATCGCCATGAAAAATTCGACTCTGCAGCCGCACCCGAAAGCCGTCGATTCAGATCTCGTGGAACAGGCACGACCTGGGCACGGCATTCCTTCACAGGACGTGAATCTGGCGGCGCAATTCGCGCTGACCGCTGAGGAGGCTGAGCGTGAGGGCAATTCGGTCATGACCGGTGGCGGTATGGTGGGCGGCGCAGCAATTGGTGCTGGCATCGGCGTGGCCGTGGGCGGACCGGTCGGCGTCGTGGTTGGGGGCACGCTGGGCGCCATAGCAGGCGCCTTGGGTGGCGCAGCTGCCGGTGGGATGGCCAACATGGAGGCATTGACCACTTCCGATGTCGTGCCGGCCCAGCATGTGCGCTTACACATCGAGGACAGCGGCGGCAGCGGCCGACCGGTGGTGTTGATTCACGGCTGGCCCCTGTCGGCCCAGGCCTGGAAGCCGCAGATCTCAGCGCTGCGTGAAGCCGGCTATCGCGTTGTCGCCTATGACCGCCGCGGCTTCGGCAGCTCGGACAAGCCGGAATCTGATTACAGCTACGACACGTTGAGCGACGATCTGCAGCACGTCATGGATCAGTGCAATCTACAGGGTGTGACTCTGGTGGGGTTCTCAATGGGGGGCGGGGAGGTCGCGCGCTACATTGCCCGGCACGGAGAGTCGCGTGTGCACAGCGTGGTTTTCGCCGCCGCAGTGACGCCGTATCTCATGAAGACGACCGACAACCTCCAGGGCCCGCTCACGCCAGAGAAAGCGCGTGAGAAATCGGCCGCGTTCGAACGGGACCGGAGCGCCTATTTCGATGAGTTCACCAAGGCCTTCTTTTCGGTCGACGGTGTGTTGCAGGTCACCGAGTCACAGCGCCGCGAAGCCATTGCCTTGTGTGAGCAGTCGGCGCAGCATGCCGCGTTGGCCTGCATGGATTCTTTTGCCACGACCGACTTCCGCGAAGACCTGAAGCGTCTGACGGTACCCGTGCTGGTAATTCACGGCGGTTCGGACGCCATCGTGCCTTTTGAGGGTTCGGGGCAGCTCACGCATCGTGCCGTGCTCCACAGCAAGCTGGTCAAGGTGGATGGCGCGCCGCATGGCTTGAACTTGTCGCACGCCTCAGCGTTCAACGAAGCACTGCTGAGCTTCCTTCGGAAGTGACGCTGCCGCAGGTGCATGGTGAGTCACTGGGCCAGATCAGGTCGACCGCAAGACTGTCCATGGCCAGGCCCGAACCCGACGATGACTCTCGCGAGGGCGATGCGGCCAGATCCCTGGCGTCCGAGTACCTCAACCGTCTGCACCGCTGGAATTCAACAGCCCGGATCAGATCGTGGCGTAGAAGGGCCACTCGGGCGATGGAGCGGAAAGTATGCTGTCGTGTGTCATGGGATGGTGTGACCCGTCCCGCTTCACTGCGTCATAGGATTCGACGTCCTTCAGCCATACAGCGTGGTGCCCGCCTGCAGCACCGACCCGGCCCGCTCTTCGCCCAGGGCCTGCACCACGGGATGCCAGACGCTCTCGTAGGGTGGCAGGGCGTCATTGGCGAAGGCGGTGTGTGGCCAGTCCGATCCCCACACCAGCCGGCTGCCAAGGATGCTGGCTACCTGGCGTATCGGCTCCATCAGCATGTCGTAGGGGGCGTGGGCCTGCAGCCGGTACCAGCCCGACAACTTGACCCATGCGCCCTGATCGGCCAGGCGACGCAGGGCGGACCAGATGCGGTCCGGGGAGTGAATGCCCGCGTGCAGACCCGCGAGGTGATCGAGTACGGGCACCAGACCGGTGCCTTCGTGCAGGTCGGCAATGGTCGCCAGTTGTTCGCCTGGTGCGTACCACTGGACATGCCAGCCGCGCGCCTTCAGGCGTGGGGCGAGGGCGCGAAAGCCTGAAGCGCCATTGCCCACCGGGGAAACGAGATTGAACCGGACGCCGCGCACACCCAGTGTGTGCATGTGGTCGAGCTCGGATTCGGATATGTCGCTGTCCACCACGGCGACGGCTCGGTGGCGCCCCGGTTCCTGCGACAGTCTCTGAAGGAGCAGGCGGTTGTCGGTTCCGTACACGCTGGGCTGAACGAGCACCAGATGCCCCACGCCCAGAGACGCGGCCAAGCGCTCAATTTCAGGCAGGTCGCGCAGGGCCGGCTGGTAGTGGCCGGCCTGGGCCGGATGCGCCGGGTCGAACACATGCACATGGCAGTCCCAGCCAGAGGCGACGCGGGCGTGTGACGTGGTCATCCGGTGGTGATGTTGCGGTCCTTGATCACCTTGGCCCATTGCGCCTGTTGCGCAGCGATGAATGCGCCCGCGCTCTGCTGGGAGGCGTCAGCGAAGACATCGCCCCCGAGCTGGCGAATGCGGCCCAGCACCTCGGCATCGTCCAGCGCAGCGCGGATGCCGGCCACCAGCGTGGCCTTCACGTCGGGCGGCAGACCTGCCGGACCCAGGATGGGGTTCCATTCCAGCACCTCGTAACCCGAGACACCGGCCTCGGCCATGGTGGGCACATCGGGCAGCGAGCGGGCGCGCAGCTTGCTGGTGACGGCCAGAGGGCGCAGCTTGCCGGCCTGGATGTGACCGAGCGAAGACGCTACGTTGGCGAAAAACAGGGGCACCTGACCTCCCATCACGTCGTTCATGGCCGGGCCACCACCCCGGTAGGGCACGTGGGTCAGCTCCACGCCCGCCCGTTGCTCGAACAGGGCACCGGCCAGGTGCTGTGCCGAGCCATTCCCGGATGATGCGAAATCCAGGCGCCTTACCTTGGCCAGTCGGACCACGTCCTGCACGGTGCGGGCCTCGAAGCTGGGGGTGCAGACCATCACATTGGGGAAGGTCGCCAGGACGGCCAGGGGTGTGAAGGCGGTGGCGGTGTCGTAGGGCAGGCGGGGGTAGAGGGAGGGGTTGACGGCAAACGAGGAGGCGTCCAGCAGCAGCGTGGTGCCGTCGGGCGTGGAGCGCGCCACGTGGCTGGCGGCCAGCTGGCCGCTGGCGCCCGCCTTGTTGTCGACCACAACTGGCTGACCGAAGGCCGCGGCCAGCTTGGGGGCGATGACGCGGGCCATCAGGTCGGCGCCGCCGCCGGGCGGGTAGGACACGACCAGGGTGATTGGTCGGCCGCCCGCCAGTTTGCCCTGGGCATGGGCTCCCACCCAGGGAGCGGCCAGCGTGGCGCCGGCCAGGGTGAACAGGGATCGACGCGTGAGGTGGGCCTGCAAGGGCCGGCTGGAGGGCATTGTCATGATCGGGGTCCTTCAGGTGATGTGGACGGTGTAGTGGAAGGCGTGGGCGTCGCCGCGGGTGATGCGCCATTCGACACATCGCCCGGTCAGATCGAACGCGGCCCGTTCGACCACGGCGCAGGGATGGCCGGGAGGCAAGTTCAGGTGCTGTGCCTGGGTGGCGTCCAGCAGGCTGAAGCCGATTTCGTCACGTGCCCGGTGCACATGGATCTGCAGCCTGCGGGCATACATCGGATAGAGCAGGTCGTCCCAGGCCGAGGTGTCGTCGTCTGCCAGCGGGGCGAACAAGGCATGGGGCAGCCAGAGCTCTTCCAGCAGGCGGGGCAACCCTTCCATCAGGCGAAGGCGGTGCAGGCGCAGCACAGGTTCGCCGACAGCCATGCCCAGGCCGCGCGCCACGGCAGGGGGGGCGTTCAGCACACGGCGGTCGAGGATGCGGGAGGTCGGCACCTCACCCGTGCCGCCATCGAACCGGAAGAACCGCAGCATGGTGGCGCCCGACAGGCCCTGGCGGACAAAGGTCCCCCGGCCATGGATGCGTTCGATGAACCCTTGCTCGACGAGCAGTTCGAGCGCCCGCCGCATGGTGCCCAGGGCGACCCCGTGCTCTTGCGCCAGCTGGCTTTCAGCGGGCAGGGCGGCGCCCGGTGTCCATTCGCCACTGGTGATGCGGGCGCGCAGTGCCTGGGCCAGGGACGCGTAGCGGCTCAGTCCGGGTTCGTTGGTTTGGGCGAGTTGAAGGTGCGAGCTCATGGGTTGAACTATAGAGCTCTATAGGACTAGTTCAATGCGGGATTACCCTAGTCATCGGCTCGCAGCCGCCGCAGGCGCAGAGACACCGCCGCATGGCCGCTGACCAGGCCGATACCCGCCAGTACCAGCCCGCTGCCCAGCACAAACGCCGGTTCCAGCGACTCACCCAGCAGCCAGACCCCCAGCAGCACGCCGAACAGGGGCGTCAGGAACGAGAACACGCCCAGCCGCGACGCGAGGTAGCGGCGCAGCAGCCAGAACCAGGCCAGAAAGCTGGCGAACGAGACGATGAGGGACTGAAAACCCAGGTGGGCCCAGACCGTGACGGTGGGCTCGAACCGCCATTGCCCGGTCAGCCATGCAGAGGGCAGCAGCAGGACGAAGGCACCCAGCAACTGGTACAGCAAGGTTTCTGTTGCTGGGGCCGAGGACAGGGCCGAGCAGCGGATGGCGACAGTGGTCGCACCCCACGCCAGACCGGCCAGCAAGGCCAGAGCGTCACCCAGCAGGGACTGACCCCTGACGGCATCCGACGCGTCGCTGGCGCCGCCCAGAAAGGCGACGACGATGCCCCCGAAGGCCAGCGAGATGCCTGTCCACTGGATCAGACCCAGTCGCTCGGCCGGCAAACGGGCATGCAGCCCCAGGGCGGCAAAGAGCGGTGCGGTGTACAGGAACACGACCACATGGGACGCATGGGTCATGCGCAGGGCCTCGACCACCAGCAGGTATTCCAGCGCAAACAGGGTGCCGACGATGGAGCCCGCCTTCCAGTGGCGGCGATCTGGCGACTCGCCGCGATGCCACATCAGGGCCGCAAGCAAAAGCATCGCGACCAGCGAGCGCAAGGCCACCACCAACATCGGGCTGATCTGCTCGGCTGCGGCCTTGAGCGAAATCTGTTGCAGCGCCCAGATCAGGCACAAGGCGGTCATGACAACGCCGGCGCGGCCGTCCAGGGCGCCTGGCGTGACCGGCTTGGCGACCATGGCGGTCATGCCCGCATGCGAGGACAAAGGGGAAGCTTGTGAGTTCATGGGTCCGGACTGTGCCGCCCCCATGAGGATCTTCAAAGCGGATAATTCGCCAACCTACCATTCGAAAATCGAAAGCATGAACGACCTGCAGACCGACTGGCTCAAGGCCTTTGTCGCCACAGTGGATGCGGGCTCGCTGTCGGCCGCGGCGCACGAGGTGCACCGTTCGCAGTCGGCGGTGAGCATGCAGCTGAAAAAGCTCGAGGCCGCGGTCGGTCGGCAACTGCTGGTGCGAGGCCATGGTCCGCAGCAACTGACCCCGGAGGGCCAGGTGCTGCTGGGCTATGCGCGGCGCATGCTCGACCTGCACACCGAAGCGCAGGCGGTGCTCAAGGGTGAGTCGGTGACCGGTCTGGTGCGGTTGGGGGTGCCAGACGACTATGCGAGCAAGTACCTGACGCCCGTGCTCAAGCGCTATGCGCCCGGCCACGGTGGCGTGGAGATCCACCTCGACTGCGAGCAGTCGACGTCCCTGATTCCGCGTGTGGCCCGTGGCGAGCTCGACCTGGCCCTGGTCTCCCGTGACCATGAGCGCCGGGGAACGCTGCTGTTCCACGAGCCCATGGTCTGGGTGGGCTCGCCGCAGTTCGATGTCTGGAGCCGCAACCCCCTGCCGATAGCGGTGTACGAAGAGGCCAGCCTGGGGCGGCGCAGTGCCATCCATTCGCTGGCCCAGCAGGGTCGGCCGTACAAGGTGGTCTACCACAGCTCCAGCCTGGCCGGCCAGATCGCGGCCGTCGAAAGCGGTCTGGCGGTGGCGGCGCTCACCCAGTGCAGCGCGCCCACGAATCTGCAAATTCTGGGTGTCGAGCACGGCCTGGGGCCGCTGGCGCCGATGCAGGTCGCGGTCTACCGCAGCAGGGCCTCACAGTCCTCGAAGGCGGTCGACAGCCTGCACCGCATGCTCGTGCAGACCTTGCGGCACGTGGTCCGCTGAGTCGATTCCCGCTCCGGATCGGGGCTTCTTGCATCAACGCTGGCCAACAGGGCCGAAATCTGTAACAATATCGTTCATCTTGCAAGCGCATCGCCGCTTGCCGGTCCGGTCGCCATCCTGTTGGCGCACCTTCCACACACGGCTCGCCCGACCTCTTGGGCAGGCCAGCTTCCCGTCCTGATTCCGCAATCCGGGTGGACGGGTTTTCATCCTCAGGCCCCTCAGGCATGGTCATGCGCCATGCGGGCGGAGGCATTTCAGCGTGGGCAGGAACGCGGCTCGCCCGTCGCCACACAATCAAGGAAAGGACGTTGGTTTGAATGAACCCCATGACCCCATGAAGCCGGACGGGGCGGTCAACCCCATCAACACGGACTACCAGATCGGCCAGGACAACATCGTGGTCAAGGTCGGTCCCTTCGGGTTGGACATCCACAACCGGGTGTTCGCCATCTCGGGCCTGGCGGTGGTGGTCTTCGTGCTGCTGACCCTGATGTTCCAGTCGGCTGCAGAACCGATGTTCTCGGCGATGCGGGGTTGGCTGACCGCCAACCTGGACTGGTTCTTCATCAGCGCAGGCAACATCTTCGTCCTGGTCTGCCTGGGGCTGACCATTTCACCATTGGGCAGGGTCCGGCTGGGCGGCACCGAGGCCACGCCGGATTACAGCTACCTGGGCTGGTTCTCGATGCTGTTTGCCGCTGGCATGGGCATCGGGCTGATGTTCTATGGGGTGTCGGAGCCGCTGTCGCACTTCGGCAGTGCCATGGGGGGCATCAGCGTGGAGGACGGTATGCGCACCGACTGGGCGCCGCTGGGAGGGGCCGCGGGTGATGCCGCGGCAGCGCAGCGACTGGCCATGGCGTCCACCATCTACCACTGGGGCCTGCACCCCTGGGCCATCTATGCCATCCTGGCCCTGGGCCTGGCCTTGTTTTCGTTCAACAAAGGGCTCCCCCTGACGATCCGCTCGGTGTTCTACCCGTTGCTGGGTGAACGGGTCTGGGGCTGGCCGGGTCACCTGATCGACATCCTGGCGGTGCTGGCCACCATGTTCGGTCTGGCCACCTCGCTGGGCCTGGGTGCCTCGCAGGCCGCAGCCGGTCTGAACCACCTGTTCGGTGTGCCTCTGGGCGAGACGACGCAGGTTGTTCTGGTCATCGGCATCACCGCGATTGCGCTGGTTTCGGTGCTGGCCGGGCTGGACGCTGGGGTAAAGCGCCTGTCGGAAATCAACATGGTGCTGGCCCTGCTGCTGGTGCTGTTCGTGATCGTGGTCGGACCGACGCTGGCCATCGTGTCCGGCTTCTTCGACAACCTGGGCGCCTACCTGCAGTACCTGCCGGCGCTGGCCAACCCTGTCGGACGCGATGACGCCAACTTCTCGCAGGGCTGGACTGCCTTCTACTGGGCCTGGTGGATTTCCTGGTCGCCGTTCGTGGGCATGTTCATTGCACGCGTCTCGCGTGGACGCACGGTTCGCGAATTCATCATCTCGGTGCTGATCGTGCCTTCGCTGGCCTGTGTGCTGTGGATGACGGTCTTCGGTGGCACGGCCATCAGCCAGCTGGTCAAGGATGGCTACGAGGCCGCGGCCGGTGCCGACCTGCCGCTGCAGCTGTTCCTGATGCTGGAACTGCTGCCGCTGGCTCAGATCACATCCTTCCTGGCCATTGTGCTGGTGGTGGTGTTCTTTGTGACCTCCTCCGATTCGGGTTCGCTGGTGATCGACGTGATTGCCGCCGGCGGCAAGATCAATGCGCCCACGCCGCAGCGGGTGTTCTGGTGCACCTTCGAGGGCCTGGTGGCGATCGCGCTGATCCTGGGTGGTGGCCTGGTGGCCCTGCAGGCCATGGCGGTCTCGACCGGCTTTCCGTTTGCGGTGGTGCTGCTGGTGGCCACGGTGTCGGTGATCAAGGGTCTGGCATCGGAGCCCAGGGCGGGCTGAACGCGGCATGGAAGACGAGCGCCACGACATCACCAGCTTCCTGCGCCAGCATGCGCCGTTCGGTGATCTGGACGAGCCCACACTGGCGCGCATTGGCGCGGCCATCGACGTGCGCTACTGCAAGGCTGGCACGCGCATCGTCGAATTCGGTCAGGACGCCCGCTTCTGGCACATCGTGCGCAGCGGCGTGGTCGAGGTCTACCGGCGCGACGGCACCCTCTACAACCGCCTGACCGAGGGCGGCTACTTCGGCGAGTTCGGCCTGCTGCACCGGAAAAAGGTGCGGTTTCCGGCGGTGGCCCAGGAAGACACGCTGCTCTACCTGCTGCCCGAACCGGTGTTCACCGAATTGTTCGAGAGCCATGAAGCCTTCGCCGACCAGGTGGAGATCGAGGACCGCACGCGGCTGCAGAAGGCGGTGTCCCGTCAGCAGGGTGGCAATACCTTGCTGTCGGTGACGGTGGGCAGCCTGGTCGAGCGTGAACCGGTGATCCTGTCGCCTCACGCCAGCGCACAGGAGGCCGCGCGGTGCATGACCGAGGCCGGTGTGTCATCGCTGCTGCTGGTGGACGGGCAGACCACAGGTGAAGACGGCCAGCCCGTAGGCAGCATGGTCGGCATCCTGACCGACCGCGACCTGCGCACCCGCCTGCTGGCCCGGGGTCTGTCGCTTCAGACACCTGTGGGCAGCATCGCCACCCCGGATGTGATTGCCATCGAACATCACCGTCTGGTGTTCGAGGCCATGGTGCTGATGCTTCGCCATCGGGTGCACCACCTGCCGGTGACCCGAGGTGGCCAGCCGGTAGGTGTGGTGGCCCTGTCGGACATCATCCGCTTCGAGTCGGGCAACAGCCTGTTCGTGGTGGGGCGCATCGGCCGCGCACAGGGCGTGGACGAGCTGGAATCCCTGGTCCCGGAGGTGCGCAACAGCTTCCAGCGCATGCTGGGGGAGGATGCCAGCGCCCGTGTGGTGGGCAGTGCCATGTCGGCCATAGGGCGTGCCTTCAAGCAGCGCTTGCTGGAACTGGCAGAGCAGGCGCTGGGACCACCGCCGGTTCCCTATTGTTTTCTGGCGCTGGGTTCGATGGCCCGGCAGGAGCAGGGGCTGGTGACTGACCAGGACAATGCCCTGGTGCTGGACAACCGCTTCGATCCGGCCGCACACGATGGGTACTTCGAGGCCTTGGCGCGTTTCGTCACCGAAGGACTGGCCCGTTGCGGCTACACCCTGTGCAGCGGTGGCGTGATGGCCACCAACCCACGCTGGCGACAGCCCTTGCGGGTCTGGCAGGGGTATTTTCGGGACTGGATCGAGCGGCCCACAGCCGAGGGCCTGCTGCACAGCAACATCTTCTTCGACCTGGACGGGGTGTACGGCAGAACCGACTGGGCCGATGCCCTTCGGCGCGACATCGCCCGCCAGGCTCGCCAGCACCCCCGGTTCCTGGCCAGCATGGCGCGCAACGCCCTGCTGCGCACGCCGCCACTGGGGTTCTTCAGGAACCTGGTGCTGGAGGCCGATGGGCGTCACAGCGCGGGCATCAATCTCAAGCGTCGCGGCACTGCACCCCTGACCGACCTGATCCGGGTGCACGCCCTGTCGGTGGGCAGCGAAGCCCTCAATTCCTTTGACCGGCTCGATGAGGTCATCCGGGCCGGTGTTCTGCCACCCGGGCGGGGTCCGGATCTGCACGATGCACTGGAGTTCCTGTCTTTCGTGCGCTTGCGCACCCAGGCTGAAGACTTGAAGGCCGGGCTGGAGCCGGGCAACACCGTGTCGCCCGAGCGCCTGTCGGCGTTCGAGCGCAAAAGCCTGCGGGACGCGTTCCTGGTGCTTAGCCAGGCCCAGGACTACCTGAAGTTTCGCCACCAGTCGGTGCGCTGACCGGTGATGCTGCACGCTGGCCTGCTGCGCGATGCGAAGCCTGCTGCGGCGCAGGCGGCTGGGGGTGCCTGCGACTGGCCGGCGCGCTTCCGTGCACTGGCCAGCAGCGCGCATGACCCGCGCCTGAAGGCGTTCTATGGTGCAGGCGTGGTCGATGGCGGCACGCCATTGCAGGACGTGCCCTTGCTGGCGCTGGACGTTGAAACCACCGGGCTGGATCCGGCCACCGACGGCATGGTGAGCATCGGTCTGGTGCCCATGACACTGGCGTGCATACAGGCCAGCCAGGGGTGCCACCGGCTGCTCAAGCCCAGGGTGCCGCTGGCCGACGAGGCGGTGACCTTGCACGGCATCACCCACCAGCGCCTGGATCAGGCGCCCGATCTGGATGAGGTGCTGGAACAGGTGCTGGGGTGCATGGCGGGCCGCATCATGGTGGTGCACTGCCGGGATATCGAACGGCAGTTCCTGGACCAGGCCTTGCGGCGGCGCATCGGGGAAGGTATCGAGTTTCCGGTCATTGACACCATGGAGCTGGAGGCGCGGCTGCACCGGCGTCCCCCGCCACCCTGGTGGCTGCGCTTGTGGCAACCACAGCCGGTGCCGGTGTCGATACGCCTGGCGGCCAGCCGGGCGCGCTATGGCCTGCCCCGCTACCGGCTGCACCACGCGTTCTCGGATGCACTGGCCTCGGCCGAGCTGCTGCAGGCCCAGGTGGCGCACCACCATGGCCCGCAAACACCGTTGCGCGCGCTGTGGCATTGAGCCTGGCCTGCGGCTTCGGCGCAACGCAGCTGCAGCGGGCGGGTGCACAGGTCAAGATAGGGCTGGGGGCATGCGGGTTCGGTGGCAGAATGATCTGTAACCACTTGTTGAACTTTTCGCCACTCTTGCATGGCTTATTTCGTCGGGTCGGAACGATGGTCGCGGCGGTCCTTCATCCACCGGCTCTGCGGGGCGGCGGGTGTGTGCGCGACCGCACTGCTGGCCGGTTGCCAGCCACCGCCCCAGGCGCCGCTGGTGGTCGGGCTGGGACCCTGGGTCGGCTACGACCCGTTCATCGTGGCCCGCGAAGATGGCCGGGTCGACACCTCGCGGGTGAAGATGGTCGAACTCACCACCAACGCCGAGGCGGTGCGCCAGTTTCGCAATGGGCTTCTTGATGGCGCGGCCATGACGCTGGACCAGGCCTTGCAGCTGTCCAGCCAGGGAATCGACCTACGGATGGTGGCGGTGCTCAGCGAGTCGTCCGGCGCCGATGTGGTGATGGCGTCGCCCCTGGTGATCAGCCCCGACCAGTTGCGGGGAAAGTACGTCCTGCTCGAGCCATCCACCGTCAGTGCCCTGGTGCTGCGCAGCCTGCTGCAAGCGGGCGGGCTGAAGGAAAGCGACATCACGGTGGTGTCCATGGAATCCAGCCAGCACCTGGCTGCGCTGCAGGCCGGACGGGCCGTGGCGGCCATTTCCTACGAACCGCAGGCCACCCAGCTGCGGCAGGCGGGCTTCTCGACCCTGTTCGACAGCCGGCAGATGCCCGGGCAGATACTGGATGTGATGGTGGTTCGCCCGGACGTGCTGACGCACCGCGGCGGTGACGTCGATGAACTGATCCGGTCATGGGCCATCGGCCTGGAGGGGATGCAGACCGATCGGCAGTCGATCGCCACGCGGCTGGCGCCTTCGCTTCAGATGACGGCCGACGAGTACCTTGAGACGCTGAACGGCCTTCGCTTCATGACACCCGCCGATTCGCTGGCCTACCTCACCGGCAGTCAGGCGCCGTTGATCCAACGCAGCCAGATGCTGGTCAGGATCCTGAAAGAGCTGGGACAGATGGAATGGGATGAGCCTGACCTGAGCCGGCTGATCGACAGCAGGCCCGCAGGCCGGACCGTCAAGAGCAGGGGGCAGCCTTGATCAACGCAGGCTTGCTGCGTCGTTGGCCGGTCCGATGGGTGGCGCCAGTGATGCTGGCCTTGTTCGGCGTGCTCGCCGCCCTGGGACATCATGGCTTTCGGGCCGGGCAGCTGCTGGACAGCCTGTGGACGGAGCGCGAGCGCAACCTGACCGAGCGCCTGAGCGTCGAGCAGATGCGGCTGGAAGTGCAGGGTGGCATGGACTATGGTGCACAGCTGCGGCGTCTGGTCACCGGTCTGGCCTTGCACGAAGGGCTGGATCATGCCTATCTGATCGCCAGTGACGGGGTGGTCCAGGCTTCGCTGTCCCGGCTGGATTCCGGGCGCCTGCTGACCGAGCTGGGCTCGCCGGTGGCGCAGGAACTGGGTCGGCGGCAGCTGGCACCCGGACAGGGCATCAGCGTCTGGCCCGATCGCGACCGCGACCGGTTGTGGGCACGGGCACCACTGACCGATGGTCGGGCGCTGGCGGTGGCGGTCGATCTGCGTCAGGCGCGCGAGGCCTTGCTCTTCGACGTCCGTCGCGACAGCCTGCTGGTCGGCCTGCTTGTGTTGTGCCTGGCGGCGGTGCTGGCCTGGCTGCTGCACCTGATCTGGTTCCGCCGATCGGCGCAACTGGTGGCTCAATTGGACCGCATTGCCGGCGGTGATCTGTCGGTGCGTGTGGGTACGGCGGGCAGCGATGAAATCGCCCAGATCGGGCGTGCGATTGATGGCATGGTCGAGCGGCGGGCGCTGGCCGAGGCCGAAGCCAGCCGCATGCTGGGCATCGTCAACCGTTCACCGGTGGTGGTGATCGAGTGGCGCAACGAACCGGGCTGGCCGGTCAGTTTTGTCAGCGACGCGGTGGGCCAGTGGGGCTACTCGCCGCACGACCTGCTCAGTGGACGCTACAGCTACAACGAACTGTTCCACCTCGATGATGTGCAGCGGGTGAACGAGGAGATCAGCGGCTATTTCGAACACGGCCCGGATGTCTACCGCCAGGAATACCGGCTTCGCCGGGCCGATGGTGACTGGGCCTATGTCATCGACGACACCACGCTGACCCGGGATGGCGGCGGTCATGTCATCGGCATCAGCGGCATGCTCATGGACGTGACGGCCCAGCGGATGGCCGAGGCCGAGGCCCGCCTGCAGACCGACCGCGTGGCGCGCTTCTACGCGCTACCCTTCATCGGCATGGCCATGACCGATCCGAAGACCCGGCGCTGGCTGCAGGTCAACGACCGGCTGTGCGAGATCCTGGGCTATTCGCGCGAACGCCTGCTGTCGCTGTCGTGGGTCGAGATCACCCACCCGGACGACCTGCAGGGGAACCTGACGCTGTTCGACGACCTGCTGGCGAACAAGCGGCAGCACTACCAGATGTCCAAACGCTTCATCCGGGGCGATGGCCAGGTGGTGCACACCGAGATCGATGTGCGTGCCCGCCGCCTGCCGGACGGTACGGTGAGCGAGATCTACACCACCATCCAGGACGTCACCGAGCGCATTCGGGCGGAAGCCGAAGTGCGCCGGCTGGGCGCCATGGCCGACAACGCCAACGATGCGCTGTTGCTGACCGTGGACAACCGGATCGAAGACTGCAATCCGGCGACATTGCGCCTGTTCGGCTACCCCGACAAGGCCTCCCTGGTGGGTCGGGCGCCAGCGGATCTCTCTCCGCTGGAGCAGGCCAATGGCGAGTACAGCGAGGATGCCGCCAATAGGCGTCTGGCCGAGGCCCTGGCCGGCAGGCCGCAGCAGTTCGAGTGGCTGCATCGCCGGCTGGATGGCACGGTTTTCGAGGCCGAGGTCAGCCTGAACCGCTTTCAGCTCGCCGATGGCCGACACGCGGTGATCGGTGTGGTGCGTGACATATCCCAACGCAAGCGGCAGGACGCACGGCTGCGGGCCAGCGAGGCGCAACTGCGCGAGGCCCAGCGCATCGGGCACATGGGCAGCTGGGTCTTTGACCTCATGTCCGGGCAGGTCACCTGGTCGGACGAGACCTACCGGATCCAGGGAATGGATCCCGCCAGAGACGATGCCAGTTTCGATCGGTTCCTGTCCCTGATCCATCCGGAGGACCGTGCCCGGGTGGAGGAGACCTACCGCGAATCCGTCGACATGGGCAAGCCCTACGAGACCCGCTACCGGATCGTGCTGGGCGATGGACGCATCAGACACCTGCATGTCAGGGGCGAAACCGAGTACGCCAACGGGCAAGCCTTGCGCAGCGTGGGCATGGTGCTTGATGAGACCGAACTGGTCGAGGCCCAGGCCGAGCGCGACCGGCTGGTGGCGGTGCTGGAGAACACCAGCGACATCGTCAGCATGGCCGACCCGCAAGGGCGCGTCATCTACTTCAACCAGGCCGGTTACCGGTTGATGGGGCTGCACCCTGATGAGCCGCTGGAAGGGGCCATGGCAAGGGTGCATCCGCCATGGGCGTTTCGCAAAGTGGCGGACGAGGGCATACCGGCGGCCTTGCGCGGGGAACTCTGGCTGGGCGACACGGCGGTCTACAACGCCCAGGGCCAGGGGGTGCCGATGTCGCAGCTCATCGGCGCGCAAAAAGGCGACGACGGACAGGTGCGCTTCTTGTGGACCATCCTGCGTGACGTGTCCCAGCTCCAGGCCGCCCAGGCCGCCCTGCGTCTGGAGCGAGAGCGGCTGGCCGAGGCGCAGACTGTGGCGAGCATCGGCAGCTGGAGTGTCGATCTGCCGCAAGGCCGGGTGACATGGTCGGATGCGAACTTCCATGTTCTGGGTCTGGATCCGCAGCGGGTTGTTCCCAGCATTGAAGCCTACCTGTCGGTGGTGCATCCGGAGGATGGGGCCCGGGTGCGTGATCATTGCGATGGAACCGTGGCGTGGAATCCGGTCAGTGAAAACGAAGTGCGCCAGATCGAGCACCGCATTGTGACCAGCCGCGGTGTGCGTCACGTCGAGGAGCGGGCCAGGGCACAGAGAAACGACCAGGGTGAGATCGTCCGGCTCTATGGAACCACCATGGACGTGACCGAGCGTGTCGAGGCCGCTCGCGCCCTGGAGGAGACGAAGGCCATGCTGGAGCAAGGCGAGACGCAGGCACGCATGGGCAGCTGGGTGTACGACAGCGACACGCGCGAGCTGCGCTGGTCACGACAGATGTTCACCAACATGGGCATGCCCTGGGCACCCATGCCGCCCAGCATCGACGAGTACTGTGCACGCATCCATCCGGATGACGTGGGACCCGTCCGGGTGGCCATCAACCTGCTGGTGACGGGGCAGGATGTGCCCGAGGTGCGGTTCCGAATCCACCCCGATCTGGGGCCTGTGCGCTGGATGCGGCGGGTGGTTCAGAAAGTCGATCGCTCGGCCGAGGGCAAGGGACCCAGTTATGTGGGTACCTTGCTGGATGTGACCGATGCGGTCAAGGCCGAAGAAAGGCTGCGCGCCATCAACGAGGAACTGGAGCGCCGGGTGGCCGAGCGCACCGACCAGCTGCAGGAGGCCAACCGTGACCTGGAGGCCTTCACCTACACCGTTTCGCACGACCTGAAGGCGCCCTTGCGGGGCATTGATGGCTACAGCCAGCTGCTGGTCGAAGACTATGGCGGGAAGCTGGGCAGCGAAGGCCAGATGTTCGTTGAGCGCATCCGCCGCGGGGTTTCCCAGATGGGCGAACTGATTGCCGACCTGCTGAACTATTCGCGCATGGAGCGGCGGACCATGGAGCCGCAGGCGCTGGCGATCGTTCCGTTGCTGGACAAGGTGCTGGAGGACCACCAGGACGAGATCGAACGTCAGGGAATCGAGGTCTGCCGCCAGCTGGAGCCGGTGACGCTCAAGGTCGATCGGGAAGGCATGGCGGTCGTTTTGCGCAACCTGATCGGCAATGCCATCAAGTTCACCCGCGATCGGCCGAAACCCCGTATAGAGGTGGGTTCGCGGGTCGATACCGATCACTGCCTGCTGTGGGTGCGCGACAATGGGGTCGGCTTCGACATGCAGTACCACGACCGCATCTTCGGCATCTTCCAGCGTCTGCACCGCGCTGAAGACTACCCGGGCACGGGGGTCGGACTGGCCCTGGTGGCCAAGGCTGTCCAACGCATGGGCGGCCGGGTTTGGGCCGAGGGCCGTCCTGGAGAGGGCGCCACGTTCTTCATGGAGTTTCCGAGATGAGCACCGCCAAGACTGTTCCGCCGATCCTGCTGGTCGAGGACAACCCGATGGACCTGGACCTGACCTTGCGGGCCTTTGCGCGCAAGAAGTTTGCCAACGAGGTGCAGATTGCCCGCGATGGCGAGGAGGCCCTGGCCTACCTGCCGCGCTGGGACGTGGGCGCCGACCTGCCGGCGGTCATCCTGCTGGACATCAACCTGCCCAAGATCAATGGCCTGGAGGTGCTGCAGCAGCTCAAGGCACACGAGCGCTACCGGCGCATTCCGGTGGTGGTGCTGACCTCATCGCGTGAGGACCGCGACCTGCGGACCGCGTACGATCTGGGGGTCAACTCGTACATCGAGAAGCCGGTCAGCTTCAGCAAATTCATGGAAGTGGCCGAGCACATCGAGCTGTACTGGTGTGTGTTCAACGAACGGCCCTACTGAAACCCGATGCCGGGGCCCTGTCCTGAAAGTGTGCCCATGCTGAAATTCCTCATTCCTGTCGACGGTTCACCTTCCGCCCTGCTGGCCGTGCATCATGCGCTGGAGCTGGTGGGACATGGGCTGAAGGCCCGGTTCGTTGTGGCCAACGTGCAGGAGCCGGCCAACCTGTATGAAGTGATGGTGGCGCACGACCCGGTGGTGCTCCAGCAGGTCAGTGAGGCCGCGGCCAAAGACCAGATGCAGCCGGCGGTCGACCTGCTGCAGGCGGCTGGCATGCAGGTGGAAATGGCGCCGGCCAGCGGCGACGTGGTGCCGGCCCTGATGGAGGCGATCGAGGTGTATGGCTGCCACGGCGTCATCATGGGATCGCACGGGACGGGTGGATTTCGGGCCGCCGTGCTGGGTTCCGTGTCGGCCGAAATGGCCCGCAGCGCCCCAGTGCCGGTGACCCTGGTCAAGCCGGCCGAGGACGCGCAAGACTGAGTTCAAAATTACGATTAGAGAAATCAATTTACTGATTTTGAATTTTTGGCTATAGTCGCGTCCCAGATGCGGCCGCTTGACCGTTGGCGGCCGTCCCCACCCGAGGAGCACACGACATGGCCACCTACACCTATCCCACGTTTCCCTACCGGGCGCCCAACGACCTGATGACAGGGGTGCCCCAGCGCCGGCCGCTGGTGGTCATCGGTGCCGGTCCGGTCGGCCTGGCGGCCGCCATCGACGCGCGCCTGCACGGGCTGGAGGTGCTGCTGTTCGACGAAGAGGACAGTGTGTCCTTCGGTTCGCGCGCAGTCTGCTACGCCAAGCGCGCGCTGGAAATCCTGGACCGCCTCGGCGTGGGGGACCCGATCGTGGACAAAGGCGTGAGCTGGAACGTGGGCCGCACCTTCCTCCAGGAAGACGAGGTCTACCGCTTCAACCTGGTGCCCGATGCCGGTCACAAGCGCCCGGGCATGATCAATCTGCAGCAGTACCACCTGGAAGAGGCCCTGGTCAAACGGGCCACCGAACTGGGCGCCGATCTGCGCTGGAAATACAAGGTGGTGAACGTGCAGCCGCTGGACGACGGCGCACGCGTGACGGTGGAAACGCCCGATGGCGCGTTCGACATCGAGGCCGACTGGCTGATCGTGGCCGACGGTGCCCGCTCCAATGTGCGGCGCCAGCTGGGCCTGGACATTGAAGGGCATGTGTTCAAGGACCGCTTCCTGATCGCCGACGTGATCATGAAGGCCGACTTCCCGGCCGAGCGCTGGTTCTGGTTCGACCCCCCGTTCCACCCCAACCAGAGCGTGCTGCTGCACAAGCAGAGCGACAACGTCTGGCGCATTGACTTCCAGCTCGGCTGGGACGCCGACCCGGAAGAAGAGAAGAAGCCCGAGAACATCATTCCGCGTGTCAAGGCCATGCTGGGCGATGACCGCGAGTTCGAGCTGGAGTGGGCCAGCATCTACACCTTCCAGTGCCGGCGCATGAAAAACTTCCGCCACGGCCATCTGCTGTTCGTGGGTGACGCGGCACACCAGGTCTCGCCGTTCGGCGCACGCGGCGCGAACTCGGGATTCCAGGACACCGACGACTTGCTGTGGAAGCTGGCACTGGTGATGAAGGGCCAGGCCCCTGAGGCCCTGCTGGACACCTACGACGCCGACCGGACCTATGCGGCCGACGAGAACATCCGCAACTCGACCCGCTCGACCGACTTCATCACGCCCAAGAGCCGGGTCAGCCGCACCTTCCGCAACGCGGCGCTTCAGTTGGCACGCCAGCACCCGTTCGCGCGCAAGCTGGTCAACTCCGGCCGGCTGTCGGTGCCGGCCTTCCTGGTGAATTCGGCCCTGAATACGCCCGACTCCGAAACCTTCGAGGGCAACATGGTCCCCGGTGCGCCCATGGACGATGCGCCGGTGCGGGTGAATGGCCGGGACGCCTGGCTGCTGGACCAGCTGGGCAACCGCTTTGTCCTGATGGTGTTTGCCGACCGCGCCGATGCGGTGGAGCCGGCCGTGCTGGCCCAGGCCGACGCGTTGGCCGCAGCCACGGTGCCCGTGCAAACCCTGGTGGTCACGGCCCACGCCGGGCAGGCACCAGGCGGTCTGGCCACCGTGCACGACCGCGACGGCCTGGTGGCCCAACGCTATGACGCCCGCCCTGGCACGGCCTATCTGGTGCGTCCGGACCAGCATGTGGCCGCGCGCTGGCGCCGGGTGGACACGGCTGCCGTGCAGGCCGCTCTGGCGCGTGCCACCGGCCAGAAACTGGCTGCACCCGCCGCTGAAGCGACGCTGACCGCCTGACCCCCTAGGAGACACCCATGCCCCTGCAACTGCAACCCCATCTGGCCGAGGCCGGGCAACGCTATTTTCGCGACTTCACGCCCGGCGACGACTTCTACGAATCGCTGATCGATGCCCACCGCGACCTCAACGACGAACAGAGTGAGATGCTCAATGCGAAGCTGATCCTGATCCTGGCCAATCAGGTGGGCGACATCGGGCTGCTGCGCGAGGCGCTGGCGCTGGCCCGCGAGGGCATTCGCTGAGACGAACCCCAAACCGTCGAAAAGCACCGCAAATACCCCTCAAGTCCGCCCCATGGCGGCCGAAAACCATGGCAGAACACCGGGAAAACCCTTTCCCGGCGGGACCCATGAGGGGTAGTCATGTTGAACATACCAAGTACGACAGCGGTGTCCTGGACCACGCCGCCTGCCAGCACACCCGTTGGTCCAGTGGCGCCTGTCCAGGCGGTCAGTGCGGCCAGCCGGGACCGGCAGGCCGGGCTGGGCCCCGGACAGGACGGGCATTCGCCTGCCCGCCCAGGCAATCCGGGCCGCGCCAACCAGGCGAAGTCGCTGTCGGAACCGGCGGCCGCGCCTTTGCTGCCACGCGACAGGAAGCAGGACACGGCGGGCGTGGAGCGTGCGCAGGAAGTCAGCGCCCGCCAGGAGCAGCAACAGCAGCGCGCAGCCGAGGAACTGGCCGAGCAGGAGGCCGACAAGGTCCTGCGGGAGAAGCTGCAGGCCGTATTGACCACCGTCTGGCAGGCCAGTGCTGCCGTGGTCGAGCGCGCGCTGGGACGGGAGTCCGCCAACGAACTGCCCGGACCCCAATCGGACACCTCGCCGGACATGTCGGTGGCCGGGTCGGCGCTGGTGGCCCGCCGGCCACTGCCCCCCGAAGCGCCGCAGCGCCCCCAGGCCGATCCGCTGCCGTGGCCGATCATGCCGGGCGAAGAGACGGCAGCGGGACAGCCTGCCCCCGCTCCCCTGGCACCGGAAGAAGTGGTGTCCTATGACGAAAAGGGCAACACCAGCGCCGTGCCACTGGAAGTGGGCAGCCTGATCAATCAGCGGGTGTGAGAGCCAGGTGCCACGGCTCGGCCCCATGAACAACGCCCCTTCGGGGGCGTTGCCGTTTCTGGTCGCATGGATGGGGCGCGTGAAACCTGATGTGCCCTGGTAGGGCCGGGCAGTGCCGGTTCAGGTGATCGGGATCAGGCGGTCAAACTCAGCTCGTACTGGCGCAGCGCCCGGCGCGTGGCGTCCACGTCGCGCTGCAGCTGCTCCACCCAGTCGGGGGACAGCGGCTCGGCTGTCTGCATGGCCTGCTGCTCGATCTGCGCGGCGGTGCGGATGATGGCCCGAAAGCCCAGCAGCATGGCCGTGCCCTTGAGCTTGTGGGCGTTGTATCCCACGGCGTCCCGGTCTCCTTCAAGCAGGGCCGCCTGGAGGACCGGCAGGGTGCCTTCGGGCGGCTCGAACACGGTGTCCAGCATCTCGTACATGGTTTCCGTCGGCATCATGGAGACGATTTCGGCGTAGGACTCCAGGTCGATCAATGAGGACATCGGCGGTGACTCCGGCAAGCGGGTCGGCAGCTCATAGGACGCCAGCGGCGACGGGCTGGTGGGCCGCAAGAGCACCGCGGTCTCAGGAATGCTGGGGTCTTCCAGCAGACCGCAGTGCAGCAAGGCGCGATGCAGATCGGCAGCCTGCAGTGGCTTGCTGGTGAACTCGTTGACGCCGACTTCGGTGGCGCGCTTGCGGGTGTCGTTGACCACGTCCGCGGTGACGAGGATGATCTTGATCTGCGAGGCCGGGCCTGGCATGGTCCTGATGGCCTCGGTGGTCGCCAGGCCGTCAAGGACAGGCATGTGGTAGTCGAGCAGAACCACATCGAAACTCTGGCTTTGCAGCAGGTCCAGGGCTTCCTGACCGTTCTCGCAGAAGGTGGCGTCATGGCCCATCTTCTCGAGCAGGATGTTCATGTACTTGAGGTTGATCGGGTGGTCTTCAGCGACCAGCACCTTCAGTCGCCGTGTGTACTGCGGGTCCAACTGGCTGATGCGTTCGGGCTCGGGTGTGGCCGCCTCGGGCAGGTCGAGAATGACAGTGAACACACTGCCCACCCCCGGCTCGCTGCTGACCTGGATGTCGCCTCCCATCATGCGGGCGAGGCTGCGCGAGATGTCCAGCCCGAGCCCGGTGCCGCCGATGCGCCGCCGAAGCGAGTTGTCGGCCTGGTAGAAGCGGGTGAACAGGCGCTGCAGCGTTTCCTTATCCATGCCCACACCGGTGTCGCGCACCGTCAGGACCACGCCGCAGCGGCCGCCCGATGCCGGAGACAGCTCGGCAATGATGCTGCCTTGGTTGGTGAACTTGATTGCGTTGTTGATCAGGTTGAACATGATCTGCCGCACCCGTGTGGCGTCGGCCGTGACCCAGTCGGGCAGGTCGCTGGCAGCATGGACGTTCAGTGAGAGACCCTTGTCTGCCGCCGCCACCTGCATCAGGCCATCGACTTCCTGTGCCAGGCTGCGCAGGTTCACCGGACCGACCGACAGCTTGAGCGTGCCCGACTCCATGGTCGAAACGTCCAGGATGTCGTTGAGCACCCCCAGCAGGTGGATGGCCGAGTCCTGGGCGGTGCGCAGGTAGTCCCGCTGGCGGCCGCTCAGGTTGGGTTCGTCCAGCAGGTTGAGCATGCCCAGCAACCCCTGGAACGGGGTTCGGATTTCATGGCTCATGTTGGCCAGGAACACGCTCTTGCCATGGTTGGCCGCTTCGGCCAGGTCGCGCGCCTCGGCGAGTTCGCGACTGAGCTTCTGCAGTTCGCTGTATTGGCGGTGCTGGTGGCGAATGTGCCGGACCAGCAGTGCCAGAAAGATCAGCAGCACCAAGGCCTGCACCGCTGCCAGCGAGATCACCAGCACACTCTGCTGGTGCAGCTGGCGGTTGCGTTCGTCCACGAAGCGCGCCACAGCCCGGTTGGCCTCGCGGGTGAGATCGCTGAGCGTCGGCAGGGTCTGATCGATACTGGAGATCAGCGCCTGGAGCTGTTCATGGTGCCCCATCAGGCGGGCAGGTTGCTCGAAAACCGGATCGGCCTGTCTGACGAAATTGTCCAGCAGACCCGTGGCCCGCTCGAAAACGGGCGTCGACTCCAGCAGGTCCCGGCGCGGGATTTTGGTGAGCAGGTCAATCCGGCTGAGGAAGATCTCATAGCCTTCCAGCAGCTCCCATTCGGTGATCGCGGGCGCCGGATTGCCAGCTTCCTGCAGGCGGCTTTTCAGGCGGCCCATCTCGCGCTCGAGCTGGTAGGCCTGCCACATGATCGAGTCGACCTGGTTGGTGGACACGTCGTCAAGCAGGCGCAACTGCTGCCACTGGATCCAGGCCAGCGGCGAGAGGGTGACCAGCAGCAGGCCGGCCAGGGCCATGGCCCATTGCCGTCTTTGCCAGCTGGCCAGGTCGCTCAGCTTGAAGGTCATTGGATATCGAGCGCCTTGAGCTGCCAGATCGAGCGTTCGTAGTAGACCGAACTGCGCAGGGTGGCGGAGTTGTCGAAGGGGTAGACAATGAACAACGGTCCCTTCTCGCGAACGGGGATGGGCTGGTCATCGATGAGTCGGGCCATGATCACACCGTGCTGGCTGGCGTCACCGACCGGGATGGTGATGCGGTAGTCGTTGATGGCGGTCGCACTGATGGTCTGGCCCTGGGCCTTGACCAGCTTGAGCACATCGCCCAGCAGCGGGCCGGTGAACTTGACCGGCTTGTCGTACCAGGGGGTGCGCGTGGTGAAGCTGTGCTGGGGCAGTGCCTCGATCATCTTCATGTCCAGCCGGACACCCCCGGCAGGGTGGTTGCTGACGCCGACTTTGCCGGTGATGGTCAGCACCGGTCGCTCCTTGGGCGCATCGAGTGCCAGGGCGAGGGCCGACTGGCCCATCAGGATCAGGGCAACGATGAGCTGGAACAAGCCATGTGAGACGGCTGACATGGGGAAAGCGGCCGAGGTGTCGAAAGGATCAGATGCGGTGCCTGACGCTGGCCGGCGAGGCGGCCAGATGGGCCAGCACGGCGGGCGCGATCTGGCGCAGCGGCAGAATTTCGTGCGCGGCGCCGGCCTGGATGGCCATGCGTGGCATGCCGAAGACGACGCAGCTGGCTTCGTCCTGCACATAGTTGTAGCTGCCGGCGTCCTTCATCTCGCGCATGGCCTGCGCGCCGTCGGCGCCCATGCCGGTGAGCATGATGCCCAGCGCATTGGGGCCCAGTACGCGGGCGGCGGAGCGGAACAGGACCTCGACCGACGGCCGGTGGCGGTTGACCGGCTCGGTGTCCTCGACCACGGCCACATAGTTGGAGCCGCTGCGGTCGATGCGCAGGTGGCGTCCGCCCGGGGCGATGTAGGCGTGACCCGGCAGGATGCGCTGGCCGTGGACCGCCTCCTGGACCCGGATCTTGCACAGGCTGTCCAGGCGGGTGGCAAAGCTGGTGGTGAAGCCGGGCGGCATGTGCTGGGTGATCACGATGGCCGGTGCGTCGGCCGGCATGGGCACCAGCACCTCGCGGATGGCTTCGGTGCCGCCAGTGGAGGCGCCGATGCAGATCACCTTTTCGGTGGACATGCGTGGCAGCGGCGCCCGGGGTGCGTCGTGGCCGCTGCCCGCGGTCTGGGACGACGCCGGTGCCGAAGGCGAAGGATTGGCCAGGCGGCGCACGTGTGCCTTGGCAGCGACCCGGACCTTCTCGACGATGTCGCCCGAGAGTTCGTTGAGACCGCTGGTCACACCAATGCGTGGCTTGGCCACGAAATCGACCGCGCCCATTTCCAGCGCCCGCAGCGTGATCTCGGCGCCCTGTTCGGTCAGGGTGGAGACCATCACCACCGGCATGGGGCGCAGGCGCATCAGGCGGGAGAGAAACTCCAGCCCGTCCATGCGCGGCATCTCGACGTCCAGCGTGATCACGTCCGGATTGAGCTCACGGATCATCTCGCGGGCCACCAGCGGATCGCTGGCCGCGCCCACGCACTGCATGTCAGGCTGCCGGTTGATGATCTCGGTCAGCAGGCTGCGCACCAGCGCCGAGTCGTCGACCACCACCACCTTGATTTTGTTCATGTGTCCCCCTGACGAAGTTCCTTGTTCTCAGAACAGGTCGATCGACCCGCCGGCGGTGGACTTGACCACCACCGCCGCGTTGCCAGCCCGCTCCTGGGTTTCGAGTGTTTCCGGATGGGAGTGCGCCAGACGCTTGACCATGGCCTTCCCGGTGGCCGGGAAGTAGCAGACCTTGCGCGGGTGGATGTCCAGCACGTCCTTGGAGACGATGGAGATGCGCTCGGTGTGCAGGTAGTCGAGCACGAACTGGGTGTTGCGTTCACCCACGTTCATGGTGGTGAAGGAATGCATCACTTGGCCGCCGCCGAAGACCTTGGCCTGCATGTGTTCGCGCCGGGCGCCGAGCTTGATCATCTCGTTGATCAGCAATTCCATGGCGTAGGAGCCGTAGCGGCCGGAGGTGTCGGCGCCACCTTCAGGCAGCATGAAGTGGTTCATGCCTCCCGCGCGCACCTTGGGGTCCCAGATGCAGGCGGCGATGCACGAGCCCAGCACCGTCATGACCATCATGTCCTCGTCGGTCACGTAGTACTCGCCAGGCAACACCTTGACCGCATCGTGCTGGAAGTGGTGGTCGCGGTAGAAGAACGAGGCCTCGCCCGGCTTGGGCGAACGGGATTTCAGTGTGTCCAGTGTGGACCTGCTGGGTGTGGCCGGTGACGCAGGGACTGCCCGCAGGCCTGCGCTGCCCGCGGCCAGAAACACCGCTGAGCCGGCGTGTCCCCCCGGGGGGATGGCATGAGGCGCCGCAGGGACCGTTTCAAAGCCTTTCATAGACCGTCTTTCCGCGCAGGGCGAACAGATTGCGCGCGTCGCTGAAATTCTCCGCATGGCCCACGAACAGCATGCCGCCGGGCTTCATCACCCGGTGGATGCGCTCGAGCACCTGGCGCTGCGTGGCGGCGTCAAAATAGATCATCACGTTGCGGCAGAACACCAGGTCGAAGGGTTCGCGGAACGGCAGTTCGTGGATCAGGTTGACCGTCTGGAAGCTCATGTGCCGCTGCAGGTCGGGTTTGACCCGCATCAGGCCGGCATTGGCGCCCTTGCCGCGCATGAAATGGCGGTGGATGCGCTCCTGGCTCAGCCCCTTGACACCGTCGAGCTTGTAGACACCTCGCGAGGCGGTCTCCAGCACACGTGTGTCAATGTCGCTGTTGACGATTTCGAACTGTCCACCCGTGCCCAGCGACTCCAGCGCGGTCATGGCGATCGAATAGGGCTCTTCACCGGTCGACGCGGCCGAGCACCAGATGCGCCAGGCACGGCTGCGGTCGCTGCGCAGCAGGTCGGCCAGGATGCCGAAGTGGTGCTCTTCGCGGAAGAAGGCCGTCAGGTTGGTGGTCAGGGCGTTGATGAACTCCTGCCACTCGGGGCCGTCGTGCTGTTCGAGCCAGTCCAGGTAGGTGCTGAAGCTGCCGTGACCGGTATCGCGCAGCCTGCGCGAGACGCGGCTGTAGACCATGGCGTGTTTGCCATCGTGCAGGCTGATGCCGGCCTTGCGGTAGATCAGGTCCTTGATGCGCCGGAAGTCGGCCGGCCCCCAGACGAACTCGCGGCCTTCGGCCAGCGGTCCCTGGTCGGTGTCGGCCTGCGGCTGCAAGTGGAGGCGTGAAGCTCGGGTGGACTGCAGCATGGAGGTATCGAAGAGATGGAGCTGCCTGGGTGCCGCTCAGTGTCGCGAGCGCCTGACCAGGCCGGACGTGTCCAGGATCAGCGCCACCTTGCCGTCGCCCAGGATGGTGGCGCCAGAGACGTTGTTCACCTTGCGGTAGTTGGACTCCAGGTTCTTGATCACCACCTGTTGCTGGCCGAGCAGTTCATCGACCATCAGCGCCACGCGGGCACCTTCGGCCTCGACGACGACCATGATCGGGCTGCTGGCGTTGTGTTCGAACCGCGGCACCTGGAACACCTGTTCCAGTTCGATCACCGGCATGTACTCTTCGCGCACCTTGACCAGCTGGGCGCCCTGCGCCACCGTGTTGATGTCCTTCGGATTGATCTGGAACGACTCGATCACGCTGGACAGCGGCAGGATGTAGACCTCGTCGCTGACCCGCACGCTCATGCCGTCCATGATGGCCAGCGTCAGCGGCAGTCGCACCTTGACGCTCATGCCAAAACCCTCGGCCGAGTCGATCTCGACCGTGCCGTTGAGCGAGGCGATGTTCTTCTTGACCACATCCATGCCGACCCCGCGTCCGGAGACGTCGGTGACCTCGGCGGCGGTCGAGAAGCCGGGTGCGAAGATCAGGTTCCAGACCTCGGCATCGCTGAGGCTGTCGGGTGCATCAATGCCTTTTTCGCGGGCCTTGGACAGCAGCTTCTCGCGGTTGAGACCCTTGCCGTCGTCGCGCACCTCAATCAGGATGGAGCCACCCTGGTGCGAGGCCGACAGGGTGATGGTGCCGTGTTCGGGTTTGCCGCGGGCGCGGCGTTCCTCAGGCATCTCGATGCCGTGGTCGCAGCTGTTGCGGATCAAGTGGGTCAGCGGGTCGGTGATCTTCTCGACCAGCCCCTTGTCGAGCTCGGTGGCTTCACCATGGGTGATCAGCTCGACCTTCTTGCCCAGCTTGCCGGCCAGGTCGCGCAGCATGCGCGGGAAGCGGTTGAACACCACCGACATCGGGATCATGCGGATGGACATCACCGCTTCCTGCAGGTCGCGGGTGTTGCGGTCCAGGTCGGCCAGCCCGGCCAGCAGCTGCTGGTTCAGCGAGGCGTCCAGTTCGCGGCTCTTCTGCGCCAGCATGGCCTGGGTGATGACCAGTTCGCCCACCAGGTTGATCAGCTGGTCGACCTTGCTGACCGAGACGCGCAGGGTGCTGGATTCGACCTGGGCGGCCGGTGCCGGACGCGCCTCGGCGCGGGCCGGTGCCCGCGGGGCAGCGGCAGCGGCGGCCGGTGCGGCCGCAGCGACCGGCTCGGCGGCGGGTGTCGGTTGGACGGTGCCAGCGGTGTCGGTGGCGGCGGCCGGCGAACCGGGGGCGTCGTCGAAGAAGCCGAAGTCACCGCCCTCACGGGCAGATGCGGATGAAGCTGCGGGGCTCACCGATGCTGCGGCAGGACTGTCGGGCAGTGTGGGCACGGCGGTATCGACAATGCGGATCTGCTCGCGGCTGACGTGGAAGGTGAACAGGTCCAGCAGGTCGCTGTCGCTGGAAGCGGTCTGCACCGCGAACACGCGCCGGTCGGCCTGGTCGCAGGGCAGCACCTCCAGCTGACCCAGCCCGACGATGTCGCGGAACAGGTCGGCGATGCCGTCGGCCTGGGTGGGGTGCTCCAGCGGACCGATGTGGATTTCCAGCTGCCGCTGGCCCGGGGCAGCGGGTGCGCGGGGCGCAGCTGGCGCGGCCACCGGTGCTGCGGCCGGCAGGCCTGCGGCGGCCGGCGCAGGCGCGGACGTGCTGGCCTGGGGTGCTGACGGGGCTTCGCCGCTGGCCAGCACGCGGATGCGCTCGACCAGGCTGGCGGTGGAGGGCGTGTCGACCGGCCGGCCCTGGTGGCGTGCCAGCAGCAGGCGCAACGCATCCGACGATTCCAGCAGCACGTCCACCATGGCGGCATTGGGCACCAGTTCGTGGCGACGCAGCTTGTCCAGCAGCGACTCCATCTGGTGGGTCAGTTCGGCCACGTCGGCAAAGCCGAAGGTGGCGGCCCCACCCTTGATCGAGTGGGCGCAGCGGAAGATGGCGTTGAGTTCTTCGTCGTCGGCCTGTTCCAGGTCCAGTTGCAGCAGCATCTGTTCCATCTGGTCGAGGTTTTCGCCAGCCTCTTCGAAGAAGATCTGGTAGAACTGGGTCAGGTCGATATTGCCGCTGCTGTTTTGCGCTTCGTTCATCATGTCACCCATGGGGGTCTCCTGCTCGGTGTGGCGAGCCTGTGCTCAGCGAATGACTTTCTGGATGACCTCGATCAGACGACCCGGGTCGAAGGGCTTGACCAGCCAGCCAGTGGCACCGGCGCTGCGGCCGGCCTGCTTCATGACATCGCTCGACTCGGTGGTCAGGATCAGGATCGGGGTCGACCTGAACTTGGGGTGGTCGCGCAGCTTGCGGGTCAGGCCCAACCCATCCAGCCGGGGCATGTTCTGGTCGGTCAGCACCAGGTCGATGGCATGGGTCTGCGCCTTCTCGAACGCGTCCTGTCCGTCAACCGCTTCCACCACGTGAAAACCGGCGCCGGTCAGCGTGAACGAGACCATCTTGCGCATGGAGGCCGAGTCGTCTACGGCGAGGATGGATTGCATGGAGTACTCCGTATTTCGAACAGATATCGACAATGGATGGCGTTTCTTGAAACCAGGGTGGGGACGTCGTTCGTCAGAAGAGCTCGATCGATCCCGAGTCCATTTCGCTCTGGGTGACCGGGCTGGGTCGCTCCGGCATCGGGTCGAGCGCAAGGGGTTGTTCATCGCCTTCGAGTTCCATGCTCTCGTCGGCCAGGCGCCATGCGCAGCCCTGCAGGATCTGGCTGGTGTGGTTGATCAGCTGTGTGGCCATGTCGTGGAACTGCAGCTCGGTGACGGCCTGGTGCAATTGGGTCCGGATCACCTGAAGGTCCTCGTTCTCGCGGCCAGCCAGGTGGCCCAGGGCGCGCTCGGCGTTGCCGAAGCGGTCGAGCAGGTTGCCGGTGGCGTGGTCCAGCAGGCCAACCAGCCGCTGCAGGTCGGTCAATGCCATCAGCAGCGAGTCCTGGACATCGGCCACCATGTTCACGGGCAGTAAGACAGAAGGCACTGTCTGCGGCATCGACGGTTGTTCCATGGTCATGTGGGCGTGGGTTGCCGGTGGAATGGGTGACGGGCAGTACAATTTTCATGACACCCGGTCTAGCCTTATCGGCCGATTACCGGGCAAATTCAGGATCTTCTCTGCCTGCCGGTGTGACGCATCCCACGCCCGGGTGGCGTTGCGATGAAAGCTGACGCTGCATGAACCTTCCCAAAGAGCCCGACGGCCGGCCGCAGGTGCGCATCCTTCATCTGGAAGATTCCCGGGTGGACCATGCCCTGGTCAAGTTCGCCCTGCAGCGCAGCCAGCTCAGCTGCGACGTCAACCTGGTCGACACCATGGACGACTTCCAGCGCGAACTGGAGGCCGGTGGTTACGACATCGTGCTGGCGGACTACCACCTGCCCGGGTTCACCGGCATGGATGCCTGGCAGCTGTCCCGCACCCTGCGCCCCGAGCTGCCGTTTGTCATCCTGTCGGGGGCCATCGGCGAGGCAGCGGCGGTCGAGGCCATGCACGAGGGGGTCAGCGACTACCTGCTCAAGGACAACATGCAGCGGCTGGCCCACGTGATCGAGCGGGCCATCGAGGTCAGCCAGACCCGCCAGGCCAAGGCCCGGGCCGACGAGGAACTGGCCGAGTCACGGCAGCGCCTGGGCGAGCTGGCCGAACACCTGCAGACCAGCATCGAACAAGAGCGGGCGGACATTGCCCGGGAAATCCACGACGATATCGGCGGCGCCCTGGCCGCGGTCAAGCTGGACCTGGCCTGGGTCGGGCGGCGCGCCGAGGACTCCGAGATGAAGCGGCATGTGGCCACCGCCATGGAGATGCTGCAGCACGCGCTGGGCGCGAGCCAGCGCATCATGCTCAACCTGCGGCCGCCCATTCTCGACCAGGGACTGGTGGCCGCGGTGCTCTGGCTGGCGGCCAACTTCGAGCGCCGTACTGGCCTGTCGGTGGTGGTGCGTCGCTCGGCCGAGACCATCGATGTGCCCCGCGACGTGCAGCTGGTGGCCTACCGGACGGCACAGGAAGCACTGACCAACGTGGCCAAACATGCCCATGCCCGGGCGGTGCAGATCGACCTGAGCGACCGTGAAGGCGTGCTGACGCTGGAGGTCACCGACAACGGACACGGCATGGAACCGGAGGCCTTGCGCAAGGCCAAGTCGTTCGGACTGCTGGGTTTGAAGGAGCGGGCCGCCAAGGTGGACGGCTGGCTGGACATCAGCAGTTCGCCGCGTGGCACCTCGGTGATCCTGTCCGTGCCGCTGGTGCCTCTGAAGGATGATGACGACAACATGAACAAGGAGGACGCCCATGATCCGGGTCATTTTGTGTGACGACCACGCGGTGGTGCGTCGCGGGATCCGTGACACGATTTCGGAGGCAGTGGACATCCAGGTGGTGGCAGAGGCCGGCAGCTACCCCGAACTGCGCGAGCAGATGCGCAAGGTGCCGTGTGATGTGCTGGTGCTGGACCTGAACATGCCAGGGCGTGGTGGCCTGGAGGTGCTGGCCGCCCTGCGTGAAGAAGGTTCCGAGGTCAAGACCCTGGTGGTCTCGATGTACCCGGAAGACCAGTATGCGATCCGCTGCCTGCGGGCCGGCGCACGCGGCTACGTCAACAAGGCCGGTGAGCCGGCCGAACTGGTGGGCGCCATCCGCACCGTGATGCAGGGGCGAAAGTACGTCACCCCCGAGGTGGCTCAGATGCTGGTGGACACACTCAACAAGCCGGAGACCGAGGAGCTGCACGCCAGCTTGTCCGAACGCGAACTGCAGACCTTGCAGAAGATTGCTTCGGGCAAGAAGCTCTCGGAGATCGCCGACGAACTCATGCTCAGCCCCAAGACCGTCAGCGTCTACCGGGCGCGTGTGCTGGAGAAGCTGCACCTGGGCAACAACGCCGAGCTGACCGTGTACGCGATCCGCAACGGGCTGGTGTGACCGCATGGGGCACTGGTTTGAGGAGCCGCTGTCGCAAGCTCCCTCACCAGACCGTGCCGTTCGCCTGGAACCCGGGCGCAGGACAGGCGCTGTGTGTTTGCTTCAGATCACCAGCATCGCCATGAACCAGGCCAGCGCCACCAGCGACCAGCCTGGCGTGCTCTGTGGATGGCGCCATACCGCCGACACCAGCAGGGCGTTCCATGGCAGGGGGGCAAAGTGCAGCGCGACCGCCCAGATCGCATCCACCCCGGCAGCCATCAGGGCCAGCGCTCCCAGGCTGCACAGCAGATTGAGCATCGATCCCAAGAAGAGCATCTGACGCCACAGCAGGGCGCTCAGTGGCATGCGAGCCTGCCAGAGGGCTGACACAAGGCGACGCAGCGATGTTGGCGTCATGACAACCACCGGGCCATGATGTACAGGCCTGCCTTCAGCATGGCCACCACCACGCCCGAGACCACGGTGCCTGCGATCACCGCCGACACCATGCCAGCGAGCACCCAGAGCCCGTCGCGTTCGAGGACGCCCAGCGCGAGCAGGCTGAGGGCCAGGGCAGGCAAGGTGTTGCCCAAGGGGATGGGCAGCACCAGTACAAGAGCCAGCAGCAGACAGACGGCGCCCACCAGGTACTCCACAGGCGGTCGTGCCCACGCGCCCAGGCGAGGCCGGAGGAGTTTTTCTGCGCGCATCAACCAGGGCAGCACACGGTCCATGAGCCGGGAGAAGTCCTCGCGCGCAATCGATCGCTGGACCACGAGCCCGGGCAGCCATGGCGATCGACCGGTCATGAGCTGGGCGGAGAGAAAGATCAGTGGCGTACCCAGCACAGCTGACACACCCGGAGGCACCGGCACGACATTGGGTACCGCAAAGACGAACATCAATGCGCCAATGGCCCTGTCCCCGAGGGCATCGAACAAGTCGATGATGCGAATGCGCTCCCGCGTGGTGTCGCGTGCCAGCCCGAGCAACACCAGGGACAGTGGCAGACCTCTGGTGCCATGAGACGGGTCCGTCTGGGGCGTGCCGGAGTCAGGCCCGGTCGGTCCGAGGGGATTCATTGTGGTTCTGGGAGTTCAAGCGCTCGTGGCACCAGGGTCACAGCCCGGTGCCTGTGCCAGTCTCGGACACGATCGTCTCCGATGGCAGACGTGAGGCCAGCACCTTGTCGATCGTGCGCCCGTCCATGTCAACGATCTCCAGTCGCCAGCCCTCCCATGTCACCGTGTCGGTGACTTTGGGCAAGCGTCCCGTGAGCAGCATCATCATGCCGCTGAGGGTGTGGTACCGCCCGCGCTCCTCATCTGGCACGGTGTCCAGCATCAGCCGATCCTTGAGTTCGGGCACGGGAATGTGACCGTCAAGCAGCCAGCTGCCGTCCTCGCGCTGCATGGCCCACGAGTTGGAAGGGTCGCGCGGGGTGAACTCTCCGGTGATGGCCTCGATCAGGTCCTGCAGTGTGACGATGCCTTGCACTTCGCCATACTCGTCGATCACAAAGGCCATGTGCACGTCAGACTGTCGGAAGTTGTCCAGCAGCTCCATGCCTGTGATGGTCTCGGGTACGTACAGAGGCGCTTGCAGGGGTTGGTCGGCGAGGGCTCGCGACTCCCCGCGCAGCGCTTGTGACAGCCATTTGCGGGCGTTCACCACACCCGCGAGGTGGTTCATGTCGCCACGGATCACCGGAAAGCGGGCATGGTCTGAGGCTTCCACCCGGGCCATGTTGACTTCGAAAGAATCATCCAGGTCCAGTACCACCACGTCGCCGCGAGGCACCATGAGTGAACTGATCTGCCGGTCGTCGAGACGGAACACATTGCGCACCATGGTGTGTTCCTGGGACTCGATCACGCCGGCTGTCGTCCCTTCTGCCAGCATGGCGTGGATCTCTTCCTCGGTGACGGCGCTGCTGGTGGACTCCTTCACGCCCAGCAGGCGCAGCAAGGCTCTGGTTGACACCGACAGCAGCAGCACAAAAGGCTTGGTGGCGATGGCCAGCCAGTCGATGGGCCGGGCCACCAGGCGGGCCAGCGTCTCGGGGTGCGATTGTCCGATGCGCTTGGGTACCAGTTCGCCCACCACGATGGAGAAGTAGGTGATGACCACCACCACCAGGCCCGTGGCGGCGTAAGCGTTGTACGGTGCAGGCACACCCATTGCGGTGAGCCAAGCCGCCAGTGGCGCGGCCAGCGCCGCCTCGCCCACGATGCCGTTGAGCACGCCGATGGAGGTGATACCGATCTGGATGGTGGAGAGGAAGCGGGTGGGGTCCTCCCCCAGCTTGACGGCGGCCGCGGCCGACTTGTCGCCCTCGTCGATGAGCTTTTGCATGCGCACCTTGCGGGCGGAAACCAGCGCCAACTCCGACATGGCGAACAGGCCATTGAGCAGAATCAGCGCGAACAGTATGGCAACTTCCATGATGGTGAGCTGTGTAGGGAAAGGGTGTGTGGGGAATGTGAATCGAGGACGGGCGGCGCGCTCAGAGTGGCGTGAGAACACCGGCGCCCAGCAACGCAAGAACAAGCAGGCCAAGCGCGACGCGATAGATCACGAACGGCATGTAGCTGCGTGTGGACACGAGCTTGAGGAACCAGACGATGACGCCATAACCCACCACGAACGCCACCACCGTGGCCAGGGCGGTGGGGCCGGCAGCAATGGGGCTGCCGTGTTCCCAGCTGCGGTAGAGCTGGTAGAAGCCCGAGGCCAGCACGGCCGGGATGGCCAGCAGAAAGGAATAGCGCGCGGCTGCCTCGCGGGTGTAGCCCATGAGCAGGCCCGCCGTGATGGTGCCGCCCGAGCGTGACACGCCCGGAATCAGCGCCATGGCTTGCGCGAAACCGAACAGCAGGCCATGGCCCCAGGTGAGCTGGTTCAGGTGCCGCTCGCGCGAACTGAACCGGTCCGCCAGGCCCAGGACGATGCCGAAGCCGATCAGCATGGCGGCCGTGATGTAGAGGTTGCGCAGGTGCGTTTCGATCGCGTCCTTGAACACCAGCCCCAGCAAGGCAATGGGCAGGGTGCCGATGATGATCAGCCAGCCCATGCGCGCATCCGGATGGCGCCGCCATCGGGCCTGTGTGAGCGAATGCCACCAGGCCAGGAAGATGCGCACGATGTCGTGGCGAAAATACAGCAGCACCGCCGCTTCCGTGCCTATCTGGGTGATGGCGGTGAAGGCAGCGCCAGGATCACCTCCCGAGGGCAGCAGTGGGCCGATGATGCGCAGGTGGGCGCTGGAGGAGATCGGCAGGAATTCGGTCAATCCCTGGACCACGCCGAGGATGGCGGCTTCTGCCCAGGCTTGTGTGCTGCTCATGGTGTGAACGGCAGCGGTGCTGCCATGTGAGGAGGGCGTGCGTCGATTCGGTCCGGTACGGCCGGTTGGATCGCCAGCGAAAGGAGGATCAGGAGTGCCGCGTGATGGGCCCGCGTGAGCAACCGCTCAGAGAACGGTTTCCTGAGGAGGGCGTAACGGGGTGTCTGGCGAGCGTAGGGCCTTGCGCAAGGCCACCCGGGCCACTGTGCAGCCTGGTTCGACGGGTTGCTTGAGAACCAAGCCTTGACGGGTCATGGTGTCGGGCAGGTCGGGCAGCTCGTCCATCAGACCATGGTTGCCTGAACTTTGAGACGGCAAGCCACCGGGTGCGCTGTGACCTTCCAAGGACACGCTGGCGGGTTCCGCGGCCTCGGTCCATGTGGCACTTTGCATCGCTTGGGATGGCGCATGGGCCCACGAAAATGCGCTCACATTCAGGAAGAAATGGAGCGCGAAGATCGCGACAAGCCAGCGGTGCATGGTGGTCGAAGTATACCGGGAGCGCGGAAATGCGGGCGCGCAAGCCGGCCCTTCGATGGACCCGGCCCACTGGGTGAAGGCGGCCGGTAGGGGGCCATGCGGCCATCCGACGGGCCGTTTACAGTTGGCGGGTGGCGTTTTTGCGGGAGAGCCGGGGTGATTCTGAACAGGTCTGGGTTGGTGGTGCGGGTGCTGATGGCATGGATTGTGGGCCTGGCCTTGTTGCTGGGCGCCTGCAGCCGGGACGATCCCCAGGCCCGCCTTGAGGCCACCGTGCGTCAGCTTCAGGTGGGCTTGGAAGAAAAGGATGTGCGGGCGGTGATCGATCTGGTGCATGAGCGCTTTCGCATGCAGGGCGATCTCGACGAAAGACAGGCACGGCAGACCATGGCGGCCGTCTTCCACCGCTACGCCAGCATCAAGGTTTACGCCGTGGGGCATCAGACCAGGATCGATCCGGCCACACCGCTTGTCGGCTACACCGATGCCCAGGTTGTGGTGACCGGAGCGCAGGGACTGGTACCCGAACGCGCTTCGCCCTACGCCGTGCGCATGGAGTGGCGACTGGTCGACCAGGACTGGCGGCTTTACGACCTGCGCTGGGAGTGAGCCGGGTTCACCCCCCCAGGAACAGCCGGGTGACCAGGCGCATCAGCTCCAGCACCGGGCGGTCGAGCATGGGCAGGGTGAAGGCAATGCCGATCAGGCCGGCGGTCAGGGTCAGCGGGAAGCCGATGGCGAAGGCGTTCATCTGCGGTGCGATGCGCGAGACGAAACCGAGCACGATGTTGATGAACAGCAGCATGCCGATCATGGGCAGGGCGATCCACAGGCCGTAGCGGAACACCACCGCGCCCAGCTCGTGCAGCCGCAGGCGGGCGATGGCCTCGAAGGCGCTGCCGCCCACCGGGAAGGTCTCGAAGCTGGCGATCACGACCTGAAGCAGCATCAGGTGTCCGCCCATCACGATGAACAGCAGCATGGTGGTGTTGCCGAAGAAGCGGCCCACGGTGCTGGTCTGGGAGTTGGTGGACGGGTCGAAGAAGCCCGCGAAGTTCAGTCCCATCTGCAGGCCGATGAGTTCACCGGCCAGTTCCACGGACGAGAACACCACCCGCACCGCCAGGCCGATGGCCACGCCAACCACCACCTGCTGCAGCACGGTCTCGAAGGCCTGCGGATCGGTCAGGCTGACGAGGGGTTGCTCGGGCAGGCCGGCCTGGGCGCAGAACGCCACCAGCATCGCCAGCGCGACCCGGCTGCGCATGGGCACCGAGCGTGCCGAGAAGATGGGCGCGCTGGAGAACACCGCTAGCACGCGCAGGAAGGGCCAGAACACCGGCATCACCAGCCCCATGATGTCGGCTTCGGTGAAGGTGGGCATGGCTGTCCCCGGGACCGGTTTCGGACGCTCAGATGGCGTAGTTCGGGATCGAGAGGATGGTGGTGCGGATGAACTCGACCAGGGTGGTCATCATCCAGGGACCGGCGATGGCGAACACCGCGATCGCGGCGATCAGCTTGGGCACAAAGGACAGCGTGGCCTCGTGGATCTGCGTCAGGGCCTGGAACAGGCTGACCAGCAGACCGACGCCCAGCACCACGGCCAGCACCGGCGCGGCAATCATGAGCAGCAGGAACAGGGCGTTCTGGCCAAAGGTGAGGGCGGCTTGCGGGTCCATCGGGTGTGTCCGTGTTGGGTTGTTCAGACGGCGAAGCTGGCCGCGAGCGAGCCGATCAGCAGGTTCCAGCCGTCGGCCAGCACGAACAGCATGAGCTTGAAGGGCAGGGCCACCAGCACCGGCGAGAGCATCATCATGCCCAGTGACATGAGCACGCTGGCGACCACCATGTCGATCACCAGGAACGGGATGAAGATCATGAAGCCGATCTGGAACGCGGTCTTGAGCTCGCTGGTGACGAAGGCCGGCACCAGAACGCGGAACGGGGCGGTTTCTGCGGTCACGTCGGCAGGCAGCCGGGCCAGGTTGGCGAACAGTTCGAAGTCCGACTGGCGGGTCTGCTTGAGCATGAAGGCGCGCATGGGCACCTGTCCGCGCTCCAGCGCTTCCTCGAAGCCGATGGCGTTGGTCGAATAGGGCTTGTAGGCGTCCTCGTACACGCGGTCCAGTGTCGGCCCCATGACGAAGAAGGTCAGGAACAGGGACAGACCGACGATCACCTGGTTGGGTGGTGCCGACTGGGTGCCCAGCGCCTGGCGGATCAGAGAGAGAACGATGACGATGCGGGTGAACCCGGTCATCAGCAGCAGCATGGCCGGCAGGAACGACAGCGCGGTGAAGAACAGCAGCGTCTGGATCGGCACCGAGTAGGTGGTGCCGCCGGCGCCCTGTCCCACCGCCAGCGGCAGGGACGGGCCACTTTGCGCCCAGGCGGCGGTGCCGCCCAGTGTCAGCAGGACCACCAGGGCGAACAGGGCGCACTGGGACAGTTTGCGCAGCAGGCGCTCAGGGCGTGCCATGACGGGCTTTCGTCAGCTGCGCCAGGCGGGCAGCGAAAGGGCCGTTGACCGGTCCGGTGGAAGGGGGTACCACCGGGGTGGGGAGGGGCAGGCTGTGCAGGGTCTGCACGGCGCCGGGGGCCACGCCGAGCACCAGGCAGATGCTGTCTGCACCTTCGCCCACCTGCACCGTCACCATGCGTTGCTGGGGGCCCAGCGACACCGAGGACAGGACGCGCAGGTAAGGACCATCCTGTCCTGCGACACGGGGCAGGTGTTGGCGCATGCGCTTGAGCACGATGGCAACGACCACCATGAGCAGCAGCAGGCCAAAGGCCGGAAGGGCGTTTTGCAGCATGGCTGTGACGGCTTCGGGTTCAGCCTCTGGAGACGCGGCGCATGCGTTCGGACGGTGTCACGATGTCGGTCAGGCGAATGCCGAACTTCTCGTTGACCACCACCACCTCGCCCTGGGCGATCAGGTAGCCGTTGACCAGCACGTCCATGGGCTCGCCGGCCAGTGCATCGAGTTCGACAATGGAGCCCTGGGCCAACTGCAGGATGTGCTTGATCGGCACCTTGGTGCGACCGAGCTCGACCGACAGCTGGATCGGGATGTCCAGCACCATCTGGATGTCCTGCATCTGGCCACCACCGGCCTGGCGTGGGTCGGCTGGTGTGGGGTCGCTGTCGAAGGCAGGTGCGGCGTCGGCCTGCTCTGCCCTGGACTGCTCTTCCAGTGCCTGGGCCCAGTCGTCGGCGATGGCGTTCTGGTTCATCTCTTCAGTTGACATAGGTATCTCCCAGCCAGTTCATGTCCTGTCCGCGCAGTCCGCGCTGGATGCGCAGTGCGTACTTGCCCTTGTGTGTTCCGTATTGGCACTCGAACACCGGAACGCCTTCGATGTGGGCCTGGATCGAGGGGTTGCGATCGAGCTCGATGAAGTCGCCCACCTGCATGGCCAGCAGCTGTTCGACGGTGGCGTCGGTGCGGGCCAGTTCGGCCACCATGGTCAGCTCGGCAGCCTGGATCTCGTGGCTGAGCACCTTGATCCAGCGCCGGTCCACTTCAATGGCGTCGCCTTGCACGCTCGAATACAGCACGTCGCGGATCGGCTCCAGCGTGGCGTAGGGAATGCAGATGTGCAGCGAACCGGTGATGTCCCCGATCTCCAGCGTGAAGCTGGTGGAGACCACGATTTCGCTGGGGGTGGCGATGGTGGCGAACTGGGGCTGCATCTCGGAGCGCTGGTAGACCAGCTCCAGCGGATACACACCGACCCAGGCCTTCTTGTATTCCTCGGCGATCACGTCCACCAGCCGGGTGATCACGCGCTGCTCGGTGGCCGAGAAATCGCGCCCTTCGATGCGGGTCTGGAACTTGCCATTGCCGCCAAACAGGCTGTCGATGACGCCGAACAGCAGTGTCGGCTCGCACACCACCAGGCCGTTGCCGCGCAGGGGCCGGATGGCCATGATGTTGAAGTTGGTCGGCACCACCAGCTCGCGCAGGAAGGCGTTGTACTTCTGCACCTGCACCGCACCGACCGAGATCTCGGGGCTGCGGCGGATGAAGTTGAACAGGCCCAGCCGCAGGTTGCGCGAGAAGCGCTCGTTGACGACCTCCATGGTCGGCATGCGACCGCGGACGATGCGTTCCTGGCTGGCCAGGTTGTAGTCGCGGATGGCACCGGCAGGCACATCCTCCTTGGCCAGCTTCTGGCTCTCACCGGTCACGCCTTCAAGGAGGGCGTCGATCTCGTCTTGTGACAGGAAAGCTTCGGACATGGTGGCCCCTGGGGATCACTGAACGATGAAGCTGGAAAACAGCACGGCCTGGACCGGATTGGGCGGTGCCCGGCGGCGGCGTTTGGTCTTCTCGCCCTCGTCGGCCTCCTCGACTTCGTAGCCCATGATGTCCGAGATCTCGCGGATGATGTCCTTGGACAGGCGTGTCTTGCCCTCCACCTGCAGCACCTCGTCGGAGGTCCGCTGCGAGATCAGCATGAGGATGGCCGAGCGGATGCTGGGCATGTAGACCTTCATGTCGTCGCCGGTCTTGGCGTCCTGCAGCTGCAGGGTGATACCCAGCTGGACAAAGCGGTTGCCACCGGCGTCGGCCAGGTTGACCACCATGTTCTCCAGCGGCAGGAAGACCGGGGGGGTCTTGGGCCGGGCCTGGGTCTGCGTGGCCACGGGCTCGTCGTCGTACTCCTCGTCGTCCTCGGCCGTGTTCTTCAACAGGATGAACAGGGCGGCGCCTGCACCGATCACGGCGACCAGAACGACGCCCAGGATGATGAACAGGAGCTTCTTGCTCTTGGGCTTGACGGCGGCAACGTTGTCGGCGGTGGCAGCTGCACTCATGGGGGACTCCAGTCAGGGTGGTCTCGCGACCGCTCCCGGGGCGCCTTGCGGCGGTTTCACTGGGGTCATTATTCGACGGCGCACGCGGCGCCGGTCACGGGAAAAGGACCGGAAAACCGGCCTTTACCCGCTTCACACAAACAGGTCGAGCGAGGACTTTCCGTCGCTTCGGGGCGGCCTGGGCAGGGCCGCTGTCGCATCGCCACCACCTGAAACGGCCCGTGCCGGATCGGCGCGGCGTGGGGGTGTCGCTTCTTGGCCTGGGGACTGACGGTCCGGAACCGCCTGTCCGCCCACCGACAGCCCCCCCAGTTGCATGCCGCTGCGCTGCAGCAGTTCGGACAGGGTCTGGCCGGCGCTGGCCTGCAGGGAGCTTCTGGCCTCGGCGTTGTCGGTCCGGAAGTCGATGTTCACCTCCTGCCCGCGCAGGCTCAGTTCGATGTCGATGGCCTCCTCGCCGTCCTGTCCCACGCGCAGGCTGGCCTGACGCAGGCTGCCCGGGGTCCAGGCCCGCAGGTCTTGTGCGCTCGCTTCTTCGGTCTCGGTTCCGGATGGCGGTGCCGCGAAGTCGGTCACCTCGTCGGCAGACGGGGATTCGTCGCCGCTGCTCAGTCCGCCCCCATCGGCTGCCCCTGCGCCCTGGCGCTGCCCCATGGCAGCGTCGCCGGTCTGGGCGCCGGCGGCACCACCCGGTGCCATCGGTCCGGCGGAGGCCGCTTCGCCGCTGCGCGCTGTGCCTTGGTCGATGTCCTGGGACAGGCCGAAGCGGTGGTGCAGGGCCACCGTGCTGCGCGCCGTTGACCAGGTGAGGGCGGCGGCGGACGCGGCGGGCATCCCCTCTGGCTGGGTGGCCGAGGTGGATCGCCATTGAATGCTGTCGCCGTTCTGCAGCATGAGGGTGGTGGGCCGCTCCGTGCCGCGCAAGGCGGTCCCGGACGTCTTGCCACGCGCCGCCAGGCCCTGTGCCAGGGCGGCGGGGGGAGACGGCTCTGCCAGGTGCTCGGTCGCGACTTCCGCATGGGCGTCGTCGCCGGCCAGCGGGGTGGCCTGCCCGGCGGTCAGTGAGGCGGCGTCGGCGCCCTCGCTGGCCAGCGGATCGAACGGCCGGCGCGATGCACCGTCAGGAGTGCCACCCGCGGCGGCTTCCGCTCCGTGCAGGGCGCTGGCGGGCGTCTGCAGCCAGTCGATGACCAAGGCCAGTGCACTGCCATCTTCTGCCACGGTCTCATCGGACGCCGCTGCGACCAGGGGATCGGCTTCCTCGGCCACGGGCTCGATCGTGTCGGACAGCAGGCCCAGCAGGCTGGAGAACAGGTCGGACGGTGACGAATCGGACGCGTCGGGGCGCCGGCCATGGGCTGAACCACGGGTCTGCGTGGTGGCGGTGGATGCGTTGGCTTGGGATGTTTGACCCGCTGGTGCTGTCGTGCTCACTGGATACGCTCCATTCTTCAAACTGTGTCTGCCCTTGCGGGCCACGGGTGCTGGCTCATGTCGGCAGCCCACCGGGCGGGACCGAATTGGCCCGCCGTTGCCTGAGGTAGATGCCCATGGCCATTTCGTCGGTCTGTTTCTGCTCCTGGCGCTGGGCCTGGGTGAGCAGGTGCTGGCGCTTGCGGTCGGTGTAGCGGCGCAGGCCGGCCAGGTCACGCTCGGCCGACTGCACCACCGCCAGCTGGCGGTCGATCTGGTCCTGCCGGCTGGCCAGCACGCTGCGCTGGAAGCCGATGGCATGGTCGATCTTCTGGATGAACTGGCGCTGGTGCCCGAGCACGGCGGGGTCGATGGTGCCGCCGCTGCGGGCCGCCCAGCGTTGCTGGGCTTCCCGGGCATAGGACTCGAGCTGGTTCATCTGGTCCTGCGCCACCTGCATCTCGCGCTCGAGCTGGGCCATGGCTGCCAGCGCCGCGTCGCGGCGCTGCTCGGCCAGTTCGACCACCTTGTCCAGGGTCTTGAGCGCGTTCATGTGCGGACGCCCTCACGTGAAGAGCGGTCCCTGCCGGGTACGCCGCGCCGGGGTGCCGCACCGGCGCTGTCCTGCAAGGCGCTGGCCAGCCCGTGCAGGCTGCTGCCCATGTCGGCCGCCTCATGCATGCCTTGCGCCAGAAAGCCCTGCAGCGCCGGGTAGAGCGCGATGGCACGGTCGGTTTCCGGGTCGCTGCCGCTGACATAGGCGCCCAGCTGGATCAGGTCGCGGCTTTTCATGTAGCGCGAATAGAGGTTGCGAAAGCGCCGGGCCAGCTCCAGGTGTTCGGGGGTGGACACGTTGTGCATGACCCGCGATGCCGAGGCCTCGATGTCGATGGCCGGGAAATGACCGGACTCGGCCAGGGCGCGCGAGAGCACGATGTGGCCGTCCAGGATGGCCCGTGCCGCATCGGCAATCGGGTCCTGCTGGTCGTCGCCCTCGGACAGCACGGTGTAGAAGGCGGTGATCGAGCCGACCCCGTTGAGTCCGTTGCCGCTGCGCTCGACCAGCTGGGGCAGCTTGGCAAAGCACGACGGCGGGTAGCCTTTGGTGGCCGGCGGTTCACCGATCGCCAGGGCGATTTCGCGCTGGGCCATGGCGTAGCGGGTCAGCGAGTCCATCAGCAGCAGCACATGCAGGCCGTCGTCGCGGAAGCGCTCGGCAATGGCGGTGGCATAGGCGGCGCCTTGCATGCGCACCAGCGGCGGTGCGTCGGCCGGCGCGGCCACCACCACCGAGCGCTGGCGCCCGTCCTGACCGAGGATGTCCTCAATGAATTCCTTGACCTCGCGGCCGCGTTCCCCGATCAGACCGACCACGATGACGTCGGCGCGGGTGTAGCGCGCCATCATGCCCAGCAGCACACTCTTGCCCACGCCGGAGCCGGCGAACAGGCCGATGCGCTGGCCGCGTCCGACGGTCAGCAGCGAGTTGATGGCCCGCACCCCGGTGTCCAGCGGCTCACGAACCGGATCGCGGTCCATGGCGTTGAGCGGGCCCCGGTCCATCGGCAGGGCTTCGACATTGGTGATCGGGCCCATGTGGTCCAGCGGCCGGCCGTGCGAGTCGACCACGCGCCCCAGCAGGCCCTTGCCCAGGGGCAGCCGCAGCACGCCACGGTCACCGGCCGAGGGTGGACGGTTGGGCACGCCGATGCGTGGAACGGGGCGGTAGGGCGCCAGCGGTGTGACGCGGGCACCACTGGACAGTCCATGGGTGTCGCCGGCCGGCATGAGGTAGGCGCGGTCACTGGAAAAGCCCACCACCTCGGCCAGCACGGGCTCCTTCTCGCCGTTGGAGATCAGGCATTGCGAGCCCACCGGTACCTTCAGGCCGACGGCTTCGAGCACCAGTCCGGCCAGGCGGGTGAGGGTGCCGCTGACTTCCAGCGGCGTGTGCACCCGCGCGTTGTCGCGCAGGTCGTCCATGAAACGGGACCAGCGGTCGGCGTCGGCCATGCGCGTTTCAGACATCGGCGTTCTCCGGATTCCAAGGACCTTCCAGTCCCAGGTTGCCGATGGCACGGGCCCAGCGCTTCTCGATCGACGCGTCGACCGTGGTGCTGGCTGAGCTGACGATGCAGCCGCCGGGCGAGACGGACGGGTCGGGTACCAGCTCGGGCATCGGGCCCGGGGCGTTCTCCCGGAACGGGCTTTCCAGCACCGCCAGATCGTCCGGGTGAAGACGGACGGTGGCGGGCAGGCCGTCTTCCACCAGCTGTGACACGGCCTCGCTGATCAGGGTCTTGAGGGCCTGTGGACTGTGACGAAGTTCCTGCCGGATCACCTGGCGCGCCAGGTCACAGGCCAGCTCGAGCAGCTGGTGGGAGATCTGGTCTTCGCTGCGGACCAGGTGGTCCCGGGCATCGTGCAACAGCTGGCCCAGGCGCACGCCGGTGTCTTCGATGGCCTGCCGGATCGGCGCCTCCAGCGAATCGCGGGTTTCATGGCTGCCGGCGTCGTGACCGTGGGCGAAGCCGTCGGCATAGGCCTTCTCCAGCAGTTCCTGCACCGATGGCTGGATCTCGACCGGCTCCGGTTCGACGGGGGCCGCTTCCTGCGTGGCATGACCCTCGTCCATGGACGAGAACTGCCAGGCCGATACCCCTTCGATTTCTTCCCGCGGCACGAAGCGGGTGTAGGGGCTGGACTTAGACGAGGCTCTCATCCTCGCCTCCACCACCGATCATGATCTGACCTTCGTCGGACAGGCGACGCACGATCTTGAGGATTTCCTTCTGCTGTGCCTCGACCTCGGACAGTCGCATCGGACCCCGCGATTCGAGGTCTTCGCGCAGCGCCTCGGCGGCGCGCGAGGACATGTTGGACAGCACCAGGTTGCGCAATTCGCTGCTGGCTCCCTTGAGGGCGACCACCAGCATGTCGGTGGACACCTCCTTGAGTATGAGCTGCACCGACCTGCCGTCGAGCTTGAGCAGGTCCTCGAAGGTGAACATCTTGTCCATGATCTTCTGGGCCAGGTCCGCGTCGTGTTCCCGGATGGAGTCGAGCACCGAGGTCTCCAGCTGGGTGCCCAGCAGGTTGATGATCTCGGCCGATGTCTTGACGCCGCCCATCGAGGTTTTGCGGATCTTGTCGCCGCCGGCCAGCACCTTGTAGAGCACCTCGTTGAGGTCTTTCAGGGCGGTCGGCTGTATGCCCTCAAGCGTGGCGATGCGCAGCATCACCTCGTTGCGGGTGCGCTCGGTGAAATTCTTGAGCACGCCGGCGGTCTGGTCGAATTCCAGGTGGACCAGAATGGCCGCCACGATCTGCGGGTGTTCGTTGCGCAGCAGTTCGGCGATGGACAGCGGGTCCATCCATTTGAGGCTCTCGATGCCAGAGACGTCGCCGCCCTGCAGGATGCGGTCGATCAGCAGCGAAGCCTTGTCGTCGCCCAGGGCACGCTTGAGCACGGCACGCACGTAGTTGTCGGTGTCGGAGACCAGCAGCCGCTGGGAGGCGGCGGCGTCGGTGAATTTCGCCATCACCTGGCTGACGCGCTCGTTGGACACGGCACGGGTGCGCGCGATGGTCTCGCCCAGTTTCTGGACTTCCTTGGGTGAGAGGTGTTTGAACACCTCGGCCGCCTCTTCCTCGCCCAGCGACATGAGAAAGATGGCCGCGTCGTTGAGTCCGTCGTCTTCCATTGCGTTTGCTTCCGGGGAATGGGATCAGGTCTCAGGCCGGCGCTTCGCCATTGACCCAGGTCTTGACGATGTTGGCCACGGCAGCCGGGTTTTCCAGCGCGAGGCGGCGCGCCTCGGTCAGACGGTGGTGGTCCGGGTCTTCCTTGCCATCCTGGCTCGGCATGGGCAGGCCCGGCCGCTCCGGTGTGTCGTTCAGCAGGGCGTCCAGCTGGGGCCCAGGGGTGGGCAGGGCCGGGGGCGACTTCATGGTCCTGATGGCCGGTCGGATCAGGCCCATCAGGATCAGCAGCCCCATGCCCAGCAGACCGACGGGCCAGGCCAGCCGCGCCGCCAGTTCCTGCACCTGCGGGTTCTGCCACCAGGCGACCGGATCGGCCTCGGGTTCGCGTACTTCGGTGAAGGCCACGTTGACCACGTTCACCGAGTCGCCGCGCTCGCGGTCGAAACCGATGGTCTCGCGCACCAGGGCCGTCATCTGTTCCAGCTGCTCCGGTGGAATCGGGGTGGTGGCTTCCTTGCCGCTGCGGTCGGTGCGGGTGACGTGGTTGATGACGACCGCGGCGCTCAGGCGCCTGACGGTGCCGGTGCCCTCGCGCACCACCTTCACGGTGCGGTCGACCTCGTAGTTGATGACCGACTCGCGGCGCGTGTTGCCCGCGCGCTCGCTGTTGCCGGCTGCGCCCAGTGGTGCGGCTTCGCCATTGACGGGTGCCGCCGAGGCGCCCGGTGGCTGGTTGGTCACAGCGCCTGGAATGCCGGTGGGCTGCGCGGTGGCCGGGCTGCCGTCCTCGACGATCTGCTGGCTGCGCACGGTGCCGGGTTCGCCGCCCTGGTTGGGGCGGTGCTGTTCGGAGGTGGATTCCACCGTCGAGAAGTCCACCTGCGCGTTGACCTGGGCCTTGACGTTGCCGCGGCCCACCAGGGGTTCGAGCATGTCCAGGATGCGGCGGGTGTGCAGCTGCTCGATCTGCTGCACATACTGCAGCTTCTGCAGGTCGGTGCCCTGGTTCTGCGCATCGGGCGGGTTGGACAGCAGGGTGCCGGCGTCGTCCAGCACGCTGACCGCCTTCGGGTTCATCTCGGGCACGCTGGAGGCCACCAGGTGGACGATACCGGCGATCTGCGCCTTGTCCAGCGTGCGGCCCGGGTACAGGGACAGCAGCACCGAGGCCGACGGCTTCTGCTGTTCGCGGAAGAAGCCGTTCTGGTTCGGCAGTGCCAGGTGCACCCGCGCGCTTTGTACCGACGAGAGTGACTGGATGGAGCGCGTCAGCTCGCCCTCCAGACCACGCTGGAAGGTCAGACGCTCCTGGAACTGGGTCATGCCGAATCGGTTGGCTTCCATCAGCTCGAAGCCGGTCACCGAGCCGCGCGGCAGGCCCTGCGAAGCCAGGCGCAGACGGGTGTCGTGCACCTTGTCGGCCGGCACCATGATGGCCTGGCCGCCGTCGGTGTGCTTGTAGGGCACGTTCATTTGTGACAGCTGGGCCACGATGGCGCCGCCGTCGCGGTCGCTCAGGTTGGCGAACAGCACCCGCCATTCGGCCTGTCGACCCATGAAGAACAGGGCCAGGGCCAGGGCGAACAGCGCCAGTGCCCCCATGCCCAGCTTGAGCTTCTGCGAGCCGTCCAGGCGGGCGAACCCCTCAGCCAGAGGACTGCGGCGGGCGGGCTGGAGGTCCATTTCGGCAACGGTGGTGCTCATGGCGGCGAATGGGTGATGTATCGGTGCAAGGAAGGGGGAGATCCCCCTGTTGCAGCCGATTATTCGGTGCCACCCCCCGTGACATAGCGACGAAAAGGCCGAGCTTTGGCCCCTTATTCCCGGACTGCCGTGCCAGGCCTCGCCCTAGCATCAAGGTCATCTGCCTTGTGTGGAAGGATCACCCCATGGATACCCGCATTGCCCCCCTGACCAGCCAGTCCCTCCAGTTGCAGGGTGCCGGCTTCAAGCGCCCTGCCGCCTCGGGCGCCGTTGGCGGTGTCGGCACCGGATTTGCCGACAATTTCAAGACCGCCCTCAAGGAAGTCAGCAAGGCCCAGAACGAGGCCTCACGGCTGCAGACCCAGGTTCAGCTGGGCAATCCGAACGTCAGCCTGGAAGAAACCATGCTGGCCATGCAGAAGGCCCAGATCGGTTTCCAGGCCACCCTGCATGTGCGCAACCGCATGGTCCAGGCCTACACCGACATCATGAACATGAGCGTCTGAGCCCCTTCGGGCTCGGCACGCTCAGTGCACCTGCCCCTTGTTGTCCATCAGCTGTTCCAGGTCGTTGAGCCAGGGCTCGGCCAGGCAGCGGATCTCGGCATCGGCGCGCAGGATGCGCTGCATGATCTTGGCCTTCTCCTTGCGCTCTTCGGGTGCCAGCTGATCGGTCCTTGAGCGGGCACGCAGCTGGGCGATCAGCACGGCGCAGGCGCCTTCGAGCTTGACCACCTGGTCCCAGTTCTCGGCTTGTGCGGCCGCCAGCATTTTCTGGCTGGCGTTTTCGATGGCCTTGTAGTAGTCCAGCAAGGTGTGCTCCATGATCAGGCTCCAGCGGCCGGAACGGGTTGAAGGTAGGCGGGGCCGGGGCCCTTGATCTGCTGCCACGAACGGGCCACGGGCTCCAGCAGGCCCAGTGTCTCGTCCAGTGCCTTGCGGTCGCTGCGCAGGTTGGCCTGCATCAGGCGCACCACGCAGTAGCCGTAGAGTTGGTGCAGGTTGGCGGCGATCTCGCCCCCGTCTCTCAGGTTCAGGCCGGCCTTGAGCCCTTCCTCGATGATCCGCACCGCCTTGCCGAGCGACTCGCTCTTGGTGACGACGTCCTTGCGGTCGATGGCACCCTGGGCGGACTTGATGTGGCGCAGCAGGGCGTCGAACAGCAGACCGACCAGCTGGTGCGGGTCGGCACCCTGGACGCTGGTTTCGGCGGCAATCCGGCGGTAGGCGGCGGCGGCTCTTGAGGGGACAGAGGTGAACATGGTGGTGGTTCCTTGTGCCTGATGCCTAGAACTATCGGCAATTGTTCACGCCACTGAAGTGTCTGTGTGGCACAAGTGCGGGCCAATTTGTGTGTTGATCGTGCGACCGGGCCACGGGGATCCTGTTCAGGTTGAAGAGGGCCTGGAAGGGCACAGGAAAAGGCCCTGTCGCCGACGGGTCGAAGGGCAGGGCCGGGGGGAGTGGCAAGGCGCGCTTCAGTTGCCGCTGCTGCGGTTCCAGAGCGTCACCTGCTGGTTGACAAAGGCACTCAGGCCGTTGAGCCCGGCCAGTTTCGTGTCCAGGGCGGTGTACTGGGCCAGCAGGCGGCTTTCCGAGCGCATGACCCGTTCTTCCAGACGTTCCTGGTCCCGGCTGTTGCGGGTGAGGGCCGACTGCAGCGCCTCGCTGCGGTTGCTCAGCGACCCGCCGACGTTGTTCACACCATCGGCGAACGCCTTCAGCTTGAGCCCGAAGCCCTGGGTGAGGGGGTTGCCGGTTCGCACGGAAAACAGGTTCTGAAGCCCGCCGAGATCGGCCAGGGCCGCATCGAGCTTGCCCGAATCGATGGCCAGCGCGCCGCCTCCCTTGAGTTCGATGCCGACATCCACCAGTCGGGAAAATGGGGCGCTGTCGGTGATGGAGCGCATCATGCCGCGCAGGGCGTTCTGCAGGCCGGTGGCGGTGGAGTCGCCTTGCAGCGGCCCGCCTTTCTTGGTGGCCTCGTCGTACTTGAGGGCGTTCGACAGCGTGGAGTTGACGGTGTTGTAGGCGTTGACGAAGGCCTGGATATCCGCCCGGATGCGTTCGGTGTCGCTGCTTACCGTCACCTCCACCGGCTGGCTGGTGGTCTGGGTGAGCTGCAGGTTCAGTCCGGGCAGGGTGTCGGTGAGCCGGTTGCTCTGGGTGCTGATGGCCACGCCGTTGATGCTCAGCTGGGCATTCAGGCCCGACTGGGCCAGCGTCATGCCGCCTGGCGCAGAGCCATTGAAGGCCAGCCGGGACAGGCCGGCTGCATCGCCGTCGTTGCCATCGTCGTCCGCGACCGAGATGCGAAAGCCGGCGCTTTCGCCGGTCTCGCGCGACTGGATCATCAGGCGCTCGCCCGAGGCGTCGCGCGGCACGGAGGCATTGACGCCGGCGCCTGCGGCGTTGATGCGGGAGGCAATCGCGCTGAGCGAGTCTTCGCCCGGGAGGATGTCGATGCTGACCGCCGGTGTTCCCGACGCGTTGAAGGTGCCGCCGGACCAGCTGCCCAGCTCGATGCTGATGGTGCCGGTGCCGACACCCACGCCCGTGGGCACGGCCTGCGACGCGGCCGACTGGGCACGCGCGAGCTGTTGCACGTCAATGGTGTAGCTGCCGGGTATCGCATTGGCGCCGGCGGTGGCGCCGATAGCCGCCGCGTTGGACGAGCTGGCGGAGACCTGACCCCAGCTGGCACTGCTGGACAGCCGGGCTGCGGCATCGCCCAGCGTGGCGATCTGGGACTTGATGGTGCCGTAGAGCGACAGGCGCGACTGCAGGGTGGTGGCCTGCGTCTGCAGCTGACGGATCGGTGCCCGCTCGATAGAGACCAGCTGCGACACGATGCTCTGCACATCGAGACCACTGCCAATGCCGGGGGAGGAGATGGTGGCCATGGTTCGCCTTTCTCAGAATGAACAGGCCGCACGCTCGCGCATGCGGCCTGTTCATCCCGCACGGGGATGGGTGACGGACCGGCGCACCGGTCCGTCACCATGGAGGGTGCCCCGTTGCCGGGGTGACCGCCCGCCAGGATCAGCGCAGCAGGCTGAGGACACCCTGCGGGATCTGGTTGGCCTGGGCCACCATGGCGGTGCCGGCCTGCTGCAGGATCTGCGAGCGCGACAGGTTGGAAGTCTCCACCGCGAAGTCGGCGTCCATGATGCGGCCGCGGGCGGCAGACTGGTTCTCCACGGCAACCTGCAGGCTGGCGATCACCGAGTCGAAGCGGTTCTGGATGGCACCGAAGGTGGCGCGCTGGGTGGTGACATAGTCGATGGCCGCGTCCAGGTTGTCCATGGCGGTCTGCGCATCGGCCAGCGTCGTGACGCCGCCGCTGGTGACGTCGGTGATGGCGGCTTCAGCGGTCAGGTCGGTGGACAGGTCGATTTCGATCTGGTCGTTGGCGTCGTTGTTGGCGCCGACCTGGAAGGTGAAGGTGCCCGAGCCGTCGCCACCGGTGGCGTCGAACAGGTTCTGGCCGTTGAAACGGGTGCCGGCCAGCACGCGGGTGACTTCAGATGCCAGCTGCTGGTATTCAGCGTCCAGGTTGGTGCGGTCTTCGTCGGAGTTGGAGCCGTTGGCCGACTGCACGGCCAGTTCGCGCATGCGCTGCAATGCGTCACCCACCTTGCCCAGTGCGCCTTCAGCGGTCTGCGACAGCGAGATGCCGTCGTTGGCGTTGCGGATGGCCACGTTCATGCCCTTGACCTGGGCGTTCATGCGCTCGGCGATGGCCAGACCGGCGGCGTCGTCCTTGGCGCTGTTGACACGCAGACCCGAAGACAGGCGCTGCATCGAGGTGGCCAGCGAGCCTTGCGAGGCCATCAGGTTGCGCTGGGCGTTGAGGGACATCACGTTGGTATTGATGGTGGTCATGACTAACTCCTAAAAAAAGTCGACTGATGTGATCCGGCATTGCTGCCAATCTGACTGCCGGTCCCCGGGAGGACCGACTGCACTGACCGGAGCTTTCTGTGTGAGAGCCATCGGTCGGGTGATCCGCTGATGGACTCGCCGCATCGGCTTGCCGGACGACGAACCTTTCGAGAAGTTCGTTGGGTTGAATTTCGGACCACCGCTTGCATTCTTTAGCAGCCGTTTGAAGTCAGACGCCAAGAAAAGCACCCTGGACAGGCCCTATTTCCATTCATGGCCGCCCACGTCCGATGACCGGAGGGCCGCCTGGCCAGGGGCGCGTTGTCGGCGCCGCCCAGCCGCTCTGTAGAGGCCTGTATGACCACCTGTCGGCCGGATGGTGACGCCTGTCGTGCGCGCCGGTCTGCGGGCTCATTGCAGACCGGGTCTGACCCCGCTGGCACGCGGACTCCCGGGAGGACAAGCGCCGCTGCAAGGCGCGACAGAGTGGGGGAGTGACCGTTTGTCGGCTGCCTGCCGGTCCGAAGCTGCCGTGTCTTTGTAGGAAAAAACCTGACAAGGCGTCATCCGCACACCGACGCAGCAAACAGGTGTTCGCCGATTCAAGAAAAAAACACGTTCGACACAATTGCACACATCGAGATACCAAACCCACGAAACGAACACCACGCGGCGCAAGCCACACCGAAGGAGCCCACCATGGACAACGATCAGATCCTCGCCGAAATCCGCGAAGCCAACCTCACCTACCTGATGCTGGCCCAGAACCTGATCCGCAAGGACCGCGCCGAGGCGCTGTTCCGCCTGGGTCTGACGGAAGAGGCCGCCGATCTGCTGGGCATGCTGTCGACCGCCCAGCTGCTCAAGATCGCTTCGAGCAACATGCTGCTGTGCCGCTTCCGCGTCGACGACGACCTGGTGTGGAACCTGCTGACCAACCACAATGTGCGCAAGGTGGACAACAGCACCACCACCCAGCTGCACGCCAGCATCCTGATGGCCGGCCGCTACGCCGAGTCCATGTCGGCTGCCACCGCTCACTGACGCGGCCCTGCCAGCGTACACGGCCCATTTCCAGGAAGGTTCGACCATGGCTGCCAAGAGCATTCTCAACGAGTCGCGTGACATTGAACGCGCGATTGCCCTGATCCAGCTCGGTGCCCGGCTGCAGGTGCTGGAGTATGAAACCGGCCTGTCCTACGAGCGCCTGCTGCGCCTGTATAAGGAAGTGGCCGGCAAGTCGCCTTCCAAGGGCCAGCTGCCTTTCTCGACGGACTGGTTCCTGACCTGGCAGCCCAACATCCACGCGTCGCTGTTCCTGAACATCCACGAGTACCTCTCCAAGTCCAGCGAGCTGGAGGAGATCGACACGGTCATCAAGGCCTTCCGCCTCTACAGCGACCAGATGCAGGCCAGCGAGGTGGAGCCCCTGCTGTCGATCACCCGTGCCTGGCGCCTGGTCAAGTTCGTGGACAACGGCATGCTGACGCTCACCAAGTGCTCCTGCTGCGGCGGTCACTTCGTGACCGAGCCCTACGAGAACTCGCGCCACTTCGTGTGCGGCCTGTGCGAGCCGCCGGCGCGGGCCGGCAAGGGCAACGGTTCGGGTGGACTGCGCCTGCACTGAAGGACCGGCCAGCAGGCCTTGGCCCCCGGGCGGCCGATCTCAAAGCCCGAAAAGGACCTCGCCTGAGGTCCTTTTTGCGTTTATCGGCCCCCTCAATCGGCCCTAGAGTCAACCGATAGATCAAAGGGAAAGGGCAGCTCGGCCGTTTCCCCCTTCAAGGACCCCTTCGCGGAACACGCACATGTTCGTCATCATCGGATACCTGGTCGCACTGGGCTGCATCTTCGGCGGCTTCATGATTGCTGGCGGCAACATGGTGGTGATCATGAAGGCCCTGCCGCTGGAAATGATGATCATCGGCGGCGGTGCCATCGGTGCCTTTGTGGTGAACAACCAGCCCAAGGTGCTCAAGGCCACGCTCAAGGCCATCCCGCTGGCGCTCAAGGGCTCCAAGTACACCAAGGCCCGCTACATGGAGCTGCTGGCCCTGCTCTACGACATCCTGCAGAAGGCCCGCAAGGAAGGCCTGATGGCCATTGAACAGGACGTGGAGAACCCGGACCAGTCGGTGCTGTTCAAGAAGTACCCGACGATTGCCGGCGACCACCATGTGGTGGAGTTCATCACCGACTACCTGCGCATGATGGTCTCGGGCAACCTCAATGCCCACGAGATCGAGTCGCTGATGGACAGCGAGATCGAGACCCACCACCAGGAAGCCCATGCACCGGTGGCTGCCATCACCCGCGTCGCAGGTGGCCTGCCTGCCTTCGGCATCGTGGCGGCCGTGCTGGGCGTGATCAAGACCATGGGTTCGGTGGGGCAGCCGCCAGCGGTGCTGGGCGCCATGATCGGCTCGGCCCTGGTGGGTACCTTTCTGGGCATTTTCCTGGCCTACGCCATTGCCGAACCCCTGGCCGGCGTGATCGACCAGAAGATGGAAGAGGGCAGCAAGGAGCTGCAATGCATCAAGACCACCCTGCTGGCCAGCATGCAGGGCTACGCCCCGGCCACCGCCATCGAGTTCGGCCGCAAGGTGCTCAACTCGACCGAGCGTCCGACCTTCGTCGAGCTGGAAAGCCATGTGAAAGGGAAGAAGTGAAAGCACCCGCCCCCGCGCTGCTGAGCATCCCCGTTTTCGAAAGGTCCTGCCATGGCGGACGGTAAGAAGCTCCAGCCCATCATCATCAAGCGCGTCAAGAAGGGCGGGCATGCGGCGCATGGCGGCGCATGGAAAATCGCCTATGCCGACTTCGTGACCGCCATGATGGCCTTCTTTCTGCTGATGTGGCTGCTCGGTTCGACCGCCAAAGGCGAGCTCGAAGGCATTGCCAGTTACTTCAGCAACCCGGTCAAGGTGGCCATGATGGGTGGCGACGGCACGGGCAACAGCGACAGCATCCTGCCCGGTGGCGGGCGGGACCTCAGCCGCTCGGCGGGGCAGGTCGATGCCGGCGAGGCCGAGCGGGCGGCCAAGCTCATGGGGGCGCAGATGGCACGGGCCGAGCAGGCCCGGCGCGACGCGGTGCGCATCGACGCCCTGCAGCGCAAGATCCAGGAACTGGTGGCCAACAATCCGCAACTGGCCGAGTTCGGCTCGCAGATCCGGCTGGACAAGACGCAGGACGGCCTGTACATCCAGATCGTCGACGCGCAGAACCGGCCCATGTTCGACACCGGCAGTGCCCTGGTCAAACCCTATATGCGCAACATCCTGCAGGCCATCGGGGCCGCGCTGGGCGATGTCGAGAACCGGATTGCCCTGGCCGGGCACACCGACGCCACGCCCTACGGCAACGGCCAGCGCGGCTACAGCAACTGGGAACTCTCCGCCGACCGGGCCAATGCCTCGCGCCGCGAACTGGTGGCCGGCGGCCTGCCCGACGACAAGCTGCTGCGCGTCGAGGGGCTGGCCTCCAGCCGCCTGCTGCACCCCGACCAGCCGAATGACCCCACCAACCGCCGCATCAGCATCGTCGTCCTGACCCAGGAGGCCGAACAGCGCCTGTTGCCCTCGGGCGCTGCCGTGCCGGCACTACAGAATGCCGACGATCTGTCGAAACTGATGCCAGAGGCGCCTCGCTGAGGCTGACCGTGAGACGTAATCTTTCCTTCACCTGCAGGAGACCTGCATGTCCACACCGATGAAATTCCTGATCGTTGACGATTTCTCCACCATGCGCCGCATCGTGCGCAACCTGCTCAAGGAGATCGGTCACGCCGACGCGGACGAGGCCGAGGACGGTGTCATTGCGCTGAACAAGCTGCGCAACGGCAGCTTCAACTTTGTGGTGAGCGACATCAACATGCCGAACATGAACGGCTTCGAGCTGCTCACCCAGATCAAGGCCGACCCGGCCCTCAAACACCTGCCGGTGCTGATGGTGACTGCAGAGGCGCGCAAGGAAGACATCGTGATGGCGGCGCAGGGAGGTGCGGCGGGTTACATCGTCAAGCCATTCACCAAAGCCACACTGGAAGAGAAGCTGGCCAATATCTTCAAGAAACTGGGCATCTGAAGGGGAGACGACATGTCTGATTGCCAAGCGACGAACCCGGCCGACAACGAAATGTTCCGCCAGCTGGGGTCGATCACCCGCCAGCTGCACGAGGCACTCAAGGAACTGGGCTACACCGACAAGCTCAAGGGCACGGTGGACCAGCTGCCCGATGCCCAGAGCCGCCTGTCCTACATCGCCCGGCTGACCGGTGAAGCGGCTGAAAAGGTGATCGGACATGTGGAGGTGGCCAAGAGCGACCAGGAGCAGATCACCGCGCGTGGCCGGCAGCTGGTGGACACCATCTCCCGCGTGCCGGGCCTGTCCAAGGCGATGCCGGAGCTGGTGACCTGGTCCCGCGAGGTGGTGGAGCTGAGCGAGAAGAACGACTCGCGGCTGACCGAGATCATGATGGCGCAGGACTTCCACGACCTCACGGGGCAGGTGATCGGTCGGGTGGTGCAGCTGGCCAGCACCATCGAGGAGCAGCTGCTGGGCCTGCTGCTGCAGGCCGCACCCACCGGGCAACCGGGCCAGGACCAGGCCTTCGAACTGGCTGGCCCGGTCGTCAACCCCGAGGGGCGGACGGACGTGGTCAGTGACCAGCAGCAGGTGGACGACCTGCTGGCCAGCCTCGGCTTCTGAGCCCCTGGCCCGCCGGCCGGCCGGGGCCGTTGCCTGATCCTGCCCTGTGGCGCCGATAAGCGCCGTCGACAGGCGCCTTTTCATCCGTTTCCCGAAGCGCCCCGACTTCCACAATCGGTCACATCCACCATTGATGTGACCGAGCCATGGAGTCTTCCAGCCAGGACAAGAGCCTACCCGCCACGCCGCAACGCCTGAAGAAGGCGCGCGACGACGGTCAGGTCGCGCGCTCCAAGGACCTGTCCAACCTGGCGGTGCTGGGAGGTGGCGCCATGGTGCTGGTGGGGCTGGCACCGCTGGGCTTTGAGCGCCTGCGGACCTCGCTGCAGAGCCAGTTCCGGTTCGATCAGGCGGTGGTGTCCCATCCCGAGCAGATGCTCCAGCGCCTGGTGTCCGCCAGCCTGGATGGCCTGTTGCTGGCCGTTCCGCTGGGCCTGCTGGTGCTCGCGGTGGCTGTCTTCGCCATGCTGGCCTCGGGCAGCTGGGCCCTGAGCACCAAACCCATCACGCCGGACCTGTCGCGACTGAGCGTCTTCAAGGGTTTCGAGCGCCTGTTCTCCAGGCAACAGCTGGTCGAGACCTTCAAGCTGACCGGCATCACCGCGATCGTGGGGGTGGTGGCCTGGCGATTCATCGCTTCCCATGTCGAGGCCTTCGGCACGCTGCTGCTGCGGCCGCTGGAGTCGGCCATTGGCCAGCTGGCGACCTGGATGACCCTGGGCGTGGGCCTGCTGCTGCTGGTGGTGCTGTTGTTCGCCATCATCGATGTGCCGGTGCAGCGCTTCCTGCATGCGCATCGCATGCGCATGTCGCATGAAGAAGTCAAGCGCGAGCACAAGGAAAGCGATGGCGACCCGCAGATGAAGGGACGCCGGCGTGCCCGCCAGCGTGAACTGGCCCAGCGCAACAGCATCACCGCGGTGCCCAAGGCCGATCTGGTGGTGATGAACCCGACCCACTATGCGGTGGCCATCCGCTACGACGACGCCACCATGCGTGCGCCCCGCGTGGTCGCCAAGGGCGCCGACCTGCTGGCCATGCGCATCCGCGATGTGGCCAAGAGCGCCTCGGTGCCGGTGCTGCAGGCACCGATGCTGGCACGTGCCCTGTATGCCCACGGCGAGATCGACGAGGAAATTCCTTCGGCGCTCTACACCGCGGTGGCCCAGGTGCTGGCCTATGTCTACCAGCTCAAGGCCGCCATGCGCGGTCAGGGCGCCATGCCCGGCGAGATGCCGGTACCCGACGTTCCGCCCGAACTCGATCCGCACTGGAAACCTGCCGTCCGAGGAAACTGACCGATGAATTCCCAACTGCAAGTCCTTCAGCAATGGCTGGGCCGCCACAGCGCCCTGGCCAACGGCCTGGCGGCCCCCATGCTGGTGGTGGCCGTGCTGGCCATGATGGTGCTTCCCCTGCAGCCCTGGCTGCTCGACACCTTCTTCACGCTCAACATCTCGCTGGCGCTGGTGGTGATGATGGTGGCCGCCTACATGAAGCGTCCGCTGGACTTCTCGGTGTTTCCCACCGTGCTGCTGCTGACCACGCTGTTGCGCCTGTCACTGAACGTGGCGTCCACCCGCGTGGTGCTGATGGAAGGTCACGCCGGACCCGGCGCCGCCGGCGCCGTCATTGAAGCATTCGGCACCTTCCTGATCGGCGGCAACTTCGCCGTCGGTTTCATCGTCTTTGCCATCCTGGTGGTGATCAACTTCGTGGTGATCACCAAGGGTTCGGAGCGCATCGCCGAGGTGTCGGCCCGCTTCACCCTGGATGCCATGCCCGGCAAGCAGATGGCCATCGACGCCGACCTCAGTGCCGGCCTGATCGACGAGAAGGAAGCCAAGCGCCGCCGCGCCGAGGTGGGCGAGGAGGCCGAGTTCTTCGGTTCCATGGATGGTGCCTCCAAGTTCGTTCGCGGTGACGCGATCGCCGGCATTCTGATCCTGATCATCAACATCATCGGTGGCTTTGCTGTTGGCGTGATGCAGCACAACCTGGGTGTCGGCGAGGCGGCCGACAGCTACATCACGCTGGCCGTCGGCGACGCGCTGGTGGCCCAGATTCCGGCGCTGCTGATCTCGGTGGCGGCCGCCATGGTGGTCTCGCGGGTGGGCAAGGACGCCGACCTGGGCGGCCAGATCGTCCATCAGATGTTCCTCTCCAGCAAGGTGCTGGGCATCACCGCCGCGGTGCTGTTCATGCTGGGCATCGTGCCGGGCATGCCGCACGCGGTCTTCCTGTCCTTTGCGGCCATCATCGGCGGCATGGCCTGGTGGCGCCGCCAGGAGGAAATGCGCCCCGAACCCAAGGCCGAGTCGACCCCCGAGGTCAGCGACGGTGAGGCCACCTGGGATGATCTGCAGCCGGTTGACCTGCTGGGCCTGGAACTGGGCTACCGCCTGATCGCCATGGTCGACAAGACCCGCCAGGGCGACCTGCTGACCCGCATCAAGGGCGTGCGCAAGAAGTTCGCCCAGGAGGTCGGCTTCCTGCCGCCTGCGGTGCATGTGCGCGACAACCTGGAGCTGCGCCCCAGCGCCTACCGCATCACGCTGCGCGGCGCGGTGGTGGGCGAGGGCGAGGTGTTTCCGGGCATGTACCTGGCCATCGACCCGGGGGGCATTGGCACTCCGCTGATCGGAACGCCCACCACCGACCCGGCCTTTGGCCTGCCCGCGCACTGGATCGAGGACAAGCAAAGGGAGAGCGCGCAAATGGCCGGTTTTACGGTGGTTGATTCCGAGACCGTTCTGGCGACCCATTTGTCACACTTGATGCAAGTCCAGGCCGCGCGCTTGCTCAGCCGGACAGAGACCCAGGACCTGGTTGAACACGTGACCCGCCTGGCCCCGAAGCTGATCGAAGAAGTCGTTCCGAAGATGATCTCCATCGCCGCCTTCCAGAAAGTGCTGCAGCTGCTGCTGGAAGAATCGGTGCACGTGCGCGACATCCGCACCATCATCGAATCGATCGCCGAGAACGCCTCTGTCACCACCGATCCGGTCGAGCTGGCCCGCCGCGTGCGCATGGCCCTGGCCCCGGCCATCGTCCAGCAGATTTACGGCCCGGTCAAGGAGCTCGAAGTGATTGCCATCGAGCCGGGTCTGGAGCGTCTGCTGATGCAGGCCCTGGCTGGCGGCGCCGCGGGTGCGCTGGACCCCGGTGTGGCCGAGATGCTGACCCAGTCCGCCACCGATGTTGCCAACCGGCAGGAAGAGAAAGGCGTTCCCGCCTGCCTGCTGGTGCCTGACGCGATCCGCACCGCCATGGCGCGCCTGCTGCGCCGCTCTGCCCCCCGCCTGCAGGTGCTCGCCCACAGCGAGATCCCTGAGACCCACCTTATCCGCATCGGCCCGATTCTTGGAGAAGTAGCATGAACATCCAGCGTTTCACCGCCCAGACATCCCGTGAAGCCATGGCCAAGGCACGGCGTGCCTTCGGTGAGGGTGCCGTCATCCTGTCGACCCGCAGCACCGAAGAGGGTTTCGAGGTCATGGCGGCGGCCGAGGAAAGCCTGGCTGCCCTGCCGCAGGCCGCCCCGGAGACCGCACCCCGCCAGTCACTGGCCGCGCGGGCCCAGGAATCGGTCGAGCGCGACACCGAGGCCCTGGCCATGAGCACGCTGTCGTTCCAGGAATATGTGCGTGAGCGCATGCTGCGCAAGCGCAAGGAGGCCAGCGCGCCGGCCGCCGCCCCGGTGGCGACCAGCCCCCGGTCGGCCGCTCCGATTCAGCTGCGCGAAGAGCGCCCCGTCGCGGCGCCGGCCCCGGTGGCTGCCCATGCCATGGGTCTGGCACAGGTCATGCCCCCGATCCGCACCCGTGGCCCGATCGAGACCAGCTGGGAAGACTCGGCACCGCCCGAGCCGGCCATGGGCGGCACACGTGACAACGCCATGGCGGTGGAGCTGTCGGCGCTCAAGGACATGATCGAGGAGCGCTTCAACACCCTGGCCTGGCTGGGCTCGTCCAAGCAGAACCCGATCCAGTCCAACCTGATGCTCAAGCTCATCCGCTCCGGCTACTCGCCTTCCATGGCCCGTGCCGTGCTGGAGAAGGTGCCGGCCGATGCCAGCGTGCCCGACGCGGTGCGCTGGGTGATGGACGTGATCACCCGCAACCTGAAGGTGCCCGGACCGGGCGGCAGCCTCAGCGAAGAGGGTGGAGTCATCGCCCTGATCGGCGCCACCGGTGTTGGCAAGACGACCACCGCGGCCAAGCTGGCAGCGCAATGTGTGCGCCAGCACGGCGCGGCCAGCGTCGGCCTGGTCACCCTCGACAGCTACCGCGTGGCTGGCTACGAACAGCTGCGCACCTATGGCCGCATGCTCGGTGTGGTGGCCCACCTGGCGCACGACCGTTCGGCGCTGGGCGACCTGCTCAACCTGCTGGCCAACAAGCGCATGGTCATCATCGACACGGCGGGCCTGGGCCAGCGCGACCAGCGCATCCAGGACATGCTCGACGTGCTGGACATGCCCAAGGTCAAGAAGACCCTGGTGCTCAACGCCGGTGCCCATGGAGACACCATCGACGACGTGTTGACCAGCTTCAAGGCCCGCAGCCTGCATGGTGTTGTCCTGTCCAAGGTCGATGAGGCGGTCAAGCTCGGCCCGGCCATCGACTCGCTGATCCGCCACCAGGTTGTGCTGCGTGGCGTGGCCAATGGTCAGCGTGTGCCCGAAGACTGGCAGAGCCCCGATGCCGCCGCCGTGGTCCGCATCTCGATGGGCTCGCAGACCAAATCGGCCTTCGATCCGGTGGCCAGCGACATGGGTTTCTACTTCTCTCAGGCCTCGGTGCGCGGCATCGATCTGGGAGCGGGTCATGTTTGAGTTTTCCTTCGACCAGGCGGCTGGCCTGCGTTCGGCCATTCCGGTGGCTCCCGCGCGCCTGCTTCCGATCGCGGCCACCGCCCAGCCGGCCCGCGGCTACGAGTTGCTGTGCAACCTGGCCAGCCGGCTGGCCCACCAGGACCAGCAGGTCGTGATCGTGGATGCCAGCGCCAAGGAGTCCGAGTTGCGTGGTGGCGCCGACGGCCGGCACCTGGGGTTGCTGCAGGTGCTGCGCGACCCGTCCGTGGCTGGTCTGGGTCGTCCGGTTGATCAGGCCGAATGGCTGGTGCTCCCGGGCGCACGTGGTCTGCAGGCCCTGGTGAACACCGCCGCGGCCGCCGGCCCCGATGTGGCGCTGTCCCGACTGCTGGTGCCGTTTGCGGCTGGAACCCTGGTGCTGCTGTACGGTGCTGCCTCATCCCTGTCCGCCCTGCTCAAGGGCAGTGAAGGCCAGGTGCTGGTGCCCCTGCTGGCGCAGCCGCAGGCCAGCATCGATGCCTACGGCTCGGTCAAGCTGCTTCACACCGCCGGGCTGCGTCCTGCCCTGGCGCCGCTGGCCGATGAGACAGGCAGCGCAGGTGCCGACATTCGCCGCCTGGAAGAGACCGTGCTGGACTGTGCCCGGCGGCACCTGGGGCTGCAGCTGGCCTGCTGGCCCGAGCACACCTGGGCCCACCGGGCCCTGGAAGCCGCCCTGATGGCTCCCCGGCGCCAGCCACTGCCGTTTGCGCTGGGGCCGATGCCGCAACCCGTTGACAAGCCAAGCCGAAGAGTGCAAGCCCACTTTTCCTGGAGCTGACGAACATGTACACCGCCAAAGGCACATTGAACCGGGACGACCAGCTGCGCAAGTACAGCCCGCTGGTGCGTCGCCTGGCCCACCACATGATTGCCAAGCTGCCGCCCAGCGTGGAACTGGACGACCTGATCCAGGTGGGCATGATCGGACTGACCGAAGCCATTGCCCGCTACGAGCCCTCGCAGGGGGTGCAGTTCGAGACCTTTGCCAGCCAGCGCATCCGTGGCGCCATGATCGACGAACTGCGCGACGGCGACTGGATGTCCCGCGGCTCGCGCAAGAGCCAGAAGGAAATCGAACAGGCGGTGCACCGGCTGCAGCAGCGCCTGCACCGCGCGCCGATGGAATCCGAGATTGCCAAGGAACTGGGCATGACCCTGCCCGACTACCAGCAGCTGCTGGCCAAGGTGCGGGGTACGCAGCTGGTGTACCTGGAAGACATATCGGGCCACGGGGACGACGAAGACAGCTTCCTGGACCGCCACATGGGCGACACCGATGTCGAGCCCTCGGCCGTGCTGCGCGACCAACGCATGCGCATGGCCCTGGTCGAGGCGATCAAGGGGCTGCCCGATCGCGAACAGCAGATCATGAGCATGTACTACGAGCACGACATGAACCTCAAGGAGATCGCGGCCGTGCTCGGCGTGACCGAGTCTCGCATCTGCCAGCTGCACAGCCAGTCGATTGCCCGCCTGCGCGCCCGCCTGCGCGACCACTGACGAGGTGCCGGGGCAATCGGTCAGGCCCCACCGCGCCCACCAACACCCCTCATGCCCGCGAAGCCGGGCATCCCCGAGCCACAGGAAAGCCTCGACCGACGTGGTCCCCGCGCATGCGCTTATGGCGTGTGGGACGAAGCGGCTTCCTGTCCCGGCTCTCAATCCGAATGCTGATCGCCAAAACGCAGCAGACCCGCAGCGGCCTGGCCGGCGGGTTCAGCAGAACAACAAGAATGGGGGAGGGCAGGCTCAGGCCGAGAGGTAGGCGCGGCCGGGCAACTGGCCGCCTGGCGGACGGCGTCCTGCATAGGTGGGCGACTGACCTGTTTCAGGCAGCAACACCCGGGTGGCCCTTTCGGCCTGCGCGCCCAGACGCAACACCGCCTGCCGCAGGCCGGTGAAACGCTGCGCGCAGCGCTGCAAGCTGTTGCGGTGGGTTTCGTCCAGCGCCACCCAGCTGCGCGCGGGAGGCGCTTTGGTCATCAGGGTCTGTACCGCCAGACTGGCCGCCTGCACGGCGGCCGCATCGGTCGCCAGCAAGGCCTTTTCAAGCTCGTCCAGCTGGGCCGTCAGACGGTCGATCCACGCGGCGGGCTGCGGGTTGGCGGTCGTCATGAACAGCTTCCTGATGTTGGGTTGGTTGTCAGCCGCGTGCGCCGCCCAGCATTTCGGCAGCGTTCGACAGCATCTTGTCGGCGATGGCCTCGGCGTTGACCTGGAAGCTGCCATTGGCAATGGCGGCCTTCATGGCCTCGACCTTCTCGGTGTTGAACACCTCGCTGCCACCCGATCCGGTGGACGACAGTGCCTGGCTGGTCGATGCCGACAGGCTGACCGTCACCCCGGGCTGGGATTTCGGGGTGGCTTGTGCCGGAACCGCGGCCGGCGTGGCAACGCCTTCGGCGCCCGCTGCGGGTACAGCGGGGGCTTTTTGCGGTCCACCAGCCACCGAGCCGATGTAGGAATCCGACGATGATTCGATCTTCATGTCACTCTCCATACCCCGTATCAGGGGTCTCGTGGAAAGACTATCGACGCGCTTGCCGGGAACTTTAACCCTATTTCTTTCAATCGGTCCGGCGCGGATGTGATGGGGTTCACAGCTGGACCTCCACTGTCTGTCCGTCGACCACCGTTCCGGTGACCACCCGGCCACCGGAGAGCCGGACCCGGACCTGCTGGCCGGTCACCCCTGGGCCCAGGGCCTGTCCGGTGACCACCACATGCAGGCCCCCCATGGCACTGCTGACACGAACCTGGGCGCCTGGGCCGAAGGCCGGGACCGGTCTGACCATGTTCTGGCGCAGGGCCTGGCCGGGGCGCAGAGCGAAGGCCGCCTGCTGGCCGACCCACAGCTCGGGTGTGGCCAGCACGCTGGCGTGCTGGTCGGCCCAGTCGATTTCGGCGACTTCCGCGTCTTCTTCAGTCAGGACGCTGCCGGCATTCACAGGGCGGCGCAGCACCCAGGCCGGTCCCCAGGCCTTGACGGTCACTGGCACGAAAACGTTCCAGCGGACCGCGCCTTCCAGGCAGCGCAGCCCGATCCGGCTGCGACCCCACAGCCGGGTGCCGGTGGGCAGATAGGGTTCGACGCGGGCGCAGGGTGCCAGGCGCAGGCGCGGGTCCAGATTGCCCAGAATGACCTCGGGCCGCAGCACGCTGGCCTCGGCCTGCCCGATGCTGCTGTCCAGCGCCGGTTGCAGGTAGTCCATGGCCAGGCGCTCAAGTTCGGCACTGTCGCCACTGTGCACCTGCAACGGGCCCTGGACCTGGACGGTGCCGGACTGGGCGCGCGCGGTCGTGACCGGCAGGGCCACGCACAGGGCCGTCAGCGCCCATAGCACGGCGGTCTTCCAGAATGTCTTGGCGATCGGTTGGGTGGTTTTCATGGCGGCGATTCCTGACGCTGGGCGGACCAGGCCGGTGTGGACTGGCCAATGCGGTCGGGCAGAGGCCGGGCGCCTCTTTCTCAGGTTGTCACTTTAGGCGGCGGCTGGCCAATGCAAAGACGGGAAATACCGCCGAAAGAGGTGGCTGTTTCCGTCATTGGCCGTCCTCAAGTTTTTTCATACTTGTCAGCACGCCGGTGCCACAGCGATGTGCCACTGCCCTTCAACCGACGAGTCTGGAGCCCGACATGCTGGAACGGATGACCGCCCGACTGGACAGCCATGGCAGCGCATTGGTGCTGCGTGCACAGCGCCAGCAGCTCATTGCCAGCAACATCGCCAACGCCGACACACCCGGCTATGTGGCGCGTGACTTCGACTTCGCCGCGGCTCTCAAGAAGGTCAACGGCGGTCCGGCCAGCTCCAGCATGAGCCTGACCAGCCAGGGCCACATGCGCACTGGCAATGCCGACCCGCGTCGGCCAGACCAGGTGTATGCCCTCAATGCCCAGCCGGCCATGGACAGCAACACGGTCGACCTCGACCGCGAACGCGCCAGCTTCGTTGACAACGCGGTCCAGTACGAGACCACGCTGCGCTTCATCAACGGGCATGTCAAGACCATGCTCAGCGCCATCACCGGCCAGTGACCACGATCACCAGCTGAAAGGAGGACCCCATGTCCATGCTTTCCATCTTCAACATCTCCGGCAGCGCTGTCAGCGCCCAGTCGCAGCGCCTCAATGTGGTGGCCAGCAACCTGGCCAACGCCGACGCCGTGGCCGGACCGGACGGCCAGTCCTACAAGGCCCGCCACGTCCTGTTCCAGACGGTGGCCATGGGATCGGATGCCTCGCGCGGCGTCAAGGTGCAGAACATCGTCGAGAGCGATGCGCCCGGCCGCCGGGTCCATGCCCCCCACCACCCCAGCGCCGACACCGACGGTTATGTCACCCATTCCAACGTCAACCCGGTCGAGGAGATGGTCAACATGATCTCGGCCTCCCGTTCCTACCAGAACAACGTCGAGGTGATGAACACCGCCAAGACGCTTCTGCTCAAGACCCTGCAGATGGGTCAGTGAAACCGGAGCTGAACCATGTACGCCCAACCCATTGATCTGAGCAGCCTCGGCACCACTGCCGGCAGTTCCACCGCGGGCGGTGCCCGCAACGCCACGGATCCTCAAGCCTCGCAGGACCGCTTCCTGAAGCTGCTGGTGGCCCAGCTGAACAACCAGGATCCGCTGAACCCGATGGACAACGCGCAGATGACGACCCAGATGGCGCAGATCAACACGGTCAGCGGCATCCAGGAGCTCAACGCCACCCTCAAGGGTATGGCCAGTCAGGCCGCTGCCACGCAGTCGCTGCAGGGCGCCTCCCTGATCGGACGTGAAGCCCTGGTCGAAGGCAGCGACCTCAGCTTCGACGGCAGCCAGGCCAAGGGTGCGCTGTCGCTGAACGCCAGTGCCTCGCAGGTCTATGTCGACATCATTGGCAGCAACGGGAACCGCATCGACACCATCGACATGGGGTCGCTGGGCCCGGGCCAGCATCCGTTCGAATGGGATGCCGGTGAGCTCGACCTGGCCGGCATCGCCCGCTTTGAAGTGCGCGCCAGCAACGGCAGCGAACCGGTCGAAGCCACCCCGTTGTCCCGCCTGAGGGTTGACTCGGTCAGCTTCAACGCCGGCAGCTTCCAGATTCAGCTGCAGAACGGTCGCAGCCTGGGCTACGACCAGGTGCGCGCCTTCATGTGACAAGCCTGACCAGGCATCCCCCGACTTCTTCCCCCCAAAGGACACCACCATGGCATTCCAGCAAGGACTCTCCGGCCTCAACGCCGCCAGCCGCAACCTCGATGTGATCGGCCACAACATCGCCAATGCCAACACCGTCGGCATGAAGACCTCGCGTGCCGAGTTCGCCGAGGTGTACGCCTCGTCCATGGGCGCCTCCGGCGGCATCAGCAGCGGCATCGGCGTTTCGGTCGCCACCGTCTCACAGATGTTCACCCAGGGCAACATCACCGTCACCGGCAACGACCTGGACGTGGCCATCAACGGCAACGGCTTCTACGAGCTGACCATGCCCGATGGCTCCATCAATTACACCCGGGCCGGCATGTTCAAGCTCGATCGCGAAGGCAACATCGTCACCAACAACGGCGGCCAGCTGATGGGCTATCCGACCGACGCCCAGGGCGTGCGCACCGGTTTCGAATCGCAGCCGCTGAGGCTGATGACCGGTGGCCCGATCCCGGCACGCCAGACCGAGAACATCAGCGCGGCCTTCAACCTGGACGCCCGGGCCCCGATTGCGGCGGCCGCCGTGCCGCCCACCCCCTTCGGTACCTACGGCACCACCATCACCGCCTTCGACCAGCAGGGCCTGGAGATTCCGGTGTCCGTGGTGTTCGAGAAAATCGGCAACAACCAGTGGAACGTCTACACCGGCGTCAACGGCGCGGACCCGGCCCTCTCGGCCCCGTTCCAGATCGACTTCCTGCCGGACGGCACACTCGACCCGGGTGTCGTGATCCCGCCGCTGGAACTGGCTTCGCCCAATGACCCGGCTGCGGTCTTCAACGTCGAGCTCGACTTCACCGGTGCCACCCAGTTCGGCACCAACTTTGCGGTCAGCGACCTCACCCAGGATGGCTACCGGCCAGGCGAACTGACCAGCCTGGGCATCAGCGAGGCCGGCGTCATCATGGCGCGCTACTCCAACGGCCAGTCGATTGCTGCAGGCCAGATCGCGCTGGTGAACTTCCGCAACGTCCAGGGCCTGGCACCGGTGGGCAATGGCAACTGGGTGCAGACCTTCACGTCGGGTGAACCGGTGCGGGGAGCGCCGGGCGAGGGCAACATGGGTGCGCTGCGTTCCGGTGCGCTGGAAGACTCCAACGTCGACCTGACCGCCGAACTGGTCAACATGATGACCGCCCAGCGTGCCTACCAGGCCAACGCCCAGACCATCAAGACGCAGGACCAGGTCCTCAACACCCTGCTGAACATGAGGTGATGCTGAACCGGGACCGGACACACTGAACCCAGTGGTCTCGGCCCGACCGGCTTCCAGGAGATCGCCATGGACCGAATGATCTACACCGCCATGACCGGCGCCAGCGCTGCTGCCCACCGGCAGCAGCTGCTGGCCAACAACCTGGCCAATGCCTCGACGCCCGGATTCCGCGCCGAACTGGCGACGTTCCGGGCCGTGCCGGTGCGCGGTGAAGGTGCCACCACCCGGGTGTTTGCCCTGGAGGCCACGGCAGGACACCTGGAAACGCCAGGTCCGATCCAGACCACCGGCCGCAGCCTGGACGTGGCCGCCCGCGGCGATGCCTACTTCGGTGTGCAGGCGTTTGACGGCACCGAGGCCTACACCCGTGCCGGTGCCTTTCAGGTCGATGCCGACGGCACCCTGGTCACATCCCAGGGACAGCCGGTGCTCAGCGACGGTGGTGCTCCCATCGTCATACCCCCCAACGCCCAGATCGACATCGGCGCCGACGGCAGTGTCAACGCCCGCGTCGGCGACCAGCCTTCCCAGGCCCTGGGTCGCATCAAGCTGGTGACCCCGAATGCCGACAACCGCCTGCAGCGCGGCGAAGACGGCCTGTTCCGCGGCCCCCAGGGCGAGCCATTGCCGGCCGATGCCCAGGCCCGCGTCCAGGGCGGTGCGCTGGAGGGCTCCAACGTCAACCCGGTCGAGGCCATGGTCGGCATGATCGCCGTCGCCCGCCAGTTCGAGCTGCAGATGCGCATGATGCAGAACGGCGAAACCAACGACCGCACCGCGGCCCAGCTGCTCAGCCTCAACGGCTGAGGTCCGGGCAACAAGAACCCTTTCCGTACAGGCAGAACGTCATGATCAATTCGCTGTGGATTTCCAAGACCGGCATGCAGGCCCAGCAGACCCAGCTGGACGTGATCTCCAACAACATGGCCAACGTGTCCACGAACGGCTTCAAACGGGCCAGTGCGGTGTTCGAGGACCTGATGTACCAGAACCTGCGCCAGGTGGGTGCGGCTGCCGACGAGCAGAACCAGCTGCCCACCGGCCTGCAGCTCGGTCTGGGTGTGCGCACCGTGGCCACCGCGCGCAACTTCTCGCAGGGCAGCCTGCAGCAGTCGGGCAACCAGCTCGATCTGGCCATCAACGGCAACGGATTCCTGCAGGTCACCATGCCCGATGGCACCACCGGCTACACCCGTGACGGCAGCCTCAAGCTCGATGCGCAGGGCAGGGTGGTCACCTCCGGCGGCCTGCCGCTGGCCAACGACATCAACATCCCGGCCGAAGCCCAGAGCATCACCGTCTCCCCCGACGGCGTGGTGACCGTCAAGGTGCCCGGCAATGCCACGCCCCAGCAGGTGGGCAACATCGAGCTGGCCAGCTTCATCAACCCGGCTGGCCTGGAGCCGCTGGGCCAGAACCTCTACGCCGAGACCGTGGCCTCCGGCGCCCCGGTCAATGGAGCTCCTGGTACCGTCGGCATGGGCAACCTGATGCAGGGCTATGTCGAAACCTCCAACGTCAACGTGGTGCAGGAGCTGGTCACCATGATCCAGACCCAGCGTGCCTACGAGATGAACTCCAAGGCCATCCAGACCTCGGACCAGATGCTGCAGCGCCTGTCGCAGCTGTGAACCGGAGCACGCGCATGAAACCCGTTTCACGTACCGCATCCTTCGCTGTCGGCCGCCTGCTGCCCCTGTTGCCCTGCTGGCGGCTGCTGTGGCTGGGTGCGGCGGTCTGGCTGGCCGGTTGCATGACCAAGCCGGTCGAGATCGAGCCCACCCGGCCCATCCAGTATGTGCAGGCGCCGGCAGCCCAGGCACAGCCCACCGGCAGCCTGTTCCACGCGGCCCGCTACCGCCCCGCCTTCGAAGACCCGAGGGCCCGCCACCCCGGCGACACCCTGACGATCCAGATCACCGAGAAGGTCAGCGCCACCCAGCGCTCCACGTCGTCGGTCAACCGCTCCGGCAGTGCTTCGGGCAGCGTGTCTGCCCTGCCGCTGGTGCGTCCCAACGACCTGACCAAAATCAACAACCTGCAACTCGGTGGTTCATCCGAGAACAAGTTCTCCGGCCAGGGCGATACCGAGAACGCCAACACCTTCTCGGGCACCATCACCACCACCGTGCAGGAGGTGCTGCCCAACGGCCACCTGCTGGTGGTCGGCGAAAAACAGCTGGGTGTCAACCGCAATGTCGACGTGCTGCGCTTTTCGGGCGTGGTCGACCCACGCCACATCCAGCCCGGCAATGTGGTTGCCTCGGCTCAGGTCGCCAACGCCCGCATCGAATCGCGCGGTCGCGGCGCCATCGACGAAGCCCAGGCAATTGGCTGGCTGAGCCGGGTCTTTTTGAGTGTTATGCCGTTCTGAGACGGCCTAGCATGAGGCCCATGATGAACGCCCAAGTCCTGTCCCTTTCGATTGCCGAGTCGACCCCGCGCCTGCGCGTGTGGCTGGCTGCACTGGCGGTCCTGCTGCTGGCCACCTGGAGTGCCATGGCCCAGGCCCAGACGGTGCGCATCAAGGAAGTGGCGGCGGTGCAGGGCGTTCGCAGCAACCAGCTCACCGGCTTCGGGCTGGTGGTGGGCCTGGACGGCACAGGTGACCAGACCACCCAGATGCCCTACACGGCGCAGGGCATGAGCAACTACCTGCAGCAACTCGGGCTGAACCTTCCTGCCGATGCCAAGGTGCAGTTCAAGAACGTGGCGGCCGTCATGGTCACGGCCCAGTTGCCCGCCTTTGCCCAGCCGGGCCAGATGATCGATGTCACGGTCTCGTCCATGGGCAACGCCAAGTCGCTGCGCGGTGGCACCCTGATCACCACACCCCTCAAGGGCCTGGATGGCGAGATCTACGCCATCGCCCAGGGCAATCTGCTGGTGGGAGGTGCCGGTGCCGCTGCCGGAGGCAGCAAGGTGCAGGTCAACCACCTGAGCGCCGGCCGCATCCCCGCCGGTGCGCAGGTCGAGCGGGCTGTTCCCACCGCCTTTGCCCTCGGTCCGACGATCGATCTGGGTCTGAACGCAGCCGACTTCCAGACCGCGCGCCGCGTCGCCGAAGCCATCAACTCCCGCATGGGAGCTGGCGTGGCCAGCGCCGTCGACGGTCGACTGGTGCGCCTGCAGGCGCCGGCCGATCCCCACGCCCGCGTGGGTTTCCTGGCCGAGGTCGAGGAAATCCCCATGCAGGCGGTGATTCCGGTGGCCAAGGTCATCGTCAATACCCGCACCGGCTCCATCGTCATGAACCAGGCGGTCACGCTGGCCCCGGTCGCCGTGGCCCACGGCAACCTGTCGGTCAGCATCAGCTCCACCCCGGTCATCAGCCAGGCCAATCCGCTGGCCCCGGGCGGCCGGACCGTGGTGGCCGAAAAGGCCGACATCCAGATCACCCAGGAAGGCGGCAGCCTGATCCAGATGGATGCGGCGCCCCAACTGGCCGACCTGGTGCGCATGCTCAACAGCCTGGGCGCCACGCCCCAGGACCTGCTGGCCATCCTGCAGGCCATCAAGGCCGCCGGCGCGATGAACGCGGAGCTGGAGGTGATCTGAATGAACACCCCCATCCTGTCCACCCAAGGCCTGGCAGCCGATCCCGCCGCCCTGGACGCCCTGCGCTATGGTGCCGGCCGCCAGGGTGACGGTGGCAAGGGTGCGCTCAAGGAGGCGGCGCGCCAGTTCGAATCGCTGTTCATGCGCGAGCTGATCAAGAGCATGCGCGAGGCCACCCAGCAATCCGGTCTGCTCGACGGCCCGGGCAGCCAGCTCGGTACCGACCTGCTGGACCAGCAGTTCGCGGTCCAGCTCTCGGGCCTGCCCGGCGGGCTGTCCGAGGCCATCGAACGGCAGCTGGGTCAGCAGATCGAACGCAGCCAGTCCGCACCGTCCACCCCGTCCTCCACAGTTGCTGCCGCCGCGAATGAGACGCGGACGTCCAGCACCGTGTCCCGTGCGGGTGCCGGGGCCGGTGGCAGCAGCCGACAGGCCGACTTCGTCTCGCGCCACAGCGATGCCGCTGCCCGCGTCGCACAGGAATCCGGCATTCCCGCCAGTTTCATGCTGGGCCAGGCCGGGCATGAGACCGGCTGGGGTCGCAGCGAAATCCGCCACCGCGACGGTTCACCGTCGCACAACCTGTTCGGTATCAAGGCCACAGCCTCATGGAAGGGCAAGGTGGCCGAAGTCACCACCACCGAATACGTCGGCGGCGTGCCGCGCAAGACCGTGGCCAAATTCCGTGCCTACGATTCCTACGACGACGCCTTCCGCGACTACGCCCGTCTCATCAGCCGCAGCTCGCGCTACCAGCCGGTGATGGGCCAGCTCGATTCGGTCCAGGGCTTTGCCAGCAGCCTGCAGCGTGCCGGCTATGCCACCGACCCGCAGTACGCGGCCAAGCTCACCCGGGCCATCAACATGACACTGAACCTGCAGCGGGCACAGACCTGAGGATGGAGCTGACATGTCTTCTTCCCTGAGCATCGGCGCCAATGCACTGACCACCAACCTGGCGGCGCTTCAGGTCATCGGTCACAACATCGCCAACGTCAACACACCCGGCTATTCCCGCCAGCGCGTTGAGTTGCAGACCGCCGGTTACCAGTTCTTCGGCAACGGCTACTTCGGCAAGGGCGTCAACATCGACACCGTCGAACGTGCCCACGACGCCTACCTGACCCGCGAAGCACGCCTGACGTCCGCCATTGCCGCCGCCGACGCCGTACGTCTGTCGCGTCTGCAGCAGCTCGAAAGCGCCTTTCCTCTGGGCAGCGGTGGTCTGGGCGCGTCCCTGAACGACATGCTCAATGCATGGAGCGATGTCGCCTCATCGCCCAGCAACCTGACCGCCCGCGTGGTGGCCATTGCGCGCGGTGACGAGTTCGCCAGCCGCATTCGCAACACCGCCGGCCAGCTGGACCAGTTGCGCGACAGCACCCAGCAGCAGGTGCAGGGTTCGGTCGACACCATCAATCGTCTGTCCCAGGACATCGCCTCCATCAACCGCCGCATCATCGAAACCCAGGGGTCGTCCCACACACCCAACGACCTGCTGGACCAGCGTGATCAGTTGTTGCGCCAGCTCAGCGAGCATGTGCAGACCAGCGTGGTGCCTGCCGAAGGGGGCAGCGTCAGCGTGTTTGTCGGCGGCAGCCAGCCCCTGGTCCTGGGTGCCCGCGCCAACAGCCTGGCCGTCACCCGAAACCCGGCGGACACCTCCACCATCCAGCTGTCCTTTGTGCAGTCCGGGGCCTCCACGCCGCTGAACGACGCGGTCCTGGGCGGTGGTCAGCTGTCCGGCCTGATGACCTTCCTCAACCGCGACCTGGTCGACGTGCAAAACCAGCTGGGGCGCATGGCCCTGTCCACGGCCACCCTGCTCAACCAGCAGCAGTCGCTGGGCCTGGACCTGCGCGGACAGCCTGGCCAGAACTTCTTCGTCCCGCCTGCGACCGCCCAGGGGATTGCTGCCGTGGCCAACACCGGCGACGCCGTCATCAGCGCCACCGTCACCGACACCTCGGCGCTGCGGGCATCGGACTACGAAATGCGCTTCAGCGCCGCAGGTGTCAGCGTGGTTCGGCTCAGCGACGGCCAGGTGACGGACTTCGCGGGTCCGCCCGCCAGCTTCGACCTGGACGGCCTGCAGTTCAGCATTGACAGCGGCTTTGCCGCCGATGGCGACAGCTTCAGGATCCGGCCCTACGAAGCGGCAGCACGCAACCTGCAGATGGCCCTGACCTCGCCCGATCGTCTGGCGGCCGCCAGCCCGGTCTCGGTGGTCCCGGCCACCACCAACAGCGGTGGCCTGAGCATCGAAAGCCTGTACGCGGTGTCGACCCTGCCCGACCCGGTGCCGGCCACCGAGATCGCCTTCGAGGCCGATGGCACCTACACCGTCGACGGAGCCCTTCCGGGTACACCCTTCATGCCCGGCGTTCCGATCGAGGTCAACGGCTGGAGCCTGACCCTGCGCGGCAGCCCATCGCCGGGTGACCGCTTCACCATCGAGGCGGCCACGCCGGCCTCGGTGGCCCAGAACGCCGGCAACGCCACGGCGGTGCTCGCCATGCGGTCTTTGCCCACCTTCGAAGGGGTGGCCCTGGCCGATGGCTACATCAACCTGTTCTCCGATGTGGGAACCCGTGTCCAGAGCGCCCAGTTTGCAGCCAGCTTTTCCGGACAGGTGGCCAGCGCCGCCGAATCTGCACGCACCCAGGTAGCGGGCGTCAACCTCGATGAAGAGGCGGCGCGCCTGTTGCAGTTCCAGCAGGCCTACCAGGCCTCGGCCAAGTTCCTGCAGATCGCCCAGAGCACCTTCGACAGCCTCCTGCAGACCGTCGGCCGATGACACGCTTGAGGACTTGAAATGAGAGTAGCGACCGCCAACGCCTACGACAGCACCATCGAGCTGCTGGCCAAACGACAGGCCGAGCTGGCCGCCCAGCAGGAGCGGCTGACCACCGGAAAGCGGGTGCTCAAGCCCAGCGACGACCCGGTCGCCGCCACCTTGGCCGAGACCGCCGCCAACCGGCTTTCGCGCATCCAGGCTGACCAGCGGGCGCTCGAAGCCTCGCGCACCAGCCTGCAGCAGGCCGAGAGCGCGCTGGGCGAGTCGGGCAACCTGCTGCAGCGGGTCCGGGAACTGATGGTCACCGCAGGCAACGGCTCCTTCGGCCCCAGCGAGCGGGAAGACATCGCCCGCCAGCTCGAAGGCTTGCGCGAGCAGCTCATCGGGGTGGCCAACCTGCGCGACAACGCCGGCCGCACCCTGTTTGGCGGCCTGGGCGGTGCCCAGGTACCCTTTGTCGACACCTACGGTCCGCCGGCCTCCGGCGTGGTCTTCGGGGGCCAGCGCGGGCAGGCCGCCGCTGGCGACACCGCGTTGCCGCAGGCGCTGGACGGGGACGCCATCTGGATGCGCATTCCCCGTGGCAATGGCAGCTTCACGCTCGCACTGGATCCGGCCAACACCGGCAGCGTGCGGACCGACGTCGGCCAGGTGAGCGATCCCTCCCTGCTCACCGGTGCCGACTACGAGATCAGCTTTGCCGAGGTTGCCGGTGAAATGCAGTTCACAGTGTTCGACCAGACCAACGGCGTGCCTGTGCTCTCCGACGTGCCCTACGTGAGCGGCCAGACCGTGTCCTTTGACGGAATGACCTTCCGCCTGGACGGCAACGCGGCCGACGGTGACCGCGTCGCGTTACGCCCGGCCACCGAACCCACCGACATCTTTGCGGTGGTGCAGGACGCCATCGATGCCCTGCGCTACGAAGGTGGCAACCGCGGTGCCCATCAGCTGCAGGAAATGGCGCGGGCCATGACCGAGCTGGATGCCGGCATGGACCGGGTCCTGCTGGCCCGAGGCCGTGCCGGTGAGTGGCTCAACCGGGCCGATTCGCTCGATGCCCTGCTCAAGGGCCGGGCCAACGACCATGAAGTCGAGAAGTCCCGTCTGGAAGACCTGGACATGATCAAGGGCATCTCGGACTTCCAGACCAAGCAGGTCGCCCTGGAAGCGGCCCTGAAATCCTACGCACAGGTGCAGCGCATGTCGCTGTTCCAGTACGTCGGCTGATCCCGGATGAGCGGCCATGAGTCACACCGTCCTCGACAGCATGGCCCTGGGGTACCAGCCCGTCTGGAACCCGGGTCGGCAACTGGCGGCGGTGCGCCTGCAGGTGCTCAGCGTGCACCCGGAAGCGGTCAACGCCCGCCACCTTCTCGAAGCGCTGGGTGACGACTGGCCGGCCGCCGCGCCGACCCTGATTCTGTCCCTCGGCTCCGCCCAGCTGCGCCGCCAGGCACTGGCTTGCGACCCGGCCGAAAACCTGTGGCTGGAATGTCCGGCCGACGATTTTGAACAACCCGACACCCAGGCCTTGCTGGCCACGGCGGCTCGACGTGGTCACCGCCTGCTGCGCCATGTGGATGTCGACCGTTTGCACCCGGGCTGGGTGAGTCCGCTGAACAGCCGCAGCCTCGTGCAGGTGGACGCTGCGTCCTCGCTGGCCCTGCTGCAGGCCCAGGCCCGCGGGCAGAGCCTGCCCTTGCTGATGCCCGGACACCTCTACGCTGGCCTGGGCAACCAGCAGCTGGCAGCCCATTGCCTCGACCAGGCGGGTGCCTGGGGCCTGCTGGGCTGGCCCGAAGAAGACGTGCTGCAGGCCCGGCAATCGCGACCGCAGGCCTGTGACATCGCCGTCATCGACCAGATCCTGCACGCTGTTCGCGAGGAAACCTCGCTCGAACACCTGGAACGGCTGGTGCGGCAGGATCCGGTGCTGGTCTACCGGCTGCTGACGCTGGTCAACTCCGCCGCGTTCAACAGCCGCCGCGAGATCGACTCGATCCGCCATGCACTGATGATGCTGGGCTTCACCGCCCTGAGCAACTGGCTTCTCGAGCAGCGGCGCCGCGCCGAAAGCGACCTCGACCTGCACCCGGTTCGCTACGCCATGGTGATGAGATCCCGGCTGGCCCAGCACCTGCTGGCGCCAGGTTCCGAGGACGACCTGCGCGCCGAGGTCTACCTCAGCGCCTTGTTTGCCCAGCTCGACCGCCTGATGCACCAGCCGCTGCCCGATCTGCTGGGTCGCCTGCCCCTGGCCGGGCGTGTACTCGACGCGGCCCTGCGGCAGTCCGGCCTGTACCACCCCTTGCTCGATCTGGCCGCGGCCCAGGGCGATCCGTCCCGGCTCGCAGACCTGCCCCGGCTGTGCCAGGAACACGAGTTCTCGCTCGAAGATGCCAACCGGGCGCTCATCCGCATGCTGGCCACCAGCCGGGACCACACCGGCAAGCGATCAGAGCGGCTGCTCTGATGGCCTGACGCGGCCGGTCTAGGCCGGCGCAGGCTGCAACCGGTGCAGCACCCGCTCCGATGACGTACTCCCGTCTGCGCCGTGCACGGGATCGAGTTGCCAGACCCGGTCATGGAAGCCGGCCACCGTGGGCCGGTGGGCAATCGACACCAGCGCACCACGCTCCGCCGCCACCATGGCCTTGAGATGCTGGTAGATACTCGCCTCCGCCGTCTCGTCCAGCGCGCTGGTGGCCTCGTCCACAAACAGCCAGCGTGGCCGTTTGAGCAAGGCCCTCGCCACCGCCAGCCGTTGCTGCTCTCCGCCTGAGAGCTTCTGGCCCCAGGTGTCTTCCTCATCCAGGCGCCGCACCAGATGCGGCAACAGGGCATTGTCCAGTGCCTGCCGCAGCTCGGCATCCGGGTAGCGTTCGGCCGCCTCCGGGTAGGCCAGCGCCTGTCGCAGCGTGCCGTTCGGGAAGTAGGGCCGCTGCGGCAGGTACATCACTCGCTGCTCGAAATCGGCGGGCTTGCGCCACCGTGAGCGTGCCCATGGCCAGATACCGGCCAGGGCCCGGAACAGCGTCGACTTGCCGCTGCCCGAGGGACCGCGGATCAGCACCGCATCGCCGGCCTTCAGGGCGAGCCCATCGGCCTTCAGCAGCGGCTGCCCGCCTGGCAAGCCCAGCGCCACCTCGTCCAGCCACAAGGCGTCGGTGTCATCCGAGCTCGCGCTGTCTGTGCGGGGCTGCTGCAGGGCCTGGAAGCTCTCCTCGAAGCTGGTGATGCGGTCGGTCGTGGCACGCCAGCTGGCCAGCCGGTCGTAGTTGTCCACGAACCAGGACAGCGAGTCCTGCACCCGGCCGAAGGCCGAGGCGATCTGCATCAGCTCGCCCAGCTGGATGGCGCCGCTGAAGAAGCGCGGCGCGGCCACGATGAACGGAAACACCACCGCCGCCTGGCCAAAACCCACCGTGAACCAGGTCAGGCGCTTTTGCGCGCGAATCAACTGCAGGTAGTTGCCCAGCAATTGGTCAAAACGCCCGCCCAGGTGCCGCCTTTCCACCGGCTCACCCCTGTCCAGCGCAATCGACTCGCTGTACTCGCGCACGCGGACCAGGTGGTGGCGGTAGTCAGCCTCAAAGCGTTGCTGACGGAAGTTCAGGCCGATCAGCGGGCGCCCGATGTAGTGGGTGATGATGCTGCCAGCCACGCAATAGACCACCGCCATCCACACCATGAAGCCCGGAATCACATAGTCGCCGCCATTGAAGCTGAAGGCAAAACTGCCCGACAGCGTCCACAGGATGCCGACAAAGCTCACCAGCGTCACCACCGCATTGAGCAGGCCCATCGACAGGCTCACCGAGTAGCTGGTGAACAGGTTCATGTCCTCGGCCAGCCGCTGGTCCGGGTTGTCGGGTGGCGCATCCGAGCCCTTGGCAAAACGCGTGAGCTCCAGCTGGTAGAAGGCCTTGTCGGCCAGCCAGCGGTCCATGTAGTGCCCCGTCATCCATGCCCGCCATCGCATCTCCAGCAACTGCGTCAGGTACATCCGGTAGACCGCGATCACGATGAAGCCAAAGGCCAGGTAGGTGAAGCGCCCCAGCTCGCGCCAGAACACCGGCGCGTCGCGGTTTTGCAGCGCGTCGTAGAACACCCGGTTCCACTCATTGATCAGCACCAGCATGTAGACCGCAGCCAGGTTGAGCACCACGATGGCTGCCAGCAGGGCACGCGCTTTCCACTTTTCCTCGGACGAGAAGTAGGGCAGGGCCAGCCTGCCCACTTTGCCGGCGAACTGCCGGAAGCTGCGGAACTTGTCGATCAGTTTCATGGTGTCAGCCATTGGCGATGCCACTGGCCACATGACCGGCAGGCACATGCCGTGCCGCCGATTCGATGTGGCCGGTCTGGTCGTCGAAGAAAAAATCGGGCTCGAACTCGCGCAGGAACTCGCCTTTGGGCAGTCCACCCAGGAACATGGCTTCGTCCACCTCGATGTTCCAGTTCATCAGCGTTCGGATGGCCCGCTCGTGTGCCGGTGCGCTGCGCGCTGTCACCAATGCGGTCCGGATGCGCATGCTGCTCGTGCCCTCGGCCTGCAACCGGTGCAAGGCCTCCAGCAAGGGCTTGAACGGGCCCCCGGGCAGGGGCAGCCCAGCCTTGCTGGCCTCGTGCTCTTGAAAGGCGGAGAGCCCTTCACTCTGGAATACCCGCTCGGCCTCGTCGGAGAACAGCACAGCGTCGCCGTCAAAGGCGATCCGGACTTCGTGCGGGTGGGCGTCACTTGCTCGCACCGAATGCGGGTACACCTGCGCCGCCGGTACCCCGGCAGCCAGGGCCGCGCGCACATCGGCCAGGTGGGTCGACAGGAACAGGTTGGCCCGCAGCGGCCGCAGGTAGCGCCAGGGTGGCTGGCCCCGCGTGAACGATCCGCGCTGGATCGGCAGGCCGTAGTGCTGGGCCGAGCGGAACACCCGCATGCCCGAGACCGGATCGTTGCGTGACAGGATCACCACCTCCACCCGCTGGGCCTGCGCATCGTTGAAGGCCAACAGCTTGTGCACCAGAGAAAACGCCACCCCCGGTGGCGCTGGCTGGTCCAGCCGGTCCAGCTGCAGCTTCATGTAGGCGCGGTCGTCACCGGTCTCGAAAACCCGGTTCTCCTCCTCGAAGTCGAACAACGCCCGGGACGAGATCGCCACCACCAACTGCCCATCCAGAGTCACTGGCATGTTTCGCCTCCTGAACAAGAAAACCAGCCATGATGCCGGCACCCGAAAAGCCGACCGGAACCAGGGATCGCCGCGCAGATACAGCCCATCAAGGACGCGGTGGAGCCGGCTTTGCCGGTCCACTTGCGTCGCCCCCTTGAGGGGGTGACGTGCCGCAGGCACGGCGCGGGGGTGGTCAAGTGACCAGCTGGTTCAGCTGAATGATCGGCATCAGCACGGCCAGCACGATCAGCATCACGATCAGGCCCATGCCTACGATCAGCAGCGGCTCAAGAATGGTTGCCATGTGCATGGCCCTTCGCTGCACCTCGGCGCTGAGCTGGCCGGCCGCGCGACCCAGCATCGAAGGAAGCTGACCTGTCTGCTCGCCCAGGCGGGCAAACATCGACACCAGCGGCGGAAAGCGCTTCTTGCTGGCCAGGGCCGACGCCAGCGGCGCGCCCTCGCGAACCAGCACCAGGGCATCCAGCGCATCGACCCGCATGGCGCGGTTCGACAGGGTCTCGGCCGCTGTCTGCAATGCCTTGAGAATCGGCACGCCGGCACCGGTCAGCATCGACAGGGTGGCGGCAAAACGTGCCGCGTTGTAGCCGCGGGACAGGCGTCCCACCAGTGGCAGCCGCAGCCACCCGGCATCCATGCGTTCGCGCAGCGCCGGCTGGCGGCGTGCCAGCGCCACCCCCACCACGCAGGCCACCAGCAGACCAAGCAGCCACCAGCCCTGGTTGCGAACGAAGTCGCTGATGGCCATCATCATCACCGTCAGCAGGGGCAGGGCCTGCTTGCTGCCGGCAAACACCCCTGCCACCTGGGGCACCACATAGGACACCAGGAACACCACGATCACCACCGCCACCACGGTGACGATGGCGGGGTAGAGCGAGGCAGCCACCAGCTTGTTCTTCAGTTCCTGCCGTGCCTCCAGGTCGTCCGCCAGGCGTTCGAGCACCGTGCCCAGCTGCCCGCTCTGCTCACCCGCTGCAATCACCGCGGTGTAGCCTTCGTCGAACTCCCGGCGGTGCTGGGCCAGCGCCCGGGCAAATGGAGATCCGGCATTGACCTCCGAGCGCAGCGAGGCCAGCAGGTTGCGCTGCCGTTCCTCCTCGGCTTCCTCGGTCAGCGCCGAGAGCGCACGTTCCAGTGGAAGACCGGCCGCCACCAGGCCGGCCAGCTGACGCGTCCAGACCGCCAGCCCGGTGGCGCTGAAGACGCGCCCACCCCACAACGTGATGTTCAGCCCTTTGCCACCGTCGCCAGCGCCTCCCACCGCCGGCTCGACCGAAAGAGGCACAAGCGCGCGCGCCCGCAGCATGCCGCGCGCCGCCCTCGCCGTGTCGGCATCGATCAGGCCCTTCTGCGTGGCGCCCTTGGCATCCAGCGCTTCAAACGTGTAGGCCGGCATCGATCAGTCCCGGGTGACGCTCATCACCTCGGCCAGTGACGTGACGCCGCTGTCCACCAGCCGCTGGCCATCTTCACGCATGGTGCGCAGCCCGCCTGCCACGGCTGCCACAGCCAGTTCGCTCTCGGCGGCCCGGTTGTGCACCAGTTCACGCACGCGCTCATCGGCCACCATCATCTCGTAAATGCCGGTGCGTCCCTTGTAGCCACTGTGGTTGCAGTGCTTGCAGCCCACCGGCTGCCATTGACCGTGCTCGTCCTGGCGGCGGCAGTGCGGGCAGAGGCGCCGCACCAGCCGCTGGGCCAGCACACCCAGCAGGCTGGAGGAAAGCAGGAACGGTTCGACACCCATGTCGGTCAGGCGGGTCACCGCACTCGGGGCGTCGTTGGTGTGCAGGGTGGCCAGCACCAGGTGACCGGTCAGCGAGGCCTGGATGGCGATCTGCGCGGTCTCGAAGTCGCGGATTTCGCCGATCATGATCACGTCCGGGTCCTGACGCAGGATGGCGCGCAAGGCCTTGGCAAAGGTCAGGTCGATTTTCGAGTTGACCTGTGTCTGGCCGATGCCCGGCAACTCGTACTCGATCGGGTCCTCGACCGTCATGATGTTGAGCGTGCTGGCGTCCAGCCGCTGCAGGGCCGCATACAGGGTGGTCGTCTTGCCCGAGCCGGTCGGGCCGGTGACCAGGATGATGCCGTGCGGCTGGCGGATCAGACGCTCGAAGCGCGCCAGCACGTCACCCTCCATGCCCACCGCTTCCAGGTTGAGCTTGCTCTCGCTCTTGTCCAGCAGACGCAGCACAGCCCGTTCGCCATGGGCGCTGGGCAGCGTGGACACCCGCACGTCCACCGCCCGCGTGCCAATACGCAGGCTGATGCGGCCATCCTGCGGCAGGCGTTTCTCCGAGATGTCCAGCTCGGCCATGATCTTCAGGCGCGAGATCAGGGCCGCGTGAAGTGCACGGTTCGGCTGGACCACCTCTCGCAGGGTGCCGTCCACCCGGAATCGAACGCTCGAATGGCGTTCGTACGGTTCGATGTGGATGTCGCTGGCGCCGTCGCGCGCGGCTTGGGTCAGCAGTGCGTTGAGCATGCGGATGATGGGCGCGTCGTCGGCCGTCTCCAGCAGGTCTTCGATGGCCGGCAGGTCCTGCATCATGCGGCTCAGGTCGGCATCGCTCTGCACCTCGCTGACCACCGCCGCGGCACTCGACTCACCTTCCGCGTAGGCGGCGCTGATGCGCTGGCTCAGCGGTTCGGCCGCCTCCCAGCGCAGGTGCTCCACCTCGTGACAGCGCAGGATCTCCGACAGCGCGGACAACCGGCGCTGGTGTGCCTGTCCTGTCGCGGCCGGGGTTTCGCATCCGGTGAGTGTCAGGGTGCCGCCGTCCTCCTCAAGCAGCCACAGGTGCTCGCGGGCAAAAGCGTAGGGCAGGGGGTACTTCACACCCAGCCCTTCACTGCAACACCGATTCGTCGATCCGGACCGGCTCGACGGCCTGGGGTGTGGCGCGACCCGGCAATTCCACCGGCGTGCCGCGCGGGGGAATGACCGGTGCCTCGTTGATGCGCAGCACGCTGCTGGGCGCCGGCTGGGCCTCTTTCTGGATGGCGCGCATCATCTCGTACCGGTCCAGCGACAGCGAATGGCTTTCCCGGCTGTCCCGCAACACCACCGGACGCAGGAAGACCATCAGGTTGGTCTTGCGGCGGTTGCGCGTCTCGCTCTTGAACAGGTTGCCCAGCACAGGAATGTCTCCCAGACCTGGCACCTTGTCCGTGTTGCCCGAGTACTCGTCCTGCAGCAGACCCCCCAGCACCACGATCTCGCCATCGTCCACCAGCACGGTCGACTCGATGGTCCTCTTGTTGGTGATCAGGCCCGATGCCGAGTTCAACGACGAGGCCTGCACGCTGCTGACCTCCTGGTAGATCGTCATCTTGATGGTGCCGTTTTCGCTGATCTGCGGACGCACACGCAGGGTCAGGCCCACGTCCTTGCGCTCGATGGTCTGGAACGGGTTGACCGAGCCGTCGCTGCTGCCGGTGTTGGTGAACTGACCCGTCACGAAGGGCACGTTCTGACCGATCACGATCTTGGCCTCCTCGTTGTCCAGCGTCAGCAGGTTGGGCGTGGACAGGATGTTGCCGTCGCCGTTCTGTTGCAGCATGCGGGCCAGGAAGCCCAGCACATAGACACCATTGCGCCGTTCGGCCACGCCCAGGTTCAGGCCAGGCGGAGGCGGCGTGATCTTGCTGAAGTCGCCGGTGGCCACGGGCAGCGTGTTGGTCAGGATGTTGGCCGCACTGGCACCGAAGTTGGTGCCCATGATGCCGATGACCCGGTCCGTCAGTCCACCCAGGGGGCCCTGCCACTGGATGCCGAACTCGGCCGCCTTGTCGGCATTCACTTCGGCAATCAGGCTTTCCACGTAAACCTGTGCGCGTCTGGAGTCGAGCTGGTCAATCACCGCACGCAGTTGTCTGTAAACCGGTTCCGGTGCCGTGATGATGAGCGAGTTGGTCGCCGGGTCAGCCTGGATCTGGCCACCCGTGGACGGTTCGCCGGCGGCCGTCACCGGTGCGGTGGATCGGTCGGCAGCGCCTGCCGCCCCCGCTGCACCGGTGGCCACGGTGGTGGCACGGGGTGCCGTGCCAGCCGCTACTGCACCACCACTGCCACCCTGGCTGGCCTCGGCGGCCAGGGCCGCACGCAGTGTGGTCGCCAGCGACACCGCATTGGCATTCTTCAGGTACACCACATGGATGTTGCCGCTCTGGCGGTCCGAACTGGGCTGGTCAAGCCGCGCCACCAGACTGCGCGCCAGGGCCTGCCGAGCCGGATTGGCCGAACGCATCACCAGGGTGTTGCTGCGTGGCTCGGCCACCACCGTCGTCCTGTAAGAGGTGTCCACGCCGGCCGCGCCAGGGGCGGCACCGCCTCCACCGGAGTCCAGCAGCTTGTTCACCAGGGCAGCCAGATCGGTGGCCACGGCGTGCTGCACGGGAATCACCTCCACATCGGTGGCGCCTGAGACGTCCAGGGCTGAAATGATGCGTCCGATGCGCTGCAGGTTGTCAGCGTAGTCGGTGATCACCAGCGAGTTGTTGCCCGGGTTGACGTTGATGGTGTTGTTCGGGCCGATCAGCGGGCGCAGCACCGGCACCAGGTTGTTGGCCGATTCGTGATTGAGGCGGAAAATCTGGGTGACGATCTGATTGGACGTTTGCAGGCGATCCACATTGCCGGCGTTCACGACCTGCCCCTGCAGCTTGGCGTCGGCTTCGGGCACGATCTTGTACAGGCCGCCAGTGTCGACCAGTGAAAACCCCTGCAGCCGCAGCACGGCGGCAAACTGGTTCAGCGCCGCAGCGGGGGACACCGGCCGCTCGGTGGCCAGGTTGATGGTGCCACGCACCCGCGGATCGACCACCACGTTGCGCCCTGTGATCGTGGCCATGGTGCGGGCCACCGCCTCGATTTCGGCACCGACGAAATTCAGGACGATCGGTTCTGTGGAGGCACGGCCGGACTGACCCTGAACCTGCCAGGGAGCCAGTGCCAGAGCGGTGCAGACGCCCACCGCCATCAGGCGGCGTCGCCACGCGGCGGTGGCTGGGTTCAGCGCCAGACCAGCAAGGGAGGCACTCAGGTGGTTCGGCTTCATGTGTCGATCCTATCGCGTGCCGGGGCCGGCAGAGGGTGCATTCGTTTCATGTCGTTACCCCAGACTGAGCAGCGAGCGGGGACCATCCCGCCGGCCAATGATGTTGAGCAGGTTGGCCAGGGCTGTCTCGCGGCCGCTGGCAGCCTCTGCCACGCCTTCGAATCGGAGGCGTGAGCCCACCCACTGGCCCTGGCCCTGCAGCTGCAGTGCGCCGGTGTGGGTGGACAAAGCGAGTGTCGCGGTGTGACCATCGCCGGCGGCCTGCAGTTCCAGCCGATAGCTGCCCAGCGGGCGCAAGGTGGAAAGGCGAGAGGCCACGTCGAAGGCGTCCAGGCCCAGCGCCCCCTCCAGACCCAGCCGGCCCTGTTGCCAGCGGGCCGTGAAACCCTGGGTTTCCAGCTGCAGGCGTCCCTCCAGCCGCAAGGTGTTCCAGGGCGTCCCGAGACCGGTCAGCAGGTCGGCAGGCCAGTGGCTGCGGGACGCTGCCAGCGACACGCTGCCACCGGCCACGCCGGGGCGCAGGCTCAGGCGCATCGGTTCCGGTGTACAGCAAGGCGCATGCATGGCCAGGCGCATGGCCAGAGAGCCGCTGTCCCAGCCTGGACGCAGATGCCAGCGAATGCCCTGCGGCAGCGCGGCGCGCGTTTGGCTGCCCTCACCGCCTGTGAGCAGCAGGTCTGCCTGGCCCTGCCAGAAACTGCCCCTGGCGTTGAGCAGCTGGACATGGCCGCCGGTGAAGCCCGTGACGGCGCTGGCCAGCCAGCGCGCCGGTGCAAACAGCACGAGTGCCACCAGCAGCCCCAGCAGTACGGCCAGCCAGGCGGTTCGTCGCGGCCAAGTCACTTCCACTTCAGTTCTCCGACAGGCTGACACCGCCGAGCTGCACCGTGCCACTCCATGCCTGGGGTGACGTTCCGGCATTGAGCTGGGCTTCCACCGGCACCACCCGCGCATTCAGCCGCACCTGGGCCAGCCACTGGGCCAGCAACTGGGGCGGCGTGTTGCTCAGGCTGACACTGACCCGGTCGCCCAGCACGCTCATCTGGCCCGTTCCCGCGAGCGTGGTCATCGAGACCTCGATCGCCCGCAGGGCAGCGGCCCGGCCGATCACCTGACCGGACGCCTGGTCTCGCAGCGCATGGGCCGTCGCGGCCAGCTGGCGCATGTCGCCCAGCTGCGCATCCAGCCGGGCGTGCCGCTCCGGTGCCTGAGACAGGGTTCGCCAGGCAGGGGCCAGGGCCACCCACCACAGAAGGGCCAGCCCCAGCAGCCACAGGGCCAGCTGGACGGCCAACCTCTCGCGCGGTGCCAGTCCGGCCAGGCTGGTGTCCAGCCTGTCACGCAGCGATTGCACGGGCGATTTCGACACGTTGGCCCTGCTCATGGATTGGCTCCAAAAGACTGCAGGCGAACGGCATCGCCATCCCAGGTCGCCTGCCAACCGGAAGCCCGCAGAGACTGCACCACACTTTCAGGCGCCACGCCTTCGGCCTGCCAAGCGCCAAACCTGGCCTGACCATTGTCGAACTGGATGCGGGTCGGCCAGCTCCGGGCATCGGGCATCGCCTGACCAAGCGCCGACAGCTGGGTTTCCAGATCACCCGCGCCCAATGTGCCACTGGCCTGTTGCAGCCGGGCCACTTCGCGACGCATCTGCGCCGGCGCATCCAGAACGAGCGAGATCTGCGGAAAGCTCTGCTGCAGCAGTTGGCGCACCTGTGCCTCCTTGGATTGCAGGCTGCTGCGCTCCGACCAGGCGGCCACGTTCAGGCCGATCACCTGAACCAGCAACAGGGCGGCAAGTCCCAACCGCGCGGGCCGCCAGGCCGGTGCCGTGCGCCAGCGGCGCAACAGACTGCGCCAGCGCTGCCCGTGCCGGGCACCAGCCGACAGGCTGAATCCGAACTGGGCCAGGTTCCAGTCCGAAAAGCCGGCCTGCAACATCCAGTCGTGGCGGGTCACCAGTTCGAAGCGCTGACCCAGGGTCGATTCGGCTGCACTCGCCACCGCTGGGTCGGCCATCCAGCGCACCGCCTGCGGCTCGTCCACGGCCGAAAAAGGGTCGAAATCGGTGGTGGGCATCAGGGCGCCGAGCAGGGTCTGGGCGGTTGTGCCACCCTGCGCCTGCAAGGGCAGGCTGCTCACCCCTGCCGGGCTGGCGCTCGTCAGCCAGCGCATGTCGCCCTCTTCGTGGGCCCAGTGCAGGGAGGGGCTGGTGTCCAGTGCGGCGTCTGCGGCTTGCCCAGGCGCGGTCGCCGATGGCAGTGGCCAAAGGGACGGCACGATGCGGGACGCCGGGCGTCCCGCCGCCGCCAGGGCCTGCAGCCAACCCGACAGCCAGGCCTTGCGGCAGGCCGCCACCCACATGGTCTGGCCCGGTCGCTTGCCAGGTTCGGTGGCGAAGTGCATCTCTTCCACATCGTCCAGCAGCCGATCTTCCAGCAGGCCGTCGAGCACAGCCCGCAACCGGGCCTGCCCCACCTTGGGCACATCCACCCGGTGCCAGGACAGCGCGCGTGGAGGCAGCACCAGGACCACGTCGTTGTCGGCCGGCAAGCCGGCCACTTCGCCCTGGCCATCCGATAGCACCAGCTCTCCGTTGCTGCTGCGCACCCAGTCGACCAGCGACTCGCGCCCCTGGGCTTCTGCGAGGGACAGGTTGGCGGGTGCAACGATCAGCACGGAAGGGCCTCGTGAAAGGGCGTGGTGGGCATCGATTGGGACATGACGGAAGGGCAGGCTGCGGACAGGCGACCGGTGACAGGCACCTGTTCAGATCCGCTCGCGCCAGAGCACCCGCACCTCCAGGTTGTTTCGGACCACCAGCGAGCGCTCCTCGACGACCGCGTCGTCCAGCCGCAGCCGGCCGCGTATCTCGAAGAAGCGGCTGCGTGTACCGTGGTACTGCTGCGAAAATCGAACGGCTTCATTATTCAGTATACGGGCGGCATCTTCTACCTGGATGAAGGGCCGCCGCTCGCGCTCGGTCACCAGCAGCTGGGCCAGGGCCAGATCCAGCCCGGGCACGCTGGCCGCCAGTGTACGCACATGTGCGGTATTCAGGTTCAAGGTGGTGCGCTGGGGCAACACCGTCACATGCGGCTCCAGCGCCGCCAGGCTGGCGGGCGAGAGTCCAAGCCAGGCCAGGTGCGCCAGTTTGCGTGGCACCAAGGGGGTCGGCGAAGGCATGGGGTCGTTCTCGGCCTGGATGTAGGTGGCGCGCAGGGCCTCCACAGCCGCTGTCAGTTCGGGGGCGGGCAGGTTCAGCAACTCGTAGAGGCGGGTGAACGCTGTCAGGTCGGGTTGCGATACCTCGATCCGGGCGTTGCCTTCTGTGTTGACCTTACGCACCAGATTGAGAAAATTCAGGCGAGATTGCATGTCGATCACCTCTCCCGACAGGAACGCCTGCATCACTTCGTCGGCGCTGTTGTCACGGTCCACTGCCAGGAAGCTGGACAGCCGCGCCTCCTCCAGCGGCATGGCCCAGGGCTCGCCCAGGTGGTCGGCGTGACCGGCGTTGCGGTTACCGCGGGCGTCCTCGCGCAGGATCAGGCGAGACCAGTCCAGCGCACCGGTCAGGATCCAGCTGGCCTGCTGGCGTTGCCGCTCGGCCACCTCAATTTCGGTTGCTCGCCACTGTTGCCACAGCGCCGCCGCTGCCAGCGAGGCCACCAGCGTGACGGTCAGCATGGCCAGCAGAAGGGCCGCGCCCCGCTGCGGGCGACGGTTGCGTGCCGGGCTCACAGGCCGGCCTCCAGCATGGGACGCACCCAGTCTCGCACCACCGACCCCGAAAGACCGGCGTGAACCGGAAGCCCCAGGACCAGGCGAACGCCGTTGGGCATTTCCTGCGAGCCCGTGGCCGGCTGTTCGTTCTCGTTGCCCACAGCCGACAACGGATTGCCCCAGGTTTGGCCACGGTGGTAGAACAGCTGCCATTGCTCGATTCCAATCAGCACCACCCGGCTGTCCCCCGAGTCGGCCGAGGGTGCCTGACCACCACCGGCCCGCCACTGCTCGGCGCGCTGCCAGGCGCGGGCAAGCTCGTCGCGACGGCGCACAGGAGCCGATTGCCAGCGCACCCAGTATCCACTGCCAGGTCCCGCTTCTTCGGCGGCCAGGCCAGTCAGCCGCGTCCATGCCACGACCCGTATGCCGGGACTGACCAGACCCGTTTCGGTGGCATCGCGACGGGTCAGGCGCAGCATGTTGCCGTCAAAGGCCAAGGGTCGCAGCTCGTTGGTATCGACGACCGCATCCAGGTCTGCCACCCATTGGCCCAGGGCCGCCTGCATGCGCAGCAGCGTGTCGGAGCGCTCCTGTGTCACCGCCTGGGTGCGCACCATGCCGTCGATCGACCGCCAGCTCAGCAGGGCCAGCATGGACATCACCACAATGGCGACCATCAGTTCGATCAACGTGAAGCCAGCGGTCGGCCTTCTGGAGTGGGTGCGTCTTTCCTGCATGGTCAGAACCTCCCCTGCACGGTCGAGATCGACAGCAACCGCACCGACTGGCCATCCACGATGCCTTCGACCACGGCATCAATCCGCCGGAAGTTCGGGTTGGGGGTGGGCGAAACAGCCAGCCGGACTTGCAGGTTCCGGCCCGCCTGGTCACAGTTGACCACGCTGTCACCGACACCCGGCAGCTGGCGCGCCAGACGCAGGCGGGTCAGCTCGTTCTCCGCGCACATCTCGGCCAGCCATTGGTCTGTCTGTCGCTGGGCCTGTCGTGTGAGTGCACCCGTGGCCTGCAACCCGGTGGCCAGGGCCATGGCCACCACGGCCAGCGCCACCAGAATCTCGATCAGTGTGAAACCCCTAGACCGTTTCATTGATTGGCATCTCCGGCCACCACACGAAACGGCCCCAGTCCATCGGTTTCCAGCCCGAGACGGCGCTCACCGATCATCAGATCCACGCGTTGCGCGGGAATCAAGGGTTCCGGGCCCAGTACCAGGCTGGGTGCATCGGCAGGCCGGACGATGCGCGCCTGCGTCTGTGCATCGAGCCAGGCCCGGCCGGCCATGTGCAGTCCGGAAGGCGGCCCACCCTCAGGCCTTGGCCTCAGTCCCTGGAACTCGAAGCCCTGGGCGGTAGGGCGCCAGCTCACCGGAATGCCGGTGGTGCGGGATTGCGCCCGTGCTGCATCAAGCAGCGCCGCCAGACGCAGCCCCTCGCGTTCCAGCTGGGTTGCGCTGCTGTCGCGCAAGGCCAGTGTCGCTCCGGCTGTGGCCAGCGCCACAATGGAAATGACCACCAGCAGCTCCAGCAGGGTAAAGCCGCGCATGCGGGAAAGGCCGGTCCGAACCCCGGCCAGTCCCCTGTATCGGAGAGGCGGCCCGCACACGATGGACCACAGCCGGCCTCTCCACCGCGCAGCGGGGGATGAAGCCGCACAGCGGCACAGCGAAGACATGGCTATTGCCAGCTGCCGACGTCGGCGTCCCGACCTTCACCACCAGGCTGTCCGTCGGCGCCCAGTGACAGCACATCCACCTCGCCGTGCACGCCCGGATTCAGGTACTGATAGGGACGCCCCCACGGATCGGACGGCAGCTTGTCGAGGTAGGGCCGCCAGTTGGGTGGCACCGGCGAAGCCGCGGGACGTGCGATCAGGGCATTCAGGCCTTGCTCCGCTGTCGGGTAGCGCTGATTGTCCAGCCGGTAGAGCTTGAGCGCCTGCATGATGTTGTTCACATCTGTTCGTGCAGCCGTGACCCTGGCGTCGTCAGCACGGTCAAGCACGTTCGGCACGATCAGGGCTGCCAGGATGCCGATGATCACCAGCACCACCATCAGCTCGATGAGCGTGAATCCTCGCATCAGGCGGTCTGCCGGCCCGCGGGCGTTGCGGTCGGCAGGTGGGTTGGCGGGTCGGAAAAGGGTGATCCGGTTCATCAGGTGCAGGCTCCCAGGGTAATGGATCCCCGGCGCAGCGTGCTGCATCTTCGGGGCAGTGCTGGATGATAATGCGCGCATGAGCAAGACGTCGACCTTCAGCCACTCGGTACTGCAGGGTGACAGCCGCTTCGTCCTCACCCACGACGATCGCCGCTGGCCCGTGGTTGCGGCGGGCGTGCTCTGGCTGGTGGCAGGCCTGACGGCGGGTTACTGGGTGCTGCAGGTGCTGGGGCGTTCCGAACTCGTGCCTGTGGCGGCGGCGCCAGCTGCCTTGCCGGCTGCCGACTCCGTTGCAGTGGCGCGCGCGCTCGGGCTCCCGGATCCGGAAGCTGGTGTCGCCGCTGACGGCATGACCGCACCTGTTTCCTTGCGTTACACCTTGCTCGGTGTCGTCGCCGACCGTCAGCAGCTGGGCGCCGCCCTGATTGCCATCGATGGAGAGCCCCCCAGACCCTATCCGGTGGGGGCCGTGCTTGAGGGTGGCCTTGTGCTCCAGTCCGTGGACCGGCAGGTGGCCAGACTGGGACCTTCTCGCAACGGGCCGAGCACGGTGGAGTTGCGGGTGCCCGAGGAATCCGAGATGCCGCCGGTCAGCCGGCCGCCGGTTCAGTCATACACGCCGCCACCCGCACCGGTGTTCACTCCTCCTCCACAGGGCGTGTCTCCCGACCTGGTGCCATCGATGCCCATGATGCGGGGCGGTGACGGCACCACCATCCTGCCCGCCGACAGCCCACCCGGTTCCTGAGGCCGCGCCGCTTTCAGACTGCAGGCGCCTGGCGCGCCAGCAGGGCCTGGGCTGCCTGCAGCAGCGGCCAGGCCATCAGCGCCCCTGCACCCTGGCCCACCCGCAGTTCCATGTCCAGCAGGGGTTGCGCCTGCATGTGGATCAGCAGCAGCCGGTGCCCGGGTTCTGTGGAACGGTGCCCGAACACCAGGTAGTCCGCCACGGCCGGGCACAGACCTCGGGCCACCAGCGCTGCGGCGCCAGCCACAAAGCCATCGACCAGCACGATACGCCTCTCGCTGGCTGCCTGCAGCATGGCCCCGGCCTGCATCGCGATTTCGAAGCCCCCCATTGCGGCCAATGCCTCCAGCGGTGACACGGCCTTGCGATGCCGCGCAGCAGCGGCCTGGAGTTTTTCCAGCCGGTGCTGTCGGCGAAGACTGTCCAGTCCCCCCGAATCCTGATCACGGCCACAGGCGTCCGGCAGTGGCACACCACAGAGGCGCGAAAGCAGCAGGGCGGCGCAGGCTGTGCTCCCCACGCCGATGTCGCCAAGCGCCAGTACCCGTCCGGGCAGATGGCGAACCACATCCATGCCGGCCTGCAATGCCGAGATGGCCTGTCGCAGGGACATGGCAGGGCTGAGCACCATGTTGCGCGTGCCGTGCCCGATCTTTCGTGACAGCAGGGTGACGGTGTCTTCGGAATCGGCAGGCGCAGGCAATTGCTGGGCCAGGCCGGCGTCCACCACCGTCAGGTCAAAGCCGTGCAGCCGGGCCAGTGTGTTCAGGGGCGCCTGGCCACGCAAGACTTCCTCCACCCGCGACCGGCTGACGTCCTGCGAGAAGGCGGAAACCCCCTCGTCCACAATGCCGTGGTCGGCCGCGAACACCAGCACCTGGGGCTGCTCCAGAGAGACGCCCTGGAAGCTGGCCGGGTCCGTGCACTGGATGCGCGCCAGTTGTTGCAGCAGCGTCTCTATCCGGCCCAGTGCGTGTCGCGGGTAGGTGGCTTCCGCCAGCAGCTGGGTGACCTGTTCGTCCAGCTCAGGCGATCCGGTGGGGTGAACCTCCGGCAGTGACAGCGCAGCCGTCTGTGTGGTCTGACGGGTATCGATCCGTGCGCTGTTGACGAAGGGCGTCATGGGTCGATCTCAGCTCTGCAGGAACAGCCGGTAGACGGGATTGGAGGTTTCCTCGACATAGGGATAGCCGAGCGTCTCCAGAAACCGGTCGAAGGCTTTGTCATCCTTGGGTGGCACCTGAAGGCCGACCAGGATTCGGCCGTAGTCGGCGCCCTGGTTGCGGTAGTGGAACAGGCTGATGTTCCAGCCCGGACGCATCAGGCTCAGGAACTTCAGCAACGCGCCAGGGCGCTCGGGAAACACGAAGCGCAACAGGCGCTCGTCCTGGGCCAGCGGCGAATGACCGCCCACCATGTGCCGTATGTGCTCCTTGGCCAGGTCGTCGTGGGTCAGGTCCAGAGTGTCGAATCCGTGCTTGCCGAGCGTCGCGGCAATGCGCGTCGACTCGCCTTTGGCCGATGTGGTCAGGCCCACAAACACATGGGCTTTGCTGCCATCGTGGATGCGGTAGTTGAACTCGGTCACGTTGCGGGCCGGTCCGGGCAGCTCGCCAATGAGCTCGCAGAACCGCCGGAAGCTGCCGCGCTCCTCCGGAATGGTCACCGCAAACAGCGCTTCGCGCTCCTCGCCCACCTCGGCGCGCTCGGCCACGAACCGGAGCCGGTCGAAGTTCATATTGGCACCACACAGGATGGCCGCATAGGTCTCGCCGCGGGTCTTGTTCACCGCCACATATTGCTTCATGGCCGCCACTGCCATGGCGCCTGAGGGCTCGACAATGCTCCGCGTGTCGACAAACACGTCCTTGATGGCGGCGCACACCGCGTCGGTGTCGACCACGATGAACCCGTCCACCAGGCCTTGGGCAATGCGGAACGTTTCCTCACCGACCAGTTTGACCGCAGTGCCATCGGCAAACAGTCCCACATCGCCCAGCGCCACCCGCTCTCCGGCCTGAACCGAGCGCAGCATCGCGTCCGAGTCGCTGGTCTGCACCCCGATCACCTTGATCTCCGGTCGTAACGCCTTGATGTAGTTGGCCACCCCTGAAATCAGTCCGCCGCCGCCAATCGCCACAAACACCGCATCCAGCCGGTCCGAGCCCAGGCTCTGCAGCTGGCGCAGCATCTCCATGGCAATCGTGCCTTGGCCGGCGATGACGTCGGGGTCATCGAACGGGTGAACGAAGGTCAGTCCTTGTGACTTCTGAAGAGCCACGGCATGCCCATAGGCGTCCGAGTAGCTGTCGCCCTGCAGCACGACTTCACCGCCGAGTGCGCGCACCGCATCCACCTTCACCTGCGGCGTGGTGATGGGCATCACGATCACGGCCCGCGTGCCCAGCTTGTGTGCGCCCAGGGCCACGCCCTGGGCGTGGTTCCCGGCCGAGGCACAGATGACACCCTTGGCCAGCTGTTCAGGCGACAGATGGGCCATTTTGTTGTAGGCGCCACGCAGCTTGAAGCTGAACACCGGTTGCTGGTCCTCCCGCTTGAGCAGCACCTTGTTGTGCAGCCGCCGGCTGAGGTTGCGCGCCGGCTCCAGCGGCGACTCCACCGCCACGTCGTACACGCGGGCGGTCAGTATCTTTTTCAGGTAGTCGGCCGGGGTCAGGTCGGTGGCCACAGAGACAGGCGCGGGAGGGGTCTTTCGGTTCGGCATCTCGGTTTTTCCTGGTCCGCCGGGCCTGGATGAGGCAGGCTGGCAGTTGCACTGCATCATATCGGTCTTGCCGAAGCGCAAAAAAAGGCCCGGACGGCGATGCCGGTCCGGGCCTGAATCCACCCGTGGAGGGCAGAGGAGACAACCTTCAATACAATGCCGCCAGTATACCGCTTGCATGTTGCAATGCAACACAAGATCAGGCCCTTGCGCTCCTGATTAGAGAGCTTGATCCAAGTCTGTCCACTTTTTCACACATCAGATACCCGCCATGGAATGCACCGTCACCTGGACCGGCGCCGCCGGTACCCGCTCCGCCATGGGCTTCGTGGCCGAAACCGGAAGCGGCCATGTCCTGAACATGGACGGGGCGCCCGATGCGGCCCGCCCTGAAAACGGCGGCGCCAACCTGGCTCCGCGCCCTATGGAGACCGTGCTGGCCGGCACTGGAGGCTGTACCGCCTATGACGTGGTGCTCATTCTTCGCCGCGGACGGCACGACGTGCGCGGCTGCAGCGTCCGGCTGACGTCGGAGCGCGCCGAGACCGATCCCAAGGTGTTCACCCGCATCCATATGCAATTCACCGTCACAGGCAAGGGCATTCCTGCGGCGGCTGTAGAGCGTGCCATCGCCATGAGCCACGAAAAGTACTGCTCGGCCAGCATCATGCTGGGCAAGACGGCCGAAATCACCACAGGCTTTGATCTGATCGAGGCCTGACCACCCACCCGGGGGCTTCCGCGCAGGCGGGAATTGACGAAACCAGTTTCAGATCCGGTGTGCGACCGTGGTCATGACCTTGGCCGCCCCGCGCATCAGCAGCTTCACCGGCGCCGGCAATTCGGAGGCACCTGCCCGCTGGGCCTCGCGCGCGTGGCGGGCCTCATCGGCCTTCATCTGGGCCACGATGGCGCGCGACGCCTGATCCGCCTGAGGGAGGCGCTCCATGTGGCCTGCCAGGTGGGCTTCCACCTGACGTTCTGTTTCGACCACGAAACCCAGGCTGACGCCCGGTCCGAATCGTCCTGCGACCAGCCCCAGCCCGAACGCGCCCGCGTACCAGAGCGGATTGAGCAGGGATGGACGGGCTCCAAGCTCACGCAGCCGCTCGGCGGTCCAGGCCAAGTGATCGGTCTCCTCCTGGCCGGCGGCCTCCAGCTGGCGTGCCAGCGGCTCGTTGGGGCGCCGGCCACTGCGTGCCGCCAGGGCCTGGGCGGTGTACAGCGCCTGGGCGCACACTTCGCCCACGTGGTTGACCCGCATCAAGGCACCAGCCAGTTGTCGATCCTGCTCCTGCAGGTCGTCAGTCGGTGAGACTTCGGGCAGGGTCGGACAGGTGCGCGAGGCTCGAGGCTGCACAAAAAGGGTACGCAGGGCCGAATCCGCGGCCACCAGCAGGGCATCCATGTCAATCTCCTTCAGATGTGCCGCCGTGCAGCGCGTTGCCGCCGACAGCCCGACCGATTGTGCATGTCCAGGGCTGTCCGCGCACGACCATGGTTGTTGGGCGGCCCAGCGCAGTGCAGCACTGCAATGGTGCATATGGCCTGCACCTCTGTTGTCCATGCACCACAAATCGCCCCCAGGATGGTCGAAAGCTTTGCATCTGTCATCTTCATCTGGTGCAATAGCATCAACTTCCAACAACGGAGGTTGGCTCGGGGGCGACAGACCCGCGGCCCTTTTTTCAACCTTGGAGAAACTCTCAATGAAAAAGACCCTGATTGCTCTGGCTGCCGTGGCTGCCACCAGCGTCGCCTTTGCCCAGTCTTCCGTGACCCTGTACGGCGTGGCTGATGCCGGCGTTGCCAAGATCACCGACCAATCCGCCACCTTCAGCGGCTCTGGCGTCATGAACAACGGCAACAGCCGTTGGGGCGTTCGCGGCACCGAAGACCTGGGCGGTGGCCTGAAAGCCGGCTTCAACTTCGAGCAAGGCATCAACATCGGTACCGGTGAACTGTCGGCTTCCAGCCCCGTGGGCGCACCCTTCGGCCGCGCTGCTTGGATGAACCTGTCCGGTGGTTTCGGTGAACTGCGTCTGGGCCGCACCCTGAACCCCTCGTTCTTCGCCGCTGCTGCCTGGGAACTGACCGGCACCGCCAACTACTCCGTCGTCGTGAGCCAGTTCGGCGCCGTGCTGGGTGGCATCCGCAACAGCAGCCAGTTCCAGTACACCACCCCCAACATGGGTGGCTTCACCGCCACCCTGGGCTACATCCTGAAGGCCAACAACGGTGGTGAGAACGCCAAGGTCGACCTGAACGCCATCTACCGCAACGGCCCCCTGGCTGTCGCTCTGGGCTACAACAAGGTGCAGAACGCCGAGAAAAACATCCACGTCGGCGCCAACTACAACTTCGGCGCCTTCAAGGTGGCCGGCGCCATCATCGATCCCGCTGGTGACGCCCGCGGCTTCGCCATCGGTGGCACCGCCAATGCCGGCCCGGTCAGCCTGACCCTCGACATCGCTCGCGATACCGAGTTCAAGGACACCGACGTGCTGCTGGAAGCCAAGTACCCCCTGAGCAAGCGCACCTTCACGTACGCTGCTGTCCTGCGTGACGGTGGCAAGAAGGCTGGCGCTCTGGGCGCTGCTGGCGAAAACCGCACCGGCCTGGGCCTGGGCATCCGTCACAACTTCTGATCGTTCGCTGGCTTGACCAGCGTCTGATCCGAGCGTGATCAAAACCCGCTGCAGCAATGCAGCGGGTTTTTTTATGGGTTCTGGCTGTCAGGACGTCCTGGAAGAACCACTGAATGCTGGCTTGAATATTGCTAATCCTGTTCTGGTTCGGTGGTCCGGAAAGCGTTGCCTACGTTGTTTTTTTGCATCTTGGGGTGCGTAAACCAAGGGTTTGCCCGAGCCCTGCAACGAAGTCTCGCTAAACTGACTCATGGGTCAGTGGCCGGTCCACCGGATGGCAACTGAACAGTTTCTCTTCCCACTTCCACAAGGTGAATACATGAAAAAATCCCTGATTGCTCTGGCTTCCCTGGCCGTCGTGACGGCTGCTTCCGCCCAGTCCAGCGTCACGCTGTACGGTATCGCCGACGTTGTCATCCACAAGGACAGCGGTGTCAGCACCAAGATGACCTCGGGTGGTGTCAGCACCAGCCGCTGGGGTATCAAGGGCAGCGAAGACCTCGGTGGTGGCCTGAACGCCAACTTCAACTTTGAACAGGGTATCGACCTCACCGATGGCTCGCTCAAGGGCTCCGGTTTTGACCGTCAGGCCTGGGTGGGTCTGAGCGGTGGTTTCGGTGAGCTCAAGCTGGGCAAGACCGGTTCGGCCTACGACGATGTGGCCTACATCACCAACCCGGTGTTCGACTCCGTGCTCGCGCCCACCAACATCTGGTTCAGCTACAACATCTACAACTGGAACCCGAACAAGGGTGTCTACTATGCCACCCCGGACTTTGGTGGCTTCAGTGCGGCGGTCAGCTCCAGTTTCAAGGACGCTGCAGAGGACAACCTGCGTTCCTCCGCCCTCAACGTGAAGTACGAAGGTGGACCGCTGTTCGTGGGTCTGGCCTATCAGCAGGACAAAGTCGACAGCGGCAGCGTCAAGTACACCCTGCTTCAGGCCACCTACGACTTTGGCGTGGCCAAGCTGCTGGCTGGCATGGCCAAATCCAAACTGGACGCGCTGGGCGTGACGGACGATATCACCGACCTGTCGATTGGTGCCGATGTGCCGCTGTCTGACGCGCTGACGCTGTCGACCGGTTTCGCCTCGACGAAACTGGATGGTGGACCGCGGGGCAGCAGCTTTGCCGTTGCCGCCAACTATGCGCTGTCCAAGCGCACGTCGGTGTACACCGGTTTCCGCAAGGACAACAGCAACGCTGTCGACTTCTACGACGGCGTGAAGAGCCGCTTCGGCGTCGGCATGAAGCACGAGTTCTGATCGGTCCCAATCGCATCAGGCCGGTTTCTGAAACCACCCGCCACGCGGGTGGTTTTTTTTCGTCCGTGCAGATCCGACAATGGCTCTGCTTTCATCAACTTATCGATCATGTCTGGAAGCATCGCGCGGGGGTTGAGCCCTGGGTGCGTAGCCAATGGGCTGTGACGATACGGATCGGGATGCGGGGACCGTTCCGAAGGCTTGTCCCTGCACACGAAGGCCTTGTTCGGACAATCGTGCAGCTCGTTTGTCCCCGATACCAGGAACGCGCGAGATCAGGTCCTTCCAGTCGTGAAAGGGCGCTGTTCGACGCTGTTGAAGGATGCGCTGCGCGGTGCTCGGCCCGATGCCCTTGATGCTCTCGAGATCGTCGCTGCTGGCATGGTTCACATCAACGGCTGCGTAGGCCATTGACAGCCCGAGGCACAGCAGCCAAGCGCAAATCACCGCCCTGATCGATTTCATCATGTGTTACTCCCTATGTTGGTGGCGTCATGCCTCACGTCTGGTTGTCATGGCATGCTCGTCTGACTGATCGCGATGATGGCGCAGCCGCGCCAATGTGGCATGCCCCATCAAGGGGACATGCCTGTACCGAAGCGGTGCCATGCATGCCCGTGGGCATGCCCTTGCACAACAGGGCTGGCGTGCTCTCTTTTTGAGGCTATCGAGTGGCTGGCGGCCCCCTCACGGGCCTGACACCTTGGAGACGGCCTGAGAGCCGGCTTCGGGTAAGTCCGATGGGGCGGGCAGGAACATTTGTTGCATAGTGCAGGGATGTTCATTTTTATTTCAGGTGTCAAGCAATGAATCACACCCTGACGATGCGAGCCGTGGTCCTGGGCGCCGCCCTGTCCCTTGGCATGGGGCTGGCCCAGGCCAAGACCTTCAAGTGGACCAGTGCCAGCGACATCCCGACCTGGGATATCCATTCGCAGAACAACGCGCTGGCCAACGGCGTGCACGCCTCGGTCTACGAGTCGCTGGTCTACTACAACAGCCGCACGTTCAAGCCCGAGCCCTTGTTGGCGACCGGATGGACGCAGGTCTCGCCGACCCAGCTGCGCATGACCTTGCGCACGGGCGTCAAGTTCCATGACGGCAGCCCTTTCACTGCGGACGACGCCGTGTTCTCGTTGCAGCGGGCCATGGCCAAGACTTCGAATTTCACCGTCTATACCCAGGGTATCACCCGCGTGGTGAAGGTGAACGACAACACCATCGACATCTTCACTGGCGGTCCCAACCCTGTGCTGATCAACCAGATGACCGAGCTGCGCATGATGAGCAAGGCATGGGCCGAGAAGAACAATTCGGTCGAGCCCAAGGACATCAAGACGCAGGACGAGAACTTCGCCCACCGCAACGCCAATGGAACGGGTCCCTTCATTCTCAAGGAGTGGCAGCCCGACCAGAAGATCGTGCTGACCCGCAACCCCAACTGGTGGGGCAAGGCCGAAGGCAATGTGACCGAGATCGTGTACACCCCGGTCCGCAACGTGGCCACCCGCATGGCAGCCCTGCTGTCGGGTGAAGTTGACTTCGTGCTGGATCCGAGTCCCCAGGATCTGCCCCGTATCCGCAGCAACAATGCCCTCAAGGTGCTGGACGGGGTGGAGAACCGCACCATTTTCTTCGGCATGGACCAGTTCCGCGATGAGCTGCCCGGTAGCGACGTGAAGGGCAAGAATCCCCTGAAGGATGTGCGCGTACGCAAGGCGCTGTACCAGGCCATCGACATGAATGCGATCGCACGCGTCACCCTGCGCGGACTGGGTCAACCCACCGGCGCACTGGTGGCGCCACAGGTCGCGGGCTGGACCGAAGCCATCCACCAGCGGTACCCGTTCGATGTGGCTGCGGCACAGAAGCTGCTGGCTGATGCCGGCTACAAGGACGGCTTCGAGGTGGACTTTGCCTGCCCGAACAACCGCTACATCAACGACGAGGCGATCTGCCAGGCGGTCACTGCCATGTGGGCGCGTATTGGCGTCAAGGCCAAGCTGCGCACGCTGCCGCTGGCCACGTACTTCCCGATGATCCAGCGCTACGAGGCCAGCATCTACATGCTGGGCTGGGGTGTGCCGACCTTTGATGCCCTCTACAGCCTGCAATCGCTGGTCCGCACCGTGGGCACCGGAGGTGATGGCAACTACAACGTCGGTCGCTACAGCAACCCGAAGATGGATGCGATCATCGACCGTGCCAAGACCGAGACCGACCCCTACATCCGTCCGCGCCTGCTGACGGAAGCCCTGCAATTGCAGAATGAAGACGTGGCCCACATTCCGCTGCACAACCAGATCATTCCCTGGGCCATGAAGCAGAACATCGACGTGGTACACCGTGCCGACAACCGGCTCGACTGGCGACTCATCAAGGTAAACTGAGTCGTGTCATCTGCGGGTCGTCCACTCGAGTGGGCGGCCCGTTCTTCATTGCATATCCATGTTCGCATTCATCTTGCGGCGGCTGGTCCAGGCGGTGATCGTCATGATCAGCGTGGCCTTCATCGCCTTCATGCTGTTCCAGTACGTGGGCGATCCGGTCGTCTTCCTGCTGGGGCAGGACGCCACCCCCGAACAGATCCGAGAATTGCGCGGTGATCTCGGTCTGGACAAACCCTTCTTCTACCAGTTTGCCGCCTTCCTTGGCAATGCGGTACAGGGTGAGTTCGGCCTGAGCCTGCGCCAGGGTGCCAAGGTCTCGCGACTGATAGCCGAGCGTTTTCCGGCCACCCTGGAGCTGGCTTTGGTCGCTGCGGGTCTGGCTCTGATCATCGGCATCCCCATGGGCGTCTACGCCGCCCTCCGCCGAGGCACCTTCATGAGCCAGGTGTTCATGACCGTGTCCCTGCTCGGCGTCTCCCTGCCGACCTTCCTGATCGGCATCCTGCTGATCCTGGTCTTTGCCGTCAACCTCGGCTGGTTCCCGAGCTTCGGTCGTGGCGAGGTGACCCAGCTCGGCTGGTGGACAACAGGCTTGCTGACCGCCAAGGGATGGCATCACATCACGCTGCCTGCCATCACGTTGGCCATTTTCCAGCTGACCCTGATCATGCGGCTGGTGCGCGCCGAGATGCTGGAGGTGCTGCGCACCGACTACATCAAGTTCGCGCGTGCCCGTGGCCTCACCGATCGGGCGGTGCATTTCGGCCACGCCCTGAAGAACACGCTGGTACCGGTGATGACCATCACCGGGCTGCAGCTCGGAGGGCTGATTGCCTTTGCCATCATCACCGAAACGGTGTTCCAGTGGCCAGGCATGGGGCTGTTGTTCATCCAGGCGGTGACCTTTGCAGACATCCCGGTCATGGCAGCGTACCTGTGCCTGATCGCGCTGATCTTCGTGGTCATCAACCTGATTGTTGATCTGCTTTACTTCGCTGTTGATCCCCGTTTGCGCGTGGAGCGCGCCGGGGGGGGACACTGAACGGCCATGCTCGCACCCCGCATCAAGGCCCACGGCCGAGCGTTTGCCCACATCTCGGCCCTGCATCCGGAGCTGACGGCCTTTCGCCGCGATCTGCACGCGCACCCTGAACTCGGCTTCGAAGAGCATTACACGGCCCAGCGGGTGGTGGAGGCGCTCAAGGTCTGCGGTGTGGACGAAATCCACAGTGGTATCGGGCGCACCGGTGTGGTGGGTGTGATCCACGGCCGTCGCAGAGACAGCGGCCGGATGATCGGCCTGCGCGCGGATATGGACGCCCTGCCCATCACCGAACAGAACGACTTTGCCTGGCGATCATCCCGGCCGGGCATGATGCATGGCTGCGGACACGATGGCCACACAGCCATGCTGGTGGGCGCCGCGAGATACCTGGCCGAGACCCGCCAGTTCGACGGGTCGGCGGTGTTGATTTTCCAACCCGGCGAAGAGGGTTTTGCCGGGGCCAAGGCCATGATCGAGGACGGACTGTTTGACCGCTTCCCGGTCGAGTCGGTCTATGCGATGCACAACTGGCCGCAAATGCGACCCGGCACGGTGGGTGTCAACCCTGGCCCGATGATGGCTGCAGCCGATCGCATCACCATCGAGATCACGGGCAAAGGCGGCCACGGAGCCCACCCCTACCTCACGGTGGACCCGGTGCTGGTGGCGGGACACATCATCACCGCGATCCAGAGCATCGTCTCGCGCAATGTGCGGGCCATCGACAGTGCTGTGATCAGCCTGTGCGCCATGCACGCTGGCGACATGGCGGCCTTCAGCGTGGTGCCCGGCAAGGCCACGCTGGTGGGCACTGTCCGGACCTTCAGTCACGAGGTGCAGGACATGGTCGAGCGGCGCTTGCACGAGGTCTGTTCGGGCGTGGCCCTGGGTCTGGGTGCTTCGGTGCACCTGAACTACGAGCGGATCTACCCAGCCACCATCAATACCGCGCCGGAAGCCCGCTTTGCTGGCGATGTCGCTGAAGCTCTCCTGGGTGAGGACCATGTCGATCGCGACATGGATCCGAGCATGGGGGCCGAAGATTTCTCCTTCATGCTGCAGGTCAAGCCCGGTGCCTACCTGCGCCTGGGGCAGGGAGGTGAGGGCAGCTGCATGTTGCACAACACCCGCTACGACTTCAACGACGATGTCCTGCCGCTGGGAGCCGCGCTGCACGCCGGCCTGGTCGAGCAAGGGCTACCACTTTCCTCTGCAGACTGATCCGCTTCAGTGTCTCCAACCGCCAACCCTTCTTTCATCGCAGGAGCAACGACATGAACCTCAGAAAAACACTGGTCAACAGCTTGGTGGTGGCCGCACTGGCGACGGCAGCGACAGTATCGGCACAGACCGTGCGCATCGGCAACCAGGGCGATGCGCTCTCGATGGATCCGCACTCGCTCAACGAATCGCTGCAACTGAGCGTGACCGGCAACGTGTACGAACCTCTGGTGGACCGCAATGCCGACCTGGCTCTGGTGCCTGGCCTGGCCACCAGCTGGAAGCAGACCTCGCCCACAGTCTGGCGTTTCGAACTGCGCAAGGGCGTGCAGTTCCACGACGGCAAGCCGTTCACGGCCGATGACGTGCTGTTCTCGTTCGAGCGCGCCGCCGGCGATGGCTCGGACATGAAGAGCTACACCAACGACATCCAGGCTGTTCGCAAGATCGACAGCCACACCGTCGAGATCGAAACCAAGGCTCCGTTCCCCATCCTGCCCGATGTGATCTCGCTGGTCTACATCATGAGCAAGCAGTGGGCCGAGGAAAACCAGGCCACCCGTCCGGTGGACCGCCGCAAGGGCATCGAGAACGCCGCGTCTTTCCGTGCCAACGGCACCGGGCCCTTCCGTCTGCGTGAACGCCAGCCCAACGTCAAGACCAGCTTTGTGCGCAACGGCAATTACTGGGGCAAGATCGAAGGCAATGTGGTGAACGTGGAGTTCACACCGATCGGCAACGACGCCACCCGCGTGGCCGCGCTGCTTTCGGGGCAGGTCGATGTCATTGAGCCGGTGCCGTTGCAGGACGTGGCACGGATCAACGCCGGAGGCAAGTCCAAGGTGCTGCAGGCCCCCGAACTGCGCACCATTTTCCTGGGCATGGACCAAAAGCGCGACGAGCTGCTGTACTCCAGCGTCAAGGGCAAGAACCCCTTCAAGGACAAGCGGGTCCGCCAGGCTTTTTACCAGGCCATCGACATCAACGGCATCCAGCGCACCGTGATGCGGGGGGCCTCCAACCCGACTGCCCTGATGGTGGGGCCAGGCATCAACGGCTTTGATCCGGCGCTCAATACACGGTTGCCGCACGACCCCGATGCAGCCAAGAAGCTGCTGGCCGAAGCCGGGTATCCGAACGGCTTCGAGGTCACCATGAACTGCCCGAACGACCGCTATGTCAACGATGGGGCCATCTGCCAGGCAGTGACTGCCAACCTCGCCCGCGTGGGCGTCAAGGTCAACCTCCAGGCCGAGACCAAGGGCACCTACTTCCCCAAGATCCTGCGCCGCGACACCAGCTTCTACCTGCTGGGCTGGACCCCCGGTACCTACGACGCCCACAACGCACTCAATGCCCTGATGCGATGCGTGGACGACAAGGGGGGTGGTCAGTTCAACCTGGGGTCCTACTGCAATCCCAAGGTGGATGAGCTGACGGTGAAGATCCAGTCGGAGACCGACCAGGCCAAACGCCAAGCCATGATTGCGGAGGCGTTCAAGGTCCATTCCGATGACATCGGCCACCTGCCTCTGCACCAGCAGGCCCTGGCATGGGGTGTGGCCAACAACGTGACACTCAAGCAGCGCGCCGACAACTTCATGCCGTTCCGCTATGTGAGCGTGAAGTGATCACCCCCGTGCCGCCAGCGGGCAGCCCCTTCCTGGGGTGTGCCTGCGGCGGCCCGGTCAAGCCTGACCTGCGCCGGTTCAGGGTGGTCTCATGCTCCCGTACGCCACTCACTGGTCCTCACCCCTAGCGAGACGTTTCAATTGATAGCCACTTTTCGACGCTGGGCCGACAGCGATGTCGGTCACAGTTTTCTGCATTCACCCACCGCCATCCTGGCGGCGCTGATCGCATTCGTCTGCATTGTCTGCGCGGTGTTTGCGCCCTGGGTTGCGCCCCACAATCCGTTCGACCTGGCCACCCTGGAGCTGTCCAACGCCCGGCTGCCGCCGGCCTGGCATGCGGACGGTTCCCGGGCTTTCCTGCTGGGCACCGATGACCAGGGTCGCGACATTCTCTCGGCGCTCATGTATGGCGCCCGCATTTCGCTGGCCGTCGGTCTGGCCTCGGTGATCCTGTCGGTGGTCGTCGGGGTTGCGTTCGGGCTGCTGGCGGGTTTTCTTGGCGGCTGGATCGACGCTGTGCTCATGCGTCTTTGCGATGTGATGCTGTCGTTTCCCGCCATCCTGGTGGCTCTGCTGATCGCCGGAGTCGGCCGCGCCATGTTCCCCAACGCCCATGAGACCCTGGCCTTCGGCGTGCTGATCATCTCGATTTCGCTGACCGGTTGGGTGCAGTACGCACGCACGGTTCGCGGGTCGACGCTGGTCGAACGCAGCAAGGAGTATGTACAGGCGGCCCGGGTCACGGGTGTTGCGCCCATGCGCATCATGCACAGTCATGTGCTGCCCAATGTCATGGGACCGGTGCTGGTGCTGGCCACCATTCAGGTGGCCACGGCCATCATCACCGAGGCCACGCTTTCTTTCCTGGGTGTGGGAGCGCCGCCCACGTCGCCTTCGCTGGGCACCCTGATCCGGGTTGGCAATGACTACCTCTTCTCGGGCGAGTGGTGGATCACCATTTTCCCTGGTGCCATGCTGGTCCTGATCGCGTTGTCGGTGAACCTGCTTGGCGACTGGCTGCGCGATGCCCTGAACCCGAGACTGCAATAACACGATGAGTCTGCTACAAGTCAATAACCTGGTCGTCGAGTTTCCGACGCGGCGTGGCACCTTGCGTGCCCTCGACGACGTATCTTTCGACATTGCGCCCGGGGAGATCCTGGGTGTCGTGGGTGAGTCCGGAGCCGGAAAGTCCCTCACGGGCGCATCCATCATCGGCCTGCTGGAGCCGCCCGGGCGCATCGCCGGTGGCGAGATCCGCCTGCACGGCGAGCGCATCGACAACCTGCGTCCCGACGCCATGCGCAAGATCCGGGGTCGCCAGATCGGAGCCATTTTCCAGGATCCGCTGACCTCGCTGAACCCGCTCTATTCGGTCGGGCGGCAGCTGATCGAGACCATCACCACCCATTTGCCGGTCAGTCAGTCCGAGGCTCGCCAGCGTGCCATCAAGCTGCTCAAGGACACCGGCATTCCGGCGGCAGAGCAGCGCATCGACCACTATCCCCACCAGTTCTCAGGTGGCATGCGCCAGCGTGTGGTCATTGCCCTCGCGCTGGCCGCCGAGCCGCAACTGATCGTTGCCGACGAGCCCACCACCGCCTTGGATGTGTCGATCCAGGCCCAGATCATCACCCTGCTCAAAACCATCTGCCGTGATCGCGGTGCGGCAGTGATGCTGATCACGCACGACATGGGTGTGATTGCCGAAACCTGCGACCGTGTGGCCGTGATGTACGCAGGCCGGGTGGCCGAAATCGGGCCGGTGCACGAGGTGATCAACCACCCGGCACATCCCTACACCCGTGGGCTGATGGGGTGCATCCCGGATATGGGGGTCGACCGCGAGCGCCTGCACCAGATCGACGGTGCCATGCCCAGGCTCAATGCCATCCCGCGTGGCTGTGCCTTCAATCCGCGCTGTGACCGCAGCTTCGAGCGTTGTCACGACCAGCGTCCTGACCTGATGCCCGCCGGTGCCACACGGGCGGCCTGCTGGTTGCACGATGCATCGAGCGTGCAGACCATCGGGGAGGCCGCATGAACAGTACCATGACAGACCGCAACGTCGGGTCCGCCGGAGAGCCGGTGGCAGACCAGCGCCCGCTGGTGCGCGCCACCGACCTGGCCCGCACCTTCGATGTGTCGGCCCCCTGGCTCAACCGTGTAATCGAACGTCAGCCGCGTCTGCTGCTCAAGGCGGTCGATGGCGTGTCCTTCGACATCCAGCGGGGCCAGACCCTGGCCCTGGTCGGTGAGTCGGGCTGTGGCAAGAGCACGGTGGCCCGCCTGCTGGTGGGGCTCTATCCTCCAACCCGTGGAAGCTTCGAGTTCGACGGACAGGATGCCCATGCCGCGTTCCGTACACCGCAGGGCAGGCAGCTGCGTCGCCGCATCCAGATGATCTTTCAGGACCCCTACGCCAGCCTCAATCCCCGCTGGCGTGTGGAGGACATCATCGCCGAGCCCCTGCGCGAGCACGGCATCCTGTCCGACGTGAGCGCGCTTCGCGCCCGGGTGGAGGAACTGCTGCATTCGGTGGGCCTGGCGGCTCAGGACCGCACCAAGTTCCCGCACCAGTTCTCCGGTGGGCAGCGCCAGCGCATCTCGATCGCCCGTGCCCTGGCCACCCATCCCGAGTTCCTGGTCTGTGACGAGCCGACCTCCGCACTCGATGTGTCGGTGCAGGCGCAGGTGCTCAACATCATGAAGGACCTGCAGCGTCAGCAGGGGCTCACCTACCTGTTCATCAGCCACAACCTGGCGGTGGTCAGGCATGTGAGCGACCAGGTGGGCGTGATGTACCTGGGACGACTGGTTGAACTGGCTCCCAAGCACACGCTGTTCGACACGCCGCGGCACCCCTACACGCGCATGCTGCTTGATGCCATCCCCAAGATGCACGATACCGGCAAGGCGCGCACACCGGTGCAGGGCGAAGTGCCCAACCCGCTGAACCCACCCAGCGGTTGCGCCTTCAATCCGCGTTGTCCGCATGTGAATGAGCGCTGCCGCGTGGAGCGCCCTTCGTTGCAGACCATCGGCGGCGTTCGCATTGCATGTCACGCCGTCGAGGAAGGCCGGATCTGACGCTCAGACTCCTTGGCGTTGGCGCGTAGATCGGGCACGCCCCTCCGCCAATGTCCCCCGGCCCGCTGCGCGGGCTTCCTCCTTTATTTCGCTGCGGGAAGACGCGAAGCGGCGCAGGGGGTATTTCCGGCTCTCATCGCGCACGCTTATGCGTATCTTTTACTCCTGAGGTTGTTCTTCATCTCCCGCAGCAGCGGTTGCAGCTTGCTACCGCCGATGCGCAGGGCCAGGCAGGTGGCCACCACATCGATCACCATCAGGTGCATCAGGCGAGACGTCATCGGGCTGTACCGGTCGTAGCCCTCGGGGTGATCAGCCGCCAGATGGATGTGCCCGGCGGTTGCCAGGGGCGATCCGCTGGCGGTGATGGTGATGACCGTGGCACCGTGTTTGCGTGCGATGTCCGCAGCGTCCATCAGGTCCCGGGTGCGCCCGGAGTTCGAGATGATGACCACGCAGTCGCCCGGACCCAGCAGCGATGCACTCATCACCTGCATGTGGCCGTCGCTGTAGGCGATGGCGTTGATGCCCAGCCGAAAGAACTTGTGCTGGGCGTCCTGGGCGACGATGCCTGAATTGCCGGCACCGAAGAACTCGATGCGCCCCCGCTTGCTGTAAGTGGCAACCAGGGCGTCCACCGCCTTTTCGATGGAGTGGGTGGATGCATCGTTTCGGTACTTCAGGAAGGCCGCAACGGTGTTGTCGATCACCTTGACCAGCACGTCGCTGACCTTGTCGTCCACATCGACACTTCGGTGGATGAAGGGTACGCCCTCACTGACCGTGCCAGCCAGCTTCAGTTTGAAGTCGGACAGTCCGTCATAGCCCATGCTGCGACAAAAGCGCACCACGGTCGGTTTGCTCACGTGGGCCCGTTCGGCCAGTTCAGACACCGGCAGGCCGGCAAAACTGCGCGGATCTGACAACACCAGCTTGCCGACCCGTTGTTCGGCAGGTGCCAGCGAGGGCAGGGAGGCCTTGATGCGATCGAGCATGGTTACAAATGGGGTACGAAAGGAGTTACCAGGGTCCGTGAAACCTTATTACACCCGATAATGCGCAAATGAACCAGCTCGACGCCCTCAAACAGTTCACCACCGTGGTGGCCGACACCGGAGACTTCAAGCAGATGGCGGCCTATGCGCCCCGGGATGCGACCACCAATCCGTCGCTGATCCTCAAGGCAGTCCAGAAGCCGGAATACGCCCATCTGCTCAAGGAAACGGTGGCCAGGTATGGTTCGCAGGGTCTGGACGAATCCATGAACCGCCTGCTGGTCCGGTTTGGTTGCGAGATCCTGCAACTCGTTCCTGGCCGGGTCTCGACCGAGGTGGATGCACGGTTGAGTTTCGACACCGAAGCCACCGTGACCCGGGCACGGCGCATCATCGACCTTTATCAGGGCGAGGGCGTACACGTTGACCGCATCCTGATCAAGATCGCTTCGACCTGGGAGGGCATCCAGGCGGCGGCGCATCTGGAGCGAGAGGGCATCCACACCAATCTGACCCTGCTGTTCAGCTTCTGTCAGGCGGTGGCGTGTGGGCAGGCCAAGGTGCAGCTGATATCCCCCTTCGTCGGGCGCATCTACGACTGGTACAAGAAGCAGGCCGGAGCCGCCTGGGACGAAGTCGCCATGGCCGGCGCCAACGATCCTGGCGTGCAGTCGGTCCGCGCCATCTACAACTTCTACAAGAAGTTCGGCATCGACACCGAGGTCATGGGTGCGAGTTTCCGCAATGTCGGTCAGATCACGGCATTGGCTGGATGCGATCTGCTCACCATCAGCCCTGATCTGCTGGCCCAGCTGGCGCAGACCGATGCACCGCTGGCGCGGGTGCTGGATGCCGATGCGGCACGGACCATGGACATGCCGTTTGTATCGTTTGACGAATCTGGTTTTCGCTACGCCCTCAATGAGGACGCGATGGCCACCGAAAAGCTGGCCGAGGGCATTCGAGCTTTCGCTGCCGATACGCTCAAGCTCGAGAAGCTGATGCAGGCGGGCTGAGCGCGCCGGTACCCGCCGTCAGTGGGGATTGTCAGAACTGACAGGGTCTGGACTGGCTGAACGGCCTGTCTGTCTAGCATCCGGGCATGATGATGCCCTGGACCGATCCTGCCACTGCCCGCGCCGATTTTGCCGATTCCGTGATCGGTCTTTACCTGGGGGCCAGAACAGACCCGGTCTTCGATCAAGGGCACGTCCGCACCCTGCTGCCCGGCAGTGCGCTTCAATGTTCTCCAGGTTCGCTCACCGTGCTGTTGCGTGGTCAGCTGCTCGGGCCGTCCGGCTGGTGGGGCCCTGGAAATCACCTGGTCGAAGGCGTTGTGGCTGTGACGGCAGGCGAATCGGGCGCCCGAATTTGGACACTGCCGGCCGCAGGCAGGACTGCACAGCAACCCATGCTGGACGCATTGCTGGCAGCAGAAGCGGCTGAGCAGTCGGCACTCGCCAGCTTCAGACTGCCGCCAGCCGAGGAGCCCTGCAACCACGACCACCCCCTGATTCGCCGGGCCGCATCACGCTTTAGGGGGTGCGATGCCGAGACCACGGCTCGTGGCGTGTTTCGCTTCGTACAGCGCATGCCCTACCGGTTCGGAGGATGGCACGAACGTGCCTCCGATACCCTGCTCAGGGGCATGGGAGTGTGTACCGCCAAGGCTCATCTGCAGGTCGCGCTGTGGCGGGCGCTGGGGCTGGAGGCCGGCTTCGTGGAGATCGAATTGCCCATGCAGGTTTTGTCCTTGCTGATGCCGGAACGCTGGGCGCCGCTGATGCGCTCCCGTGTGCGGCACTACTGTGCCGCCGTGTGCCTGGAAGGACGCTGGCATGTGGCCGACGCATCCTTCTCTGACGAAACCATCCGGCTCTTCGTCGAAGCCGATCCCTCGCTGGAGCCGCACAGCCATGTCCTTTTCGGTACCGGGCAACCCTTCCACCCGGTCGCAGGTATTCTGGGGCTCGATCCCTTCGAGGTGAACGTCAGGCCTGATCTGCGCGATGCCCTGAGCAAGCGCAGTCGCTTTGAGGTCCACCATTTTGAAGCGCTCAACACCCGGCTGGACCGGGTGCATGGGCTGCACCACCTTTGGCTGCAGCGGCTCCAGCCGCTGCATTGGCCGGCCACGCCGGTGGAAACGGTGATCGCAGGTGCTGCACGGGCAGAACGCTTACGATGAGGCCATCAGCATCATGGCCCTGCCTGCAGACATGACTACATTTGATTGGGATTTCTCCGCACCCACGCCCAGCGACATGGGTGACCACGATGTGCCAATCGCCTCAGACAGGCTCAAGGGCCGACGCGTCGCCCTGTTGGTGACTGGCGGCATCGCCGCCATGAAAACGCCCGAACTGGCCCGTGGCCTGCGTAGGCACGGTGCCGATGTGGTGGCCTTCGCCTCTGATGACGCCTTGCGCTACGTTGCGCGCGAAGCCCTGGAATGGGCCACTTGCCGACCGGTGATCAGCCACCTGACCTGGGCTGCCGAGCACCTGTCCGACGGCGCCCCTTTCGACGCCTATCTGGTGGCACCGGCGACGCACAACACCATAGCCAAGATGGCGGTCGGCATTGCCGACACGGTGGTCACATCGGCATTGGCCTCAGCCTTGGGGCGTATGCAGCAAGGGCGTACGCAGGTCCTGGTGGCGCCGACCATGCACGGTACGTTGCACAACAGCGTGCTCGAACGCAACGCGCGCCAACTGCATTCGCAGGGGGTGCATTTTGTGGCACCCAGGGACGCTTACGGCAAGCACAACCTGCCCGACACCGAGGTGCTGTGCATGGCGGTGGGCCGTGCCCTCAGTGATTCGCCGCTGAAACAACAACGCATTCTGGTCACGGCTGGTCCCACGCCTGTGCCGATAGACGGCGTGCGGCGCATCCTCAATCGATTCAGGGGTCGTCTTGGGGCCATGGTCGCCGAAGAGCTGGTGTGGCGCGGAGCGCGGGCCGAACTGCTGCTGGGTGATGGTGCCTGGAGGCCCACGGCGCCCATACCTGTCACCATTGCCCGAACGTATGACGAGTACCGTGAGTTGTGCCTCGATCGCGTGCGCCAGGGCCTGTTCGCGGGTGTGTTCTCGGCGGGTGTGGCTGACTACCGCCCTCGTGAGGCGGTGGTGGGCAAGCTGCCCTCGGGCCGGCCATCACTTCAGCTGGAGCTGGTGCCGACCGAGAAGGTGATTGACCTGGCCTGCACGGCCGATCCGGCCATGCACTGCGTCGCGTTCAAATACCTGGAGAGGGTCAGCGAAGACGAGCTGCTGGTGGTGGCGCGGCAGAGGCTCGGTCGCGCCAGTCTGGTGGTGGCCACACGCGGCGAGGACACGCAGGGTGCCGAGCAGCGCGCCTATATGGTCACAGCTGAGGGAGCCAGGCCGGTTGAAGGCAAGCAGTCTATTGCTCAGGCCATCGTTGACCATCTGGAGCGGCTGACTTCGGTGCCGGTCTGACCTTCCCGGGTTTGGACGCCCGACGGGCGGGGTGGTGCCGGAGGCTCACAGTCGCAGCGCGACCGAATTTCGCCCCTGACGGTACCCCGTCCCCCTGGATTGTGCGAAGTGGCAGCAACAAAAAACCCCGCGAATCGCTTCGCGGGGTTTTTTGTTTGGGGCTCTGTCAGAACGCCAAGGGGCATTCCGACGCCGCATGAGGCGCCAGGCCAAGGCGCAAGGGCGTAGACAGTGGCAGCGCCACGGCAAGCCCTTGCAACGCCGGCGTGGCGTCTCAGGCAAGGAGCTATTACATGCCCATGCCGCCCATGTCGCCCATCCCACCCATGCCGCCGCCCGGCATGGCCGGAGCGTCGTCTTTCGGGGCTTCGGCCACCATGGCTTCGGTTGTCAGCATCAGCGAAGCGACGGAAGCGGCGTTCTGCAGGGCGGTACGGGTCACCTTGGTCGGATCCAGGATGCCCATTTCGATCATGTCGCCATAGGTGTCATTGGAGGCGTTGAAACCGTAGTTGCCCTTGCCTTCCAGTACCTTGTTGATCACGACCGAGGGCTCGCCACCGGCGTTGGCCACGATTTCGCGCAGCGGGGCCTCGATGGCCTTGAGCACCAGCTTGATACCGGCGTCCTGGTCGGGGTTGTCACCCTTGATCTCGCCAGCAGACTGCTTGGCGCGCAGCAGGGCCACGCCACCGCCAGCCACAATGCCTTCTTCAACTGCAGCACGGGTGGCGTGCAGGGCGTCTTCCACGCGGGCCTTCTTCTCCTTCATCTCGACTTCGGTGGCGGCACCGACCTTAATGACGGCCACGCCGCCGGCCAGCTTGGCCACGCGCTCCTGCAGCTTCTCACGGTCGTAGTCGCTGGTGGCTTCTTCGATCTGCACGCGGATTTGCTTGACGCGGGCTTCGATGTCAGCGGCAGCGCCAGCGCCGTCGATGATGGTGGTGTTTTCCTTGCCCACTTCGATGCGCTTGGCTTGGCCCAGGTCGGCCAGGGTCACCTTCTCGAGGGTCAGGCCCACTTCTTCGGCAATGACCTTGCCACCGGTCAGGATGGCGATGTCTTCCAGCATGGCCTTGCGGCGGTCGCCGAAGCCCGGGGCCTTGACGGCGACAACCTTCAGAATGCCGCGGATGGTGTTGACCACCAGGGTCGCCAGGGCTTCGCCTTCGACGTCTTCGGCAATGATCAGCAGCGGACGGCCGGCCTTGGCCACGGCTTCCAGCGTGGGCAGCAGGTCACGGATGTTGCTGATCTTCTTGTCGAACAGCAGGACAAAGGGGTTGTCCAGCAGGGCGGCCTGCTTTTCGGGGTTGTTGATGAAGTAGGGCGAAAGGTAGCCGCGGTCGAACTGCATGCCTTCCACGACATCCAACTCGTTCTGCAGCGATTTGCCGTCTTCGACGGTGATCACGCCTTCCTTGCCAACTTTGTCCATGGCGTTGGCGATGATGTCACCGATGGAGGCGTCGCTGTTGGCGGAGATGGAACCCACCTGGGCGATTTCCTTGCTGGTGGTGGTGGGCTTGGAGGCGGCCTTGAGCTGGGCGATCAGGGTCTCAACAGCACGGTCGATACCGCGCTTGAGGTCCATCGGGTTCATGCCGGCGGCCACGTATTTCATGCCTTCGCGCACGATGGCCTGGGCCAGCACGGTGGCGGTGGTGGTGCCGTCACCGGCGTTGTCGCTGGTCTTGGAAGCGACTTCCTTGACCATCTGGGCGCCCATGTTCTGGAGCTTGTCCTTCAGCTCGATTTCCTTGGCCACGGACACACCGTCCTTGGTCACGGTGGGGGCGCCGAAGGAGCGCTCGAGCACCACGTTGCGGCCCTTGGGGCCCAGGGTCACCTTGACCGCATTGGCCAGGATGTTCACACCCTCGACCATGCGTGCGCGGGCTTCGCCGCCGAAAACTACGTCTTTTGCTGCCATTTCAAATCTCCAAATTCGGTTTCAAGGGGTTGGTACGCGACCCACTTTGTCTTCGGCCGGGCCGGTGGCCCATAGCTTGGCTGCGCCAAGTTAGCCTGCGACGTAAGTGATCGCTGCGCGATCACTTTTCAACGACTGCGAACAGGTCGTCTTCCTTCATGACCAGCAGTTCGTCGCCGTCGACCTTGACGGTCTGGCCGCTGTACTTGCCAAACAGCACGCGATCGCCCACTTTGACGCTCAGGGCCTTGGTTTCGCCCTTGTCGTTGGTCTTGCCCGGGCCGACAGCCAGCACCTCACCCTGGTCGGGCTTTTCCGCGGCGTTGTCGGGGATCACGATGCCAGAAGCGGTCTTGGTTTCGTTTTCAAGGCGCTTGACGATCACGCGATCGGCGAGAGGACGAAGTTTCATTGCATCTCCTGAATGAGAATGGTTGGTGACATCAGACAAGACACCAGGGCACTGCCTGGCGTGGATCGATGTGGGACAAGCTTGTTAGCACTCAATCCCAACGAGTGCTAATGATAAGGGCTGTGGAGGTGCAATTCAAGAGCTTGCAGTTCGGTCTTGCCCTGATGGTCTGCAGAAGGGTGTCGGAACGACCGTCCAGACGGCGCTTTTGGCAGCCATGGGCGGCGGCGCTTGACCGGACAGCCAGGCAAGTCCCTGAATTGAAAGGAATTTCCATTCGAAGCCGACTGGCTCGGCTCTTGGAGCTCACCGGTCAGTTTCGGGAGCTTGTCGCATTCAGGTACTCGACCCGGAACGCGGTGGACCCGGGGAGGCGCTGCGCGCAGATCTTGCGGCAGGCCCTGCGTCCGTGGGTGCACATGAAAGTGGACCTGAGCCGTGATCGGGGCGCCCTGGCCCGGATGGTCGAGTTGGGAGGCCTCGAGAACGTCTGCCGCCTGCAGATCAGGGACGCGACCGAAGAACGGCAAGTCGTGTGCCTGTCGGCAAGCGATCTCGACGGTATCGAGCTGGCCCCCGAGTCGCTGGTCGAGGTCTTGCACCTGCAGTCGGAGACCGACCCGACCATCCGCCAGGACGAAAAGACCACCTTTCTGGTGCCTCCTTGAGGCGGCCGTTCGCACGGCGAAGGCCGCGCGAACGGGATGCCCGTTCAGATGACCAGATCGGCCATGGCGGATTCCGGGAACGTCAGCTCCGGCAATTCACCGTCGAACGGCAGGTTGAAATAGAAGGTGCAGCCCTGGCCTGGGGCCGATTCGCACCAGATGCGCCCGCCATGCCGCTCGATGATGCGCTGCGCCAGTGCCAGACCGGTGCCCGTGCCCTCGAAGTCCATCGAATGGTGCTGGCGCTGGAACATGACGAACAGGTTGTGGGCCTTCTCCAGGTCGAACCCGACCCCGTTGTCCCTGACAAAGAAGGTGCGCCCCCCCACCGGGTTGACCTGCCAGCCCAGCTCGATGACGGCGGGATCGCGCGGACGGGTGTACTTGACCGAATTGTTCAGCAGGTAGCCGAAGGCCTGGGCCAGCATCATGGCGTCGCCCCTGACGACCGGCAGTTCTGGATCGATCGACCACTCAATATGCCGATCCGGATTCTCCTGGCGAAGGTGGGCCACCACCCCTTCCAGCAGCGGGGCCAGCGGCACCGGTTGCATCTCGACTGCAACGCGGCCCAGGCGGGCGTATTCAAGCAACCCCTCGATCATGTGGCTCATGCGCTTGGACGACTTGACGATCGAGTTGAGGTATTGCAGGGTCAGCACATCACCGGATTCGCCGATCTGTTCCTGCAGCAGACTGACAAAACTGGAGATGTGGCGCAGGGGGGAGCGCAGGTCGTGCGAGACCATGTGCGAGAAGACGTCCAGATCCTTGTTGGCGGCCACCAGCTGCTGGGTTCGCTCGGCCACCCGTTTCTCCAGTTCCCGGTTGAGGTCGTTCATCACGTCTTCCAGGCTCTTGGCGGCGGTCATGTCGCGCGTGATGCTGGAGAGTCCCTGCAGTTCACCGACCTCGTTGCGCAGCGCGGTCAGCACCGTGTGGGCCCAGAACCGTGAACCGTCTTCCCGGCTGCGCCATCCGCGTGTTTCCCACTGACCGTGGGTTTTGGCCAGTCGCAGCACCTGCTCCGGGTCGACCTCGTTTTCACCGGCATTGTCGGCAGTCAGCAGCTCACTGTAGTGGTGGCCGACGATCTGTTCGCGTCGGTGGCCATGCAGGCGTTGTGCACTCTCGCTCCACTCGGTGATGATGCCTTCTTCGTCGACAAAGTAGACGCAATAGTCCTGAATTGCGTCGATCATCAGCCGGAAGCGCTGTTCACTCTGAAACAGCTCTGCACTGCGCTCCCTCACCCGTTCTTCCAGATCCCGGTTGGCGTGCAGGACGATCTCCTCGGTGCGCCGGCGCTCGGTGATGTCGTGAAGCTCGATGAAGATGCCGTGGATGTCGCCGTCCCGCAGATCGGGGATGTAATGGATCTCGTAGTAGCGGCGCTGCCCGTTGGCGTCGGTCCGCTCCGCCTCAAATGTCTGGGCGTCACCGCTGAGGGCCGCAGCCACCTTGGGCAGGATCTCCGGCAGTAATTCCGGCCGCACCACCTCGGTCAGGTTGGATCCGACCATTTCGGTCGGGGCCTTGCCGTAGCGGCTGGCGTGCGCCGCATTGGAATACCGGCAGACCAGGTCCTTGTCGTAGTAGGCCAGTCGTGCGGGAATCCGGTCAGTGATGGCGCGAAGCAGCAGGTTTTCCGAGTCCGGTCCACTGCGGACGCCTGAGGTCATCGTATCGGGCGAAGAGCTGATGGGCGCGTTGAGGGGTAAGGTCATGTCCATGGAGACTCCGCGGTGTAGGCCATTGCTGGCCGTGAGGGTTCTTGCACAGACTTATCGGCCACCCATGGGAAAAATTCAGCGTCCCTTTCTGTTGATCACCGGTTGGCGACAAAAGCACAAAAAAGCCCCGGCAGCGGTGCTGCCGGGGCTTCAGATGCAGTGTTTTTGATTAGGGCCTGTTAACACAAACCACGAAGGCCGTCGGCCACCAGCACGAAGCTGAGAAAGCCCAGGAACATCGAATCGAGCTTTTCGAACCGCGAGAAGATGCGACGGTAACCCTTCAAGCGCCGAAAC
>Ga0208242_100063_pt1 | contig 151273 bp, 142 predicted proteins | sample SubbioAug_CSW13A_FD_184825 | JGI IMG/M metagenome (GOLD analysis project Ga0208242, IMG submission 184825) | Serpentinite rock and fluid subsurface biosphere microbial communities from McLaughlin Reserve, California, USA - CR12Aug_CSW13A (SPAdes) | ecosystem: Environmental > Terrestrial > Deep... | reverse complement strand
GAAAGCCGAAGATCGTCGCGCTCATCGCCGTCGCAAGAAAACTCCTTACGATCCTTAACGCCATCATCAGGGACGCAAAGCCATGGCGCACACAAAACGCTTGATCGCCAAGACAGTCGCTGAGGAGGGTGAGGAAAACATTCCATCACCCGACTCCTCTGGCCGCGCTCGGCCCGCTCAACCTGCCTCGCCGACGCCCCATAGCCATGCGGCGCCGCGCACGCCGCCCGAGTCGCCATGCGCATTCGGCAGGATTTTCGTATCGAAGGCGTCGGTGACGGCGTTCTTCCCCACGCGCGCCGCCAGTCCCTCATAGAGGCGCGAGATGTTGGAAAGCCCGCCGCCGAGCACGATGACGTCAGGATCAATGAGATCGACGACCACCGCCAGCGCCCGCGCCAGACGGTCCTGATAGCAATCGAGGCTTGCGCGCGCGACGGCCTCCCCACCATCCGCCAGCGCGGCGATTTCACTCGCGAGGCGGCGCGCGCCGGTGCGCTTTTCATAGTCGCGCGACAGGCCGGCGCCGCAAAGAAACGTCTCGACGCAGCCGCTGTGCCCGCAAAAGCAGGGGCTCCCGGGATATTCCTCCGGAGTCATCCACGGCAGCGGCGTATGGCCCCATTCGCCGGCGACGCGATTGCGCCCCTCGAGGATCTTTCCATTGACGATGACGCCGCCGCCGACGCCCGTGCCAAGAATGACGCCGAACACTACGCCGGCGCCGCGGCCGGCGCCGTCGATCGCCTCCGACAGCGCGAAACAATTGGCGTCATTGGCGACCCGCACCGGGCGTCCGAGCGCCCGCGCGAGATCGACGTCGAGCGGCTTGCCGTTGACGACGGCGGTGTTGGAATTTTTCACGAGGCCGGTATGCGTCGAGATCGCGCCAGGCGCGCCGACGCCCACGACGCCGCGCCGCCCGATATTCGATTCGATATCGCGCACGAGAGTCGCGACGGCTTCGACGATCGCCGCATAGTCATCGGCGGGCGTCGCGACGCGGCGACGCGCCAACGTCTCGCCCGCGGCGTCGAGCGCGATCGCCTCGATCTTGGTGCCGCCGAGATCAACGCCGATGCGGATAACGTCGCGCGTCATTTCACACGGGCGCGATCGAGGTTTTGCGCGCCTGCGAGCGCGGCCTCGGCGGCGGCGTCGATCTGCGCGGAATCGAGATCAAGACCATCGGTTTTGGCGCCGGTCCAGTTTGCGCCGGTCAAATCCGCGCCGGCGGCGTCGGCGCCCTTCAGATTCGCCTCGGAAAAATCCGCGCCCGCGGCGTGCGCGAAGCGCAGATCGGCGCTCGCGAGATTGGCCTTGTGAAAGCGCGCGCCTTCGAGCACGGCCGAGCGCAGCACCGCGCGCATCAATCCCATCGACTGGTTCTTCATGTCGGCGGAGAGATCCGCCTCGCTGAAATCGGCGCCGCGCGCCGATGCGCCGGTCAGATCGCCGGCGAGACGCGCATGCGCGAAGTCTGCGCCGTCGGCCTTTATGCGCTGCATCTGCGAAGCGAAGGCGTGCGCCCCCTTCAGCGATGCGCCGGTGAGGTCGGCCTCGATCAGCCAGGCCTGATCGAGAATTGCATCGTCGAGCCGCGCGCCGGCGAGCGATGTCTTGTTCATGCGGGCGGCGTGAAAATCGACGCCGTGCAGATCGAGGCCGGAAAGATCGAGGCCGTTGAGGCTTTTTTCCGAAAGATCGATCTTATGTCCGCTCTTGCGATGCAACAGCGCCGTTTCGACGTCGGCGCGAGTCAATTCAGCCTTGGAATAAGCCGGCTGCGCAAGATCGACGCCTTGCAGCATATCCTGCGCGCGGAGGTCTTGAGCGGAAAATGACGCGACGCAGACGAACACGAAGCTTAGACCCATACGCATACGCACGAACTCTTCCCCTGCCGCCGCGTTATGCCGCGTCGGCGTTGCGATCAGCCGAAGCCCCGGCGCTCAGCGCCTGCGCCTGCTCGACCCACCCGTTGCGCTTCACCCGCCCCGCCGCGCCGATCGACGCCTCGATCCATTTGATGTTGTCGTCGCTCCAGCCGGCGATCTGATCATAATGGAAAACCCCGAGCGCGTGCAGCTTCTCGACGCTCTTGGGTCCGACGCCCTTGATCTTGGCGAGATCGTCCGCTGTCTCGTTGCGCGGCGCGGACAGCGCAGCAGGACGTGCGCCCGGCGCCATCTTGCCGGTCGGCGCGCGCATTTGCTCGGCTTTTTCATTCAGCGCCTTGGCGGCTGCAGCCGCCGCCTCTAGCGCCGGCTCAACGCTCGGCGCCGTCTCTGGCTCCGCCGTCGCGACAAGTTCATCTTGCTCTTCTTGCGGTTTGGGCGACGGCGCGACGGTCGAATCGCAATCGTCGCGCGTCGCGCCGCGCAATACAACGATCGGCCGCTTCGCGGCGTAAGCGGGCGCGGCCTGTGTCGTCTTGAGCGCGCCGCCAACCGGCAGACCGACGAGATAAGCGAACGCCGCGAACAGCAACACATCCATCGTCAGCGCCGCGCGCCCGTCAAGGAGCCCCAGCCATGAGCCGGCTGCGCCCGCGCCGAGCGTCACGGCGATCGCGATAATGTTCCAGCCGGGCGCCGCAGGGGCGTCCTTCGCCGGCGAGGTCGTCACATAGCCGGCAAGCGCGCCAAGCCCGCAGGCGGCGGCGAACCAAGGCCAGCCAAGCGTCAGCAAGTAGGACATCTGCCGTCTCCTTCTCTGGCGCTACTTGACGACGATTTCGACGCGCCGATTGCGCGCGCGATTTTCGTCGCTGTCATTGGAAGCGATTGGGCGCTCGCCGCCATAGCCGACGGCGCTTATTCTGAACGGGTCGACTCCGGCCTTCGCCAAGCGCTCGACGACCGCCTGCGCGCGACGCTTGCTGCGCCCCAGATTCACTTCGGCGATGCCGATGTTGTCGGTGTGCGCCGCAATTTCGAGAGTGGCGCCCTGGCAGCGCAGCGCGGTCGCGGCGATCGCATCGATGAGAGGCGCGGATTCCGCGGCGATCGCCGAATCGTCGGACGCAAAGACGATTGGCGATTTGGCGAGAAGCTCGGAGAGCGCCGCGCCACATTGGCTTGCAACAAGCGGCGAGCCGACGATGCGGGTCGACAGCTGCGCCTCGCCACGGAAACTCTGCGGAAGCGCATCGGCGAAGCTCACCGCAATCTCTGCGCGCGCGCTCTGATGACGCGCGACGCCCGCGAGCGAGATATTCGAGTCGCTGATCGCAAGCTTGCCTTCGTCGAGCCGCGCCAATGCGGCAAGGGCATGATCCGTCGCTTCCGTGAAGTTCTGCGGCGCCCCTTTCGCGATGACGAGTCGATCAACGACTTTCGCGTCGAAGAAATTCCTGCGCGCGGTTTCGACGATGCGATTACGGACAGCCTCATCTGGCGCATAGCCGGTGAGCATAACGTCTCCGCCGGCGCGCTGGGCGCTGAAAACATACGGCATCATCGGACCCGCCATGACGTCGAGCCGCGCGATCTCAAACCCCGAAGGCAACCGCGCTTTCGCATCGGCGCGGATCGTCTCGCCCAATATGTTCTGGCGCCCCTGCCCTTCGATGATGATCTTGCCGTCGGATACCGCGACTTTGCCTTGCGACAACTTGCCGAGTTCGCCCACCGCGAACGCAAGCGCTCCGGCGAAGTCTCCAGCCGGCGCGCCGGCGCCGAGCTGAATCGCATCGCTGACGGCGGCGCCGGCGCCGGCCGCGGCCGCCATGGCGACGACCTGTCTGCGTAGATCGTCGCTCGGCAAATGGCCGGAGAGGCTGATGACGCCGTCGCGCGCCGCCGCTGAAAACACGTAGGGAGAAACACGCGGCGGCGACACGTCGACCTTTACCGCGCTCGCGCTGAACGGCGACGCCTTGAGCGCGGCGAGCGCTTTGTCGTAATCGGCCGCGCTGCGCGCTTCGCCGGAAACAGCCAGAGTCGCGTCGGTCATCGTCGTCGATGCGGGATCGAGTTCGGCGAGACGGCGCACGGCGAAGGACGCGAGATCGGGGAAGGATTGCGGCGCGCCGTCGGCGTAGGCGGCGGAGTCCGACACTTCCAGGCCTAAGGCGGCGATCTCCGCGCGCAGCCTTTCGCGCGCGCCGGTCGGCGGGACATTGCCCGAAATGGTCGCCTTGCCGCCGCGGCGTTCGAGTCTCAGCACGAAGGGCGTCGCGCGCGAGAGAGGCTGCGTCGCATCGATGATGCGCCGCGCCGGCGTTTCAACGCCCAGCGTCGTCAAAAGCTGAGCTTTCACGTCAGGCGACAGCGAAATGCCGGCAAGGACGACGTCGCGGCCCGCGACGCGGACCTCCGGCCTGTCGATCGCGTCAGGCGAGCGTGCGACTCGCAACAAGATTGCAGCGCGCAGATCGTCCTCAATACGAGGCGCCACCGCTTCTTGCGCAAAATAGGCCATTCCAAAAAGGACCGGCAGTCCAATCCACCATTTTTTGGGAAGGTGCATCGACGTCTTGCCCCCCATCGAAGAGAGAATCAGCAAAGACGCGCTTAACTCAACCGCACATGGTCCTTTTGCGCGGCGACGTGTCAATATGATGGCGAACAAAAATGGGGAACGCGGCCGCGCCGCGCTCCCCGAAGGCGAAGAAGAGTCCTGGTCGACTCTGAAATAGGATTCGCCCGCTCTTCGACAAGGCTACTTTGATGAAAAGCGTGCGCTTGCAGGCGGCCTGCCGGGGAGAAAAGGCGCCATGCCGGCGCGCGCCAATTCGTCGGCGCGCTCGTTCATGTCATGGCCCGAATGGCCTTTGATCCAATGCCAGCCGACGTCATGCCGCTCCGCCGCCGCTTCCAGCCTTTGCCACAGATCGACATTCTTAACCGGCTTTCGGTCGGCGGTACGCCAGCCGCGCGCTTTCCAGCCGGCGATCCATGAGGTGACTCCGCTGCGCAAATATTGCGAATCGGTATGGAGATCCACCGCGCAAGCACGAGTCAGAGTCTCAAGCGCCATGATCGCCGCCATCAGCTCCATGCGATTATTGGTGGTGAGCGGCTCGCCGCCGTTGATCTCTTTTTCGCGATCGCCAAAGCGGAGAATCGCGCCCCAGCCGCCGGGCCCCGGATTTCCCGAGCAGGCGCCATCTGTCCAGATCTCGACGCCGCGCGTCATGAGCCGAGGCCATAGACGCGCGCGTCAGGGGCGGATTGGTGGAATTGAAGCTTGGCGAGATATTCGCGCGGATCCTTGGGACGCACCAGCGCGCCTGCCGGCACATTGAGCCAGTCGACGTAGCGGGTGAGCAGAAAACGCAGCGCGGCGCCGCGTGCGAGCGTGGGAAAGGCCGTGATCTCGGCGGCTGAAAGCGGCCGGAGCCGCCGGTAGGCCTCGAGCAGCGCGGCGCCCTTGTCCGGTTGATAGCGAAGCTCGGCGTCAAAGCACCAGGCGTTCAGGCAAATCGCCAGGTCATATGCGTAGGCGTCGGTGCAGGCGAAGTAAAAGTCGATCAGCCCCGAGATGCGCTCGCCGAGAAAGAAAACATTGTCGGGGAAGAGATCGGCGTGAATGACGCCGCTTGGCAAATCCTGCGGCCAGCTTCGCTCCAGATGATCGAGCTCCGCGTCGACGAGCGCGCGCAAACCGGTCGCGACCTCTTCCGCACGCGATGCGCACGTCGAAAAAAGCGGCCGCCATCCCTCGACAGAAAGCACGTTGCGGCGCCGCTGCGCGAAATCGGCGCCGGCGAGGTGCAGCTGCGCGAGAGTCGCGCCGAGCGCGGCGCAGTGCGCGGTTTCGGGATGGTGGATCGAATAGCCGTCCAGAAAAGTGACGATGACGGCGGGTCGGCCGGCCAGGCGCCCCAGCGCAAGCCCGGCGCGGTTCTTTACCGGCAGCGGGCAGGTCACGCCCCGCGCCGCGAGATGTTCCATGAGGTTCAGGAAGAACGGCAAATCGGCTTCAGCGACGCGCTTTTCGTAAAGCGTGAGGATGAAACTGCCGGCGCCGGTGTGGAGATAATAGTTGGAGTTTTCGACGCCCTCGGCGATGCCCTTGCAGGAGAGCAGCGGCCCGAGATCATATGTCGCGAGGAAAGCGATCAGCTCCTCGTCGTCAACCTGCGTGTAGACGGCCATGGGCGCCGACCGTTCACTGCGGGCCGCCCTCAGGCGATCGCCCGCAGCTCCTTGGGCAGAGGAAAGGACACGTTCTCATCGGCGCTGGAGATCGTTTCGACGACAATGTCGTAGCGTTCGGCGAATGCGTCCATGATCTCCTCAACCAGAACTTCGGGCGCGGACGCGCCGGCCGTAATGCCGAGGGACGATATGCTGCCAAAAATCTCCCAGTCGATCTCGCCCCGGCCCTGCACGAGCTGCGCCGGCGCGCCGGCGCGCTCGGCCACCTCGCGCAGCCGCTGCGAGTTCGACGAGTTGGGCGAGCCAACCACGATCACGGCCTCGACATGCGGGGCGACCTCCTTCACCGCAGCCTGGCGGTTCGTCGTCGCATAGCAGATGTCTTCCTTGTGCGGGCCAATGATCTTTGGAAAGCGCCGCATCAGCGCGCTGACGATTTCCTGCGAGTCGTCGAGCGAGAGCGTCGTTTGCGTCACATAAGCCAGATTCGTTTCGTCATCGAGTTTGAGCCGCCCAATGTCCTCCACGGATTCGACCAGCACCACCGCCCCTTCCGGCAGCTGTCCCATGGTGCCCACGACCTCAGGATGGCCGGAATGTCCAACGAGCAACACCCGGCGGCCGCGCCGCCAGTGAATTTCCGCCTCCCGATGCACTTTGGTGACGAGCGGACAGGTCGCGTCGATGGCGAGGAGCCCGCGTCCCGCCGCTGCGGCCGAAACCGCCTTGGCGACCCCATGCGCCGAGAAGATCACCGGCGCGTTCGTGTTCGGAATTTCGTCGAGCTCCTCGACGAAAACCGCGCCCTTCGCCTTCAGCGATTCGACGACATAGCGATTGTGAACGATCTCATGGCGCACATAAACGGGCGGCCCAAACTTGGCCAGCGCCCGCTCGACGGCGTCGATTGCGCGCACGACGCCGGCGCAAAATCCGCGCGGCGAGCAAAGCAGTATCTTAAGCGGCGGCTTGGTCGGCCGAGGGTGAACGTTCATCTTCGCGCCTTTTGGCAGAGGCGGCGCGAGGCGGCGAGCCGCTCAAGCGCCAAACGCGGCCATCCGGATCACCCGGCTGAATGCCGGCAAGCAATGTCGCGCATGTGCGACGGTGTCAAGCCGCCGGCGCAGCGCGGATCTGCTGCGGGAGACCCATCGGCGAACGCGGACAATGCGTTGCTAACGGCGGTGCGCCGCAACAAGTTTCCTGCTCCGCAGTCGATTGGCGCGACCGCCGGACTGTGACACCATGACGGCGGGCTCGACGTCCGGGCTCGCGTGAACGGAGCTGCGCGCATGTCCTATCTCGACGAGATTTTGCAGTCCGCGCAAGGCGGCCAGTTGGTCTCCAATCTGGCTCAGCGCTTCGGTCTCTCCGACGAACAGATGGACCGCGCCATCAAAGCCCTCGCTCCCGCGCTGGAAGTCGGCCTGAGCAACGCCGCCGAACAGCCGGCGCTGTTCGAAAAGGTTTTGGGCGATATCGCGTCCCCGCTGCGCGCGGCCGCCTTCGAAGACCCCGGCGCCGCGCAGGACGTGGACTCTCTGGCCCAGTCGCGACAGTTGCTCGCCGATCTCTTCGGCTCTCCGGCGGCCGCCGGACGCGTCGTTCAGGTCGCCTCCCGCGAATCGGGGCTGCGTCCGGACATTCTCTCCCAACTGCTGCCGGTGCTCGTCTCGGTGCTCATCGGCGGACTATTCAAAAATGTCAGCAACCGGGGCCTCGGCGGCGTGCTCGGCCAGCTCGTCAGCTCAGGCGCGCTCGGCTCCATTTTGGAGCAGATGCTCGGCGGCGGCGCGCGCACGCCGCAGCCCGAACCCGCGCCGATGCCGACGCCTCGAGGCGGCGCAACAGGCGGCGGCGGCCTGCTTGGCGGCCTCTTGGGATCGATCCTGGGCTCCCTGCTCGGCGGCCGCCGCACCACGCCGGATTATGGCGGACCCACAAATGACGCCGGCGGCCTGAGCCGGGGCGGCCCGCTTGACCTCGACCGAGGCGCTGGGCGCTCTCAAGGCCTGCCGGAGGACATGGATCAGGCGTCCATTCAGCAGGCGATTGAAGAGATCAAGAAGACGCTGCAGATCGGTCGCGGCGGCGGCGGCGAAAACACCGGCGCGCGCTCGGACTTCGAAAGCATTCTCGGCCAGATGTTCGGCAAGCGCTAAGAGGCTGGCCGGCCAAGCTTGGAGCAGCCCGCCCAAGTTCTAAACGCCTGACGCCCTTCGGATCGCGCGGGCTCGGCCGCAGGCTTGCGCAACGCCCGCTTTCCTGCAATCCATCGGCGCGATTCCTGCACCCGCGAGTCGCGTCCGCGCCGCAATCGCGCGTCTCCTCAAACACGGAAAACTCCCCGTAGATGGCCCGCGACGTATCCGACACGACGCCGATCACGTCGCGCAACATGTTGGTCGAATGGCTCGAAGCCGGCTCCAAGACCGGCGGCGCGCCGTTGCTTATCGGCACGGAGCACGAGAAGATCCCCTTCTATGCGGCCGACAATTCGCCGGTCCCCTATGAAAGCGCCGGCGGCCGGGGCGGCGTGCGCGCGCTGCTTGAGGGCTTGCGCGACACGCTCGGATGGGCGCCCATCCTCGACCGGGACGCGCTGATCGGCCTCTATCAGTCCGACGGCGGCGGCGCGATTTCGCTCGAGCCCGGCGGACAATTCGAACTCTCCGGGGCGCCGTTGGCGGACGTTCACGCCACGCATGACGAGCTTGACGCGCATTTCGCGGCCCTTGCGCCCGTGGCCCGCGCGCTTGGCGTGCGCTTCCTTGATCTGGGCGCAAGCCCCAAATGGTCGCGCGCGGAGACGCCGACCATGCCCAAGCAGCGCTACGCCATCATGCAAGCCTACATGCCGAAAGTCGGCGCGCTCGGGCTCGATATGATGTTTCGCACGGCGACCGTTCAGGTCAACATCGACTTCGTCGACGAAGCCGACATGGTTCAAAAAACGCGTGTCGGGCTCGCTTTACAGCCGCTCATCACCGCGATGTTCGCCAACTCGCCGTTTCTCGACGGCAAGCCGACCGGCCGGCTGTCGCAACGGTCCTATATTTGGCTCGACACCGATCCCGCCCGAACCGGCATGCTGCCCTTCGCCTTCGAGAAGGGATTCGGATTTGAACGCTATGTCGACTATGCGCTCGACGTGCCGATGTATTTCGTCAAACGCGGCGACGTCTATCACGACGTGGCGGGAGCGAGCTTTCGGGACTTGCTGGAGGGCCGGCTTCAGCAGCTGCCTGGCGAGCGCGCCACAATGTCCGACTGGGCCAATCACCTCTCGACGATCTTTCCGGAGGTGAGATTGAAGACCTATCTCGAAATGCGCGGCGCGGACGCAGGCCCGCGCGCCCATTTCACCGCGCTTCCCGCTCTTTGCGCCGGTCTGTTCTATGACGCCGCCGCGCTCGATCAGGCGCGCGAACTGACGAAGGGGTGGAGCGCCGCCGCGCGTCAGGCGCTACGCGCCGATGTGCCCGGTCTGGCGCTCGATGCGAGAATCGAGGGCCGTAGCCTGCGCGACGTTGGGCGCGACGTTCTCGCGCTGGCGAAAGGCGGCTTGCGCCAACGCGCCCGCCTCGACGCCAAAGGGCGCGACGAGAGCGTTTTTCTCGCGCCCCTGGAAGCGATTATCGAAGACGGACGCACCTTGGCCCAGCGGCGCTTGGACGCCTATTACGGCGGGTGGGGACAGTCGATCGACGCCGCCTTCACCGATTGCGTGCTTCCGCAATAATATTGGGAGCCGGCGCCGACGCGACGGTTAGCGTGGGAAGAGGTCGTGCAGCCCGAAGGGCGCCATCGGCGGCAGCGAGGAGCGCGCAGCGGCGTGCTGCATGCCATCACGACGCATATCCGTGTAACCCAATGGGGCGACGGGGGTGCGGGGCATAGAGACGCGAACGTGGCCGCCGAGTCGAACACAACCGTTTGACCCCGAGACCGCGACATAATCGGCGCCATATCGCGCGCATTGGCTGACATTATCGGCATGCGCCGGCGCAACGGCGATGGCCGTGAGCGCGATGGCGCCGAAAAAGCCCGCCGGCAAAAGACGGTTACTGCGGCTGAAGTTGTCTAGGGTCATGAGTTTTGGGCCTCATTTCCGAAAGTTCGCGCGCGTCGCGCGAGATTTCAGGAGCCTTGCGATCCCGACAATGTCTCGATACGCCGTAAATGCGCTGGCGGCGACGAGAACCTCCTCGCCTTCGAGCGGCGCATTCCGGCGCTGCAATCCAACTAGAGCCAAACATCGTGGCAGGATCGTGTCTTGGACGCTCACTGGCGAAAACTGTCGGCGCCATGTGAGAATTACGCTTTATTTTCTATTTATTTATTTTTCGTTTAGACGGCGGCCGTCCGCGGCCCAATCGCCGATTGCGGCCTGGACGATCGCCAGAGCCGCGACGGCGGCGGTGTCCGCGCGCAACACGCGCGGTCCGAGCGAAAGCCGCGCGACGTTCGGCAGACCGGCGATGGCGGCGCGTTCGGCGTCATCGAAGCCGCCTTCCGGTCCGATGAGCACGCTCACGCCCTCTCGCGCCGTACGCCCGCCGAGCGCGTCCAGCGGATTGGCGAGCGCGGCGCGTTCGTCACAAAAAACCAAGAGCCGCCGCGCCGGCCAACGGGCTATAAAATCAGGGAGTTCGATGGCGGCTGCGACTTCGGGCACGGCCAGCACGCCGCATTGCTCGGCGGCCTCGATGACATTGGACTCGAGCCGCCCTGTGTTGAGTCGGCGGACCTGCGTTCGGCGCGTTATCACCGGCAGGAGACGGCCGGCGCCCATCTCAGTGGCCTTCTGCGCCATGTAGTCGAGCCGCGCCTGCTTTAGAGGAGCGAAACAATAATCGAGGTCGGCGCGTTCGGTCTGGGGGCGCAGTCGCTCGCCAACGCGTAATTTTGCGGAGCGTCGCGAGACATTCGCGAGCGTCGCGCGAAATTCGCCGTCGCGGCCATTGAAGACATGGATCGCGGCGCCCTCCCGCATGCGCAGGACATTGAGCAGATAGTTCGCCGCCTCAGCTGAAGGCGCGAGTTCGATATCCGGCGCGAGATCGTCACGAACGAACAAGCGCTGCGCAGAAAAATCGTAAGCTGACACAATGGTTTCCCAAGCGGAGACGCGAGCGCAAGGCGCGCTCGCCATGAAGCCGCCGCTTTGTTACGTGCAGGTTCCCCAAAACTTGCGTCGCCGGCAAGCCTGCTGGTAATGCTGCGAGCCTGATGAGCGGACCAAGACACATGATCATCGGCGCTGTCGATATTTCTCGCGCTGTCGCGCGACTTTCGCTGTTTGCGATGTTGCTCGCCTCTACGGGCGCGCATGCGCAGCAAGCCTGTCAGGAAGACTTCCGGAAGCTGACCGAGAAGCGCATGGCTGGAATCGAGGCGCTCAACAATCTGGGAAAGGCTGGCAAGGGCAAGATGGACCCCGAAGCCGCCTGCCCCGCAGCGAAACGTCTCGTCGCCGTCGAAACCGAGATGATGAATTACATCACCAAGAACAAGGAATGGTGCAACATTCCTGACAATGTCGCCGACGGCTTCAAGGAAGCGCGCGCCAAGACTCAGGGCTTCGCGTCGCAGGCCTGCGCGGCCGCAGCGAAGATGAAAGAGATGCGAGATCAAGCGGCGGCTGGGGGCGGCGGCGGCATGATGGCGCCGCCAAAGTTGCCTGCCGGACCGCTGTGAGCATAAGGCCAAGCGGCGAATCGGCGGGGACGACCGCGCTGCCCGACGCTATCGCGGACCATCCGTTACTGCGCCGCGCGCCGCCAGCATTCCTGCCCTATGTCCAGCTTGCGCGCCTCGACCGGCCCATCGGCTGGTGGCTGCTGCTGCTTCCCTGCTGGGAATCGAGCGCGCTCGCCTCCGCGTCGATGCGCGAAGGCCCCAACGTCTGGCACTTGGCGCTCTTCTTTATCGGCGCCGTCGCCATGCGCGGCGCGGGCTCGACCTATAATGATTACGTTGATCGCGAGATCGACGCCAAAGTCGAGCGCACGCGTCTACGACCGCTCGCGAGCGGGCGCGCGACGCCTGCGGCGGCGGTGCGATTCCTCGTCGCCCAATGCCTCGTCGGGCTCGCAGTGCTTTTGTCGTTCAACGGCCTCACGATCGCTCTTGGACTGATATCTCCGCTGATCGTGTTGATTTATCCCTTCGCCAAGCGCTTCACGTCCTGGCCGCAGGCGATCCTCGGATTAGCCTTCGCATATGGCGCGCTGCTCGGCTGGACGGCGTGCACGGGCGAACTCGGCGCGCCGGCGCTATTTCTCTATGCGGCGGCGATCTCATGGACAATCGGCTTCGACACGATTTACGCGCTTCAGGACTTGCGTGACGACGCGATCGTCGGCGTGCGCTCCACGGCGAGATTGTTCGGTCCGCGCGTGCAATTGGCGGTCGGCGCGCTCTACGCCGCGTCCGCCGCATGCGCCGCCTTCGCCGTTTTTCTGGCGGGCGGCGGATGGCTCGCCTATCTCGGGGTCATCGCTTATGCCGCGCATCTCGCCTGGCAGACCGCGCAGACCCGACAAGATGTCGCGCCGTTCACCGCTCTGCGCCTGTTCCGCTCAAATCGCGATGCGGGTCTGCTGCTGTTCGCAGGTTTTTTTGCGCAGAGCCTCGCCTATCTGTTCTAGAGGGCGTAGGGCGACGCGCGATGCGGAACTGCTTTACTTTTCGAGTTCCTTCTTCCGATCGACGCAGGCGTCGATTTGCTTTTTGTCGAGCTCCCAATAAGAGGCGCCACAAAGCGCCTCATAGCGACTGCTGACGAAGAAGGACCAGATGTAATAGCCGGTCAGCAGCACCGCGGCGACGGCGGCGATTTTCATGATGATGTTGAATCGCGTTTCCGCGTCTTGCATTTCCGACATTGTTTGTCTCCGCGCCAATGTTAAGCCGCCGAAAATCGGGCCGTCAACGTCAGTCCAGCGTCTGCCGGAAGCGCATCACCGCGACGCTCATCGCAACAAGCGTGAAGGCCGCAAGCGCGCCGGCGTCGACGGCGAGATCGCCGAAGTTGGAGCCCTTCAACATCACCGAGCGCACAATGCGCAGATAATGGGTGAGCGGCAGCGCCTCACCCGTATATTGCGCCCACATCGGCATCCCGTGGAAAGGGAAAAGGAAGCCCGACAGAAGCATGCTCGGCAGAAAAAAGAAGAAGGTCATCTGCATCGCCTGCAGCTGATTTACCGCGACCGTCGAGAAAGTGTAGCCCACCGACAGATTTGCGACGATAAAAAGCAGAGTCAGCACGGTGAGCGTAAAGAGCGAGCCGACCACCGGCACCTGAAACAACAAGGAAGCGACGATGAGAATCGTCGACATCTGCACGGCGCCGACCACGACATAAGGAGCGATCTTGCCGAGCATGATCTCGACCGGGCGCACCGGCATCGCGAGCAAGGCCTCCATCGTCCCGCGCTCGATTTCGCGCGTAACCGACAGCGCCGTGTAGATCAGCATCGTCATGGTGAGAATCGTGCCGATCAGTCCGGGCACGATATTGCGCCGCGTCTCTCCAGCCGGATTGTAGCGCCGATGCACGCGGATCTCGTAAGGCGGCGCATTCTGCGCAAGCGACGCCAGCGGTCCGGTCAGTTCACGGTCGAGCGCCTGATTCGCGGCGCCGAGCGCGGCGGCGACCGCGCCCGAGGTCGCCGTGGGGTCCGTGGCGTCGGCGATGAGAAGCAATCCCGGCTTTTCGCCGCGGACAAGCTGGCGAGAGAAATCGGGCGGAATTTGAATGACGAACTGCACCTTGTTCGAGAGGATCAATTTGTCGGCGTCGGCCTCGCCGCGCGCGATATATTTGATGTTGAAATAATCGGTGGCGCGCAAGGCGCCGATCAGCGCGCGCGCGATCGGACTATCATCGCCCGTCAGCACGGCCGTCGGCAGATGTTTGGGATCGGTGTTGATCGCATATCCAAAGAGCATCAGCTGAATGATCGGAATGCCGACGATCATCGCGAAAGTCGGCCGGTCGCGCCGAAGCTGAATGAATTCCTTGACGAACATTGCGACGAAACGCTGCCAGGACTGAGCGAGCGCGCCGCGTCGCGCCGGACGGGGAACGACGCTCGGCAGGCCTTCCTGCGTGCTCACTGGTCGGCTCCAGCGCGAGTCATCAAATCAATGAACACGTCTTCGAGCGACGGCTCGTCGCGTCTCCAATGATGAAGCCCTTCGGCGCTATAGCGCTCCGCGACGCGCTCCATCGCCGCTTCATCGCGCCCGCCGACGTGTAGCGCCGAGCCGAAGCGCGCAACCATGTCCACGCCGGGTTGACGTTTCAATTGGCTGCTGAGCGGATCGAGACCCTCGCCCGTCACCACCCAAGTCGAGAGATTCGCGCTGGCGATGATCTCCGGAATCGTGCCCGAAGCGAGCAGCCGCCCATTGGCTATATAGGCGATCCGGTGACAGCGCTCCGCTTCGTCCATGTAGTGCGTCGAGACGAGCACCGTTAAGCCTTGCGTCGCCAGATGATGGATCTCGTCCCAGAAGTCGCGTCGCGCCTTCGGATCGACGCCCGCGGTGGGTTCATCGAGGAGGAGCAGCGACGGGCCCGGCAGGATGCATGCGCCAAGCGCCAGCCGCTGCTTCCAGCCGCCGGACAGTTCTCCGGCGAGCTGATCGGCGCGCGCGACGAGCCCCAGTCGCTCCAGCGCCGCTTGAGCCGCGTCCTCCGGCGCTTCTAGCCCGTAGACTCGCGCCACAAATTCCAGATTTTCGCGAATGGTGAGATCGCGATAGAGCGAAAAGCCCTGCGTCATGTAGCCGACATAACGCTTGATCTCCTCCTGCTGGCGGCGGATGTCGTAGCCAAGACACCTCCCCTCGCCCGAATCGGGCGTCAGCAGGCCGCAGAGCATGCGGATCGTCGTCGTCTTGCCGCTGCCGTTCGGACCGAGAAAGCCCTGGATGTGACCACGCGCCACCTGCAGCGTGAAATTGTCGACGACCTTTTTGGCGCCGAAGAATTTGGTCAGCCCGCGCACGTCGATCGCGATGTCGCTGTCGACGCTCATTGCGCCGTTCCCGTCGGCTCGGGCGCCGGCCTGACGGCGACCGGCATGCCGAGGGGCAGCGCGCGCGCCGCGCCTTCCAGGCGCGCTTCGGCCTTAAAAACGAGTTTCGCGCGCTCCTTGTCGCTGAAGATCACGGGGGGCGTATATTCCTGCCGGCTGGCGATATAGCTGACGCGCCCAAAGAGATCATCGGCGCAGCCGTCGCAGGTGACGCGCATGCGTTCGCCAAGGGAAATTTTCGGCAACTCAGGCTCAGAGACGTAGAAGCGCACTTTGCGATTCTCCGGCGGCAGCAGCGCGACGACGGGCTGGCCGGCGTTGACGATTTCGCCAGGCCGGAAAAAGACGTCCTGCACGACGCCTTCGGCGGGCGCGAGCACGCTTTGGCGCTTGATGCGGATATTCATCGCGTCGAGTTGCGCGCGCGCCTGTTTCAAATTGGCTTCCGCAGCCTCGATCTCCTGCGAACGGCTCGCCATACGCGACGCCTCGACCTGCCGGCGCGCTTCCTTAACGCTCGCCTCGTCGCGCGTGCGGGCCATCTCAGCGCGATCGAGCGCCGCCTTCGCAACATGGCCTTCGGCGTAAAGCTTGCGCTGCCGATCGTAATCTGCGCGGGACAATTTGAGCGCCGCCTCGGCGCGTTCCAGCCCCGCTTGTAGAACGGCGATCTGCTCCGGCCGATTCATCGCGGCCTGCACATTTTCGACTTGCGCCTCGAGTTGGGCGATACGCGCGCTCGCCTCGTCGCGCGCCCGGTCGAGAAGCGTCGTCGACATCGTGAACAGCGGATCGCCCTTTTTCACCTGGGCGCCGGCGGAGACCGCGAGATTCGCGACCCTTTCGGTCTCGTAGGGACCGATGTAGAGGATTTCTCCTTCCACATAGCCCAGGAACACATCGGCGGGAATCGCCGGACGATAGGCGACGCGCCAAACGACGATGGCCAGGAGCGCCAGCGCGATGAAGACCGCGAGCCGCTTCATGCGGCGGAGGCGTAGAGCGGATCGAGCATGGCCTGATTATGCACCTCATCCCGCCGCCGGCGAACCTCGCCGCGAGGGCGCCTCCAACAAAGCTCCCCCCGAAGGCGAAACTCCTTTTGCCGGGGCGACGGCAAAAAGGCTAGAATGCCTCCAAGAAAAGGCAAAAGGGATTGAAAATGGCTGAAGATACGGAGCTGCCGCCACGCGAATCTATGGAATATGACGTGGTCGTGGTCGGCGCGGGACCGGCCGGCCTCGCCGCGGCGATTCGCTTGAAGCAAGTTGCGCCGGATCTCTCGGTCGTCGTCATCGAGAAAGGCTCCGAGCCCGGCGCGCATATTCTCTCCGGCGCGGTCATTGATCCGATCGGCCTCGACCGGCTTCTGCCCGAGTGGCGCACGCGCGACGACGCGCCGCTGAAGACGAAAGTGCATGAGGACCATTTCCTGTTGCTTTCGGAAAAGGGCGGCTTGCGCATTCCCAATATGTTGATGCCGCGGCTGATGAACAATCATGGCAATTTCATCGGCTCGCTCAGCAATGTCGTTCGCTTTCTCGCGTCGGAAGCGGAAAACCTTGGCGTCGAGATCTATCCTGGTTTCGCCGGCGCCGAAGTTCTCTACGGCGACAAGGGCGAAGTCGTCGGCGTCGCGACGGGCGACATGGGTGTGGGACGCGATGGCCACCCCAAGGACAGTTTCACCCGCGGGATGGAGCTGAAGGGCAAATATACGATCTTCGCCGAAGGCGCGCGCGGTTCGCTCACCAAGCAGTTGCTGGCGAAATACGACCTTTGCGCCAACAGCGAGCCGCAGAAGTTCGGCATCGGCTTCAAGGAGCTTTGGCGCATTCCGAAAGAGAAGCACAAGGACGGACTTGTGCAGCATTCCTTCGGATGGCCGCTTGCGGCCGACACCGGCGGCGGCTCTTTCCTCTATCATTTCGACGACGATCTCGTGTCGATCGGTTTCGTCGTGCATCTCAACTATTCCAATCCGACGCTCTCTCCCTTCGACGAGTTTCAGCGCTTCAAGACGCATCCGATGATCGCGCCGACGCTCGAAGGCGGCGAACGTCTTTCCTACGGCGCGCGCGCGCTGACGGAAGGCGGGTGGCAGAGCGTGCCAAAGCTCGTCATGCCGGGCGGCGCGCTGGTCGGCTGCGCCGCAGGCTTCATGAACGTGCCGCGCATCAAAGGGTCCCATAACGCCATTGTTTCGGGCGTTCTGTGCGCCGAGCATGTCGCTGCGGCGATTGGCGAAGGCCGCGCGCACGATTCGGTGGACGCCTATGACGCCGCCTGGCGCGCATCCGAGATCGGCCGCGATTTGAAGCCCGTGCGCAACGTCAAGCCGCTCTGGTCGAAATACGGCACCTATGTCGGCGCGCCGCTCTTTGGCCTCGACATGTGGACCAATGAGCTGTTCGGCTTTTCCTTCTTCGGCACGCTCAAGCACGGCAAGGCCGATTACGAGACCTTAAAGCCGCTCTCGGAAGTCACGCCGATCGTCTACCCGAAACGCGCAAGCGATGTCGTCTTCGACAAGCTGTCCTCGGTGTTCGTCTCGAACACCAATCACGAGGAGGATCAGCCGGTTCATCTGAAGCTTGCCGATCCCGCGATTCCGATCGCGCGCAATCTCCCGATCTACGACGAGCCCGCGCGACTTTATTGCCCGGCGGGCGTCTATGAGGTGGTCTACGCCGATGAGGCGACGCGCCGCGATCCGCGCTTTGTGATCAACGCGCAGAATTGCGTTCACTGCAAGACGTGCGACATCAAGGATCCGGCGCAGAACATCACCTGGGTTCCGCCGGAAGGCGGCGGCGGACCGAACTATCCGAATATGTGATCCGACTCGGCGAAGGCGTCGTCACGCGCGATGACGCTCCGGAATTTGCGTGAACCGATGTTCTTCATCGCCTCGAAAATCTTCGCGTTCGTTCTGGCGCCAGTCCACTTTTTCATTTTCCTCGCGGTCATCGGCGCAACGCTGCTGTTCACGCGCCGGAAAACTTGGGGACGCGCGCTTTCGACCGTCAGCGCGTTCGCCTTGCTGCTGATGGCTTTCGGACCGCTCGGCGGTCTACTTGCGGGTCCGCTGGAGGCGCGGTTTCCGCAGTCACCAGATGACATGCCCGCGCCCGACGGCATCATCGTCCTCGGCGGCACAGTCGACGAACGGCTGAGCGTCAGCCGCAATCGCCCGGCGTTGGTGGACGCGGCCGAGCGGCTGACGGCGCCAATCGCGCTGAAGCGCAAATATCCGAACGCGCGCCTCATCTTTACCGGCGGCTCCGCCGCGCTGCAGGCGTCGCCCTACTCTGAAGCCGACGCCGTGCAGCGCTTCTGGCGAGAGATCGGACTCGATCAGGGCGATGTTCTCTATGAGCGCCGCTCGCGCAACACGTATGAGAACGCCGTCTTCACGCAGGAGCTGCTTCAACCGAAACCTCGCGAGCGCTGGCTGCTCGTCACCTCGGCGATTCACATGCCGCGCGCCGTCGGCGTGTTCCGTCAGGCGGGCTTCGATGTGATCGCCTATCCGGTCGATTATCGCACCAGCGGCGACTCCGGGCTCGAATTCCCGCGTTTCGCGACGAAAGCGCTCGGTCTTGTGGAATTCGCCGTGCATGAGTGGGCGGGACTCGTCGCCTATCGGCTGACCGGAAAAAGCGATGCGCTGTTCCCCACGCCGTAGCTGCCCGCCGCCGCGCTTAATCCGTGCGATGCCGGCGTCCGCGCGACGAGCCAGCGGGCTCCATGCTGCGCCCGCCGGCGCCGCCTGGATATGCGCCGTGTTTCATCTCCAGAAAAAGCGCGATCGCCTGCGCCCGATTGCGCACGTCGAGCTTTTCGAAAAGATTGCGCAGATGGAATTTGATCGTGTTGATCGAGACGCCGAAATCCTTGGCGAGCTGACTGTTGGTGTGCCCGGAGCCGAGCGCCGACAGCAGGCTGCGCTCCCGCAGGGTTAGATTTTCCAGCGGATCGCTGCGCATCTTGCGGATGTCGACAAAGGGAAACACCATGTCGCCCGCCGCCACCGCCGCAAGCACGTCGAGGAGCCGCTCCGGCGGCGCCCGTTTTGAAACGAAGCCCGCGCCGCCGAGCTGCAGAGTCTCGGCCGGCGCCGCAGGATCATTGGTGCCGCTGTAGACGACGATCTTGGGCGCCGCGACTTGACGCGACAGCGCGCGCAAGACGTCGCGGGCGTGCAGCGTCGGCAATTGCCAGCCGATCACGGCGATGGTGAATTTCTGCTGACGCGCCGCCTCGAGAAACTCTTCGCCGTCCGTCAGCTTCGCCACAAGCGTGAATCGCCGGTCGTCGGACAGCAGCTTGTCTAGCCCTGCGAGGATCAAGGGGCTCTTATCGGCGATGGCGACGTCGATGCGATCCGCCTCTGTTGTCGTGCGGGCGCCGTCGGCGCCATTGGGCCGAGCGGCGCGCGAGCCGTCCCTATGGTCATTCGCGGCCCTAATCGAAGAGGTAGGAGCCATTCAGCCTCCGCCGCCGCGCGAGGCGCAGCGTATTGGTCAAGATCACCACGTTATGGCCGCAGACGCTCCGCATTCCTGGGGCTCGGCGGGTCGGCGTACCCTGCCCGTTAGAGGTGGGGCGTAAGTCACAATACCGCAGGCTCCCACGGATGCAAGCTTCTTTGCGCGGGCCGGCGCTGGCGAACTGACAAACAAAAACGGCGCGCTGGCCCAAGGCCAGCGCGCCGCGCTTTGAAAGCTTTGTGAAGCTTGTTTTAGTCGTTGAACACCCAGCGGGCGGCGAAATACGCGGCCGCGCCGATGACGATGATCGCGATCATGCCGACCGGGGTCGCTGCATAGCTCGTCAGTTCAAGAATAGCGCCCATAGTTTCCTCCTTCTGTCACACACACTGCCGTTTCGCCACAAGCCGAGATTCAGGCTGCAATCCGCGATTGCGGCGTTGCTTTCTTCGTCGAATTGGTCAAGTGGAAAGCTTGGCCGACGCCGGCCCACCTCGGTCTTGGTTCAACGTTGACCTCACCTAGGCGGGAACGCGTCTGCATCGCTATTCGGCCCTAGCCGCGCCCGGAGAGCCATAATGCTCGCAGCTCTCGGCCGCGGTTCCGAAATGCGGTGGTTTCGGAGTATTGCAGACGCAAAGCGCTGTCAAGCGATCGGCAGGGCGGCCGCTGCGCTGCATCGCCGCATCAAAGCGCATGCAAAGGCTCAGTTTGCGCTTGCCGCCGCCGCGCGCCGACGACTATCTATCGGAGCGCGGCAACAGTCCCTCTCGCGAGCGTGAAGTCCGATGTTCAAGTTTTTCATCATCGCTGTCGCAGTCGCGGCCGCTGGATTTTCAGCCTATTACGCGTTCCGACGCTCGCCCGTCTGTACCGCCGACGGCAAGTATATGGCGACGCAAAGCGACTGCGAGGCATGGGGCTTCAACCCCGACGTCTGCAAGCAGGCGATCGAGAAAGCGCGCACCGTGGTGGCGCGGGCGGCGCCAAAAAGCGAAACGATGTTTCAATGCGAGGTGCGCTTCTCGGATTGCTTCGAGGCGCAGGACGGAGGCTTTTCGCCGCGCCCTTCCTTCTGTCTACGCCCAAACAAGGGCGCCGACCCTCTGGAAGTCAGATATCTCGAATATGAATCCGATCGCATGAACCGGAAAAAGACCAAGGAAGTTCGCGTCCAGTGAAATCGGCCGAAGCCGGTCAGCGCCTGACATCGGCGCGGCGCTGCTCGATCTGGAACTCCGACGCATCGATGACGAGCTTGCCGGCGGCGGTGCCGATCGCGATGTGAATCGGCACCACGACATGCGCGTCGGGAAGCGGCGCGAGCCAGACGCTGATGTCGTTGTTGTTCGCCATGTAGCGTGTGGCGGAACTGTCGGGACGATGCCCGGCGATCGGAGTATAGCGCGCCGAACACACGGTGACGGGGCCGGCGTAACCGCGGGTTTGCGCAGTATGGGCGCCGGCATAGGCGAGCTCGACGTCGAAACGCGTCACGCCGTCAAAAACGGAAATGGTTCGGTTGCACGCCGAGGGCCCCGTGAGCTCCTCTCCAGGCGGCACGCGCATAATCAGCGCGCTGACCGGATCCACGATGTGGCGCTTGGCGCTTTCCGTCACGGGCACGCGCGCTTCGGCGTCCCAGGGCGCGGGCCTCACCTCCACCGCGCGCACCGCGTTGCCGGCGAGCGACATGCGCACCGTGCGCGTTTCGTCGCTATTCGAAGTGGTGTTGGCGTAATTCGCCGGCGACGGACCGCCGGCGGTCAGACCGCCGCTGGCGCTGGCCGCGCCCTTGGCGTTGTTGATGAGATTGGCGAGACCTGTCGTCCGCATCGAGATCTCGACGCGGTAATTCTGCGCGTCGACGATGCCTGAAGCGGATGCGCTGCCGATGGAGAGGCCCATGAGGCTCAGGGCGTAATGCGCCCTGAGCGTTTCCGCGGCGGCGGGCGCGCAGAGCGCAAACGACATCGCTGCGGCGGCGCAGCCGCCGCGCGCCGTAAGGCATGAAAGTCGGGTGGTCGCTCTCATGGCCTGAGCGTATCGCTTGTTGCAGCCCATTCTACTACCGCACTCGACCTCTCGGTCGAATTGATGGCGCGCGCGGCTGTGAGGCTCAGGCCCATTCTTGCCAATGTCCGTCTTCGAAAATGCGCCATGCCCGCAACCCCGCCTTTGCGACCACGAGCCGTCCCGCCTTCGCCTCGGCGACAAGATGCTTGAATATGAGAGGATTGCGCCAGGAAAACGGCTTTTCCGGGTCGCAGACCGCGTGGTATTCGTCGCTGTCGGGGTCGTCCATCAGCAGCGTGCCGACCTTGTCGGGCCGAAGTTGGGAAGTAAAGCTGCGCTCATCTTTCCATCGGCAGTAGTAGTCGCGACACACGTCCGGACGCGTGTCATAAACGCCGCAGCCGCCCGTCAGCGCGCAGTGCTCGCAGAGCTTGCCCGCGGGCTTCTTGAACTCTTCGATTTCAAGTACCTTGCAGCAGAAGTAGCAGGAGCCGCAGGCCTTGCCTGGAATGTCGAGCATGTCGGTCAAGCGCCTGATGGCGTGAGAATCGAATCGGCGTATTGTGAACGCCGCACCGCCGGATGCAAGCAGCGTCAGGATCAGTGAGCCGAGCCATGACGCGTATAATCGACCCCGCCTCTCTTTTCATGTCCGCCGCGTGGCTCGCCGAACGTCTCGACGCGCCCGATCTCGTTGTCTTCGACGCGTCGTGGCACATGCCGGCGACCGGCCGCGACGCGCACGCCGAGTTCCTTGCGGGGCATATTCCCGGCGCGCAGTTCTTTGATATAGACGCCGTCGCCGATCCGTCCACCGACCTGCCGCACATGTTGCCCAAGCCCGAAGTCTTCGCGGCGGAGATGGGCCGGCTCGGATTCGGCGACGGCATGCAGGCGGTCGTCTACGACAGCGTCGGCATTTTTTCCGCGCCGCGTCTCTGGTGGACTTTTACTGTCTTCGGCGTGGAAAGGGTCTCGATCCTTGCAGGCGGACTTCCCGCGTGGCAGGCTGAAGGCCGTCCGCTCCAGCAGGGCGAGGCGCGCAAGCGAGCGCCGGCGGCGTTTACGCCCCACTTCGACGCGAGTCTGGTCGCCGACGCGCAGGCCGTGCGGCGCGCGCTTGATCTCGGCGGGCCGCAAGTGGTCGACGCGCGCGGCGCCGAGCGTTTCCACGGATGGGCGCCTGAGCCTCGCCCTGGCCTGCGCTCCGGCCACATGCCCGGCGCGCTGAACCTTCCATTCGGCAATGTCCTCGAAGGCGGAAGTCTGAAAGACAAGCTCGGGCTCGAAGCGGCTTTTTCATCCGCGGGCGTCAATCCTGACGCGCCGGTCATCGCCACCTGCGGCTCCGGGCTCACCGCTTGCATCGTCAGCCTCGCGCTCGCTGCGGCGGGCCGAGCGCCCGCTACGGTGTATGATGGCTCCTGGTCGGAATGGGGCGCCCGGGAAGAGCTGCCCGCGGTCATCGACGATCGCAGCTGAGCCTAGAAAATAGGCGTATCGCTTAACATAGAAGCAAACAGTATAACTTGTAGGCGCCAAGCCTAAACTGGGCGCCGGAACTTTGGCCATGGCGCGGCCAAGGCGGCAATGTTAGAAGCTCGGCGGCTCTTCAGCAGAGCCAAAGTCGCTAGCGGGCCGGGGCTTAAGCTAAGCGCGCGGGGGATTTGATGAAAAAGGTTGAGGCGATCATTAAGCCGTTCAAGCTCGATGAAGTGAAGGAAGCGCTGCAGGCGGCGGGCCTCCAGGGCATCACGGTCACCGAGGCGAAGGGTTTTGGCCGTCAAAAAGGGCACACTGAGCTCTATCGCGGCGCTGAATATGTCGTTGATTTCCTTCCGAAAGTTAAAATAGAAATCGTTCTCGCGGACGACGCCGTGGAGCGCGCCGTCGAGGCCATTCGCACGGCTGCGCAAACCGGCCGAATCGGCGATGGCAAGATTTTTGTTTCAAACGTCGAAGGCGCGATCCGAATTCGCACCGGCGAGACCGGCGCGGACGCCATCTAGCACTGAGCCCCCGCCCCATGAGCTTTCTCGCCAACATCTTTCGACGCTCCGCCGCGCCCAATTCGAAAACAGCTCAACAGCAAGATCAGCAAAGAGAGGCATCGAACCACATGACAACGGCCAAGGACGTTCTTAAGCAGATCAAGGATAACGACGTTAAATACGTCGATTTCCGTTTTACCGACCCGCGCGGCAAGTGGCAGCATGTGACGTTCGACGTTTCGATTGTCGATGAAGAAGCTTTGACCGAAGGCATCATGTTCGACGGCTCGTCGATCGCCGGCTGGAAAGCGATCAATGAATCGGACATGACGCTCCTTCCTGATCTGGATTCCATCTCCGTGGATCCCTTCTTCGCGGCGTCGACGCTCTCCGTCGTCTGCGACGTCGTAGAGCCCGCGACAGGCCAGCCCTACAACCGCGACCCGCGCGGCATGGCCAAGAAGGCGATGGAGCATCTGAAATCGACCGGCGTCGGCGACACGGCCTTTTTTGGTCCTGAGGCCGAATTCTTCGTCTTTGACGACGTGCGCTTTTCAGCCGAGCCCTACGATACGGGCTTCACGCTGGATTCGACCGAGCTGCCCTCCAATAGCGGCACGGCCTATGAAGGCGGCAACCTCGGCCACCGCGTGCGCACCAAAGGCGGCTACTTCCCGGTGCCGCCGGTCGACGCCGGACAGGACATGCGCGGCGAGATGCTCGCCGCCATGGCGGCCATGGGCGTCAAGGTCGAGAAGCACCATCACGAAGTCGCCTCCGCCCAGCACGAACTCGGTCTGAAGTTCGAGACGCTCGTCACGGTCGCCGACCACCTGCAGATCTACAAGTATGCGATCCATCAGGTGGCGCATTCCTACGGCAAGTCGGCGACCTTCATGCCGAAGCCGGTTTTTGGCGACAACGGCTCGGGCATGCATGTCCATCAGTCGATCTGGAAAGACGGCAAGCCGGTCTTCGCGGGCGACAAATACGCCGGCCTCTCTCAGGAGTGCCTGTGGTACATCGGCGGCATCATCAAGCATGCGAAGTCGCTGAACGCCTTCACCAACCCGTCGACCAATTCGTATAAGCGTCTGGTTCCGGGCTATGAGGCGCCGGTGCTGCTCGCCTATTCGTCGCGCAATCGTTCGGCGTCGTGCCGCATCCCCTTCAGCTCCAACCCGAAGGCGAAGCGCGTCGAAGTTCGTTTCCCCGATCCGACGGCGAATCCCTATCTGGCCTTCGCGGCCATGCTGATGGCGGGCCTCGACGGCATCGCCAACAAGATCGATCCGGGCGGACCGGCCGACAAGGATCTCTACGATCTGCCGCCGGAAGAATTGAAGGCCATCCCGACGGTGTGCGGCAGCTTGCGCGAAGCGCTCGATAATCTCAAAGCCGACCACGCCTATCTGACGGTCGGCGGCGTCTTCAACGAGGACTTCATCAACTCCTACATCGACCTCAAGATGCAGGACGTGATGCGTTTCGAGATGACGCCGCATCCGGTCGAATTCGACATGTATTACAGCTACTGACGAAAAGACGCGGCCGCCGCGCCTTCGCGCAGCGGCCACATCACGTCAATCCGGAAGGCGACGACTCGCCTTCCGGTTTTTTTTTTGCGCTTTTTTTCGAGCTGCACGTTGCGCGGCCGTCCTGTCGCATAGGCGTCATGAGCCTGTCATTTCGCCGAGCGAAATTGCGGCGAAAGCAAGAGCGTCTCACACAACATTCGCGCGGGCCATCCCACGCCGTCTCCACGTCGATCGCGCGCTTGCCGCGGCGAAGTGGTTTCGGCCGCAATTATTTGATGCAACGGAGAAAAGCCATGAAACTGCGAGCCCTCTCCGCCGCCGTCGCGGCTTTCATGGTTTTGGCCGCCGGCGCTGTTGCGCTCGATCTGGAGCTCTCCCCCTACAAGGTCGTCAACGGACTGTCGGGAAAATTGAGGTCGGTCGGTTCGGACACGATGCATCACGAAATGGAGCTCTGGGCCGAAGGGTTTCAATCGATCTACCCGAATGTGTCGATCGAACTTGTCGGCAAGGGTTCGAACACGGCGCCGCCGGCGCTGCTCTCGGGAGAAGCCCAGCTTGGGCCGATGTCGCGGCAGATGAATCCCGATGAAGTCGGGGCCTTCCAGGCGAAATATGGCTACAAGCCGACGGCGGTTCTGGTCGCGATCGACGCCTTGGCGATATATGTCCACAAGGACAACCCGCTCCAATGCATCAGCATGGAGCAAATTGAGCGAGTTTTCGCCGCCGACCCGAAAAGCGGCGGCGGCAAGAGCATCCTTACCTGGGGCGAACTTGGCCTCACTGGCGAATGGGCGGCTAAGCCCATTGCTCTGCAGAGTCGAAATGCTTTGTCCGGCACCTATAAATATTTCAAACAGCACGCCCTGGCCGGCGCCGACTTCAAAGACACCGTACAAATGCAGGTTGGCTCCGAAGCCGTCGTCAGCGAAGTGACGAAGGACAAATATGCGATGGGCTACTCCGGCATCGGCTACAAGACGGCTGGAGTTCGCGCGGTTCCGCTGTCGTCGGGCAAGAGCTGCTATGACGCCTCCTTCGACAACACCTATTCGCGCAAATATCCGCTGGCGCGGGGTCTCTTTATTTACCTGCTGAAGGACCCAAAGAAGCCGATCGACACGCTCAGCGGCGAATTCGTCACATATGTGCTTTCGAGAGATGGTCAGACGCAGGCGAAGAAGGGCGGCTACTATCCGATCACCCGCAACATTCGCGAGCATGAGCTGACGCGCCTCGGCCTACTCGCATCGGCGAATTGACAGCATGCGAAGGCCAGGAGCGCGCGGTCACTGACATATGCGGTAGCTGCCATTCGATCCATGGCGCTCGATGTCGAAGTGAAGATGGCTTGCGTGATAGGGATCTGATCCAGGGCCAAGGACAGTGGTGAACCAGCCGCACGCCGCCGTTCTTAACGCCTTGACGTAAGCTGTCGATTGAGGATCCGGCTGAGCGTCGATGTCGACTTTTCGACCGTCCGAGAAGTCGAATGCGGCGATGTCGAGGGCGAGCCCTTTGGCGTGTGCGCTGAGCTTGGCCCCGTTATCGTGATTGCGGCCGCGGCATTCGTAGCCCGAACCTGTGTCAATCGCGACGAGCGACGCGCTCATCGTCCCGGCGCCGAGCGGCGCGAGCAGATTTTTCACGTAATCGGAAAATTGCAGCGCGAAGGCGCACCCCAGCAGCGGCTTTGCCTTGAGCGCAACGCGCCTTATGCCGATCGTGACCGCAGCGAGACGCACGGGCGACTCGATCGTGCAACCGTCAAGCGCGGCGGCAGGCGCTTCGGCGGATTCGAAAGCGACGCCAGCCGCGCGCAGATTCGCCATGCAATCCTCGGCGGACTGGGGCTCCACTTGCTGCGACTTGGCGCTGACGGCAGGCTTTGCCTCCGGTATGGGGACGGTCTGAAATTGCGGACGTCGTGGCGGTGACGGCGCGTCGAGCGCCCCAACGGAAGTTACGACACCGCTCAACGCCAGAGCGAGCGCAACCTCGACCGTACATCGTACAAGCTCGCGAGAGACCATCGTCTTCATCATCGCCTCTAGCCGCGCCATTCTTCTAATCCCGCAGAGGGGCGCCTACATTGGGGCGAGTGGAGGAAGCCAATGTCGAACGCCATCACCGTCACAGTGCCGCACGATCTCGGCGTCGAAGCGGCGAAAGCCCGCGTCTCCGAACAGCTGGCGAAAATGCAGCGCGAATATGTGGACAAGGTCGCGCATTCCGAAGTTACCTGGGCCGGCGACGTCGGGACGGTTCGCGTGACGGCGCTCGGTCAGACGGCGACGGCGCAGATCACCGTGCTGAAGGATTTGCTGCGCATCGACGTTCAGCTGCCCTGGGTGTTGGCGGCTATTTCCGGCAAGCTGCAGCAATTCATCTCGAGCAACGCCGGCGACGCCTTGCGCATAGGCAAAGCGCCGAAAAACGACGCTAGCGCCGCGCGTAAAACACCGTAAAGCGATGGCGTTTCCAGCCAATATCCGCGTAACGGAATCCCGCGTCTTGGAGCCAGGCGATCTGATCTGCAAAGGTCGCGCTACGATCGAGTTCCGCGCGCTTTTTCGCCGCCGCGAAATCTTCGTCGCCGATTTCTGAGCCTTGGACATCCGCTTCCCAGCGGCGCTGATAGGCGTCCTCGATTTCACCGGTCGCGCCGAGCGACTGATCGGCGTTGATAAAAACGCCGCCGCGTCGCAGCGCATCATGAATCCGTCGGAAGAGGCGGCGCTTCGCCTCGTGATCGAGATGGTGAATGGAGAGCGCCGAGACGACGGCGTCGACCGGCCCCGGGAGCGGCGCGCTCGCATAGTCCGCGAGCGACAGGCGCAGGCGCGCGCCGTAAACCGCAAGCCGTTCGCGCGCCGCATCGAGCATCTTCGGCGCGAGATCGACGCCTTCGACCTGTGCGCCGGGAAACCGGCTCAGAATCATTTCCGACAAGAGACCGGTGCCGACGCCAAGATCGACGCATCGAAATTCTCCTTGGCCGACGGCCTCTTCGAGAAGGTCGAGCGCGGTCCCGTAGAAGGCGTCGAAATGCGGAATGAGTTTGCGTCGCAACGCGTCGTAGCCGGGAACGGCGTTTTCGAAGGCGGCGCGCAGCACGTCGAAATTCGCTTCTGTCATATGTGATCCCCGCATCGATCGGGCCGTGGAGAGACGGGCTTCACCGCCCTTCTACGCGTCGACCAAAATCCGGCGCAGCCGTGTCCTGACCCTGCTCGATGATCGAGCGGCGGATGTCGCGCGTGCGCGAGAAGAACTCCAACAGTCCTTCCCCGTCGCCCCGCCTGATCATGCGCTGCAGCACGCTGAGATCCTCGTTGAAGCGTCCGAGCATCTGCAGGACGGCGTCCTTATTGGCGAGGAAGATGTCTCGCCACATGATGGGATCGGAGGCGGCGATGCGCGTGAAATCGCGAAAGCCGGACGCTGAGAATTTGATGACCTCGGAACGCGTCTCATCGCCGAAATCATCCGCCGTGCCGACGATGTTATAAGCGATGAGATGCGGCAGATGGCTCGTGAGCGCGAGCACGGCGTCATGATGCGCGACGCTCATCGTCTCGACGTTGGCCCCCAAACGCATCCAGAATTTCGTCAGCTTTTCCATGGCCGCAACGTCGGCGTTCTCTGGCGGCGTGAGAATGCACCAACGATTTTGAAACAGCGTGGCGAATCCTGCGTCCGGCCCGGAGAACTCCGTGCCGGCGATCGGATGGGCGGGAATGAAGCGCGCGGGTTCGGTAAGATGCGGCGTCATCTGCGCGACGACGGCGCCTTTCACCGAGCCGACGTCGGAAAGAACCGCGCCCTTTTGCAGATGCGGCGCGAGGCTTTGTGCGACGTCGCCGCAAGCGCCGACAGGCGTGCACACGATGACGAGATCGGCTCCACCAACCGCCTGCGCATAATCCTGTGTCGCAACGTCGGCGAGACCGAGTTCGCCGGCGCGGCTGACGACCTGAGGCGACGAATCCATCACCGCGACATGCCGCGCCGCGCCGAATTGGCGCGCAGCGCGCGCGATCGACGAGCCGATGAGCCCGATGCCGATCAGCGCCAGGCGTTCACAAGCAGGTTCAGCCATGAACGCCTGCTTGCGCGTCTTGCCGCACGCGGGCGCTCTGCATGAATTCAGCAAGCGCTTCGACGACGCGTTCATTCGCCTCCTGCGCGCCGACGGTGAGCCGCAGGAACTCCCCCATGCCATAGGCGCCGATGGCGCGCAGCACCAGGCCGCGCGACATGAGGAAGTGGTCGGCGTCGAGCGCCGTCAATCCCGGCGCGTCGGGGAAACGTATGGCGACGAAATTGGCGACGCTCGGCAGAACGTCGAGGCCGAGCGCGGAAATCTCTCGCGAGAGCCACGGCAGCCAGCGGTCATTATGCGCGATCGCCGCGTCGAGATGGGCGCGATCCGACAGCGCGGCGATCGCCGCGACTGAACCCGCGCTCGAGACATTGAAGGGCGAGCGGATTCGGTTCAACGTGTCGATCACATGCGCGGGTCCATAGGCCCAGCCAACGCGCAGGCCCGCGAGGCCGTAGATTTTCGAGAAGGTGCGGGTCATCACGACATTTTCATGCGCATCGACCAACGCGACGCCTGCTTCGTAATCCTCGCGCAGGACATATTCGGCATAGGCGGAGTCGAGCACGAGCAGCACATGCGCGGGCAGCGAACGCGCCAGCCGCGAGACTTCATTCGCGGGCAAAAACGTTCCCGTCGGATTGTTCGGATTGGCGAGAAAAACGATCTTTGTTCTCTCGCCCACACAGGCAAGAAGCGCGTCAACTTCCGCTGTGTAGTTCGTCTCGGGAGCGACAACCGGCGCTCCCCCCGCGGCGAGAGTGACGATCTTGTACTCAAGGAATCCGTGCTGGCTGTAAACGCCCTCGTCGCCAGGCCCGATGTAGGCGAGCGCAAGCAGTTCCAGAAGATTGTCCGAGCCGGCGCCGGCGATGATTCGGTCTGGGTTCAGCGCGTAACGCGCGCCGATCGCCTCGCGCAGGGCGCGCGAGGAGCCTTCGGGATACAGCGCCATATAGTCCGCCATGCCGCGCAGGGCCTCTATGGCGCGCGGAGATGGCCCGAGCGGCGTCTCATTGGCCGACAATTTGAACACGCGCGCGGCGCCCGGCGCGGCGCTCCTGCCGGGCACGTAAGCGTCGATCGCGAGAACGGTTGAACGGGGGGTGGGCTTGGTCATGATCAATCGCCTGGCGCGAAGACGCCGCTGCGCGCATCGTTAAGCTGGAAGCGCATCGCATGGCTGCCGATCACGTCGACGCGCGCGCCCTCCACCCCCGCTTCGGCCAACGCTTTGGCGAAGGACTGGGCGTCGGCGTCGCCGGCGGCCGCGACAAGCAGCGCCAGCCCTTCCGGATGGGGAGCGCTCGCGAGGATTTCGCCGTTGAGCGTCTGGAAAGCGGCGGGCAGCGCATGCGTCCAGCGCGCGAGGCCGACCGCATAAAGCGTCACGCCATGCGCCATCGCGTCGGCCGGCAGCCGCGCGACGACGAACATTGGCAGACCCGCAGGATGATTGGGCCGCTCGACGAAAGGCAGGCGCGCGATGATCTTTGGGGCGCCTTCGCCAACGAGGCGCATCCACCAGGCGCCATCCGACAGGCCGCCCGTCGCGCGCAAGATCCCCAGATCGCCGGTCGACGCGGCGACCGCTTCGATCACCGCGCCCGCGCCGTGATGCGCGACATAGGGAACGGTGAACCCGAAGTGGAAGCGCGCCGAATCGCGCATCTGCGCGTCGCCGCCGGAATCATCCGCATGCACCGAATAATTCGCCTGAACATAGGTGAAGGTCGAGACGATGACGCGCCAGACGCCTTCGACGGCGTCGAGCGGCAGGAGCCCCTGGTGACGCTCGACCAGCGCGCGCATCATCTGCGCCTCGCGATCGGGTCGAAAGGCGCAGCCGACGCCCTGCGCGCGCTTCACGGCGATCAGCCGGTCGATGATCTCGCCGCGCTCCATCAACAGCCGATGCATGTCGCGATCGATCCGATCGATCTCGTCGCGCAATTCGGCAAGCGTGTCCGCGGCGGGCATGAGCAAAGGCGCATTCTGCATGGCGCACTCTCTTAGGCCAGCGCGCGACAGGAGGCAACGAAAGGCGACGCGCCGTCCTCCCGGATGTTGCTGAATGACAATTGTCGCCGACAGGCGGTGTGTTATGCTGTGTACATGCAATCACCGGCTGCAAAGATCAAGCGCACAAAGCGCGAAACGTCCGAGACCTTCACCGTGAGGGTCGGTCCTGAGATCAAGAAGCGGCTCGCCAGCCTCGCGGCGAGCACGGGCCGCAGCCGCTCCTTTCTCACGGCCGAGGCGATCGCCGAATATCTCGACGCCAACGAATGGCAAGTCGCCGGAATTCGCCAAGCCCTGGGCTCTCTCGATCGCGGCGGCGGCGTTGAACATGAAGACGTGCGTCATTGGATCGAGAGCTGGGAAACGCCTGACGAAACCCGCCGCCCGTGAAGATCATCTGGTCGCCCGAGGCGATCGACGATCTCGCCGCCCTACGCGCATATATTTCGCGGGACAATCCCGCGGCTGCGGGACGCGTCGCGCTTCACCTTCTCGAAATGGTCGAGACGACTCTTGCGGAGAATCCGCCTATCGGCCGCCCCGGCCGCGTGCCTGGAACGCGCGAATTCGTCATCGACAAGACGCCTTACATCGTTCCTTATCGCGTCAAGGACAACGCGCTTCAGATATTGCGCATCTATCATAGGGCACGCCGCTGGCCGGAGTCGCTGTGAAGTCAGCCCGCCTTCCGAAAGGCGGTAGGTTATCGGCTTGAATTTCGGCTCGCGACCCGCAGCATTCGCCCCGTTGAGCGGATGATGAATGGCTTGATGTGACCCGAAGACGACCTTTGCGAATCCATTGAACTCCGCATCGTCGATCTTCGCACCGTCATTGATGTCACGAAAAGGACCTTGGCAAGCGGGGACGAAACCGATTATGCGTAGCCAATACGGTCCCGATCTGCGTAAAGCGAACATCATTTTCTGCAAAAGGGTAATTAATGGACATCAATATTACACAGTGGCCGCACGAAAGCCCTGATTTTACAGAGAAACTTATTACTGACCTTGGGCCTCACTTCTTCTGGGGACTAATCGTCCTGATCGTGATCCTGCTCATAGGTCCGAGGCGGATCCGCGACGCTTTCTTGAATGCGCGAAAGATTAGTTTCGGTGGTCTTGAAGTGGAACTCAAGGGCGAGATCGATGCCGCCGCGTTAGCGCGAAAGATCGACTTGCCGCCATCACTGCGGGATCAACTTGCTCGACGGCTTGAGCGACTCCGTTCGCTCCTGGTAGGCGCGCGACTGCTTTGGATTGATGACAAGCCAGCTAATAATACAATCGAGATTGCCCTCCTCAATCGGCTCAACGTCACGATTGATCTCGCAAGGACCGATGAAGAAGCGAAGCAACGGCTTGGCAGCGGAGTCTACGACGTCGTTCTCTCCGATATGGAACGCGGACAAGACGAGGAGGCGGGCAAGAAATTCATTTCGCAAGTTGTGAGCGCGGTACTTGCCCCGCCTCTAATCTTCTATGTCGGCAAGGCGCGCGGCGTACCGGAGGGTGCCTTTGGACTAACCACGCGCCCTGATGAGCTCCTACACCTGATCCTTGACGCGCTCGAACGGCGGAAGGCCTGATTTGTACATCCAGCGATGCGTCAAGGGGATTGTCGGGGCAGTACCTGGTGAAGGGGGAATCAGTCAGGAAAAAGCTCGGGCAATGGCGATTCAAGGTGAAGGTATCCATTCGAACTGGTGGCGGAAGCACAAAGTGATCAGTCCGAAAATGATTGAGGACGAACTGACAGATGCGAATCTTGACCGGCACCTCCACGATTATGACGCCTATCGAGACGACACACCGTTCATCTCGCTCGCCTGCGGCGCGGTCGAGCGTGACACGCTAGTCCAGCAGAACTTCGTCTATTCTGCGCGCGACACGGCGCTGATGTTCGCGACCGAGGATTGGACGCGGCCCGGCGCACTTTTCTATCTATGGGTGCCGGTGAGTTATCACCGCGCTGTCGCTTTGTCCGCAGTTGCAGAACCGGTGCGCGACCTCAACATCTATCAGCGTTGGTCGCCATACCAGCTAGAGGGTGAGATTACAGCTAAGATCGGCATCCCAGCCAACCAGATCGAGAAAGTTGAGTGGTGGGACGCGAGCTTTAGCAAGCAGCGAGAACAGCACACCTGGATTAACCCCAATTATGTCGAGCCGGCACCGCTCAGCAACATTAGGGAGCTGTTCTAATGGCGCACTCTATTCCTGGCGTTTCCCACTCACGCTTAGAGCGACGTCTCGCTTTCTTGCTCGACCGGGCTGGCGCCCATCGGGAAGGGGCACCAGAAGATATGCTTTCGCGCGCATGTGCGGCGACGTTATGGCGTGACGCCGCCTGTGTCGCGGTGCTGCTGGATCAAGCGGGACACGCACGGAAACTTTTCACGAGGGCGGGGCACGAGTTCCTCGCGCTGGGTCTCCCAATTGGCGCGAGTCTCGTCGCGTTAGCCAATGTCCGCGACGCACGCCAAGATCTCTTCGATTACTCCGACGTCATCGACGGCGCGCGGCAATGGGGGCCGGGTAAGGCGCGCGAACACCACGCTTTTCCGATTGCCGACATGGCGCGTGGTTCGCCGAGGCAGCTCTTGTCGATAAAGCAGCTGGACTGGCTTACCGCCGAAACCGAGGGGTCCGACTCTGTTCGGCCAGATGAACCGATACGCGCAGCACTCAAGCGCAACGGCGGCTATCCGGTTGGGGCGACCGGCCTATCAATCGATAGCTATGCAGAGGTCGCGGACTGGGCGGTCGCAAAGAGGACCAAAAGGGACCATAAAATACCGAAGCAAGTCCGGAGCAGTATAACGACCATGGCGGCGGTGCGCGGAGAGAATCTGCTGGCGGCACAGAAGGACACCTTCCATTGGCGTCTGCTCGCACGTCCAGCGGAACTCGTCGATCTTGACGCGACGATTCTTATGTTCGTCGCGCTCGGTGCCGGAATGAACACCGAACAGCTTGCCAAAATGATGCGCGAGAGAGATGTGCCGATGAACGATACTCCTCTCAACGTTGCGGCATCGCTTCGATCAAATCAGGATCTTCCTTGAAGGTCCTGCTTTGTAGGTGCTAAGGTATTGTATCAATAGTTGCTTGCCAAAAAGATAGGACTCAGGCGGCTAAGCGTGAGACTGGAACACAAAGCGCACTTGTCCCTCCGCGCGAACACAAGAAAAGTCGATTTCGATAACGCGACATTATGATACTTATTGCGAAGTTCCGCTTCTGGCGCGAAGTGGCCATCCCGCCTGCCAGCCGAAAGTTTCCGCTTCGTACCAGAGGCGGAATGCAAACGGAGTCGCCGCCGACAGACGGCCCTACCCCGCCCCTTCCAGCAATCGCGCGGCCGCGGCGCGCGCCTCTTCGGTAATCGCCGCGCCCGACAGCATGCGGGCGATCTCCTCGCGCCGCTCGCCCTCGGCCAGCACCGCGACGCTGGTCGCGACGCGCTTGTCCTTGCCGCTCTTCGCCGGCGCGCCCTTGCTGATGCGCAGATGCTGGCCGGCGCGCGCGGCGACCTGCGGCGCATGGGTGACGGCGAGCACCTGCGCGCGCGCGGCGAGACGCGCCAGCCGCTGACCGATGGCGTCGGCCACGGCGCCGCCGACGCCCGTGTCGATTTCGTCGAAAACGAGCGTCGGGGCCGAGCCGCGATCGGCGAGCACGACCTTCAGCGCCAGCATGAAGCGCGCGAGTTCGCCGCCCGATGCAACTTTCGTCAACGGCCCCGGACGCGAGCCCGGATTGGTCTGCACCCAGAATTCGACGCGGTCGATTCCTTCCGGTCCTGCGGACTCGGCGTCGCTCGTCACTTGCGTCGAAAAATGCGCGCCCTCCAACCGCAGCGGCTTCAACTCGGCGTCGACCAGCGCATCGAGTTTCTTCGCCGCTGCGCGGCGCGCCGCGGACAGCGCCAAGGCCGCTTCGTTATAGGATTGCTTGGCGTCTGCAAGCGCGCGCCCCAGCGCGACAAGCCGCGCTTCGGAGGCATCGAGCGCGGCGATGTCATTGGCGAATTTTTCTTCAAGCTTCGCAAGGTCGGCGACCGCGACCTGATGCTTGCGCGCGGCGCCGCGCAGCGCGAACAGCCGCTCCTCGACCCGCTCCAATTCCGCCGGATCGAACTTCGTTTCAGCGAGCGCGCGTTCAAGCGCGTCCTCGGCGAGACCCAGCGCGTCGACCGCGTTCGTTAGGGCGCGCGCAGGCGCGTCCAGCAGTTGCGGCGCCTGCGTCAGACGCCGCTCCAATCGCCGCGCCGCCTGAGCGATTTCCCGCGCCGGCGATCCGTCATTTGAAAACGCCGAGAGCGCGTCGGAAATATCCGAAGCGACCTTCTCGGCGCGCTGCATGAAAAGCCGACGTTCGGCAAGCGTCTCTTCCTCGCCCTCTTGCGGCGCCAGCTCCGAAAGCTCGGCGTGGGCGTGGCGCAGATAGTCGGCGTCGGCGCGCGCCTTGGCGATGCGCGCGTCTTCTTCAGCAAGCGCGCGGCGCGCCGCCTGCCACGCGCCATAGCGCGCGCGCACGTCATTCGCCTGCGCGACAAGGCCGCCATGCGCGTCGACGAGCGCGCGATGCGCATTCGGATCGACGAGCGCGCGTTCGTCATGCTGACAATGAATTTCGACGAGTTCGCGCCCGATGGCGCGCAGCGCCTGCGCCGTCGCCGGCTGATCGTTCACAAAGGCGCGGGTGCGGCCATCCGCCGATTGCACGCGGCGCAACACCAGCTCGTCCTCGCTCGCGAGGCCGAATTCGCGCGCCGCGAGATGCGCGGGATGATTCGCCGGCGTATCGAACGCCGCCGTCACCTGGCCCTGTTCGCAGCCGGCGCGCACCAGCGACGCGTCGCCCCGCCCGCCGAGCGCCAGCATGAAGGCGTCGAGCAGGATCGATTTTCCCGCCCCGGTCTCTCCCGTCAGCGTCGTCAGGCCCGGCGCGAATTCCAGGTCGAGCGCGTCGATCAGCACGATGTCGCGAATGGAAAGACGGACCAGCATGAGGCTTTGCTCAAATGCCCTGGGCGCGCACATGCGCCGGAAGCCGCGCGTCGGCGACGGGCGGACGGCCCTCGATTATAGTCGCCAGCGCCCTTTTCCAAACGGAGATTTTATGGCCGATCTCGGCATCGACGACATTCGAGCGCTGCTGAGCGCAAAACCACGGCCTGTCGGCTGGCCGGCGCGGCGCGCCCGCATCGAGGAAGTGGGCGCCGCTTGGCCGAGCGCGCCGGATATCTCATTAGAGCACGCGTCGATCGACGGCATCGCCGCCGAATGGTCTTGCGCGCCAACGAGCGACCCGTCGCGCGCGCTGCTGTTCTTCCATGGCGGCGGCTACTGCTCCGGTTCGATCGTCAGCCACCGCCGCATGGCCACTGAAGCCGGACGCGCCGCGCGCGCCAGGGCGCTTGCCGTCGAATTCAGACTGGCGCCCGAACATCCCTTTCCCGCAGCCTATGAGGATGCGCTCGCGGCGTGGCGATTTCTTCGGGAACGGGGGTTTGCCGCGCGACAGATCGCGGTCGGCGGCGACAGCGCCGGCGGCGGCCTCACGCTGGCCTTGCTGATGCGGCTGCGCGATCTCGGCGAAGCGTTGCCGGCCTGCGCCTGGCTCGTTTCGCCTTGGACCGATCTCACCCTTTCCGGCGAAACGCTGATCACGAAGGACGACGCCGACCCGCTGCTACATAAGGCCTATCTCGAGGAACTCGCGCAGGCCTACGTCCCAGCGGGAGTCGATCGCCGTGACCCGCGTGTCTCGCCGCTTTTTGGCGACCTGAGCGGCTTGCCGCCCCTCATGATTCAGGTGGGCTCAAATGAAACGCTGCTCGCCGATTCGACGCGACTCGCCGCGGCGGCTGGCGCCGCCAACGTCTCGGTCACGCTGGAGATCTGGCCGCGCATGATCCACGCGTGGCACCTATGGAATGCAAGGCTTGAAGACGGCCGGCGCGCGCTCGCGCATGCCGGCGCATTCATCCAGGCGCGATTATTGGAGGACGGCCAGATTCGCGTGGAGCGACTTTCCGATCTTCGAGAGCCATGAATCTGTGTATTCGTGCGGCTCGAGACCGTCGCTTTTCAGCAGCGCGTGAGCGTCCTTATACCACTGCGAATCCGGGTAATTATGCCCCAGGATGGCGGCGGCCGTCTGCGCTTCGTTGGTGACGCCCATCGCGAGATAGGCTTCCGTGAGACGATAGAGCGCCTCTTCGGTATGGCGCGTCATCTGATATTTGCCGAGAACGTCATGGAATCGGTTGATCGCGGCGGGGTAATTCTTGCGAAGCAGATAGAAGCGCCCGACGTTCATCTCCTTGGCGGCGAGTTGGTCTCGCGTCACCTGCATTTTGTATTTGGCGTCGTTCACATATTCCGACTTCGGAAATTTCTGTACGAGCTGGGTGAAAACCTCCAGCGCCTTCTCAGCCGACTGCTGATCGCGCATGACGTCCGGCACCTGATTATAGAAGGACATGCCCGCGAGATAGTAGACATAGGGCGTATCGGCGGAGTTCGGATAAAGGCCGATATAACGCATCGCCGATTGCACGGCGTCGTCATATTTGGGGTGCTCGTACTGAGCGAAGGTCGTCATCAGCAAGCCTTTTCGGGACCAGTCCGATGACGGATATTGCTTTTCCAATTCGCCAAATTTCTTGGCTGCTCCCTCGTAATCCTTGGCCTTCAGGCGCGCCAGACCGGCGTTATAGAGATCCTCGGCCGGAATGTCGGGCGTGATCTCGGTCTGATATTTCGTCCCGCCGCTGCCGAAGAGACCGAAACCGCTGGTGATCGAGTCCATGAGGTCGGCGCGCGCCGGCGCCGCGCCGATCGACAAGGCCGACGCCAAAGCCAACACTTTGAATGAACGAGCGAAAACCGACATATGTTGCCCCATTGCGGCGCTGCGCGACGCTCGCGCGGTCCCGGCGCCTCTAAGCTCTATCAGCCAAAATGGCGTCGCAGGGCGCCCCCTGCCCTGCCTTACGGCGCGCGGCGGCGCACCAATCCCGACTTTGCGGTCGGCTGAAAGAAGAACGTTCATCTGGCGAGATTATGGCGATAGGCTTCGGCCTGTCGCACTCACGCCTTGGTGATGCTCGCTGTCGAGTTCGAGCGCCAGGGCGCCCGCGCGCGCCGCAGCTTCGAGGAGCGCGAGATTCAGGCTATGGCCGCCGCGATAGGAGCGGAAGGCGCCGACGATCGGCGCCCCGGCCAGCGCCAGATCGCCGACGACGTCGAGCATCTTGTGGCGCACGCATTCGTCGGCGAATCGCTCCCCTTGGGAATTGATTGCGGCGCGCGCGTCAAAGACGAGCGTATTGTCGAGATTGGCGCCAAGCGCCAGACCTTCACGCCAAAGCCTTTCGGCATCGCGCACGAATCCGAAACTGCGAGCTCCGGCGAGTTCGCGCCGGAACGTCTCGGGCGTCAGATCAAGCGCCAGGCGTTGGCGGCCGACGGGACGGGGAAAGGCGATCTCCACATCCAGATGGAGGCCGGATTCTGCCGGCCGCAGCTCCGCCCAGCCGGCTCCGTCCGATACGCGCGCCGGAGTGACGACGCGCAACACGCGCCGAGGCGCAGTAAGCGCCACGACGCCGGCCTCGTCGATCGCCGAGACGAAGTCACGGGCCGAGCCGTCCATCGCTGGAACCTCGTCGCCTTCGATCAAAACCAGCGCATTGTCGACGCGAAGCGCCGCAAGCGCGGCCATCACATGCTCGACCGTGGACACGCTCGCGCCGTCGCCAGCAAGCTGGGTGCGCAATGTCGATGCCTCGACGCGCGACCAATGCGCTTCGATATCGGCTCCGGCGACGCTGAAAACGATCCCAACGTCAGCGCCGGCCGGCGCGAGCGTGATGCTGGCGGGACGACCGCCATGCACGCCCTGGCCGGCTAACGTGAAGCTTCGTGCGAGTGTCTGCTGAACCGCTGGCGCGGCCGCGCTCCCGGGACGCGCAGCGCGGCGCGCGCGCAGCGCAGGTCGGCGTGAATCCGAACGAATGGCGCAACCCTCCCCTAAAGCCCGGACGAACGATAGCAAATCCGGGCGCCGACGCTCCAGTCACGCTTTCTTACAGTTTGTTACAGGACCCGGCGGTCAAAATGAAAAGGCCCGCGCGAGGCGGGCCTTTTCCGATCGTCGAGAATGTTTCAGTGGTTGGCCTGGCGACGCAGGAAGGCCGGGATCTCCAAATGATCCTCCTCGGACGGGCGCGGCTGCAGGGCGCGACGACCATGCGAATCGAGCGCAGCATGTCCACCGGCGCCGACCGGCGCCGGTGCGGCCGGTCGCTTGCCATATTCGGCATGGGTCGCCGAAGGCTGGCCTGTGGGAGCCATTTGCGGGCGCGGGGCCGGCGCGGCGGGTCCGCCATGCATCGAATCTTCCTGACGGCTCGCCCCGAAGGAGGCGAGGCGCTCGAAGATCGATTTGCGACGAGGGTCGCCAGCGCCCATCTGCTGACGCAGCTGTTCCTGGATCGGCTGGGGAAAATCCTCGATCTGAGGCATCCGCGGCGCACGCGGCTGCTCGGGCGCCGGGGGGACATAGGCGACGGCCGGCGCTTCATGGCGCTCGGCTTCGTACCTCGGCTCGCCATAGGCGAGACGCGGCGGCGCCGGCTCGAGGTAAATGCCATGCGGCGGCGCCTGCTCAGAATAATAGCCGGCTGCAGCCTGCGGCTCTTCGCGATGACGCAGAACCGGCGCGGCCTCGACGGCCGGCGCCTGCTGCGCGCGCGCCTGCTGCAATTGGGCGCGCAAGCGTTCGGCGGCCTCGGCGAGACGCGATTCGCTCGTCGGGTCATCGGCCGTGATGGCGGTCAGGTCGATGCCCGTCGCGACGACGGAGACGCGCACCACGCCTTCAAGCGACGAATCGAATGTCGCGCCCAGAATGATGTTGGCGTCTTCGTCGACCTCCTGACGAATGCGGCTCGCCGCCTCGTCGACTTCGTAGAGGGTCAGATCGTGGCCGCCGGTGATCGAGATCAGCAGGCCGCGCGCGCCCTTCATCGACACTTCGTCAAGCAGCGGATTCGCGATCGCGGCTTCCGCGGCAAGATTGGCGCGATTTTCGCCCGTGGCCTCGCCGGTGCCCATCATCGCCTTGCCCATGCCGCGCATGATCGAGCGGACGTCAGCAAAATCGAGATTGATGAGGCCTTCCTTGACCATCAAATCCGTAACCGACGCGACTCCCGAATAGAGAACCTGGTCAGCCATGGCGAAGGCGTCGGCGAAGGTCGTCTTCTCCGTGGCGATGCGGAAGAGATTCTGATTCGGGATGACGATCAGCGTATCGACGCATTTTTGCAGTTCGGAGATGCCCGATTCGGCGATGCGCAGGCGACGCTGACCTTCGAAGTGGAACGGCTTGGTGACGACGCCGACGGTGAGAATGCCCATTTCGCGCGCGATCTGCGCGATTACCGGCGCGGCGCCCGTGCCGGTGCCGCCGCCCATGCCCGCGGTGACGAAGCACATATGCGCGCCGGAGAGATGCTCGCGAATTTCTTCGCGCGCTTCTTCCGCGGCGGCGCGGCCAACTTCCGGCTGAGCGCCGGCGCCCAGTCCTTCCGTCACCTGCAGGCCCATTTGAATGATTCGCTCGGCCTGCGACGACGCGAGCGCCTGGGCGTCGGTATTGGCGACAAGGAAATCGACGCCCGACAGACCAGAGGTGATCATATTGTTGACGGCGTTGCAGCCGCCGCCGCCGACGCCGCAAACCATGATGCGGGGCTTCAATTCCCTGAGTTCGGGAGCTTTAAGGTTGATCGTCATCTGCCAGGCCTCTCACCAATGCGTTCACAACTCGGCGCCCGTTGTCCTTCGCCCTTGGACGCCCGGTCGCCGAACGCGTCGTCCTTGGCAATCATCCCCGGCGTCGAAGGTCGCGCCGGGTCGAAAGAATCACTTTCACGCGATACTAGAAGCTTTCTCTTAACCATCTCCCTACGCGCGAGATGTATCCGTCAGTTCCCGTCGCCGCGCGCTCGATCCGGCGCGGCTCGAAATATTCGTGCGCGGCGACTTGCGGATAGACGAGCAGCCCGGCCGCGGCCGCGAAGGCGGGACTCTTGGAGGAATCCGGCAAGCCCTCGACGCCGATCGGACGTCCTACCCGAACCTGTCCGCCGAGAATGCGGCGCGCCGCCTCGGCGACGCCTGTGAGCTGGCTGGCGCCGCCCGTCAGCACGATACGACGGCCAGGACCGCTCGGATGGCCGGCCTTCGCCAAGCGATCGCGCAGGAATTCCAGCGTTTCCTCTATTCGCGGGCGGATGATGCGCACGAGATGCGATTTAGGCGCATGCGCCTTGTGATCGCTCTCGCCGACGTGATCGAAGGAAATGGTTTCGCGCTCGTCTGATGTCGAAGCGATCGCCGAGCCGTGAAAGGTCTTCAGGCGCTCCGCGTCGGAGAGCCGCGCGTCAAGTCCGCGCGCGATGTCCATGGTGACGTGGGCGCCGCCAAGCGTGACGGCGTCAAGGTGAATCATCTCGCCCCTGGCGAAGACCGCTACCGACGTTGATCCAGCGCCCATGTCGATGACCACGACGCCCATCTCGGCCTCGTCCGGCTCGAGCGTGGAGAGTCCGGCGACGTATGGCGCGGCGGCCATGGCTTCGACGCTGAGATGGCTGCGCTCGACGGCGACGAGAAGATTGCGGGCGGCGGCCTGATCGCAGGTCGCGACGTGGAGATCGACGGCGAGCTCTTCGCCGATCATGTCTTTAGGCTCTCGAATGCCGGACACGCCGTCGAGCGAAAAGCCCGTCGGCAGCGAATGCACGGCGACGCGGCCGCGAGCGAGATGATGCGCGGCCGAAGCCTCGAGAACCCGATGAATGTCGTGTTCGGCGACTTCACGGCCGCCAATGAGGCGTTTCGCCTGAAAATGCTGCGAGGACAGTCGGCCGCCCGACGCCGTGACGATGACGCGCTCGACCTGCATGCCGGCCATGCGCTCGGCGGCGTCCACGGTTTGCCGGATCGCGGCGTCGGCGGCGTCCATGTCGACCACGAGGCCGTTCTTTACGCCCAGAGAGCGCTGATGGCCAATGCCAACGACGCGAACGCGATGCGTGCGCCAATCGCCGGGCGCGACCGCGCCAAGCGGGGTGAGCCGCGCGATCAGGCAGGCGATCTTCGACGTGCCGACGTCAAGCGCCGCGAACGTCGCGGAGCGACGCGGCGAGAGCGGCTTCATGCGCGGTGGGACACCAGGGGAAATCATATAGCTAACCACCACTCTTGGTCGACTTGCGCGGCGCAAGCTGCGCTTCGCGCGCCGCAGCGGCCTCTTCCGTCAGCCTGACGCTGACGCGGTCGGGAATGCGCAAGTCGATGAACATGACGTCCTTGTCGAGGATCCGCGCCTCTCGCTGCAGCCGCGCCAGCGTCTCCAGCGCGCCGGATGGATCGATCTCCGGCAGTTTCACCGTGACGCCATTCGTCACCTCGAAGTTCCAGCGGCGTCCCGCGACGAGCACGCCGGCCTTGATGCGATGCGCAAGGTCGCCAGCCTTGGTCATCAGCATGAGAAATTCTAGCAGACGCTTCTGCGCGCCCTCGCCGACGACGAACGGCAGACCGAGATAGCGCTGGTCGCGCAACTCATCGATCGGCACGCCGTCTTCGGAAATGACCGCGACGCGGCCGTCGCGCTGCCATAAGGCGCTTGGCTGCCGCTCTTCAATCGCGACGACCAGCCGATCGGGGTACAGCTTCATCACCCGCGCAGACTTGACGAGGGGGACCTGCATCAGCCGGTCGCGCACCGCCGTCGCATTGAGAAAGGGCAAGGAGTTTCGCGGCCCGACGCCTGCGGCCTCGAGAAGTTCGCGTTCGGTCAAACGCGATTGACCGGTGATGGTGACGGCGGAAATCGGAAACCCGGCGGCGCGCGCCGCTATGTCGTAGAGCTCGCCCTCACTTGCGACGAGAGCGGCGTAGCCGCCGTTCTCGACGAATCCCGCCGCGCCGATAGCGGCGAAGAGCGCTAGCGTCGCCAGAGCGCCGACGCCGGGACGGCCCAGCAGGGCGAGGCGCGAAAGGAGACGTTCGCCACGGGTTCTTCGCGCCGTCGCACGCGGAGCGACCGCCGCGGCGGCGGGAACGGCTGCCGGAGCGGCTGTGGGCGGGATGGTCGCAACGGCGGCCGCCGCCAAGGCGTATGGGACTTCTCCGGGAACGATGGGGACGAGCGAGTGCCGAGCCGCAAATGACTCTCTCAACGATCGCAGGATGCGTCTTCCACCATCCATCTGACCAACTCGCCGAATGAAAAACCTGCGTATGCCGCCATTTCTGGCACGAGCGAGGTCTCCGTCATTCCCGGCTGCGTGTTCACCTCCAACACGACGAGCTCGCCCGTACCTCCGGGGCGGTCGTCGTATCGGAAGTCCGCGCGGCTTACGCCGCGACAGCCGAGAGCTCGGTGAGCCTCAAGGGCCAAATGTTGGACCTCTTGGTAAATATTCAGTTTAAGATTTGCCGGAAGGACGTGTTTCGAGCCGCCCTTGGCGTATTTCGCGTGATAATCGTACCAGCCGCCGTCAGCAGCGAGGATTTCGATCACATCGAGCGCCTTGTCGTTCATGACAGCGCATGTGAGCTCGCGCCCGGCGATGAACTGCTCCGCGAGCATCATGTCGCCATGAGTCCAATCCTCGCGCCATAATTCCTGCGGGGGATGTTCTTGGCCCTCGCTGACGATGAAGACGCCGAAGGAGGAGCCTTCGGAGACGGGCTTCAGGACATAAGGAAGGGGCAGCGCGTGCGCTTTGGCGGCGTCCAGCCTGTGCAGAACGCGCCCTTTTGGCGTCGGAACGCCGGCGGCCGCCATCACCGTCTTCGCGATATCCTTTTTCATCGCCACCGAAGAGGCGAGCACGCCCGAATGCGTGTAGGGGATGCGCAGAAGCTCCAGCGCGCCCTGAATGCAGCCGTCCTCGCCAAACTTGCCATGGAGCGCGTTGAAGGCGACATCGGGTTTGAGCGCCGCAAGAACATTCGCGACGTCATGCCCCGCATCGACGCGGGACACTTGAAATCCCTGCTCTTCGAGGGCTTTCGCGCAGGCCTCGCCCGAGCGCAAGGATATTTCGCGTTCGGCGGAGAGTCCGCCCATCAGAACGGCGACGTGCTTGGTCATGTGCTCTCGACTTGAAAAATGCCACTAAAGATCCGAATAGGCGGCTTCGTCGGCTTCCGAAGCCCATTCGGTGAATACGGCGAAAGCTCTCAAGCGACGCCTGTACGCTTGATTTCCCAATGGAGTTCGACGCCGCTCGTTTCGCGCACGCGCCGGCGCACTTCCTCGCCAAGCGCCTCGATGTCGGCGGCGGTCGCGCGCCCACGGTTGATGAGAAAATTGCAGTGCATTTCGCTGACCTGCGCATCGCCGACGACGAGTCCGCGACAGCCGGCGGCGTCAATCAACCGCCACGCCTTTTCGCCATCAGGATTCTTGAAAGTCGAGCCGCCGGTCTTTTCCTTGATCGGCTGCGAGGCCTCCCGCGCCGCGGTGATGCGATCCATCTCGGCGATGATCGTCGCCGGATCGCCGGGCCGTCCCTGGTAAAGCGCCTGCGTGAAGATCACGTCGTCGGGGGCGGAACAATGGCGATAGGCGTAGCCCATGTCGGCGACGCCAAAGACGCGGACGTCGCCGGCGCGGTCGACGCCGCGCGCTTCAATCAGCGCGTCCTTGGTCTCACCGCCATGCGCGCCGGCGTTCATGCGCAACGCGCCGCCGATCGCGCCGGGAATGCCGCGATAGAAGGCGAGTCCGTCAACGCCCGCTTCCGCCGCCGCGCGCGCCGCCTTCACGTCGGGAACCGCGGCGCCGACGCGCAGCCTGCAGCCGTCCTCGACGACGATCTCGCCAAAGCCCTTGGCCGAAAGCCGAATGACCACGCCTTCGACGCCGCCATCGCGCACGATCAGATTGGAGCCAAGGCCGACGACGGTGACGGGAATCTCTCGCGGCAATCGCGCGAGGAAATAGGCGAGATCGGCTTCATCGGCTGGCATGAACAGGATCTGCGCCGGGCCGCCGACGCGAAACCAGGTGTAGGGCGCGAGCGGCTCATTCGCCGTGATGCGCCCGCGCAATTGCGGCATCGCGGAGAGTATGTCTGCTGAAATGTCGGGGAAGCTCATCTGCGGCTTTCGGCTAGATCGAGGCTACATCATAGCTCGGCGATTTGGACGACGCGCACGCCATGACTCGAGCGGAATCGGCGATCGTTCGTGACGAAGATATCGCATTGCGAGGCCAGCGCCGTTCGAAAATGCACCGCGTCTATCAGTCTTAGGCCGAGATCGGCGCCGAGGCGCGCCGCTCCGACGAGAGTATCGAGGTCCACAGCCCGAATGTCGAAGGTCCTCTCCTCAAAGAACAGTCGATCGTAACCGTTTTCGAGCACCTGACTCTGACGTCTGAAGGCGCCGTAAAAGCATTCCGCAACGCAGATTTCACTGGTGACAAAGGTCGTGTTTCGTTCGATGAGGTCGTACCAGAGGCTGGAGACCTTCGAATAAAACTCCGGATTCGCCTCGATGAAATAGATGACCGAGTTTGCATCGAAATAGGCCCGCCCGCCTTCGACCGGCAGCGTTTCATACGACATCCGCTTGAACGGCTCGGCTGTCATTCCCGACGCGCGCAACGCGCGCGATCGGGAATCCAGAGCAAGACCGGCGTTCCTGGATTGGCTCTGGATTCCCGGTCAGGCCTGCGGCCTGCCGGGAATGACAAGGTCCATGCGAACGGATCAGGCGGAATTCGTTTCATTCATCGCCGCGGAATTCACGGATGCGTGCGTCGATCTCCTCAATGGATTGCGGTCCGACAAGCCGGTGGCCTATGCCCTCAAGCTCCTTCAGGCGACGAATGCGCTCTTGCGGCGAAGGCTGGGTCTCCTTCTGCACGATGCGCGGAAGAAACTGCTTTAGCGTTTCCTCAACGAGATAAGAACGCGAACGGCGCGTGCGCCGCGCCGCCTCGTCGAGGATTTTACGCGTTTCCTCGGTAAGACGGACGGATGTCGGCGCTGGCGCGACGGATTTCATGACCCAGATGTGTTTGACTACGATGTAGTCAATTGTAGTAATTATCCTGCGGAAGTCAAATCATGCCTCATGAATTCACGTCCAACCCTCCCCCGGTTCGCGGGAGAGGGAGCAGAACACGCGATTCATCCAAACTGTGCAAGAACCGCTCGTTAGGGGCCCCTCTCCCGCGAACGGGGAGGAACAAGGAGGGGCGAAACCAACGTCGTCACCCCTGCCCGGCCGCCAATTGTTCCGGCAGCGCATAGGCCCATTGCGTGATATTGCCGGCGCCAAGACACACGACATAATCGCCTGGCGCGACGATCTCGCGAACCATCGCTGCAAGAACCTCAGGCGAAGGCAGCCCCATCGCGCGGCGATGGCCGTGCGCCTTGATTGCGGACACGAGCGAGTCGCGATTGACCCCATCGATCGGCTGTTCGCCCGCCGGATAGACGTCGGCGATGATGACCACATCGGCGTCGTTGAAACAGGTGGCGAAAGCATCAAAAAGCGACTGCAGCCGCGAATAGCGGTGCGGCTGCATCAGCGCGACGACCTTGCCCTTGGTGGAGGCGCGCGCCGCGCGCAGCACGGCGGCGATTTCGACCGGGTGATGGCCGTAGTCGTCGAAGATCTGCACGCCGTTCCACTCGCCGGTCTTGGTGAAGCGGCGCTTCACGCCGCCAAACCCCGCGAGCGCTTTGCGGATCTGTTCCGGCGACATGCCGAGCTGATTGGCGACGGCGACCGCCGCCGTCGCGTTCAACGCATTATGATGGCCCGGCATCGGCAGGACGAGATTTTCAAGATAGATCGCCTGCGACGTCTTGCGGTCGCGCAGCAGCACATTGAACTTCGACACACCGCCCTCAAGATCGACGTCGAGCAGCCGCACGTCAGCTTGCGGATTTTCGCCATAGGTGATGACGCGGCGGTCCTCGATGCGGCCGACGAGCTCCTGCACGGTCGGATGATCGAGGCACATCACCGCGAAGCCGTAGAAGGGAATATTCTCGACGAAGTTGCGGAAGGCTTCCTTGATGGCGTCGAATGTATGGAAATGGTCGAGATGTTCGGGATCGATATTGGTGACGATGGCGACGTCCGCCGGCAGTTTGAGAAACGTGCCGTCGCTTTCGTCGGCCTCCACCACCATCCAGTCGCCGGCGCCAAGACGCGCATTCGTGCCATAGGCGTTGATGATGCCGCCGTTGATCACGGTCGGATCGAGGCCGCCGGCGTCGAGCAGCGTCGCAACGAGCGAGGTCGTCGTCGTCTTGCCATGCGTGCCGGCGATGGCGACGCATTGCTTGAGGCGCATCAGCTCGGCCAGCATTTCGGCGCGGCGCACGACCGGCAGACGTTTTTCGCGCGCCAAGACAAGTTCGGGATTGTCGCGCTTGATTGCGGTCGAGACGACGACCACTGCGGCTTCGCCGAGGTTTTTCGCGTCATGTCCGATGCTGACCGTCGCGCCCTTTTCGACGAGACGCTTGACGTTGGCGTTCTCGGCCGCGTCAGATCCCTGCACCTTGTAGCCGAGATTGAGCAGCACTTCGGCGATTCCAGACATGCCGATGCCGCCGATGCCGACGAAGTGAATCGGGCCTAACTCTTTCGGCAGTTTCATCACTAGCTCCGTTTCGTAGCGCCTGTCCGCGCCACGTCGATGATCAGATCGGCGAGACGATCGGCGGCGTCGGCGACGCCGACGCTCTTTGCGGCTTCGGCGCGCGCGGAAAGCTGCGCCGGCGCATTGACGAGGTCACAAAGCCGCCGCGTCAAAAATTCCGGCGTGAAGTCGCTCTGGCGCACGGTTTCCGCGCCGCCCGCCGCTTCGAGAAAAGCGGCGTTCGCCGCCTGATCCTGGTCGAGCGCATGCGGCAGCGGCACCAGCAGCGCCGGACGCCCGATCACCGCAAGCTCCGAGACGGTCGAGGCGCCGGCGCGGGTGATGACGAAATGCGCCGCCGCGAGGCGCGCCGGGAAATCAGCGAAAAAGGGCGCAATCTCGGCGCCGACCCCGGCGCCGGCGTAGATCGCCTCGACCCGCGCGAAATCTTCGGGGCGCGCCTGTTGAACAACGGAGATTTTCGCGCGCAGCGCGTCGGGGAGCGCCGCGACGGCCGCCGGCACGATGTCCGCCATGACGCGGGCGCCCTGAGAGCCGCCGGCGACGAGCAGCCGGAAGATTCCCTCTTCAAAGCTCGGATAGGGCGTTTCGGCGGCTTCGAGCACATTGGGACGTACCGGATTGCGGGTGACGATGACCTTGCTTTGCAGGGCCGCCGGCACGGCCAGAGTCGGCAGACCGGCGGCGATCCTGTCGACGCGGCCGGCGAGGAAGCGATTGGCCTTGCCCATGACGCCATTCGCTTCGTGCAAAGCGCTCGGCACGCCGAGATAGGACGCCGCAAGCAAGGGCGGGACGGTCGGGTAGCCGCCGAAACCGATCACCGCGGCCGGTTTGACATGGCGCAGCAGCGCGGCCGCCTGCGCAGTGCCCAGGGCGAGACGCGCAACCGCTTGAGCCTTGGCCAGCAGCGAGCCGCCCCGCGGCGTGCCGGCAGGGATCACATGCATGGCTCGCGCCGGAAAGGCGCCGCCGTAGCGCAGGGCGCGCTCCTCGGTGATGAGCTCCACCGCCAGCCCGCGGGCGGCGAGCGCATGCGCAAGCGCCTCGGCCGGAAAAAGATGGCCGCCGGTGCCGCCGGCGGCGAGGAGAATTGGCGAATCGATCATCCTAGGCTTTTATCACGCGGCGGCGGGCGCGCCCGTCGCGGCGAGCTCACTCAGCACACGGGACCGCGGCCGCTTACGCGTGACGGCGAGCAGGAAACCCATGCCGAGCGACAGTGAGATCAGCGAAGAGCCGCCATAGGAGACGAAGGGCAGCGTCATGCCCTTGGCGGGCATGAGATGCACGTTCACCGCCATATTGATGCAGCTCTGCAGGCCAAACAGCATTACGAGTCCCGCGGTCGCAAAACGACAGAAGGGATCGCTGTTGTGCGCCGCCGAGAACAACCCCCGCACCACGACGAAGGCGAAGAGCGCGGCAAGCGCGATGCAGACAAGAACGCCGAATTCCTCGCCGATGACCGCGAAGATGAAATCCGTGTGGGAGTCGGGCAGGATGCGCTTGATGACCCCTTCGCCTGGCCCCTTGCCGAACCAGGATCCGGCGATGAAGCTCTCCAGCGCCGTCTCCGACTGGAAATTCGCGGGCACGCCCGCGACCGGCGGCGGCGGCTCCAAGAAAGAATCGACGCGCGCATGAACATGCGGCACGAACTTATAGGCGAGCAGCGCCGAGACGCCGCCAAGCCCGCCCAATCCGACAACCCAGATCCAGTGCAAGCCAGCCATGAAAAACAGCGCCGCCCAGACAATCGAAATCAGCATCGTCTGGCCGTAGTCCGGCTGCATCATCAGCGGCACGATCGCGATCGGCAGGAGCAGAAGCGCGATCAGATTGCCCGGAACGTCCTTGCGACGCGCGCCTTCGGAGAAGGCCCAGGCGACGAGCACGACGAAGGCGGGCTTCAAAAATTCAGAGGGCTGAACGCCGAAGATCCATCGCTTCGCGCCCTTCACTTCCTGACCGTAGAAGATGGTGGCGAAGACGAGCGCGAGAGAGACGATGAAAATCACCAGCGCCAGTCGGCGCACGTGACGCGGCGAAAGAAATGACGTCGCGATCATCAGGACGAGCGCCGGCAGAAGATAGAGCACTTGTCGGTTGACGAAGTGGAAGGTCGGCAGATGCAGCCGCTCCGCGACGGGCGGGCTGCCGGCCATGGCGAAGACGAGGCCGGCGACGATCAGCAGCGCGAGGCTTGCAAGCAGCCAGCGATCCACTGTCCACGCCCAGTCGGAGAATAGCGTTCGTTCCGCGCGCGAGATCATGTCGCATCTCCTTTTCGCGCCGCGATCACGGCGGGAAGCCCTTCAACGACGCCGCGAAACGCATCGCCCCGCGCCTCGAAATTGGCGAACTGGTCATAGGAGGCGCAGGCCGGCGACAGCAGCACGACCGGCTCCGGCGCGTCTTCGGCGAGCGCGTCGAGCGCCGCGCGCGTCGTCGCGACGTCAAGCGTTCCGCAATGTTCGAAAGGCAGCGCGCCTTCCAGCGTGCGCGCAAAATCGTCGGCGGACTCGCCGATCAGATAGGCTTTGCGGATGCGCGAGAAATGCGGACGCAGCGCTTCGACGCCGCCCTCTTTCGATCGGCCGCCGAGAATCCAGTAGATATCGGTAAAGCTCACCAAAGCCTTTTCGGCCGCGTCGGCGTTGGTCGCCTTGGAATCGTTTACAAAGATCGTGCGCTCGATGCGTCGAACTTCCTCCATCCGATGCGGCAGGCCAGGGAAGCCCAACAGGCCGCTCAAGATCTCGTCGTCGTCCAATCCGCATTCCCACGCGGCGGCGGCGGCGAAGGCGGCGTTCTGCGCATTATGTGCGCCGCGAAGCGCGCGCGCGCCTTCGAGCGAACCGATCAGCTCGGCCTCCTCGGGCGGATGTCCCTGCTCGCGGAAATAGACGCTTCGATCCTCGACATAGAACCCCCAGTCGAGCGCGCGCATCCCGGAGACCGGCACGACGCGCCGCTCTGGGGACTCGGCTTCGACGAGGCGCGCGCCGATCGCATGGCAATAGGCGTCGTCGACGCCGACCAGAGCCACTTCCGCCGCAGCGACGAGCCGCTCCTTGATCGCGGCGTAATTTTCAATCGTGCCGTGACGATCGATATGGTCCGGCGTGATGTTGATCAGCACGCCGATGGTCGGCGCCAGCGAGGGCGCGAGATCAATCTGGAACGACGAGCATTCGATGACGTGAATGCGCTCGTCGGACGGCGGCTCGAGGTCGAGAATCGGCACGCCGATGTTGCCGCCGAGCTGAACGTCGCGGCCGGCTTCGCGCAAGATATGCGCGATCAGCGCCGTGGTCGTCGATTTGCCGTTCGTTCCGGTGATGGCGATGAAGGGCGATCCCCCGGCGCGCGCTTCGCGTTCGCGGCAGAACAATTCGACGTCGCCGATGATCTCGACTCCGGCGGCCGTCGCCGCCTGCACCGTCCAATGTGGCTCGGGATGGGTCAGCGGCACGCCGGGAGAGAGAACGAGCGCATCGAAGCCGCTCCAATCCGCAACCGCGAGATCCTCGAGCGCAATGCCTTGCGCGACCGCCTTGAGGCGGCCAGCCTCGCCATCGTCCCAGGCGGCGACCTGCGCGCCGCCGGCGATCAGGGCGCGGGCCGTTGACAGGCCCGAACCGCCGAGGCCGAAAAGCGCGACGCGCTTGCCTTTGAACGTCTCGACCGGCGTCATCGTCACCTCAGCTTCAAGGTCGAGAGGCCCATCAGGGCCAGGACGAAGGCGATGATCCAGAAGCGGATGACGATCTGCGGCTCCTTCCACCCCTTCTGTTCAAAATGGTGATGGATCGGCGCCATCAGGAAGATGCGCTTGCCGGTCAGCTTGTAATAGACCACCTGGATGATGACTGACGCGCCTTCGATAACAAAAAGGCCGCCGACGATGACGAGCACGAACTCCTGCTTCACCGCCACCGCCACGGAGCCCACGAGCCCGCCGAGCGCCAGAGACCCGGTGTCGCCCATGAAGATTTGCGCCGGCGGCGCGTTGAACCACAGAAAGCCGAGCCCCGCGCCGATGAAGGCCGAGCAGACGATCGTCAATTCGCCGACGCCCGCGACGTAATTGACGCCGAGATAATTCGAAAAGATCGAATTGCCGACGAGATAAGCGAAAATGGCGAAAGCGCCCGCGGCGATCATCGACGGCACGATGGCGAGGCCGTCGAGTCCATCCGTGAGATTGACGCAGTTGCCCGCGGCGACGATGACGAAGGCGCCAAACAGGATGAAGAGCGGACCCAGCGTCGCGACATAGCCCCGCACCATGGGGATGGCGAGCTTCGTCATGTTGTCGCCGCCGGTTTCCATCAGCGCGTAGCAGGCCAGGCCGGCAATCATAAACTCGAGCGCCAATCGCATCTTGCCCGAGAAGCCGGCATGCGACTGCTTGGTCACCTTGAGATAGTCGTCATAAAAGCCGATGAGGCCGAAGCTGACGGTGACGAAGAGCACGATCCACACATAGGCGTTGCGCAAATTCGCCCAGAGCAGCGTCGCCGCGACAAGCCCCGAAAGGATCATCAGGCCGCCCATCGTCGGCGTGCCTTTTTTGGTCACGAGATGCGAAGCCGGTCCGTCCTCGCGGATCGGCTGGCCCTTGCCCTGCTTGATGCGCAACGCGGCGATCACGCCCGGTCCGAAGAAGAAGACGAAGAACAGCGCCGTCGCTGCCCCCATAGCGGCGCGAAAAGTGATGTAACGGAAGATGTTTAGCGGACTGTAAAGATAAGATAAGTCCGCAAGCAGCGTCAGCATCGTCTCTCCTCAGCTCGCCATCTCGGGGGCGAATGCGCTTTTTAAGGCCGAGACGATCCGCGCCATCCGCGAACCATTGGAGCCTTTCACCATCACCACATCGCCGGGACGAACCGCTGCGAGAACGGCCTCTTCCAGCTCCAGCGGCGTCGCCCGATGCGCGGCGCGCATCGAATCAGGCACAGCGTAACTCAAGCGTGACATCAATGGCCCGGAGGTGAATAGCAGATCGACGTTCGCGCCAATGAGGTCCTGAGCGAGCTCGGCGTGCAGTTCGGCCGCCTGCGGCCCGAGCTCCAGCATGTCGCCGAGCACGGCGATGCGCCGGCCTCCCGGTCCTATGGCCGCGCCGCCGAGCAGCTGCAGCGCCGCCCGCATGGAGGTCGGGTTGGCGTTGTAGCTTTCGTCGATGAGCGTGAACGCGCCGTCTGGCGTCACGATTTTCTCGCGCTGACCACGTCCGGAAGGCGGCGTGAATTCGCTGAAGGCCGCCGCAGCTTCCTCCAAATCCACGTCGAAAACGACGCCCACGAGCAGCGCCGCGAGCGCGTTCATGGCGATATGCTTGCCTGGGGCGCCGATGCGAAAGCGCAGTCGCCGCTCGAGAATTTCCGCCTCGACCAGCGCGCCTTCGCCGGCGGGCTCGTAAGACAGGAGCCGCGCATGCGCGCCTTCCGTCTCGCCGAAACCAAAGACATGGCTGGCGGTCGGCGCGGCCGCCGCGGCGAGGCGCTCGTAAAATCCATCGTCCCGGTTGATGATCGCGACGCCGCCATCGAGCGCGGAAAAGATTTCGGCCTTGGCGTCCGCGATCTTCTCGATAGATCCGAAATATTCGAGATGAACCGGCGCGATGCGGGTGACGACGGCGACGTGGGGGCGCACCTGAGCGACGAGCGCGGCGATCTCGCCCGCGTGATTCATGCCGAGTTCGAACACGCCAAAGCGCGACTCCGCCGGCATGCGCGCAAGCGTCAACGGCACGCCCCAGTGATTGTTGTAAGACGCCGCCGATGCATGCGTTTCGCCGAACCGCGACAGCATCAGCCGGATCATGTCTTTCGTCGAGGTCTTGCCGACGGAGCCGGTGACGGCGGCGATAAAGGCGGCGCTTCGCTCGCGCGCCCGCGCGCCCAGCGACTCGAGCGACTGCTGCACGTCTCTGACGACGAAAAGCGGCCCGGCGCCGGAAAGCTCCGTCGCATGCGCTTCGTCGATGACCGCGGCCGCCGCGCCTTTCTCAAACGCCATCCGCACGAAGTCGTGACCATCGCGCGTCTCGCCCTTAATGGCGATAAACAGATCGCCGGGCTGAAGGGTGCGGGTATCGATGGAAACGCCGGCGGCTTCGCGCGCAAGGCCGCCGCTCGCACGCGCCCGCAGCGCGCCGACAAGCGCCAATCCGGACCATAACGGCCTCTTGGTCATGGATGATGCTCCTTGAGCGCCTGCGCAATCGCCTCATGATCGGAGAAAGGCAAAACGCGGTCGCCGACGATCTGCCCGGTTTCGTGGCCTTTTCCAGCCACGACGAGCGCATCGCCCGCTTCAAGTCCCGCGACCGCGTTGGCGATCGCCGCGCGCCGGTCTCCGATCTCGATGATGTGCGCCGCGCCGCTACGGGTTCCTTCGAGAATTTCTGCGCGAATGGCGGCGGCGTCCTCGCTGCGCGGATTGTCGTCCGTGACGATGGCGACATCCGCCGCGCGGGCGACGATGTCTCCCATCAGCGGGCGCTTGCCACGATCACGATCGCCGCCGCACCCGAAGACGACAATCAGGCGTTTTTTTGTCAGCGGTCGTAAAGTGGCGAGCACTTTCTGCAGCGCGTCGGGCTTATGCGCGTAATCTACGAAAATCGGCGCGCCGTTACGCTGACCGACGAGTTCGAGCCGCCCCGGCGCGCCCTTGAGCGCTTCGAGCGCCGCAAAGACCTGCGCCGGGTCATCGCCGCTTGCGATGGCCAGCCCGGCGGCGACAAGCGCGTTCGAGACCTGGAAGGCGCCGGCAAGCGGCAGATTGACCTCATATTCGGCGCCATTTTGGCGTAGCCGCAGCGACGTCGCTAAGGCGGACGGCGTCGCCGAAAGGAGCTTTATCGTCTCTCCCTTCGAACCGACGCTCAAAATTGTGAGGCTCCTCGCGCGGCAGATTTCGATGACGCGGGACGCAACGTCGCTGTCCGCGTCGATCACCGCCGTCTGGCCAGGGTGCAGCAGCGTGTCGAAGAGCCGCATCTTCGCGGCGAAATACTCCTCCATGTCGGCGTGATGGTCGAGATGGTCGCGTGAGAAATTGGTGAAGCCCGCGACGTCGACGCGCATGCCGTCGAGCCGCCGCTGATCGATCCCCAGCGACGAAGCCTCCATGGCGAGATGCGTCACGCCGCGTCCAGCAAGTTCGTCCAGCGTTCGGTGCAATTCGACGGGTCCTGGCGTCGTCAGCGCTCCATAATGCGCGCCGCGAGAATCGACGATGCCAACGGTGCCGAGCGACGCCGCCTCATGTCCAAGCGCAGCCCAGATCTGGCGCAAGAAGGCCACCACCGACGTCTTGCCGCTCGTTCCCGTAACCGCCGCGATCATCGACGGCTGACGCGAAAAGAAGCGCGCGGCGGCAAGGGCCAGGGCGCGCCGAACGTCATTGACGACGACAAGCGGCAGCGGGCTGTCAGCTCTCCGCTGCGCGACGACGACGCAGGCGCCGCGCGACTTCGCGTCGGCGACATAGGACATGCCATCCCCGGCATGGCCCGGGATGGCGAAAAAGGCAAAGCCGCTGCGCGCCATTCGACTGTCAGCCGTCAGGCCGGAGACGGCAAGCCCGCGCAAGGCGGGCTCAAGGTCTGGCGTCGCAAGCAGTTCCGAAAGCAGCATCAATGTCCTCCGCCGCCGCGGGCCGGAACATTGGCATAGCCATAACCCAATTTGGCGAGGAGCGGGAAAGGCTGGTGCGGCGGCTCGAAACGCGGCGCGAGGCCGAGAATCGGACCGACGCGCTCGATGATCTCGCCCGTGACATGTCCCGCGTTATAGGCCGCCGTCGCGTAGCCGCCGGTTTCCGGCAAGCCCTGCGGTTCGTCCATGATGGTCAGGAACAGATATTTTGGCTTGTCGGACGGCGCGACGGCCATGAAAGTGTTGAACAGCCGGTTCTTCGAATAATGGCCGTTAACGACCTTTTCCGCGGTGCCGGTTTTGCCGCCGACGAAATAGCCAGGGACGTTCACCTTCCGCGCCGTGCCGATTTCGGCGTTGAGGCGCATGAGATAACGCATCGCCTCGCTCGTCTCAGGCTTCACGACGCGTTCGGCGCCCGCCTTCGCTTCCTCCTCACTGCGCTTGATGAAGGTCGGCGTGATCAGATAGCCGCCATTCATCAGCGCGCCGACGGCCATCATCGCCTGGAGCGGCGCCACCGCAAGGCCATGACCGAAAGCGATGGTCATGGTGTTCAACTCGCCCCAATTTTTCGGCACGATGGGTTCGGCGCTTTCCGGCAGTTCAGTGCGCATGCGCGTAAGCTGCCCCATCTTGCGCAAAAACGCCTTGTGCCGCTCCACGCCCTGCCCCATCGCCATGCGCGCGGTGCCGACATTGGAGGAATATGTGAAGACCTCTGGCAGTGTGAGCGCGCGATTTTGCGCGTGATAGTCATGGATCTTGAAGCGCCCGAAAGAAAGCACGCCGCGCGCGTCGAGCCGTGAATTCAGATTGACCTTGCCGGAGTCGAGCGCCATCGCGATGGTCAGCGCCTTGAAGGTCGAGCCCATCTCATAAACGCCGACGCTCATGCGGTTGATGTGGACAGGATCGAGCGCTTCCGTCGGTTTGTTGGGATCGTAGTCCGGAAGCGATGCGAGCGCGATCACCTCTCCGGTGTTGACGTCCAAGATCGCCGCGGCGCCTGCCTTCGCCTTAAAGTGGGTCACGCCCTTTTCGAGTTCGTCGCGCAACGCATGCGTGACCCGAATGTCGAGCGAAAGCGACACGGGCTTGAGTTCCTCTGGCGTCACGCCGAAGCCGGCGCCGTGCAAATCGGCGAGCCCCTGCCCGTCGATATATTTCTCGATGCCGGCGATGCCCTGATTGTCCACATTGGCGAAGCCGAGCACATGCGCGCCGATCGGTCCGTTGGGATAAACGCGCTTATTTTCGGCGATCAGTCCGACGCCCGGCAGTCCGAGATGGAAGACTTCGTCGCGCTGATGCGTCGTCACCTCGCGCTTCACCCAAACGAAGCCTTTCTTGGAGCCGAGCCGTTCTCGCAAATCGCGGGCGTCAAGGCCAGGCAAAACCGCGGTCAAAAGCTCTGTCGCTTCGTCCTTGTCGATGATGCGGCGCGGCTCGGCGAACACCGACATCACCTTGACGTCGCTTGCGAGCGCCTCGCCGTTGCGATCGATAATGTCCGGACGGGACGCCGCGACCGCCTCCGCCGCAGCGCGCCGCGACGTCGCCGCCTCCGGCTTAAATGCGAGATAGACGAGCTTGATCGAAATCACCGCGTAGAGCGCGAGAAAGGCCAGCGCCGCGAGCCGCATGCGCGACGCGCTCAGCGCGAGACTCGTCGAAAACAGCGCGCGCAGCATCGCGCGTATTTTGCCAACCGGCGGCGGCGAAGGTTGCGTGTCGAGCATCGTCTGCGTCATGGCTTGCGTCGCTGTTGGCTTTGTCCCTGCGCTTTGGGCGTGGTCGTCGGGGCGCTGCCGGGGACGGGCGGCGTCGCTGGCATGCTCAATCCGAGCGCGTCGAGCTTATTGCCGATGGAGTCGACGCGCGGCGATCTCTCGGGAAGCGATTGCGCGGCGACGATCTGCGTCGCTTCAAGCTGTTTCATGCCGGGCAGATAAGCGTCTGCGAGCTGCTGAATGCGCTCAGGCCGCGTCATATAAGCCCATTCCGCGCGCAGCACCGCAATCGCGTCGCGCTCCTGCCTGATCTCGATCTTGGTCTTTGCGATCTGCTCGGCGCGATAGCTCGTCTGATATTTGATCGAATAGGCGTAAACCGCCGAACCGACGAGCACGAGAACCGCAACGATATTGAGGAGCCGCAGCATCAGGCTTTTCCCTTGTCGCGATCGGGCAGGCGAGCGAGACGCGCGAGCCGTTCGTCGAGCGGATACGGCGCCGCCGCCGTGCGCGTCGCGTAACGCAATTTGGCCGAACGCGCGCGCGGATTGGCGGCGGTTTCCGCGGGCGTCGGCGTCACGGGTTGACGGCCTTCACAGATGAAACTTGGCGCCGGCGGGGCGGCTTCGCCCGGCAGGCGGCGGGAACCGGTTTCGCCGCGACCACAGCGCTCGGCGAGAAACTGTTTGACGATGCGATCCTCAAGCGAGTGGAACGTCACGACGACAAGACGACCGCCTTCAGCGAGAAGCCGTTCCGCGCCAAGCAGCCCCTTCAGCAATTCCTGAAGCTCGTCGTTGACGGCGATGCGCAGCGCCTGGAAGCTTTTGGTCGCGGGATGAATGTCGCTGGCGCGATTGGGAGCGACGCGCGCGATCATTTCGGCCAGCGCTCTCGTCGTTGTGAAAGGCGCAATCTCACGGTCGTGAACGATGGCGCGCGCGATGCGGCGCGCGGCGCGTTCCTCGCCGTAGAAATACAGGATGTCCGCGAGCGTCTCCGCATCCGCTTCATTGACGATGTCGGCGGCGCTGCGCCCTCGCCCCTCCATGCGCATGTCGAGCGGACCCTCGGCGCGGAAGGAAAAGCCGCGCGCGGCTTGGTCGAACTGCATCGACGAGACGCCAATATCGAAGACGACGCCGTCGAGGGGGGCGAAGCCTTGCGTGCGCGCGATGTCCTCGAGCTGAGAAAAGCGCGCTTCAATAAGCGTAAGCCTTTCGCCCATCTCTTGGACAAGCGTGTGGCCGGCCTTCACCGCCGTCTGATCCCGGTCGAAGGCGAGCACGCGCGTTTCCGGCTGCGCTAGGATGGCGCGCGTATAGCCGCCGGCGCCGAATGTGGCGTCGATATAGCGGCCCCCGCGATGGATGCCGAGAGCGGCGATCGCCTCGTCGCGCAGCACCGGAATATGCGTCCCAGCGGACGTCATGGGCATGCTCCTCGCCAGACGGCGCGCGGCGCGAGGCCGGCGCGATCCTGTGCGCCCCGCGAGCGCTGGCTCGTCGAGACGACTCAATTGCGGCTGGGCGGTTTTGATCGACATGGTACCGCGAGGCGTCGGAAGCAGGCTGGTCGCCACGCGCCGATCGGCAACCGGCCTTATTAGGCTTTTTTATCGTTAAGGGAGCGTTTACGGTGGTGCGAATTTGGCGGCCTCAAGGCCGCGCAAAAAGAATGACGCAAAGCGCCTGGTCCGGCCGACGCCGCTTTTTCGCGAAAGCTATCTCGACCGCTATCTCCTCTACGAGATACCTCTGATTTAAACGCCAGTCGGCCTGTAAGCCGGGTTCTGTACGTTCTTTGCAGAACGTGACGACCATTCCTCTGGGACGGACGTTGCCGCCCGCCTCTAGCAACCAACCCGGGCGACAGTCCCGGAGACGGGTTGAAGGCAAAAAGCTCGCGCCTAAGGCCTTCCGTCGCCCCTATTCGGTCTTGCTCCCGGCGGGGCTTGCCGTGCCCCGAACGTCGCCGTCCGGGCGGTGCGCTCTTACCGCACCCTTTCACCCTTACCGCTTGCGCGGCGGTTTGCTTTCTGTGGCGCTATCCCTGGGGTCGCCCCCGCCGGACCTTATCCGGCGCCGTGTCTCCGTGGAGCCCGGACTTTCCTCTGCCTTTCGGCAGCGGCCGTCCAGCCGACTGGCCTCTTGAGGCATAGGCGCCCTCGCGACGGAATGCAACAACGGCGTCAAAACGTCGCTTTGGAAAGCTAAGCAATAGTCGCCATCTCTTAATTGGTTCTTCGCCTTGGCTAAGGCTGATGGGCGGCGAGCCGAGACCAAAGAGAAATTCGATAAGGGAGAATATTAATGCTGTCACGTCGTTCGATTTTCGCCGCTTTAGCCGTCGCGACCGCTTTTCTCGTGACGCCGCATATGGCGTTGGCGCGAAGCGATAGCGAGCATCTGACTCAGGCGATCGAGGAGACCAATGAGGCGATCAAGGAAGGCAAGCAGCATAATGCCTCCTCCTTCGCCGAGCATGCGCATAACGCCTGGGATCACGCCAAGGCGGCCAGCGGGGAAGACCCCAAGGGCCACATCAAGACGGCGATGAAGCATCTCAGTCAGGCGCTCAAGACGGCCAAGCGCACCCACCACGCCAGCCGGATCGACAAGGGCGTCCGTCATGCCGAAACCGCGCTCATTCATTTGAAGGCGGCAAATCAATAATGCGATGGGCCGCGATGCGCATGCTGCGCGTCGCGGCTTTTTCCATCCGGGTCGAGACCGCACCCGCGTCACGCCTGCACTGTCTGAGTTGTTGCTTTGCCTTGGATGTCGGCGAGACGGCGTCGGCGAGGCTGGAACCTTGGCGCCTTTGACGGCTTAAGTCTTGAGTCGCGATGGGCGGGCTGCCCGATTGCCGCCTCGCCTGCAAGGGATGGTTCATCATGCAGCACAGCAGCGCCGCCGAACGCCAACCTCGCGTCGTCATCATCGGCGGCGGCTTCGCCGGGATTGCGGCTGCGCAGGCGCTTGATGGCGCCGGAGCGCGCATCTTCATCCTCGACAGCAACAATCATCATTGCTTTCAGCCCCTGCTCTATCAGGTCGCGACGGCGGCGCTTGCTTCGCCTGATGTCGCCTGGCCAATACGCCACATCGTGCGGCGCCAGAAGGATGTGACCGTCCTGATGCTCACGGTTGAGAGCGTCGACGTCGCACGCAAAGTCGTCAAGACCGACAAATGCGAGATCGGCTATGACTTCCTCGTCGTCGCGACAGGGGCCACCCACTCCTACTTCGGTCACAACTGGGCGAGCTTGGCTCCGGGGCTGAAATCCATCTCAGACGCGACGCTCATCCGCCGCCGGCTGCTTCTCGCATTCGAACGCGCAGAGGTCAGCGTCGATCCCGTCGAGCGCGAGAGACTGCTCACCATCATCATTGTCGGGGGCGGCCCGACGGGAGTCGAACTCGCCGGCGCGATTTCCGAACTCGCCCGGCGAACGCTTCCGCCGGAATTTCGCCGCGCCGATCCACGGAAGGCAAGAATCATTTTGCTCGAGGCGGGCCCCCGCATTCTTGCAAGCTTTCCTGAACGGCTTTCGCACTACGCGCGCAAATCCCTGGAAAGGCATGGCGTCGAAGTGCGCACAGACATGCCTGTCGACCAGGTTTTCGAGGACAGAATTGTCGCTGGAGAAAAGGAGATTCCCGCCGGCGTGATTCTCTGGGCGGCTGGCGTACGGGCATCGCCCGCGGCGAATTGGCTGGGCGTCGAAGGCGATCGCACGGGACGCATTCCGGTAGGCGGAGACCTGACGGTTCCTGGCCTTCCCGATGTCTACGCCATTGGAGATCTCGCTCTCCTAACCAGTCCTGATGGCGCGCCCGTACCGGCGCTCGCCGCTTCAGCCAAGCAAATGGGCAAATATGCCGGACACGCCCTCCGACTCCGTTTGAAAGGGCGCTCTCCGCGCAAACCCTTCCACTATCGGGACTACGGCAATTTAGCGACCATCGGTCGCAACTCGGCGATCGTCAAACTCGGCCGACTGGAGTTGACCGGCTTTCCGGGTTGGCTCTTCTGGAGCGTCGTGCACGTCTATTTTCTAGTGAATTTGCGCAGCCGCATCCTCGTCGCGATCAGCTGGATCGCGACCTATCTGACAGGCAATCGAGGCTCACGGCTGATTACGCGCTAAGCCAGCGCCGACTTGCTGGTCCTACCTTAGCTCTAGCTCTTCTCCGCCCAGAAGCGCGCGAGACGCCGCCGCGCCGCAGGCCAGACCGACCGCCAACGCGCCAAAGGCCGCGACCATCGAGCGGTTCGATAAGGCGAACTCCCAACCGGGCGTGATTCGCTTGGGCGCGACGCCATAATCGACCGTGGCGGCGATTCCCGACATCATCGCCGCATCGCCGATCAGTTCGAATGTTGAGCGCGGCGGCTGGATCGCGAGCCAGGCCTCGAAAGGCAAGGCCCAGAAGACGGCCGACGCGTGATGCGTCGCGTAACCCACGCCGGTGTGGGCGGCGTCGACGTCGCGCCGGCCACGCGATTTGCGCCCCCAAAGCCAGTGGCTGGTGGCGTTGGTGGGCTCGAGCGCGCCCCTGCCTTCGAGCGTGGCGAGCGCCGCGAGGGCTGCGGTGGAGATGACGCTTGCGACGCTTCCCGTCACAAGGGCTGACAGACCGATGCGCGACAACTTATCCATCGAAGGCTCCGTGAGGCGTTGAGATACTCGAACCCCGTCGCACGTCGCTTCGTTCCAGAAAATTTTTCGCAGAGGCCGAAATGGATTAAGCCCTAGCCATGAGCGCGGCGCAGGACGAGGAAGAAAGAGCGCGAGTCGTCGAGATCCTGGCGCCCGTCGCGGTCGATTCGACCTATTCCTACCTCGCGCCGGCGGCGATGCGGCTTTCCCCCGGCGACAGCGTCACGGCGCCGCTTGGACGCCGGGAGGCTTATGGCGTCGTCTGGTCGATCGATGGCGACTCCGGCCCGGGCGGGAATCTCAAAACGGTCAGCGCCCGTCTCGACCGGCCGCCGCTCGCGCAAAAGCTGCGCAGCTTCATAGACTGGCTGGCGCGCTACACGCTGACGCCGCGCGGCATGGCGCTACGGCTCGCCACGCGCGCGGCCGAGGACGCGGGGTCCGAGACGCCGCGCACGCTTTATCGAGCGACGGGGAATGTCCCGGAACGACTGACGCCGACGCGCACCCGCGTTCTCAAAGCTGCGGAAGGCGGCGTCGCCTTCACCAAGAAAGCGCTTGCCGAAGCCGCCGCCTGTTCGACGGGCGTCATCGACGCGCTCGTCGACGAGGGCGCCCTCGAGGCCTTCGCCGCGCCGCCGGAGCTGATTTCGCCGCCGCTCGACCCTCTGTTCGCGGCGCCGGCGCTGGAGCCCGCGCAGCAGGACGCCGCCGACGCGCTGAAGGCGTCGCTTTCACCGCGGGCGTTCAAGCCCTTTCTGCTCGAAGGCGTCACCGGCTCAGGCAAAACCGAGGTCTATTTCGAGGCGATCGCTCAGGCTTTGGAGGCAGGCGGACAGGCCCTCGTCATGATGCCGGAAATCGCGCTCACGACTCAATTTCTTGAGCGTTTCGCGGACCGCTTCGGCGAAAAGCCCGCCGAGTGGCATTCCGGCGTCGGGGCGCGCAAACGCGCGCGCATCTGGCGCGGCTGCGCGACGGGCGACGTTCGCGTGGTCGTCGGCGCGCGCTCGGCGCTGTTCCTGCCCTTTTCGGATCTGCGGCTGATCGTCGTCGATGAGGAGCATGAAGGCGCCTATAAACAAGACGACGGCGTGAGCTATCACGCGCGCGACATGGCGGTCGTGCGCGCGCGGATGGAGGAGGCCACGATCGTTCTCGCCTCGGCGACGCCCTCCATCGAAACCCGCGTCAACGCCATGCGCGGGCGCTACGGTTATCTGCGACTCGATTCGCGGGCGCAGGCGCGGCTGATGCCGACGCTGGAAGCGATCGACATGCGCAAGGAAGGCCCGCCGCGCGGCCGATGGATCGCGCCGCGGCTGGCTTTGGCGGTGGGCGAAACGATCGCGCGCGGCGAGCAGGCGCTGCTCTTTCTCAATCGGCGGGGCTATGCGCCGCTCACGGTTTGCCGCACATGCGGCCATCGTTTCCGCTGCGAAAATTGCGACGCCTGGCTCGTCGAGCATCGCTTTCGGCGTGCGCTGATGTGCCATCATTGCGGCCATATCGAGCGTCGGCCGCATGCTTGCCCGGAATGCGGCGCCGAGGACTCGCTCGCCGCCTGCGGACCGGGCGTCGAGCGGCTCGCCGAAGAAGCGGCGACGCTCTTTCCAGATGCGCGCATACTCGTTCTCTCATCGGATTTTCCTGGCGGCGCCGACCGGCTGCGGCGCGAATTGGAGGAGATCGCCAAAGGCGCGTTCGATATCGTCATCGGCACGCAACTCGTCGCCAAAGGACACAATTTTCCTTTTCTCACGCTTGTCGGCGTCATCGACGCGGATCTGGGCTTGGGCAGCGGCGATCCACGCGCCGCCGAGCGCACATTTCAGCTGCTCAATCAGGTTACAGGGCGCGCCGGGCGCGGCGACAAGCCCGGCCACGCGCTGATCCAAACGTTTCACCCGGCGCATCCGGTGATCGCGGCGCTGCTCTCGGGAGACGCGGAAAAGTTCTACGAACAGGAGATCGCCATACGCGAGCGCGCGGGACTGCCGCCCTTCGGCCGTCTCGCCGCGCTGATTGTTTCCGCCAAGGACGCCGCCACGGCGGAAGCGCATGCGCGCGCCCTCGCGCGCGCGGCGCATGAACTGCCGCCATCGCCCCGTTACAGAGTCGCTGCGCCCGGCGCCTGGCCAGAGCAGAATGAAATCGCGCTGCTTGGTCCGGCCGAAGCGCCCATCGCGCTCATCCGCGGGCGATACCGATTCCGCTTGCTCGCCAAAGGTCCGCGCAGCGCCGACATGCAGGCCTTTCTACGCGACATGCTCGCTGCCGGACCGAAGGAGCGCGGCGGCGTGCGCGTGCAGGTCGACGTCGACCCACAAAATTTCTCGTAAAGCTATCGCTGTCCGCCGATTAGAGACGGACCCGGCGCGACGCTTTACCCGCCGATGACGCGCGCCACGACCCTCGCCGTATAGTCGACCATCGGAACAATCCGAGCGTAGTTGATTCGGGTCGGGCCGATGACGCCGAGCGCGCCGATGATCCGGCGTTCGCTGTCGCGCAGCGGCGCAGCAATCATCGATGAACCTGACAGCGAGAACAGCTTGTTCTCCGAGCCGATGAAGATGCGGACCCCTTCGCCCTGCTCGGCGCGTTCCAAAAGGTCGATGACCTCGGTCTTTGTTTCGAGATCGGCAAACAGGAGCCGAACGCGTTCGAGGTCGACGGCGGCGGTCAGGTCCTCAAGAAGATGCGCCTGCCCGCGCACGATCAGCTGGCGCGATTCACCCATCGCGCCCGCCCAGGTCGCCAGCCCGGCTTCGACGATTCGCGCGGCGAGTTCGTCGAGCTCCATTTGCGCGGCCCGGCGCGAACCTTCAATGTTCTCGCGGGCTTCGGCGATTGTCCGTCCGGAGACGCGCGCATTCAGATAGTTCGCGGCTTCCGTGAGCGCGGACGCCGGAAGATCGCGCGCGACGGGAATCACGCGGTTTTCGACCGATCCGTCGTCCGCGACGAGAATGACCAGAGCCCGCTCGGGCTCAAGCCGCACGAAATCGATCTGCTTCAAGCGCACATTGCCCTTGGACGCGACGACGACGCCGGCGACTCGCGTCAGTCCCGACAGCAGACTCGTCGCTTCCGCAAGGACGCCGGGAAAATCATGATCTTTGGAAGCCGCTTCAACTTCGGCGGCGATGCGCGCGCGCTCGTTCTCCTCAACGTCGCCGATCTGCAGCATGGAATCGACGAAAAAGCGCAGGCCAAGTTCAGTTGGAAGACGTCCGGCGCTCGTATGCGGCGCATAGATTAGGCCAAGCTCCTCCAGATCCTGCATGACATTGCGCACCGAAGCGGGCGACAGCGTCATCGGCAGGAGCCGGGCAAGATTACGCGAGCCCACCGGATCGCCTGAGGCGAGATAGCTGTCGACAATGTGCCTGAAGATTTCGCGGGAGCGCTCGCTGAGCTGCGCTAGGCTCAGAGCCGAAGGGTGGGCAAGCGGGCCGCTGCGGATCATACTTTAGGAATATCACATCGAAGCCCCAACAAAAAAAGCCCGGCCGCGAGGCCGGGCTTTGTCGACGTCGGGGAGGACGATCGATCAGATTCCGAGATTTTCCATGCCGATCAGCGCGCCGAAGCTCTTGACCTGATAATTCACGCCAATACGCGCGATGTGGGTGTCGAGGTTGTTGCCGGTCGTGACGCGGTAAGCGAAGGGGAAGCCGATGCTCGCGCCGGATGCGCCCTTCATGCGGGTGAAGAGATACTCCGCCTTGACGGTCCAGTTGTCGAGAACGGCGTATTCCACGCCGGCGCCGACCGTGAAACCCGCCTGCCATACGGACCGGCTGGACGGGAACACCGATCCATTCGCCCATTGCTGGCCGTAGGGACTCACCTTGCCATAGGCCAAGCCGCCGGTGATGTATGGGAGGATCCGGCCGAAGGCGTAACCGAAGCGTAAACGTTCCGCGCCGAACCACTGCAGACGGCTGCTGGCCCCGACGCCGGTAAAATAACCGCTCGTATTCGTCGCTCGAACGTTGGCGTAGTTGTATTCGCTTTCGTAGCCGACCACGATACGGTTGGCGAACACCCAGTTATAACCATTCTGATAGCCGACCATGTATCCGCTGGTGCCGATCGAATTCGACGTCGGGAACACCAGGAAGGCCCCGGGCTGCAGCGCGTAAAGGTTCGAATACTGGCTGGACACGCCGCCGGCATAGGAACCGCTGACGCCGATGTGGAAGCCTTCCCAGCTGAAGGGCGGCGGAAGCGGAGGCGGCGGCGGAGCCTTGTAGCTCGGAAGGTCAGCCGCCGAAGCGGCGCTGACCGCCAAGACTGACGCAAAGGCGCCGAAAATAAAAGCTCTGAAAGTCATTCGAGGCGCCTCCAATAAGCTCGTCCTCTTGGGACGAACGGCAGTTTCGAATGGTAAAGTATCACCATCAAACCTAAGACGTAATTACCGCCAAGGGTCGTAACGACGTTTTTCCGGCGCCGTTGCCGATGAGACACACCTCCCTGCAACATGCTGATTTCCTGGAATCTACTCCCCAGATCCGGCGCTGATCAGCGCGGCCGCGAGAACGCCGAGGCTCGCCTTGTACGCCGCGAGCGAAAGCCGCGACTCGTAATAGCGGCGCGCCGGGCTGCCGCGTCGCCCTGCTTCGTCCAAAGGCGCGCTGACCGCCGCCGCCCGGTTCAGCGCATCGGCGAATTCTTCTGCCGAACTGACAATGACGACGCCAGGAAGGCGCAACGCTTCCTCATCCATCCCACGCATCGCCTGGGTGGTGGCGATCAGCGGCAGGCCGCTCGACAGCGCTTCGACTGTCTTGATCGAAAGTCCAGTGCCGCTGATCGTCGGAAGCAGCGCGAGGCGGGCGTTCGCGTAGACGACGCCGGGATCTTCGACCCGGCCCAAGAACCAGTCCTTATAGGCGGCGTATTGCTCCGGCGCTTTTGAACGCACGCCGGCGTCGACGTTGCCGACGATCTTCACAGTGACGCCCGGCGCTTTCGGCGCAACTTCGCGCAGAAACCAGACGACGCTTTCGACATTGGCGGCGTTGTTGCTCGCGACAAGAATGATGTCTAGACCCCCAGGACCGGTCGGCGCCTCAGGCGTTGCGGGATAGAGCAGCGCATGCGCCTTCTCAGGAATTAGAGCGCGAAAGTCTTCGGCCTCCTGCGCATTAAGATGCAGCAGCAGATCGGCGCCGCGCATCGCCTCAAGTTCTTGCGCCAGCATCGATTCGTAGGAAGCGCGCGGCGCAAGCCAGAGCTTTGTCTCGTTGATCAGCGCAAACTGCCGCGCCTGCAAATCATGCGTGTCGAGCAGGATCGGCGCGCCGCCCGCAAGACGGCGCGCGATCGGCATCAGAAAAAAGTGGTTGCAATGAACGAGGTCGAAAGCCGCGCCCTCGATGCCGGGCGACAGCCGCGCGCGCTCCGCCATGCCAAGACGAACCACCGCCTGATCGCCATGGAGATAAGGCCACAGAACGTCGCGCAAAAATTGGGGCGAGAGCATCGCGCGGAACGGCGCGCCGCCGTAATAGCGCGCGCCGTCATCAAGTTCCGGGGTCGCCTGGTTGAAGGATTTCCAAATCCAGTTCCGACCCGGAACGAAGCCTGGATCGGAACTGATCGCGATCGGAAAAACTTCGGCTCCCAAAGCGTGATAGGCGGCGATCTGGCCAAGGACGACGCGATACGTGCCGCAGGAGTGCCAAGCCGGGTGGATCAGCGCGACGCGGCGGCCAAGAAGCGGACGCTGGGCGCAGGCCAAGCAATCACTCGATGCAACGCTCAACCCGTTCCTCCAGCTGGCGCGAGCTGCAGCCTAAGCAGAGTTCGACCGCCCCGACAATCGCTTTAGCGCGCAACTGCTGCAGCATGACGGCTTTGCGCGGCACGGCGCCGACCAAAGAAGTACGGTCTATGCTCGATCGCGCAAGTGGCGAATTGGCGCTTCGTGGCGCGTCCGTCCGTGTAGCTTGTTAGGACCGGATTTAAAGCGCTGCGGCGGCCATCGCCAGAGCGCGCGCATAAGCCTCTGGGCTGAACGCATCTTCGTACAGGCGGCGCGTGTCGCTTCGCTCCGGATCTGCGGGTTCTCCGCTCACGGCCCGCGCCTGGGCTTCGCCCCATAGGGCCGCAAACTGCCTGGCGTTTTCGGCGAGAGCGACATTTCGCAATCTGGCGGGATCGACCTGCATGCCGCGAAACGCCAGCGGGGTCGCGACGAGCGGCGCGCCGCACGATAGCGCCTCGACCGCCTTAATGGACAGGCCGTGGCCTTCAACGGTCGGGAGCAGCACGCAGCCGGCGTTGGCGTAGACCACGCCGATATCGTCGACGCGGCCCTTGAACAAGGCGCGATGCGACTCATAGAGCGCTGCGTCGCGTCTTTTCACGCCGCCGTCGATATTGCCGTAGATCGCGACGCGGGAGCCGCCGGCAAAGGGCATGACCTCCTGCAGCAACCAGCGGAGGCTCATGTAATTGGCGTAATTGTCGCTCGCCACGATGATGATGTCGCGGCCCCGCGCCAAGGGCGCCGACGCCACCGCCGGGTAAATGAGCGCATGTCGCAACTCCGGAAGGAGCTTTTGAAAATCGCGATGCTCCTCCTCATTGAGATGCGCGCAAAGATCGGCGCGGCGCATCCACGCGAGTTCGACCTCGAGCATGCCGTCGTAGGTCGCATAAGGCGGAATGAAGAATCCGCCCTTGTTACGCAACACATATTGGCGCGCCTGAATGTCCTGCGTCTCCAGAACGACCGGAACTTTACGGCCGCCCATCAGCCTTTTCGCGAAAGGCAGCGTGAAGTAATGATTGGCGTGAATGAAGTCGATCGACTCGCTCTCGAATCCTTCGGGCATGGGCGCGCGTTTTGCGAGCTCGATGAGCCATGACGCCTGATCGCCGTGGATCAGTCGCCACCAGCCATCGACGAGCAGTCGGGACGCCAAGGCGGAGAACGGCGCGCCCGAATAAAACCGGCGGTCGGCGCCGATGTCGCGCGATGATTCAATATAGGCTGGCCAGCGCCCGCCATGCGGCGGGCGCCGCGTGAGATCATCCATCATCGCGACAGACACGACGCGCGCGCCCAGCGCCTTGTAGGCGGCGATCTGACTGACGTTCACCTGATAACTGCCGCAACTGTGCCAGGCGGCATGAACAACGGCCACGGTTTTGCCGGCAAAAGGCCGCGCCTGCGGGCCTGCGGTCTGCGCCCCGCGCGCCGCGGATGACGAAATATGGCTCATCGTATCAGACATCGTGCTGCAACATGGTCGATCATTCTCAAATAGCTTAAGAAAACCGTGCGCTCGGCCTCTCAGGCGCGCCGACTCGCTGCGGTTTCATACTGACGCATCCCGGCCCGCATCTTCCCTCAATGCCGAGCCGCCCCTTGCTTTTGCCCGCCATTTTCAAATACATCCCGTATATGAGGCTTCGCGTTCCAAATCCAGTCTTATCGCCCGAGGGCGCCGCGGCCGGCAGCCCCGCGCCCATCCCCGCCCCTGCCAAGCGCTACGGCGTCGCCATCGTCGGCAATGACAAGATCATCGATTGGCTGCTCCCATTTCTCGAGAGCTACCGAGACACCAATTCCGGCCTGCCGCTTTATCTCATTCCCTATGACGACAATGTCGTCATGACGCGCCGCGCGGCGGAGATTTACGGCGCGCATTACGTCGGCGAAGAGCCGACGGAGATCGACAAGCTCTCGCACGAACTTTATCCCGGCATCTTCAACACCAACCGCCGTCGGCTGCGAAAGCTGCAAGCGCTCGCGCTGCCGCTCGATGAAGTCGTCTATGTCGATGTGGACGTCATTCTGTTTCGTGACTTCACACCGCTGTTCGGCCTTTTGGACAAAGGCAAGACGGAGTTTATCGTCGCCTCGCCGAGTTTTGAGTATGTCTACAATGACAGACGCGAGCACTATCCGTTTTTGAAGGACGCGCTCCTTTTCAATGACGGCTTCTGGGTCACCTCGAACCAATATCTGAAGCTGTCCGATTTCATGGATACAATCCGCGACGACGCCGTAATTTTCCATGACGTGCGCAAGCGCGGTCAGCTCTTCGCCCAGCCGCTCGTCAATTTCGTCACGCACCGCCGCGGCCTGAAAATCGAGCTCTTGCCGAACGTCATCGCTGGCGCTTCTCACGAAAGCTTCTACAAAGCGCCAGGCGTCGAATTTAAGAACGGCAAGCCCGTCGACTACGAAGGCAAGGAGATCTATTTCGCGCATTGGGCCGGCGCGACAGCGCTGCCGAAGAATGGCGTGTTCGATGAGGCGTGGACGCACTATTCGCAGGCCGCCTGGGCGAGGTTCAAGCAATGACGCGCGGCGGCGTTACGCATCGTGCGCGCCTTTGCGCCAGCGCGCCGCTCCGCCGTTTCGGCGTCGCGACGCGGATTTTCTTTGACGCTCGGCGTGACGCCGAGCGATAGCGGAGCCCCGCCATGCCGCGCCTGTTGTTCCGCTATCTGTTCAAGCGCATCGGGTTCGGCGTGCTCATCGTGCAGTTCGCGCTCTCCATTCCCGTCGTCTTGTCATATCTGCTTTACCAACTGCCGCCCGCTGCGGTGCGCGGCGGCCTTGTCATTCCCGCTTTGATCGGGGTGACGCCGACGGTGGCTTATGTGACTTTGCCGATGGCGGTGGGCGTCGCCACCGCGCTCGAGTTCGGCCGCATGGCGAGCGAAGGAATGATCGCCGTTCTCTACGCGTTGCGCCTTTCCGTCTGGGCCATCTGCCGCCCGGCGCTGGTCTTGGCGGTCGGCGTCGCCATCCTCGGCTATCTGCTCGCTAATTTCGCGGCGCCCTACTATTCGAGCGGCATGCAGGACGTGCTCAATGTCGTGCGCAATTCGCTCAACCATCGCATGCTCGACGCGGCGCGCTTCTACACCTTCGACAATGGCGTGAAGACGCTCTACATCGAGCGTTGGGAGACGCCTGACCTTGCGGTCAATCTGTTCGTGCGCCAGCTTTCGATCGAAAAGATGCAGGAAGAGACGGTGACGGCGGCGCGCGCCGAATTTCGGCGCAATGAATCCGGGGTCATCGTCGCGCTCTCCAACGGCAGCATCCAGACGCGCTCATTGACGACAGGCGACGTGCGCATCGCCAATTTCGATGAATACGCCATGGCGTTGCCGATGCAGGGCAGCGCATCGCTGCCCGACCGGGGCTGGCGCGGCGTCTATGAATTGTCGGCCGGCGCCTTTCTCGCCAATTACGCCGCCGCGCGGGGCGATCCGCGCCAGCTTGGAGAGTGGACGGCGGAGGCGGCGAAGCGTTTCGGCGTGCCGGCGCTCGCGATCGCCCATACGCTCCTTGCTATGGCCCTCGTCCTGACATTCGGAAATATCACCGGCCGGCGCGGAGCGGCGGGCGGCCTCGCCACGATTGCGGTTCCAGCCGTGCACATCGGCTTTCTCGTCGCGCTTGAGTCGCTTCTGCGCATCAGTGGGTTGTTCGTCTTGCTGCTTGCGGCGCTCGCGCTCGCCGAAGTCGGCGTTTCCCTTTGGCTCCTTGCCCGGCTTAACCGCAGCCCCAAGCCCAAGCGCCTGTTCGACGCACGCGCTTCATCGGCGCGGGACGTCTACGCGACGCCGCTCGCCTGACCCTCTTCGGCGCGCATCGCCTTGCGGTATTCCGCGACCACCTTCTCCGGATCGCCCATCTCGCGCACGACGCCGCCCTCGAGCCAGAGCACGCGATTGCACAGAGAGGCGAGAAAGTTGAGATCGTGCGACACCATCAAAATGGTGCCGGTTTTGGCAAATTCGGCGATGTATTTCTCGCACTTACGCTGAAAGATTTCATCGCCGACGGATAGCGCTTCATCAACGATGAGCACGTCGGCTTTGGCGTGGGCGCAGATCGCGAAGGCGACCCGCGCGATCATGCCCATGGAATAGGTGCGCATCGGTTGCTCGAAAAACGATCCGATGTCGGCGAAGGCGGCGATGTCGTCGATGCAGGCGTCGACTTCCTTGCGCGACAGTCCCAGGATCGCCGCGCCGATGCGGGCGTTTTCGCGCCCCGTCAGCAGCCCGTCGAAGCCCGAACCGAGCGCCAAGATCGGCGCGATACGGCCGCTGACCCTGAAATCGCCCTTCGTCGGCTGAGTGATGCCGCATAGAATCTGCAGAAGCGTTGTCTTGCCGGCGCCATTGCGTCCTACGATGCCGACGCGCTCGCCTCTCTCGACCGTGAAATTGACGTCATGCAGGACCCATTTGTCCTTATAGAATTTCTTCCATAGGCCAAACAGGATCTGCTTGAGCTGGTCGTTCTGATGCGCATAGAGCTGGAAAGCCTTGCCGACGCCCGCGCAGCGGATAGAGGGCTCAGATGACATCGACGATGACCGATTTGTAGCGCATGAAGAACTGATAGCCGCCAAGGAACACGGCGTAGGAGACCGCGACAAGCGCGAGATAGCCGAAGACGTTTGGAATTGTTCCATCAAGAGCAAGGGAGCGCAGCATCTCGATGTAATCCCCGACGATGTTGAAACGCAGCCAGAAGGCGGCCGATTTCGACATCGCGGCGATCTGGTCCAGGCGATAGAAGATCGGCGTCGCGAACATGAGCACCGGCACGATCGAGGCCATGATATGGGCGACGTCGCGCGTGAACGCCCCGAGCGCCATCAAAAACCACACGACGCCGATGATGAAGAGGAAAAAGGGCGCGATCAGGAACGGCGTCAGCACAATCGTCAAGGGAATGGTTCCGGCGGTCAGCAACCGGAAGACGATATAAACGGCGAAGCCCACGCCGCCGTAGGTGAACGCCCGGATCGTCGCCGTCCAGGCGATGGTCTCGCTGGGGAAAATCGACTTCTTCACGAAGTTGACATGCTCGTGCAGAAGCATTGGCGCCCGATAGGCGAGTTCGCTAAACAGATTGAAGACAATAAGGCCAATGAAAATCGAGCTTGCGTAGTCGGTGACGCTCACGCCGGCGGAAAGCTGCGGGACCGTGATCGAGAACAGCGCCGTGTAGGTGAGCAGCATGAAGAGCGGCGAGAGCACCGCCCAGAGCGGTCCGAGCGCCGAGCCTCGAAATCGGGAAATGAACTCGCGCCGCACGACGGCGCGGATAAGCTCCCGGTTGCGCCAAGCCCGTTCGAAGGGCGCGACATAGACGGGAGGGATCGAGGCGAGCAACTGTCGGCGCGTCCTTAGGTTCAGACCATGATTTCGAAAAGCGCGAGTCGTCACTGGGACAAGATCATGCGCCGATCGAGCATTCTCGCGCCGGGCGCGGCGTCGCCCGCATAGACCAGTTCAGCCCGCCCCCTGTCAATGGCGACGCTCACCCTCACTGGAACAGCATGCATTATCGAGCTTATCGTCTTTGGAAGCGGCCATGGTGACGCGACGTGCGACCATTGCTGGTCTGGGCGCGCTGGCGACGCAGTTGCTCCTGCCGAGCGCCGAAGCGGCGCAAGCGCCGCCCTATCAACTGGGCGAATGGACAGGCGACAGTTTCGCGCCCATGCACGCGATCCGCGACGGGCTTTGGCGCGCGCCGCTTTCGGCCCCCGAGCGGCGCGTCGACGTCGTCGTTATCGGCGGCGGAATCGCCGGCCTCGCCGTCGCGGCGCTGCTACGGGATCGCGACGTGCTGGTCCTGGAGCGCGAGTCGGAGCGCGGCGGCGTCGCCAAATCGGGCCGCTGGCGCAATGTCGACTATGCGCTCGGATCAGCATATATCGTTGATTTATCTGATCCTTTCAGGGCGTTCTACGAGACTCTGGGCCTCGCGCCGCGACCTGTCAGCGAACCAGTGGACAGAGCGCTGTCAGGCGCGGCCGGCGCGGAGGATCCAAGGGACGGGGAATGGCGCGGCGCCTATGAGCGTCTAAAGGGACTTTTGCGCCGCCTCGGCGAGAGTCCGGACTTTCCCAAGATCCCAATCGCCGAGGCGTCGCCGCCCGCGCTTGCCCTGGACGGACTGTCGCTCCTCGACTTCCTCCAGCGAGAGCATATCGACGCCGAACTCTTCGGGCTGCTCGACGCCTACTGCCTCTCGGCGCTCGGCGCGCCTACGGCCGAAATCTCCGCCTATGCGGGCGTCAATTTTCTTTCGGAGATCAACGCGCCGATCTACGCCTTCCCAGGAGGCAACGGCGCGATCGCCCGCGCTATGGCGGCGCGCCTGTCGCGCGCCGGCGAAGGACGCATCGTCACCGGCGCCGCGGTTTACGCGATCGAGCCGGCGGAAGACGGCTACGCCCGCGTGGGCTGGTTCGACGCGCAACACCCTGCGGAGCCCCGCTGTCTCGAGGCACGCTGGGCGGTCGTCGCCGCGCCTTACTTTTTCGCCGGCCGAATTCTGCGCGGGGTCGATCCGGCCGCGACGGCGCAAATGACCGGACTGCGGCAGGGTAGCTACCTCGTCGCCAATTGCTGCTTCGAGGGGACCCCGACGGAGCTGTCCTACGACAGCTGGGCCTTGGGCGCCCAGAGCTTCAGCGACGCGATCAACGCGACTGCGGTCCTGCCCGCCGCCGCCGAGCGGCCCAAGGATCACAGCGTCCTGACCGTCTACGCGCCATTCCGTGACCCCGGCGCGGGGCGGGCGCGCCTCCTCGCGGGCGACCGCGCCGCCTTCGCCGCGCCGATCGTTGAAGAGTTGCGGCGTTTCATGCCGGAGGCGTTCGGCGGGGCGCGGCTCGCGGAGGTGCGGCTGACGCGCTGGGGCCACCATCACCTCATCGCTGCGCCGGGGATCGTCGCGACAATGCGGGCGCTGCCAAAGCGCTTCGGCAATGTGCTGCTCGCCCATTCCGACGGACAGGGCATGCCGGCCGTCGAGAGCGCCATCGTCGAAGCGCAGAACGCCGTCGCAATCATCAAGAGGGGCTGAGCGCCCTATTCCACCGTCACGCTCTTGGCGAGATTGCGCGGCTGATCCACGTCTTTGCCCATGAATGTCGCGACGTGATAGGCGAGGAGTTGCGCCGGAACGGCATAGACGATGACCGCAAACGGGCCCGCGACGCTTTCCGGCATTTCGATGAAACCGGCGAGTTCGGCGGCCGCGGCGTCCCGAGCGTGCGGCGAGCCTATCAAGATTAAGTGACCGCCGCGCGCGGCGACTTCCTGCAGGTTCGATACAGTCTTTTCGAGGCTCGCGTCGGGGGGCGCCAGCACGATCACCGGCATGGCGTAGTCGATCAGCGCGATGGGCCCGTGCTTCAGTTCGCCGGCCGCATAGCCCTCCGCGTGGATATAGGAAAGCTCCTTGAGCTTCAGCGCGCCTTCGAGCGCCAAAGGGAAAGCGGTTCCACGCCCGAGATAGAGCACGCTCGACGCCCGCGCCACGTCACGCGCCACGGGTTCGATCTGCGCCTCATGAGCGAGCGCCTGCGCCATCTGCCCCGGCGCGGCGACGAGCTCGGCGACCAGCTCGCGTTCGCGCTCCTTGCTCAGAACGCCGCGCGCGCGGCCCAGCGCCAACGCCAGACAAGCGAAAACCACGAGCTGACAGGTGAAGGCCTTCGTCGAGGCGACCCCGATCTCCGGTCCCGCCAATGTCTGCGCCACCGTGTCGCTCTCGCGGGCGATCGTCGAGGTCTCGACGTTGACGATCGAGAGAATGTGCTGGCCCTGCTCGCGGGCGTAGCGCAGCGCAGCGAGCGTATCCGCCGTTTCGCCGGACTGCGAGACCAGAATCGTCAATCCATTCTCGGGCAGCGGCGCCTCGCGGTAACGAAATTCCGACGCGATATCGATTTCGACCGAAAGACGGGCAAAGCGCTCAAGCCAGTAACGCGCCACGAGGCCGGCGTAATAGGCCGTGCCGCAGGCCGAAATGGTCACGCGCGACAGCGTCCGCGGATCGAATTTGAACTCGAACGGCAGGCGCACGACGCCCTCGGCGAGATCGAGATAATGTGCGAGCGTGCGGCCGACGACCTCCGGCTGCTCGTGGATCTCCTTGGCCATGAAATGGCGATAGTTGCCCTTATCGACCTGGAAGGAACCGGCCAGCAGCGGCTGGAAGCGCCTCTCGACGAGATTGTCATTGGCGTCATGGAAACGCGCGCCTTCGCGCGTCAGCGTCACCCAGTCGCCTTCGTCCAGATAGGCGATGGACGTCGCGAATGGCGCGAGCGCCAAGGCGTCGGAGCCGAGATAAGCGCCTTCGTCGCTCCAACCCACGGCGAGCGGCGAACCGCGCCGCGCGCCGATCAGAAGATCGTTTTCGCCCTCGAAGAGGAAGGCCAGCGCAAAGGCGCCCTTGAGCCGCTTCAGCGCCGCCGCGACAGCTCTTTCCGGCGTCGCGCCGTTGCGCAGCTGGTCGGCGACGAGATGGACGACGGCCTCCGAGTCGGTCTCGCTCGAAAAGACATGGCCTTTCGCCGTCAGCTCGGCGCGCAGTTCGCGAAAGTTTTCTATGATCCCATTATGAACCACCGCGACGCGGTCGTTGGCGTGCGGATGGGCGTTGTTCTCGGTGGGGCGGCCATGGGTCGCCCAGCGCGTGTGGCCGATGCCGATGGCGCCTGAGAGCGGCGCGGCTGCGAGCTTCTCTTCGAGGTTCCTGAGCTTGCCGCTCGCCCGCACACGGGTGAGCCTGCCGTTCTCCAGAGTGGCGATCCCGGCCGAATCATAGCCCCGATATTCGAGACGCTTGAGCGATTCGACGATTTTCCCGGCGACCGGACCTGTTCCGATGATTCCCACAATGCCGCACATGACGACCTCCGAGAGCATAATAGCAAGAGAGCCGCCTGAGCGGATGGGCGCGGGAGCGAGACGGGATCAGGGACAGGGACGCGCTTACTTGTTCTCCTTGCGCGGATCTTCCTTGGGATCGGTATAGGCGATGCCCCATGGCCCGGTCGCGATCAACTCAACGAGCGTTTCCTCATCTGTCGTCCAGACAAAATGCGCATGACCCGCCGGCAAGGCGAAACTGGAGCCCGCATTCAGCACACCGCCTTTTTGCGCATCGAATTTTTCGCCCATGCCATTCCCTAATTTCCCACTCAGGATGGTGATGACCTCGGCGAAGGGATGCGAATGAGGTGGGATTTTATAGTTCGGCGGAAACTTCAGATAGGCGATAAACACGCCAGCTTTGCTTGGATCGCCGACGAGCAGAACGCTTTTGGCGCCTTTGGGAAGGATCGGCTCGTCTGTCCATCGAAGGCTGTCCTTCGTGAAGGTTTCCGCGGCGTCTACGGTCATGCGATCAATTTTTTGATCGGCCTGCGCGTATACAGAGCCTGCAATAGCGAGCAAAATCATGGCTGACGCAAGGATTCTCACGAGTTTCACCTTTCATGCGATCGGGCGTCCTTTGTCAGGCCGCGTGTTCGAACCTGCAAAACCGGGCACGGATTAGTCTGACTCAACCCGAACCGTTATTTTCCTTTCGCCTTCTTCTCCGCCTGCGCCATACGAAACGAGGCCGCCCACCCCGATTTTTCCATCTGCCGCCCGCGCGCCACGGCAAGCGCGTCGGGCGCAACGTCCCTGGTGATGACGGAGCCGGAGCCGACATAGGCGCCCTGCCCGATCGTCACCGGCGCGACAAGCGACGAGTTTGAGCCGATGAAGGCATTTTCGCCGATCGTCGTGCGATATTTGAGGAAGCCGTCGTAATTGCAGGTGATGGTTCCTGCGCCGATATTGGCGTTGGCGCCGATGTCGGCGTCGCCGATGTAGGACAGGTGATTGACCTTGGCGCCTCGCGCGACATTGGCGTTCTTGATCTCGACGAAATTCCCCACCTTGGCTTTTTCGGCAAGAGCTGCGCCGGGCCGCAGGCGCGCGAAGGGACCGACGCTGGCGCGTTCGCCGACGCGCGCGCCTTCAAGATGCGAGAAGGCGTGGATCACGGCGCCGTCGGCGATTTCGACGCCGGGTCCGATGAAGACATGCGGCTCGATGACGACGTCGCGGCCGATCACGGCGTCGGCCGCAAGAAAAACGGTTTCCGGCGCGATCATCGTCGCGCCGCCCGCCATGGCGGCGCGGCGAAGACGCGCCTGCGCGACGGCCTCAGCCTGCGCGAGCTGCATACGGTCGTTGACGCCGAGAACTTCGGCTTCGTCGGCGATGACGACTTTCGTTTCGAGTCCGTTCGCGCGCGCGAGCTCCACCGCGTCGGTGAGATAGAATTCGCCTTTGGCGTTCTTGTTGTCGATCTTTTCGAGCAGGCGCAGCGCCTCTACCCCGTCGATCGCCATCAGACCGCCGTTGCAGAGCGTGACCGCGCGTTCTTCGTCGCTTGCGTCTTTCTCCTCGCGGATGGCGACCAGGCGCCCCGCGGCGTCGCGCAGCAGCCGTCCGTAACCGAAGGGGTTGGACGCCTGAAAGCCCAGAACGGCGACGGCGGCGCCCTCGGCAAGGGCGGCGCGCAACGCGCCGATCGTCGGCGCTGTCAGGAGCGGCGTGTCGGCGAAGAGCACAAGGAGGTCGTCAGCTCCTTTAGCGATGGCGTGGCGCGCGGCGAGAACGGCGTGCGCCGTGCCGCGTCGTTCGCTCTGCACGAAGATTTCCGCCTCGGGGATAAAGCGGCGCGCCTCCGCGCCGACGTCATCGCGACCCGGCCCGACGATCACGGCGACGCTGCCGACGCCCGCCGACATGGCGCTCGAGAGCACATTGCCAAGCATCGAGCGCCCGGCGACCTCGTGCAGCGCCTTCGGCCGGTCGGATTTCATCCGCGTGCCTTCGCCGGCGGCAAGGACGATCGCGAGCGCGCTTCTTTCTGTCGGCATCTGGCGCCCAAAGGCTAGACGTGGCGTAAGGAGCCGGCGTCGCGACGCCGCTCAGGCCGCGGTTCTGGCAGATTCGAGCGGCGGAGCGCAAGCCGCCGCGGCTTTCGCGCGCAGCCCTCAAAAACCGCCAAGAAAACCATTTTGTCTCCTTAGCTTTCTTGTATAGAGGGGCTGTCGCCAGCCCAGCGCCGCAAAATGGCTCAATCACACGTTCATGGACCGCGCGGATCGGCCTCCTTCGGTAGCTCATGTTTGAACGTCGAGATGTTTTGAAAGCGGGCTTGGGCGCAATCGCGGCGGGAATCGTTCCGCCGCCGTCAAGCGCGGGGACCGCCAGTCAAGCAGCCCCCCAGACGGTTCAAAAGCCTGCGCCATTCTCGCGCGACATGGTGGTCGAACTTGCCCGCGCGCTGGCCGCAAAGCCGTATACGCCGCCGCGAACCGACCTGCCCGAACCTTTCGCCAATCTCTCCTACGAACAATTCGTCGGGATCAAGACGAAGCCCGACGCGGCGATTTGGCGTCACGAGAACACGGGTTTCAGCATCGAGCCGCTTCACCGCGGACATATTTTTGCGGCTGCTGTGGATATCTACGTCGTGGAGAACGGCGCCGCCGCGCGACTGCCTTATGAGGCGAGCCGCTTCGACTATGGGGCGCTCAATGTCCCGGAGGCGCTTCCCGACCTCAGCTTTTCGGGCTTTCGGGTGCTTCACGCCCAAAATGGCGGCGCCGAGGCGGAGCTCGCCATATTCCAGGGGGCGAGCTTTTATCGGGCCGTCGCGCGCGGGCAGAATCTCGGCGTGACGGCACGAGGGCTCTCCATTCGAACAGCCGATCCGCGCGGCGAGGAATTCCCCGCCTTCCGCAGCTTCTGGATCGAAAAGCCCGCGCTCAGCGACAACGCGCTCGTCATCCATGCTCTGCTCGATTCGCCAAGCGTCGCCGGCGTCTATCGCTTCACGCTGCGGCCGGGCGAGGCGACGCTTATCGACACCGAATTGACTCTCTATCCGCGCACGGCCGTCGATCATTTGGGAATCGCCGGTTTTGCCGGGGCTTCGCTGTTTACGCCGCTCGACCGTCCCAGGCTCGACGATTGGCGGCCGATGGTCTCCGACATCAACGGCATTCAGATGCTCAGCGGCCAAAGCGAATGGCTCTGGCGGCCCGTGTCGAACCGCGAGAGTCTGCAGTTCTCCTCCTTTGTCGACGACAATCCGCGGGGCTTTGGCTCGCTGATCCGGCAGCGCGACATTGACGACTATGAGGACGACCAGCAGCACTGGGAACGCCGTCCCTCGCTGTGGGTCGAACCGCTCGGCGAATGGGGCGAAGGCGCCCTGCAGCTCGTCGAAATTCCCTCCGAATCCGAAATCAACGCCAATATCGTCGCCTATTGGCGGCCCAAGACCGCTCTCGTCGCCGGCAAGGAGACGTCCTTCGCCTATCGGCAGTTCTGGTGCTGGGAGCCGCCGACGCGGCCGCCGCTGGCGATCGCCACGCGCGCACGCTCGGGCCGTGCGCCGGGCGCCAAGCTCCGCCGTTTTATTGTCGTGTTTTCCGGCGACGTGTTGGCGGACCCTCAACGCACAACGCAGCTGAAAGCGGCGTTGACGACCTCTCCGGGATTGGCGACGAATATTCGGACCTATTTGAATCCGTCGGCAAAGTCCTGCCGCGTCGCCTTCGACGTAGACCCTGCCGGCGAGAACTACTGCGAGCTTCGGCTCGTTTTGCAGTCCGACGAGCGACCGATCAGCGAGACCTGGCTTTATCGATGGACGTCGTGACCCTCGCTCCTTCAGACGATCCGCCGCGGGCAATGGAATGGCGGACCGCCAGCTCCGATCCCGCCGCCGCCCCGCCGACTCCGATCGAGAATCGGCTGTCGATGCCGGCGCAAAACCTTTTTAAATTCGACAAGCGGCAGCAGCGCAAAGCCGAAGCGCCTTGGCTGTGGCGCACGCCATGGCTTGCGAGGATTGTCACCTTTGGCGGCGGTCTGGCGCTGACGGCCTATGGCGCTCACGAGATGTATAAGGTCGTCGACGTCGGCGGCGTGACGACATTGAAGTGGGCGCTGCTGGGCTTGTTCGTGCTGAACTTCTCCTGGATCGCGCTGTCCTTCACGAGCTGCGTCGTCGGCTTCGCTCTGCTGATGCGCCAGCGCCGGCGCCCGGCTCTGCCGACGGCGCTCGCCGAGACCACCGCCGTCGTCATGCCGATCTATAATGAGGCGCCGAGCCGGGTCTTCGCCGCCTTGCAGACGATCTACGAAGACGTGCAAGCGACCGGCCTTGGCGCGCATTTCGACTGGTTCTTCCTCTCGGACACCACCAATCCTGACATCTGGATCGCCGAAGAGCGCGCCTTCATCGGCATTCGCCGCCGGCTGGGCCCACAGGCGCGAATCTTCTACCGCCGGCGTGAAAAGAACACAGGACGCAAGGCGGGCAATATTGAAGATTTCGTCTCGCGCTGGGGCGGCGCCTATAAGCACATGGTGGTGCTCGACGCCGACAGCCTGATGAGCGGGCCGACCATCGTGCAGCTCGCCGCCGCCATGGAGGCCGACCCCGACAGCGGCATCATCCAGACCCTTCCGCTGATCATCAACCGCAACACGCTCTTCGCCCGGGTCCAGCAATTCGCCGCGCGCATCTATGGGCCAATCATCGCGATGGGCCTCACGGCCTGGATGGGCCGCGACGGCAATTACTGGGGGCATAACGCGATCATCCGCACGGAGGCCTTCGCCCGCTACTGCGGCCTGCCGGACCTGCGCGGCCGGCCGCCCTGGGGCGGCCATATCCTGAGCCATGACTTCGTCGAAGCCGCGCTTATCCGCCGCGCCGGATATGCGGTCTACATGACGCCGACGCTCGGCGGCTCCTATGAAGAAAGCCCGCCTTCGCTGATCGATTTGTCGATTCGCGACCGCCGCTGGTGTCAGGGCAATCTGCAACATGCGCGCGTCCTGAGCGGCGCAGGCTTTCACTGGGCGTCGCGGCAGCATTTTCTCACCGGCATCTTCGGCTATCTGACGTCGCCGCTCTGGCTGCTGCAACTTCTCATCGGCATCGTCATCGTCTTCCAGGCGAGCTATTTTCGACCGGAATATTTTACCGGCGAATTTGCGCTGTTTCCGACCTTCCCGCGGTTCGACGCCGAACGGTCGCTCGAACTCTTCGGACTGACGATGGGCATTCTGCTCGCCCCCAAGATGTTGGGCCTGATCGTCGCCATCAATGAGCCGGAAACGCGCAAAGGCTCCGGCGGCGTGATCATGCTGCTGATCTCGACCCTTTTTGAAGTCGTGCTGTCCGCCCTGCTCGCGCCGATCATGATGCTGATTCAGACCGGCCATGTGCTGCACATCGTTTTTGGGTTTGACACCGGGTGGGATCCCCAGCGGCGCGACGACGGCTCGGTGCCGTTTGCCGATATTGTCCGCCGCCACATCTGGCACGTGGCGCTGGGCGTCTTAAGCCTCGTCGCAGGCTTCATGATTTCGCCCTCGCTCGTCGCCTGGATGTCGCCGACGATCGCCGGCCTCGTGCTCGCGATCGTTATTTCCTGGGCGACGAGTCAACGTTGGCTCGGCCTCGTTTTTCGTCGCGCCGGCGTGCTGACGACTCCCGAAGAAACCACGACGCCGCCGATCGCCAAGCGCGGCAAGGCGCTCTCAAAAGCACTGGCGCGCGCTGCCGAAGATGACGTCAACGGGCTGCTGGCGCTCCACGCCGATCCCGAGTTGCGCGCGCTGCACGAAAGCTGGCTGCCGACGCGACGCCCGAGGCAGCGCGGCCAGATCAGCGCGGATCGCGCCTTGGCCGAAACCAAGATCGCCGACGCCGAGACAATTGAGGACGCAGTCAATTGGCTGAACCGCGGCGAGCGGCTTGTGGCGCTCTCCGACCGTGCGCTCATCGGCATGATCGCGCGTCTGCCGCGCCGCGCCGCTCAGGCGGCCGCTGCGCAGAGAACCCCGCGCGCCGCGGAGTGACTCGGCGGGCTTGAGACAAGGCTGATGGGTTCGTGACTCATATCTACAAAATTATTTCGCAATCCGAGTGGCGTGCGGCGGAAGCGGCCGGCCTCTTTAACGGCGCGGCCGTCGATCTCACCGATGGCTTCATTCATTTCTCGACCGCGGAGCAGGTCGAGGAAACGGCGGCGAGATATTTCGCCGGCCAAACTGATCTGCTGCTCGTCGCCGTGGACTTCACGAAGCTGGGCGAGGCGCTCAGATGGGAGATTTCACGCGGCGGCGCGCCGTTTCCCCATCTTTATGCGCCGCTTTCGCTCGAGACGGTGGCGCGCGTCGATCCGCTGCCCTTGGGCGCGGACGGCCGGCATGATTTTTCGGCCGTCCTCAAATGACGGACGCCTTCGCGATCGCATCGCCGCTTTTGCGTCTGCTCGACGCGGAAACGGCGCACCGCGCGACGATCGCGGCGCTGAAACTGCTGCCCCGTCGCGCTCCGCCGACGAATGATCCGCGTCTCGCGGTCCACGCCTTCGGTCTCGACTTTCCCAATCCGATCGGGCTCGCGGCAGGCTTCGACAAAAATGCCGAAGTCGCTGACGCGATGCTCGGTTTCGGGTTCGGCTTCGTCGAAGTCGGCACGCTGACGCCGCGCGCGCAGCCCGGCAATCCGCGTCCCCGCGCCTTTCGCCTTCTGGATGATCGCGCCGTCATCAATCGCTACGGCTTTAACAATGAGGGCCATGCGCCGGCGCTGGCGCGACTTGAGCGCCGAAGCCAGCGTCATTGCGAGGAGCGGAGCGACGAAGCAATCCAGAGCCGTGGACGCGACTCTGGATTGCTGCGCTTCGCTCGCAATGACGGGAACGGAATCGTCGGGGTCAATGTCGGCGCCAACAAGGACGCTGGCGATCGCGTCGCCGACTATGTCGCGGGCGTCAGCGCCTTCGCCGACGTCGCGAGCTATTTCACGATCAATGTGAGTTCGCCGAATACGCCGGGGCTGCGCGATCTTCAGGAGCCGGCGGCGCTGTCAGATTTGCTGGCGCGCGTCGTCGAGGCGCGCGACGCGGCGCCGCTTCGGCGGCCCGTGCTCCTCAAAATCGCGCCGGATCTCACGCTCGAACAGCTCGACGGGATTGTGCGCGTCGCGCGCGACAAGCGCATAGACGGCATAATCGTGTCGAACACGACGGTGTCGCGCCCCGCGACGCTGCGTTCGCCTTTGGCGAAGGAGAGCGGCGGCCTCTCGGGCGCGCCGCTGTTCGATCTCTCGACGCGCATGCTCGCGCAAACATTTTTGCGCGTGGAAAGGCAGTTTCCGCTGATCGGCGTCGGCGGCGTCGACAGCGCGGATGCGGCGCTCGCCAAAATCGAAGCCGGCGCGACGCTGGTGCAGCTTTATTCCGCGCTTGTTTATGAGGGCCCGGGACTCGTCACGCGCATCAAGCGCGGGTTGGCGGAAACGCTCGCGCGAGACGGAGAGGCGCTGGCCGCAAGGATCGGTAAAAGGGCGGAATCATTTTAGCGCGATGAACACGCTCGACGGTTTCGCCTGCGATTCTCCATCGCTACTCGCCCTGTGGGGGATGCTGCGCACGCCGATTGCGCGCCGTCAGGCGGACGATTGAGCCGCCCGGACGCGGAAATACGAGCTGCAAACAATCTCCCGGTCCGTTGGTGATTTCCCACGGATGGGTCAGATAGGTGCTGATCGTTTTGCGCTCTCCAGGATTAAGACCGCCATAACTCTTGTCGCTTCCGGAGAAGTCCTTCCAATAGATGCCGCGATATTCGCCAGACTGATTGACGAAGGTGATGGTCGTCGCGACGTCGCTGTTTTGCGAACGCGCGCGCGGACAACCAGCATGCGCCGAGGTTGCAGCTCCTGCTGAGGCAACCGCAACAAGCGCGACGCACAGCCGCAACGACGACCGAGTTGGATTGTCTGTCACAGGGTTCCCCTTCACGATGCGTGCATGTCGAGGGCGCGCGCCGCCTATCATGACGTGCGGCCGATGCGCCGGCAACGCCGCTCAGCCGGAGGATCGCCGGCTTCCATGTAACGGCGCGCGATGCTATCGAGCCCTCGATCAACGCAAGAGGAACGATGATGACCGAGCATATCTGGCTAGCGACGGGCGAAGCGACGGTTCTGGCCGCGGACGGACAATATACCGACGCCATGCCGGAAGTGATGATCGGCAACGTCAAGGGTCCGGTCGGACACGCCTTCGCCAGCATGGCGGGTCAGGTCGCCGGCCATCCACGCATGTTCGTCATCCGCGACCTCAACCAGCAGGTGCGGCCGTCGACCATGATGACCACGAAAATGACGGTTAAATCGGAAGATTACGTGGAGCTTCTCGGCGGAGTCGTGCAAGCGGCGACCGGCGACGCCATTGTCGACTGCGTCGCCGAAGGGATTCTCCCCAAGGATCAGCTCAACGAACTCTGCATGATCATCATGGTTTGGCTCGATCCGCGTTGCGCCACCCATGCGGAGCTCGACAAGAAAGACCTCTATCGCACCAATTACGAAGCGACGAAGCTCGCGATCTCTCGCGCCATGAAGAACGAGCCGACGGCCGACGAACTCATCGCCAACCGCAAGAGCGTCCAGCATTACGCGCTTGAAGGCGTGTTCGAAGACTGATCATCGTCCTCGCGGACGCGCACGCCGATAATCATGCCGTCCTCGAACCAGCTCGACAGAGATTGCGCCAGCCGCTCTGGCGCAATCTCGCCCGCCTGCTGAAAGGCGGTCATCTGACAAATGTCGCCGAAGGCGTGGCCGGCGCGCGCTTCGGACAGCGCGACATATTCGTCGGGCTCGAGCTGGCGATAGGCCGATTCATGGTCGACGCGCCATACGGCGGCATATTCGATGTGTTCGCCCGCCGCGGGCTTATCGACTTTCGGCGGCGGTTCCTCGCTGATCGCCGCGCCGTAAGCCTCGATCGTGCCGGCGACGAGTTCGAGCAGCGTGAGGCTCGGGTCGAATTCGAAGGCGAGCCGCGCCCAATCGTCGGGCGCAAAGCCCGCCAGCGCCTGCACCGTCAACGGCGTTTCATCAGTCGTGTCGAAGGCGTCGACCATGGCGCGTTCAAACAGCGCCATGGACACGGCCGCGACATCGTCGCGCCAGCGCGCATTTTCGCGCATGAAGTCCGGCAGTCCGGTAGTGAACCAGCGGGCGTTCGGATCGTGCGACGGACATTGGTCGATGTAGTCGTCGACCAGCGCGTCAAACGTCTCGTCTCCGAGAATAGCGCGCAGCCCCGGGTGATCCTGCGCAACAAAGTCCGCCAGTCGTATGCGGTAGCCCGTCTGATAGACGTCCAGCAGCGTCTCTGGCGTGGCGCCGCGCGGCGACGGCCGCAATTTTTTCAGGAGAGGCTTGTCCGCCTCTCCAGAGCCGGCCAGCACACGCTGCTGAAACAGAGACTGAAAATCGGCGAGCTTCATGCCGCGCTGAGCGCTCGCTCTTTTGAGATGCGGGCGTCGATATCCCGCATATTCTGGAGTTCGTCGAGAAGCTCCGCGAGCGGCGGATAATTGTCGTCGCGCTCAATCATGGCGGAGACGTCGCCGCAGCGACGACGCGCGTGCTCGTACAGCGCCCAGACCTCATCACAGACCGGCTGGTCGTGTGTGTCCACGCGATGAGTCTCATTATTGGTATGGCCCGCCATGTGAAATTGCACGACGCGCTCGGCCGGAACGCCATCGATGAAGGCGACGGGATCGAAGCCGTGGTTGAAGCTCGAAACGAAAACATTGTTGACGTCGAGCAGCAACAGGCAATCGGCGCGCTCTGCCATTTCGCGAACGAACTCGTGTTCGCTCATCTCCGAATCGACGAAGGACACGTAGGTTGAGGCGTTTTCAACGACCAGCCGGCGCTTGAGAAAATCCTGCACCCGCTGGATGCGCTCGACGATATGCGCAAGCGATTCGCGCGTGTAGGGAATGGGCAGCAGATCGTGGAGCGTCACGCCATGAACGCCTGTCCAGGCGACGTGATCTGAAACCCATGCCGGCTGGACGCGTTCGGCGAGCGCCTTCAACTGTCGCAAATAGTCGAAGTTGAGCGGGTCGGTTGACGCAAGCGACATCGAGACGCCATGCATGACGACGGGGTAATCGGCGCGTATCCGCTCCAACATCGCCAGAGGCCGGCCGCCGGCGAGCATGTAGTTTTCAGAAATGATTTCGAACCAGTCGATCGGCGGGCGCGACGACAGGATCTCTTCATAGTAGATCGGCCGCAGACCCAAGCCGTAGCCAAGCGGCGCGGGTTTTTCCATGACGTGTTCCCCTCTCAGGCATCGCCGCTCATGCCGGAGCCGCATCAGCGTGGCGGGGGACGGCCGTAGGAGCCGCCCCCGCGCAAGGCGATTACTTGCTGTGGCAGCGGCTCTTCATGTTGCAGCGGCCCTTGTGGTGGTGACACTGCGCCTTGTGGTGGCACTTGGCCATGCCGCGGCATGTTCCCTTGGCGCCGCAATGCGTCTTCGCGTGGGTCGACTTCGCGGAATGCGCGTGGGCGGGCGCAACCGACGCGCCGCTCAGAGCCAGGGCGACGGCGGCGGCGGCGAGAGCCGAACCTGAAATAATATTCGTCTTCATCTCTTTCTCCTCTTTATATCCCTATCGCAACGACGGGAAGTCGACGCTCTCGCTGTGTAACGGCGAACGCGAAGTTCTACTGGGCTTTGGCCAAGCGGCCCAGCCCGCCTGCTCCGGGCGGCCGCTGTGCCGCCGCTGATGCTTGGCGGCGCGCTGAGGCCTAGCAGTAGGTCGCAGACTATGCGTGCAGCTGTGATTCCGCTAGCGAGAATTTCGCCAACAAACGAGCCTTATTGCGTTATGATTATTATATTAAAACAGTATATTGTTAACTTTTTGCAGTGCAATATCATGGCTTTGGCTAAGCCGTGCTAAGCTTTTTCTTTTCGGCGCGCTTGCGACGGCGTCGCGCCGCTGGTAGATAGGCCCCGCCTCGGTAACCAAGCCGGGGCATTCGCTTTGGTTTTCGACATCGGGCCGCGCCGGCAGTTCGCTTAGCGAACTTTTCGTCCAGCCTCGCGTTTTAGCCGCGGGGGACGTCCGATCGCCGAAAGCCGATCTGCAACGCTAACCCATGCCGGCGCCGCCCTCTCTGGGCTCTCAGGAGAACAAATGTCCGCCACGACCGATCGCGCGCCTACGCGCGAAGATTTCGCCGCTCTGCTTGATGAAAGCTATGGCCAGAACGAGGCCTTCGAAGGTTCCGTCATCAAGGGCCGCGTCGTCGCCATCGAAAAGGATGTCGCCGTCATCGACATTGGCCTCAAGACCGAGGGCCGCGTCGCCATCAAGGAATTCACCGGCTATGGCCGGGACCCCGCCCCCCAAGTGGGCGAAGAGGTCGAAGTCTACCTGGAGCGCGTCGAGAACGCGCTCGGCGAAGCCGTCATTTCGCGCGACAAGGCGCGCCGCGAAGAGAGCTGGGTCAAGCTCGAAAAGGCCTTCGAGACCAATGAAAAGGTCGAGGGCGTCATCTTCAATCAGGTTAAGGGCGGCTTCACCGTCGACCTCGACGGCGCCGTGGCCTTTCTGCCGCGCAGCCAGGTCGACATTCGTCCGATCCGCGACGTCGGCCCGCTGATGAACGTGCCGCAGCCGTTCCACATCCTGAAGATGGACCGCCGGCGCGGCAATATCGTCGTCTCGCGCCGCACCGTGCTCGAAGAGAGCCGCGCCGAGCAGCGCCACGAGATCGTCGCCAACCTCGAAGAGGGACAGGTGATCGACGGCGTCGTGAAAAATATCACCGACTACGGCGCCTTCGTGGATCTCGGCGGCATCGACGGCCTGCTGCATGTCACCGACATCGCCTGGCGGCGCGTCAATCATCCGTCCGAGGTGCTGACCATCGGTCAGACCGTCAAGGTGAAGATCATCAAGATCAATCACGAGACGCACCGCATCTCGCTCGGCATGAAGCAGCTCCTCGAGGATCCCTGGCAGGGCATCGAGGCGAAATATCCGATCAGCGCCAGGTTCCACGGCCGCGTGACCAACATCACCGACTACGGCGCTTTCGTCGAACTGGAGCCTGGCATCGAAGGCCTCGTCCACGTCTCGGAAATGAGCTGGACGAAAAAGAACGTTCATCCCGGCAAGATCGTCTCGACGAGCCAGGAAGTCGACGTTCAGGTGCTCGAGGTCGATCCGGTCAAACGCCGAATCTCGCTGGGCCTCAAGCAGTGCCTGCAGAATCCGTGGGAAGCCTTCGCCGAGAAGCATCCGATCGGCTCTACCGTCTCTGGCGAAGTGAAGAACAAGACCGAGTTTGGGCTCTTCATCGGGCTCGATGGCGACGTGGACGGCATGGTCCATCTGTCGGATCTCGACTGGAACCGTCCCGGCGAGCAGGTCATCGAGGAGTATAAGAAGGGCGACATGATTAATGCCCAGGTCCTCGATGTCGACGTGGAGAAGGAGCGCATTTCGCTTGGCGTCAAGCAGCTCGCAGGCGATCCGTTCGCTTCCGTCAGCGCCGAAGAAGGCGGCGAGCTCAGAAAGGGCCTCGTCATCACCTGCGAGGTGACCGAGGTGAAGGATTCCGGCATCGACGTAAAGATCGCCGGCACCGATCTCTCCACCTTCATCAAGCGCAGCGAACTCGCTCGCGACCGCGCCGACCAGCGTCCTGAACGGTTCGCCGTCGGCGAGAAGGTCGACGCCCGCGTCACGCTGTTCGACCGCAAGGCCCGCAAGGTCTCCGTCTCGATCAAGGCGCTTGAAGTCGCTGAAGAGAAGGAGGCCATCGCGCAATATGGCTCGGCCGACTCCGGCGCTTCGCTCGGCGACATTCTTGGCGCGGCGCTCAAAGCCCGCGAAGAGACGCCCAAGAAAGCCAAGAAGGACGAAGAGGAGTAAGATCTCCTCGACCGGCAGTTTCAGGCCCGCGCCGCAAGGCGCGGGCTTTTCTTTGCGCCTCGCGTAAACCTTTCATTCACCAAACTCCAATTCGCGCAGAGCCGTTAACGCTAACTTCTGAAACGACTGGGCAAAGTCGGCGTGTTTTCCGCCCGCGGCCGCCGCGGGCCGCCGGAGTCGCGTCCCATGAGCGTTGCCGAAGTCGACCCCAACTACAGGCGTTATGCGCAGCCGCTGCGCGCCCGCCCGGCGGGCGTTCGCGCAGCGATCGGAATGGGCGTCGGGCCGACGATCATTCTCTTCGCCGCACTCGTCCTTCTTCCGCGCGGAGCGCAGATCCCAGAACCGAAAGTCGCGGCGAACGTCGAGCAACCGCGCGTCACTGCCGCGCCTTCGCGCAAGATTTCCACCAAGGTTTCCGTCGAAGCCATCGAGGCCTCGGCGCTGATGGCGAAGCCCTTCAGCGCATTCGACATCGCCGCGCCGGAATTCGACCGGGAGAAAAAAACGATCGCCGTGCGCGACAGCGAGAGCGGCTCCGGCCGTATCGACACGATCGCCGTCGGGCAATTCGCAATGGGCGCGCCATTCATGCGCGTCGATATTCATCAGGATATCGTCGATAAGGAAAAGACATCCGATTTCTTCCTCGACATGACCCGACACGCCGCCCAGGCCGGCCTTAACGTCGCGAAGATCGGCCAGCCGAGCGCGCTCATCACCAAATTCGGGGCGTTTGAGACGGCCGAAATACGGCTCTCGCAAACCGCATCCGAGGGCGTCGCCGCGAGCGAGCGCAGCTGCCTCGCGGCGCGTTTCATCGATGGGAAGCTCGCTCTCGAAATCGCCGGACTGGCATGCGGCGAATCGGCGAAACCGATCGACCGGGTTGCGCTCGGCTGCATGTTGGACCGCATCAACTACACGGCGAGTCCGGATAATCCGGCGCTGAACGATTTCTTCGCGCAAGCGGCGTCGATGCGCGCCATTGGCTGCGGCAATATCTCGCGCGATGACCTGACCGCGACTATCCCAGCGCAAAAGAACGCCGCGCGTCCGTCGCAGGGCGCGCGCCGCGCGCATGCGCGGACATCGCGCCAAGGCGCACAGATCACGCGCTAGGCGTTCCGCATTCACCCTGACGGCGGATTGCTGGCGGGAAGCTCGCTTTAATTCGCTTTTGCGAAACGATCCGCTATTATGAGATACGGCGTTCAGTCCGAAAGGGGATCGTGATGCGCAGGAATAAAGTGCTGTCGGCGGGGCTCGCCTGTCTGGTGTTGTTCGCGGCGGGCGATGCGCTCGCCAAGTCCCGCTATCGCGTAGCCTCGAGCGATGTTTGTTGCGGCCGCGGTCCGATCGACATCCAGCGCCGCAGCTGGCTCGATCCCGGCACCCAGGTGCCGGTCGGCAGCACCAACCGCTACATGGTCCAGCAGACCTACCTCAATCACGATCCCATCGAGCGCAACCAGCGCAGCTGGTATATGCAGGAGACGCTTCCGCAGCGGCCGCCCTACAACGCGAGCATGATCGTCCCTTACGACGAGGGTTTCCCGTTCTGGTGGCCGTAAGTCGGCTTGCTCAAGAATCTTGACTTAGGGGGTGCTTTCCTTTAGCTCCCCACGAGCCTGACGCGGCCCGTTCGCGCCAGGCGAGCACCCGTGGCGTTTGCTGCAAACGCCTGTCGGCCGGTTGACGGCAGAGGAGGGCGCGTTCTTGAAGCCCCGGCGCTGGCCGGGGGCGGCGAGAGACGCGAATCTGGACGACGTCCGAGCGCAACGCTCCGGACGCATTTCGTCTTTCGCCTCTCGCACGCCACAACGCGACCATGAGAGGACGAGAGTCAAAGTGACGAAGCGCGCAGAAGCAAAATATAAGCTCGACCGCCGCCTGGGCCAGAACATCTGGGGCCGCCCGAAGAGCCCGGTTAACCGCCGCGAATATGGCCCCGGACAGCACGGACAACGGCGCAAGGGCAAGCTCTCTGATTATGGCACGCAGCTCAAAGCCAAGCAGAAGCTCAAGGGCTACTACGGCAATATCTCCGAAAAGCAGTTTCGCAAATATTATGCGGAAGCGATCCGCTTGAAGGGCGACTCCGGCGATAATCTGATCGGCCTTTTGGAGCGGCGCCTTGACGCCATCGTCTATCGCGCGAAATTCGTTCCGACGGTTTTCGCCGCGCGCCAGTTCGTCAATCACGGCCACATCCGCGTCAACGGCAAGCGCGTCAACATTCCATCTTATCAGGTGAAGGTCGGCGACGTGATCGAGGTGAAGGAAGCCTCGAAACAGGCCGTGACCGTGCTTGAGGCGGTTCAGCTCGCCGAACGCGACGCGCCGGAATATTACGACGTCGATCACTCCAAGATGACCGCGAAGCTCGTCCGGGTACCGCATGCGACGGAGGTGCCCTATCCGGTGCAGATGGAGCCAAACCTCGTCATCGAGTTCTATTCGCGCTAATTTGGCGCGCAGCAATGGCGATCAAACAGCCGCGTTGAGCGGCTGTTTTTTTATGCCCGAATTGTTGACTGTGGGTCCGCAATCGGAAAGTCTAACGCGCAAAAGCGCCGTCATCGCTTGCGAGCAGCTGAAGACGGCCGACCAAGGGAACGCAGAAGGAGAGGCGTGTGTCCGGGCTATCGAAGAAGCCGCCGGCCGAGCAGGAACGCGGTCAGCGTCCCCTCTGGATTGCGATCGGCGGCTTGCTGGTCAGCGTAATCAGCTACACCATGCGGGACCTAATGCTCGGCGACGTCGTTTTCTGGTTCGGCGTCGTGCTCGCTTTTATCGGCGTGCTTTACTGGTTCATTCGGCCGAAACACGGGCTGTAGCGCCCGGTTAGCGCCCCTCCTCGCCAGATTTGATTTGCCACAATTGTCGAAGACGATATGGTCTTTGGCGTCGCAACAGTTACGGACCGAACATGCCCTTCGCTTTTATTATGCCCCGTCGTGGTTTCCTTGTCGGCGCCGCCTGCGCGCTCCTCGCCGCAATGCCCGCCCTTGCCGAAAAGTCGGCTTCGGGCAAGGTCGCAATTGACGAGCTGATGGCGCCGAACGCTCTGCCGGACGTGGTGGAAGGCGCGGCGGACGCTCCCGTGACGATCGTCGAATATGCTTCGATGACGTGCAGCCACTGCGCGGCGTTCCATCACGACGTGTATCCGGAGCTGAAGAAGAACTATATCGACACGGGCAAGGCGAAATTCATTCTGCGTGAGTTCCCGCTCGATCCGCTCGCGACGGCCGCTTTCATGCTGGCGCGCGAACTCGGCGACAAGCGTGACGCGACCGTCGATCTTCTATTCTCGCAGCAGAAGAATTGGGCCTTCTCCGACAAGCCGCTTGACGGTCTGGCCAATGTCTTGAAACAGGCTGGCCTCGGCCAGGAGAAGTTCGAGGCCATCTTAAAGGATCAGACGCTTTACGAGAACGTCAATAAGGTGCGTAATCGCGCCGCCGAGAAATTTGGCGTCAACTCGACGCCGACCTTCTTCGTCAATGGCGACAAATACACCGGCGAGATCGGCGTCGAGGACTGGGACAAGATCATCACATCGAAAACCGCAGCGAAGTGACGCTTCCTTCGCTGGACGGCGGTGTCAAGCCAGCCCTGACGGCTCTCAAAAACGCTCTCTAGAACGCCGTGCGCCGCTCCAGCGCCGCCGCTAGCGTTCCCTCATCAAGATAGTCGAGTTCGCCGCCGACCGGCACGCCGTGGGCGAGCCGCGTCACTTTCACGCCGGACGTCGACAGCACATCGGCGATGTAATGCGCGGTCGTCTGTCCGTCGACCGTTGCATTGACTGCAAGCACGACTTCGCGAGTCTCCTCTCCGCGCACACGCGCGACGAGGCTGGCGATGGCGAGATCGTCTGGGCCGACGCCGTCAAGCGGCGACAGCACGCCGCCGAGCACGTGATAGCGCGCGTTGAGCAGCCCTGCCCGCTCCAGCGCCCATAGGTCGGCGACCGTCTCGACGACAACCAGGATCGACCCGTCGCGGCGTGCATCGCGGCAGATCGTACACGGATCGCTCGTATCGATATTTCCGCAGACCGAGCAAACGACGATGCGCTCCTGCGCGACACGCATCGCTTCGGCGAGCGGCGCCAGCAGTTCTTCGCGTTTGCGGATGAGATGCAGCGCGGCGCGCCGCGCCGACCGCGGGCCGAGCCCCGGCAATTTGGCCAGGAGCTGCACGAGTTTTTCGATCTCGGGACCGGCCACCTTTTCCGCCATAGCCGGATCAACGCCTCATGTGGTTTCGCGTCATGCCCGCGCTTGTCGCGGGCATCCACGTCAGAATGCTACGTATAATTGGAAGCTTTGGGCGGCGTCATCAGGTGGATGGCCGGCTCAAGGCCGGCCACATGACGCGGGAATTGCAGCAATACGCTTCAAAACGGCAGTTTGAAGCCCGGCGGCAACGGCAGCCCGCCGGTGAGCGCTTTCATTTTTTCAGACATGGCCTCCTCGGCTTTGGCGCGCGCCTGCATGTGGGCCGTGAGAATCAGGTCTTGAAGAATTTCCTTCTCGTCGGGCGTCAGCAGACTCGGGTCGATGGAGATGCTTTTCATTCCACCTTTCGCGGTGAGCGCGACCTTCACCATGCCGCCGCCCGCCTCGCCTTCGACGACGATCTGTTCGAGCTCCAACTGCGCTTCGGCCATTTTGGCCTGCATCTGCTGCGCCTGCTTCATCAGGCCCATGAAGTCCATCATTGCGCTTCTCCGTCGTCTTCCTCGATTGGCGACGCCTCATCATAGAGCGTTTCGGCGGACCCTGCGCCCTCGTCCCTGCCCCTCACGGCGACGATCTGCGCGCCGGGAAAACGCGCGAGCACGCTCGCGACGAGCGGATCCGATTCAAGCGAGGAGCGGCGTTGGCGCTCTTCGACATCGCGCTGTTCCTTGAGCGTCGGCGCGCCGCCCGAGGCCACGACCGACACCATCCAGCGCTCGCCGGTCCAGGCCTGAAGCCTCTGCATCAGAGTCGACGCCAGTTCACGCGCGCCGCCCGGCGCGAGTTCAAACTCGATCCGCCCCTGTTCAAAGCGCACCAGCCGCACTTCGGATTCGAGCCCGATCTTGAGGCGCATGTCACGTTTCTGCGCGGCAAGCGCGACAAGCGCATCGAAGGTCTCAATGATGATTCCTGGCTCCGGCGCCGCAGATCTTGGCGCCGGCGCTATAGAAGGCTGAGGCGCAGCGGAGCGCGGCGCGGGCGCGAGCGCCTGGCCGCGCCCGCGCGCTTGCGGCGCAGCGCCGCCGCCGACAGTACCTGCGCTTCGCGTCGAGGGCGCCCCCGAGTCGGCGCTCGGCGCGCTCTCGCCCAAACCCAGGCGCCGCAGCGCCTCCGCCGGCGACGGCATGTCGGCGGCGTAAGCGAGCCTGACCAGCACCATGTCGGCGGCCGCCAACGGTCTCTGCGAGCCGCGCAATTCATCGACGCCTTTCATCAAGATCTGCCAGGCGCGCGTGAGCGTGGGAACGGAAAGGCGCGTCGCCGCGTCTTCGCCGCGGCGTTTCTCTTCGGGCGTCAGCGCCGCCGAATGGGCGGTCTCCGGCGCAAGCTTCAGGCGCGTCGCGAGATGCGTGAATTCGGCGAGTTCGAGCAGCACCTGCGCCGGATCGGCGCCGCCGTTATACTGATCTTCGAGAATGGCGATCGCCTTGGCGATATCGCCCGACATCGCCGCTTCGAAAAGATCGATGATTCTCGCCTTGTCGGCGACGCCGAGCATCAGCCGCAGATCCTCGGCGGCGATCGCGCCGCCCGCAGAATGCGCCGCGCCATAGGCGATCGCCTGATCGAGCAAGGACAGCGCATCGCGGGCCGAGCCTTCCGCGGCGCGCGCGATCATGGCGAGCGCATCCGGGTCGATGGCGACGCCCTCGGCCTTGCAGACGCCAAACAGATGATTGGCGAGCAGACCGGCGTCGATGCGGCGCAGATCAAAGCGCTGGCAGCGCGAACGCACCGTCACCGGCACCTTGTCGATTTCGGTCGTCGCGAAGATGAACTTCACATGCTCGGGCGGCTCTTCGAGCGTCTTCAGCAGACCGTTGAACGCGGCCTTCGAGAGCATGTGCACTTCGTCGATGATGTAGACTTTGGTCCGCGCCATGACCGGGCGGTATCGGGCGTTGTCGATGATCTCGCGAATGTCGTCGATGCCCGTGTGCGAGGCGGCGTCCATTTCGAGCACGTCGACATGGCGCGAGTCGATAATCGCCTGACAGTGGACGCCGAGCTCCTCCATATGAATCGTCGGCTGATTGATCGCGGACTGCCCGTCTCCTGCCGGCAGTTCGTAGTTGAACGCGCGCGCGAGAATGCGCGCGGTCGTCGTCTTGCCGACGCCGCGCACGCCGGTCAGCAGATAGGCCTGATGAATTCGGTTGAGATCGAATGCGTTTTCGAGCGTGCGCACCATCGGCTCTTGGCCGATCAGGTCTGCGAAAGTGGTCGGTCGATATTTGCGCGCCAGCACGCGATAGGCCGACGGCGGCGCCTGATCGGCGCCAAACAGCGAAGGCCCCTCGTCAGGCGCCAGCGATGGCCTCGGCGGATCGTGCTCGTGGTCCATCTGCATCCATCCGGCGGCAGACGAGCGACGAACAGCGCGATTGTTGCGCCACGCCATCCGTTGCTCGCCGAAAAGGTGGGAGGCTGAACGAAGACCCGCCCAAGCTCGTTAGGGCTGCTTCCTTCCGGACCTGACCCGGTTGGCGAGTGAAGCGTCCACCGCCAACCTCCCGGCCCCTTATTTGGCAGACGATCGCGCGGGATGCAAGGCTCCGGACCGCTGCCTTTGCTTTGCGGCGTTCACCTTTCGCCCGGAGCAGGGGTGCGCGCGCGCGGCGCACTTGCTAAAGAGAGCGCAAATTCGAGGGATTTGCGCTTGAACGCCGTCACCGCCACTTCAGCAGAACGCGAAGCTACGAGCCTTGCGGCCATTCTTGCGCATTTCACGCGAGAGGGGTTCGCGCGCTGCGAGCCGCGCCTCCTGCAGCCGGCGAGTGTCTTTCTCGACCGCTCGGGCGAGGATTTCCGCGGCCGGCTATACCTGACGAGCGATGGCTCCGGCGCGGAATTTTGCCTGCGGCCCGAATATACGATTCCGGTCTGCCTCGATTATCTCGCCTCCGCTCGGGCGGGCGATCCGGCGGCATATGCTTATGGCGGCTCGATCTTTCGCGCGCCTGAACATGGCGCGACCGGCGACGGCGAATTTCTTCAGGCGGGCATCGAGAGCTTCGGTCGCCAGGACCGCGAAGCCGCGGACGCCGAAATTCTCGCCGCTTCCCTCGACGCCGCCGCGGCGGCCGGCGCGATGGCGCTCAAAGTTCACATGGGGGATGCGGGGCTCGTCGCAGCGTTCCTCGAACGGCTCGAGATGCCGCCAGTCTGGCGCCGGCGTCTGGCGGCTGGGCACGCGCGCGGCCAAAGGCTATCCGATATTTTTGCGTCGCCCGAACGCAATGGCGGATCGGAACAGTCGGGCGTGTTGGCGGCGCTGACGAAAGTCGACCCGTCGGATGCGCGCCGTCTCGTCGAGGACTTGCTGTCCATCGCCGGCATCACCGCCGTCGGCGGCCGCAGCGCGGCTGAAATCGCCGAACGCTTTCTCGATCAAGCGACGCTCGCCGAAGGCGCGGGCGTTTCTAACGAGACGCGCGCGCTGGCGGAGACTTTTTTCACCATCGAAGGCGCGCCCGAGTCAGCTTCCGCAGCCATGCGCCGACTGGCCGCCGACGCGCAGCTTGACCTCTCCGCCGCGCTGGACGCGTTTGATGCGCGCGCTGAGGCCATTACCGCGCGCGGCCTCACGGTTCACGAGATCCGCTTTTCGGCAAGCTTTGCGCGTCATCTCGACTATTACACGGGCTTCGTTTTCGAGGCCCGCCACTCCAGCGACGGCGCGCCGGTGATCGGCGGCGGACGCTACGACCGACTGCTCAAAACGCTCGGCGCGGCGTCGGACATACCGGCTGTCGGCGCCGCCATCTGGATCGACCGTCTTTCCCCGAGCGCGAGAGAAGCATGATGGCGCCCGCGCAAAAACTCATTATCGCCTCCCCGTCAAAAGGCCGGCTGCAGGAGAACGCCGCCGCCTTCTTCGCACGCGCCGGCCTGGAGCTGACGCAAGGCCGCGGCGCGCGGGACTATCGCGGCGTCGTCGCCGGCGTCGAAGGCGCGGAAGTCGCCTATCTCTCCGCTTCCGAGATCACGCGCCGTCTGGCATTGGGCGAAGCCCATCTCGGCGTCACCGGCGAAGATCTGGTGCGCGAGGAGATCGCCGACGCCGAGAACAAGGTGGAGCTTCTCGCCCCGCTCGGCTTTGGCGCCGCGAATGTCGTCGTCGCGGTTCCGCAAGCCTGGATCGACGTGCGCTATATGAGCGATCTCGCGGACGTCGCCGATGGATTTCGCGCGCGCCACGGCCGCGGGCTGCGCGTCGCGACGAAATACATCAATACGACGCGGCGCTTCTTTGCCACTTATGACGTATCGGACTATCGCATCGTCGAGAGCTCCGGCGCCACCGAAGGCGCGCCCGCCGCCGGCTCCGCCGATCTCATCGTCGACATCACGACGACAGGCGCGACGCTCGCGGCGAACGCGCTGAAGATCATTGAGGACGGCGTCATTCTGCGCTCGCAGGCCAATCTCGTAGCCTCGCTAACGGCGCCGTGGAACAATGCGGCGCGTGAAGCGGCGCGCGTCATTCTCTCCCGCATCGCCGCGGAAGAAGAAGCGCGCACGACGCGCGATGTGCGCGCGAGCCTGCCTATGCTCAGCGAACATATCCTGAGAGAGGCTGAGGCGAACTTCGGCGCCGGATTGCGCAACATGGACGATGAGTCGGCGACATTCTCTTGTCCGGCGAAAAAGGCTGCGGCGCTCGCCGATTGGCTGATCGCCCGAGGCGCCAAAAGCGTCACCAGCGCGCGGCTCGATTATATCTTTCAGGCGGAGAACGCCTTGTGGAGCAGGCTGGCGGCGCGGCTTGGGTAATCCAAATGTCATTCCCGGCAGGTCGAAGACCTGACCGGGAATCCAGAGCCGCTAAACCGAATTCAGATTTTTCTGGATTCCCGATCACGCGCATCGCGCGTGTCGGGAATGAACAACCGCAAACTCACGCCTCTATCAATGCGCCGACATGCGCCGCAGCGCTGCGCGCGAGATCTTCCGGCCGATAGCCGCCCTCGAGCAGCGAGACGATGCGTCCCCTGCAACGTCGCGCGGCGATCTCCATCACGCGCAGCGTGACATCCCTGAAGTCGTCGGCGACGAATCTTAATCCGCCAAGCGGATCGTGAAGATGGGCGTCGAATCCGGCGCAAAGAATGATGAGATCGGGCGAGAAGGCGTCGACACGCGGCAGAATGCGCGACGCCAGCGCTTCGCGAAATTGCGCGCCGCCGTCGCCCTTTGCGAGCGGCGCGTTGACGATCGTGCCATGCGCGCCGGTTTCGCTGACTGCGCCCGTGCCGGGATAAAGCGGCATCTGATGCGTCGAAGCGTAAAGCACGTCTCGATCGCTCCAGAAAATCTCCTGCACGCCATTGCCGTGATGCACGTCAAAATCGACGATGGCGACGCGCGACGCGCCATGCGCCGCGCGCGCATGCAGCGCCGCCACGGCGGCGTTGTTGAAAAAGCAAAAGCCCATGGGCGTGTCATGCGTCGCATGATGGCCCGGCGGCCGCATGGCGACGAAAGCGTTCTTGGCGTCGCCGCGCATCACCGCATCGACGGCCGCCAGCGCGCCGCCCGCCGCGCGCAACGCCGCTTCATGCGTGGCGCCGTTCATGGCGACGTCCGGACCGATGCGCGCATATCCCTCTGGAGGCGCCGATTTCGCGAGACGCGCGAGGTGTTCAGAGCTATGCGCGCGCAACAGCGCTTCCTGCGCCGCTAAAGGCGCTTCAACACGCAAAAGGTCCGCGAAGCGCGCGTCGTCAAGCGCGTGTAGAATGGCGCGAAGGCGTTCCGGCCGTTCGACATGCGTCGGCCCCATGTCATGCGCGAGCGCAGCAGGATGTGTGACGAGCAGGGTCGAGGCCGTCGCGGCTCGTGCGCCGAAGGCGAGGCATGCGCCAGTGCCAGCGATTGCTTCTCGGCGCGTAAAGGCGGCGCGACGTTCTCCGGCCATTTCCCCGGTCCGTGGCTTCAAGCTTACAGCATAGGATCGCCCGGCGGGCGTGTCAGCCGGATTTGGATTTGATAGCAAGAAACGCATTGCGGCGGTCGTCGCAAAAGTTCGATGATGCGCGGCATGCAGACGAACGACCCGACGCAGGCAAATTCGCTCGACCTCGACGAGACGCGCTGGGCGGCGGTTGTCGCGCGCGATGCGCGCCGCGACGGCGACTTTTACTATTGCGTCGAAACGACCGGCGTCTATTGCCGCCCCTCCTGCCCGTCTCGTCCGGCGAAGCGCGCCAATGTGCGTTTTTGCGCCACGGCCGCCGAAGCGGAGGCGGCAGGGTTTCGTCCGTGCCGTCGCTGTCGGCCGGATGAGGCCTCTCAGCAAGAGCGGGACGCGGAGAAGATCGCCCGCGCCTGCCGGATGATCGAAACAGACGAAGTTTCGCCAACGCTTGCGCAACTGGCCCGCACAGTCGGGCTTAGTCCGTATCACTTCCACCGACTGTTTTCGCGCATAGCTGGCGTGACTCCCAAAGCCTATGCGCAGGCGCTCCGACGCACGCGCCTGCAAGAAAAACTGAAGGAAAGCCGCACCGTGACCGAGGCGATCTATGATTCTGGCTATCATTCGAGCGCGCGCTTCTACGCGACGACGCAGGACACATTGGGCATGACGGCAAGCGCCTTTCGCGCCGGGGCGCCGCGCGAAACGATCCGCTTCGCGATCGGCCAATCGTCTTTGGGCGCGGTGCTCGTCGCGGCGAGCGCGAAGGGCGTGTGCGCCATTTCGCTCGGCGACGACCCTGAAGAACTGCTGCGCGATCTGCAACATCGATTTCCGCGCGCGAGCCTCATCGGCGGCGATGAGTCGTTCGAACTCTATGTCGCCGCGGCGGCGGGCATGGTGGAGCGGCCGCAATCATCTTTCGATCTGCCGCTCGACATGCGCGGCACGGCCTTTCAGCAGCGCGTCTGGGCCGCGCTACGCGAAATTCCCGCGGGAGAAACGGCTAGCTACGCCGAGATCGCGAAACGCATCGGCGCGCCGAAGGCGACGCGCGCCGTCGCGGGCGCTTGCGCGGCCAATCCGGTGTCGCTCGCGGTTCCCTGCCATCGCGTCGTGCGCAGCGACGGCGCGCTTTCGGGCTATTATTGGGGAGTGGAGCGCAAACGCGAGCTGCTCGAACGTGAACGCAAGCCGTGAAGGAGCGCTCTATGCGCTTCGAAGCGCCGCATATTCTTCATTGATCGCGTCGTGCAGCTCTTTCCACAGAGCGTTGATGCGCACGTCCGGTCCCCAATTGTAGAGCGCCTTGGCGACCTCCGCGATCGTCTCATTGATGGGTTCGCTTTCGCCCTCCTCCAACTCAAGAGAGAAAAGCTTCGGCGGCGCGTCGCCTTTCCAGGCGCCCCAATGTTCGTTCGAATAGATCGAGACGCCGCGCTGCGACGCGAGCAGTTCCGGCGCGTATCTGGCGAAGCGTCGATGCAAGGGGCCGTCCGCCGCCTCTGCGCGATAGGCGTCGCGCACAACGAAATATCGCACATGCTGCAGTTCGTGCGCGAGACAGCAGCCCAGGCGCGCGCCGCTCATCTCTGGGTCGTAAAAAATTTCGATGCGACCGTCGGGAAGAGACTGTCCCTCCGAAGTGAAGCTTTGGCCAAGATAGTTGAACGTCTTTTTCTGTGCGCTGAGCGTCACCTTGCCGAGGTCATAGCCGAACTCCGCCACGAGCGCCGCGAGCGCTTGCCGCTTCCTCAAGAAATCGGGCGCGTGTTCGATGTCGCTCACCGTCTGTGCGGGCGCCGGTTCGGAGCGCCTCTTGCACCGTGCGGCCAGCCTTGAGCGGAGAAAAGACAGCGCGTCGAAACCCCGCCGCTCACGTCCTAGGCCCACTTCCGAACGGCTCCTCATGCGTGATCACCCAATCGAATTCGGGATGCGCCGCGGCGACATGCTCCCACCATCGCCGCCCGTCCGGCAAGCGCGGCGAGAGATCGTTGACCCTGAGGCGTCGGAAAACGTCCGGCCGCTCCTTCGCCCCGTCTAGGACCGCCTCGACCATGGCGCGCCCCAGACCGCGCTGCAGAGAATTGATCTGTTCGAAAACCAGCGACGGCGGCTCATAGGCGCCGGCGAGCAGAAGAGCGATCCCGGACGCGTCGGTTCCGTCCGGCGTCGTGATCAATTTCGAGGAGGTTGACGCTTTGATTTCGAAGAACCCGCGCCCGTAGGGCCGCGAATCGACGAACAGGCCGAGGGCCGCGAGATTGCGGGAGATCGCCTCGGCGATCGCCCGCATCGCCGGGTCGGCCTGTTGAACCGCCGGCTTCCTCCGCCAGAACCGCAAAACCTCCCAAAACGCCATCATACGATCTCACACGGCTCCCATGTTTGGCGCGACATACCTCCCCCTTGCGGGGAGGTCGGCGATCGCAGCCAAGTTTACGCAGCCTGCGTAAACTTGGCTGCGGGATCGCCGGGTGGGGGACCTCACGTCCTCGAGCAAAATTTTACCCCACCCGTCCCCGCTTCGCGGGCCACCCTCCCGTCAAGGGAGGGATACGCAAACGCCCAGCCTTTTCCAATGCCAGCGCCCATCGCCGTGCCCTTCCCGCCGTTCCATGCGATAAAGGATTATGGCGACACCGATTCGCAACGCTTTCGACCCCGGCTTTGGCGTCTATGTCCACTGGCCGTTTTGCCTGTCGAAATGCCCCTATTGCGACTTCAACAGCCACGTGAGGCGCGGCGACGTCGACGAGGATCGCTTCGTCGAGGCCTTCAGCGCGGAGCTTGCGCATCGCGCCGCCCTGACGCCCGGGCGCGAAGTCCGGTCGATCTTCTTTGGCGGCGGCACGCCGTCGTTGATGGCGCCTTCGACGGCTCAAGCCATTCTCTCCCAGATTTCGAGCCACTGGCCTCTCGCCAAGGACTGCGAAATCACGCTCGAAGCCAATCCGACAAGCGTCGAGGCCTCGCGTTTCAAGGGCTTCAAAGCCGCAGGCGTCAACCGCGTTTCGCTCGGCGTGCAGGCATTGAACGATATCGACCTGCGCGCGCTGGGCCGGCAGCATTCCGTCGCGGAGGCCCTGATGGCGCTCGACGTCGCCAATTCGGTCTTCGAGCGCACGTCCTTCGATCTGATCTACGGCCGCACGGGCCAGACGCCCGCCGCCTGGCGAAAAGAGCTGGAGCTGGCGCTCACCCGTTCGCCCGAGCATGTCTCGCTCTATCAGCTGACGATCGAGCCGGACACGATGTTCGAGCGCATGGTCAACACCGGCAAGATGGCGCTGCCCGACGCCGACACGCAGCGCGCGCTCTGGGACGTCACGCAGGAAGTCACCGCCCGCGCCGGCCTGCCGGCTTACGAAGTCTCCAATCATGCGCGGCCCGGCGCCGAGTGCCGGCACAATCTGGTCTATTGGCGCTACGGCGAATATGTCGGCGTCGGTCCCGGCGCGCATGGGCGGGTGGTCACGCCGCGCGGGCGGCGCGCCCAGTCCACCGAGCGGCATCCCGAGATGTGGCTGACCTGCGTCGAGACCGAAGGGCACGGCATCATCGAGGACGAATTGCTCTCGTCCGAGCAGGAAGGCGATGAATTCCTGCTGATGGGGCTGCGGCTGCGCGAAGGCGTCGATCCGCAGCGCTATTTCCTGCTGACCGGCAAACGCCTGTCGCAATCGCGCATCAGCGAACTTATCGGCGACGGGCTGGTCGAATTCACCCGCGACAACAGGCTGCGCGTCAGCTCGGAAGGATTTCCGGTGCTCGATGCGGTCGTCGCCGATCTCGCGGCGTAGCGGCGCTCCGCCGCTCTTGGCGCAATGGCCGCGACAGTGACCTACATCGTAAGGCTCTCCGCTCCCTCTGACGCGGAAGCGGTGAGCGCCCTTCTGGCGGCGAGCTACTCAACTCTGTTGGCGTCGCATTACGAAAAGGCGCTGCTCGAGCGAGCCTTGCCTTTCATGACAAAGGCGAATCCGACACTCCTCGCGTCTGGCGCCTTCTATGTCGCGCAGAGCAGCCACGGCGAACTCATCGGCTGCGGAGGCTGGTCGCTTGAGCGTCCTGGCACTGCGAAGATCGTCCCAGGGGAAGCGCATATCCGACATTTCGCCACCCATCCCGGCTGGACTCGCTTGGGCGTCGGGCGTTCGATTATGAATCAGTGCTGCATCGACGCCAAGGCTCGAGACGTAAGCGAACTTCATTGTTGCTCGACGTTCGCCGCCGAAAATTTTTACAAGGCGTTAGGCTTTAAAACCGTAGCGGGGGCAGATATCCCTCTCGACTCGGAGGTCTCATTCCCGGCCGTTCTGATGCAGCACGCATTGCCGTGAGCAAGATGTCCGCCGCACGGACGCGTCGGCCTCCGCACATGCGCCGAACCTGAGAATGCAACCGGCGCCGCTGCAACCGAGCGGCGCCGGCTTCGCAATATGCGGCTAATGCGCCGGGCGAACTTAACGTCGATAGAGCTGCTCTAGCGCATCCGCGCCGAGGAGTTCGCGAAGACGGCCAAGGATAAGCAGCACGACGCCGAAAGTCGCCAGCGACATCCAGCCGAAAAAGACGAAGCCCCAGTGCAGCGGACCTGCAAAGCCTTCGTCCATCGACCAGAACGTGTGACCCCATTCATTGAATCCCACATTCGGGATCGTCATGAAGACGCCGACGACAAGCACCACGAAGGCGAGAGAATATCCCTTCGCGAAAGTCGGCAGGCGCGTTTTCGCATAGAAGAAAGCGCCGAGACCGATGATCGCAAAGAGCGGATATGCAATGTAGAAGGTGATGATATTGCTCGGCGTGAAATCCGTGTCGCGCACGGCGGTCATGTGCCAGACAGCCGTCTGCTCCGAAAAGAAGCTTAAGCCCCAAAACAGGGCGAGCGAGAAAACGAGCAGCCACTGGACGAGATAAACGAGCCGTCGCATTTCGGCTGCGGCTCCTAACTTCGCCAGATCGCGATCGCGCGTGCGCCACAGAAAGCCGACAAGGCCGACCGCGCCCAAGCACGAAGCGAGAATCGCAAACTGCAACAGGCCCATCCAGTAGAGCTGAAACTCGGGCGAGAAGGAATCGAGACCAAATCTCCAGGCGAACAGTTGTTCGTAGAGGCGCAGGATAGCCACGAACAGCATCAAGGCCGAAACGCCGATAAGAACGGGCCTGGTGTCGATGATTCGTTCAGCGCTTTGGGCAGCGGAACGGCCCTCTGTTTTTGTCATGCTCATAAGTCATCTCCGAAAGACTGGTTATGCGGGGCATGAAAGCCCCATCGAATGGTTTTGATGCGCGCGCGCTCGGCGGTCGCCGCGTCTGCTCTCGCAGCCGTGGCGACATGATCCGTTTGAAAGATTCGTCGCGAACGCGCTCGCTTGCGTCGCCATCGCAAGGATGGCGGCTGCGTTGAATTTCAGCGCAAGAAAAACGTCAGCCCTGTCGGGGAGGAGCTCGTGGCGATTGCGGCGCGCGCCGTGGCTCGATGCGCGGCGCCTGACTGGAAGTGTCCGGCCGAGGCGAATGAGCCTCGGTGGGAAAAATCAGAGCGACCGAAACAACTGGCTTGGAAGGAGGAACGTCCAACGCGCCACTGTGAAGAACGCAACAGAATCCATGGCGGTGGCGTTCATTCGGGACAAGCGGCGGCTCGCCGTTCACCGCATCCTGCGGCGCACAGATCGTTCCGAAAGCGACGCCTTCTCCCAGCGCAACGGCGCCCGCGCCCGCGCTCGTGGTCTGCACGAGCACAAGAAGGGCGACGAGCCCCGCGAAAATGCGCGCGCGCTGACGTGTTCGCTGGAAGATTGGATCCACCGCCGCCTCTCGGGTTCCAAGCATCGAACTTAGGTTTCAATCCTGGAGGTGGTCAAGCGAAGTGACGAGAAACCGCTGTGCGACGAAGCGACGCGTCTATTCTTGAAGCCAGACAAACACATGCGCGGCCGTCTCCAACGTCCAGCTTTGCCGTAACTGTGCGTGAGCGGCTGCGTCTGAGGCGCAAACTTCGATCGGCCATCCAGGGGCGATTAAGATGTTCCGCCAAGCCGACTCGCCGAGTCGGACGCGCGAACACGCGTCACCCCACCTGCCCGCGATGGCGCAGGAAATGATCGGCGAGCACGCAGGCCATCATCGCTTCACCGACAGGAACTGCGCGAATGCCGACGCAGGGATCGTGACGGCCCTTGGTGACGATGTCGGTTTCCTTGCCGAAGCGATCGATCGTGCGGCGCGGCGTCAGAATCGACGACGTCGGCTTCACCGCGAAGCGCACGACGACGGGCTGGCCAGTCGAAATGCCGCCGAGCACGCCGCCGGCATTGTTGGACAAAAACTGCGGTCCATTTTGTCCGGCGCGCATCTCGTCGGCGTTGTCTTCGCCGGTGAGTTCGGCCGCGGCGAAGCCCGCGCCGATCTCGACGCCCTTCACCGCATTGATCGACATCATCGCCGCGGCGAGATCGGCGTCGAGCTTGCCGTAAATCGGCGCGCCCCAGCCGACAGGAACGCCTTCCGCGACAATCTCGATCACCGCGCCGATGGAGGAGCCGTCCTTGCGCACGTCGTCGAGATAGTTCGCCCATAGTTCCGCCGCGCGCGCGTCGGGGCAAAAGAGCGGATTGCGCTCCACCTCCGCCCAATCGAAATTCGCGCGATCGATTTTATGCGGGCCAATCTGCACCAGCGCGCCGCGAATCGTCACGCCGGCGATCACCTTGCGCGCGACAGCCCCGGCGGCGACTCGCGCCGCGGTTTCCCGCGCCGAGGAGCGCCCGCCGCCGCGATAGTCCCGGACGCCATATTTCGCGTCGTAGACGTAATCGGCATGGCCGGGCCGGTATTTGTCGGCGATCTCTCCATAGTCCTTCGAGCGCTGGTCGGTATTTTCGATTACGAGCGCGACCGGCGCGCCGGTCGTCACCTGTCGGCCGTCGCGGTCGGCAAAAACGCCGGAAAGAATCTTTACCTCATCCGCCTCCCGCCGCTGCGTGGTGAAGCGCGACTGTCCGGGCTTGCGCTTGTCCAGAAAGCCCTGGATCTCCTCCGCATCCAGCGGAATTTTCGGCGGACAGCCGTCAACGATCGCGCCGAGCGCCGGCCCGTGGCTCTCGCCGAAGGTGGTGACGCGGAAAAGATGGCCGAAACTGTTGTGGGACATGCGATCTTCTATGCTTGGCGCCGGCGAGGGTCAAACGGCGGTTTCTGGCGTCCGCGTCATGACGCGGCGCGCGCGCGCCGCTAAGATAGGCGCATGACCCTCACGCATAAGCCCGTCGGCCCCGGGAGCCACATCTTCCTCGTCGACGGCTCCTCCTTCGTCTTTCGCGCCTATTTCCAGTCGATCCGACAGGATGCGAAATACAACTATCGCTCCGACCGGCTGCCGACCGGCGCCGTGCGGCTGTTCTGCACGAAGCTGTTGCAGTTCGTGCGCGAAGGCGCGGCCGGCGTGAAGCCCACGCATCTCGCCATCATCTTCGACAAGAGCGAGCACTCCTTCCGAAAGGACCTTTATCCCGACTACAAGGCGCACCGCACCGAGCCGCCGGACGATCTCATTCCGCAATTCCCGCTGATGCGCGCCGTCGTGCGCGCTTTCGGCCTCACCCCGATCGAACAGGACGTCTACGAGGCCGACGATCTCATCGCCACCTATGCGACGCAGGCGCAGGCCAAGGGCGCAGACGTGCTGATCGTCTCGGCCGACAAGGATCTGATGCAGCTCGTCGGTCCCGGCGTCAGAATGTACGACCCCGCCTCGGGGACGGCGGGAACGAAAGGCGCGCGCGAAGAACGCCTCATCGGCGAAGCCGAGGTCTTCGACTATTTTGGCGTTCCGCCGGACAAGGTCGTCGACGTGCAGGCGCTGGCAGGCGATTCGACTGACAATGTGCCGGGCGCCAAAGGCATCGGCGTCAAAACCGCAGCTCAGCTCATCAACGAATATGGCGATCTCGAAACGCTGCTCGCCCAGGCGTCGGGCATCAAGCAGCCCAAGCGCCGCGAGGCGCTGACCGAGCCGGACGCCGTCGCGCGCATCCTTCTTTCGAAGAAGCTCTGCGAACTGGTGCGCGATGCGCCTCTCGAAACCCCGCTCGAAGAACTCGGTCTTCATCAACCTGACGCGGCGAAGCTGATCGCTTTTCTACAGGCGATGGAGTTCACGACGATTACCCGCCGCGTCGCCGAGATGTATGGAGTCCAGGCGCAGGACATCGAGCCCGATCCCAGATTTCTGGGCGCCGCCGGCTGGCGCGGGCGCAACGGCGAAATGTCTGAGATCGCGCCGGCCGCTGCTGAACCGCCGAACCGCGCAGAGAAGCCGACAAGCGACGCCCTCACGCCCGCGAACCTCGTCTCTGCGCGTCTCGCCGAAGCAAAGGCGGTCAAGATCGACCGCTCCACTTATGAAACGGTCATCTCGGCCGAGCGTCTGGATGATTGGATCACCGAAGCCATTGGCGCAGGACTCGTCGCGATCAATGTCGAAACGACCTTGCCGGACCCGATGCGCTGCGAACTCATCGGCGTCTCGCTGGCGACGGCGCCGGGACGCGCCTGCTATATCCCGCTACAACATCGCTCCGGCGACTCGGCTGACCTTTTTTCCGGCGCCGATTTGGTCGAGGGACAGATCCCGCTCGACGTGGCCCTCGCGCGATTGAAGCCGTTGTTTGAGGACGCCTCGATCCTCAAAATCGCGCATAATATGAAGCATGATTTGCTGGTTCTTTCGCGCTACGGAATCGACGTCGCGCCGATCGACGACGCCATGCTCATGTCCTACGCGCTGGACTCGGGACGTGGCGATCATCGTCTCGAAGAGTTGGCGCGCAATTATTGCGGCCATGACGCTCTGACCTTCGCCTCCGTCGCCGGCGCGGGCCGCAATTTTCTCGGCTTTGCCCGCGCTGCGCTCCCAGCGGCGACGGAATACGCCGCGGAACAGGCGGATGTTTCACTGCGCCTTTGGCGCGTGCTGAAGCCGCGGCTCTTGGCCGAGCGCATGACCACGGTCTACGAGACCTTGGAGCGGCCGATGGTCGCGACGCTCGCGCGCATGGAGCGAAGGGGCGTCATGGTCGAGCGCGCGACCTTGTCGCGGCTCTCCGGCGAATTTGCGCAGGACATGGCGCGTCTCGAGGCCGAGATCTTCGAACTTGCCGGCGAGCGTTTCAATCTTGGCTCGCCCAAGCAGTTGGGCGACATTCTTTTCGGCAAGATGGGGCTACCCGGCGCGAAGAAAACGGCGACCGGCGCTTGGTCGACTTCCGCAAGCGTTCTCGAAGACCTCGCCGTCGCCGGCAATGATCTTTCGCGCCGCATTCTCGATTGGCGACAGCTCTCCAAGCTCAAGAGCACCTACGCCGACGCCCTGCCCGGCTATATCAACGCCGAGACCGGCCGCGTGCACACGAGCTATGCGCTCGCCGCCACGACGACGGGACGGCTCTCTTCATCCGAGCCCAATCTGCAGAACATTCCCGTACGCAATGAGGCCGGACGCAAAATCCGCAAGGCCTTTGTCTCGGCGCCCGGCCATGTGCTGATTTCGGCGGATTACTCGCAGATCGAGTTGCGGCTGCTCGCTCATATCGCCGATATTCCTCAGCTCAGACGCGCCTTCGCCGAAAATCTCGACATTCACGCGATGACGGCGAGCGAAATGTTCAATGTGCCCATCAAGGACATGCCGGCCGAAACGCGCCGCCGCGCCAAGGCGATCAACTTCGGCATCATCTACGGCATTTCCGCCTTCGGCCTCGCCAATCAGCTGAGCATTCCGCGCGAAGAGGCGAGCGCCTATATCAAGCGCTACTTCGAACGCTTTCCCGGCATTCGCGACTATATGGATTCAACGCGCAAGACGGTGCGCGAAAAGGGCGAAGTCTCGACGATTTTCGGCCGAATTTACCACTTCCCCGGCATCTCCTCGGCCAATGCGTCCGACCGCGCCTTCTATGAGCGCGCGGCGATCAACGCGCCGATCCAGGGCGCAGCCGCTGACATCATCAGACGCGCCATGATACGGATGGATGACGCGCTCGCACGCGCTGGACTATCGGCGCAGATGCTTCTGCAGGTGCATGACGAGCTTGTGTTCGAAGCGCCGAACGATGAAGCCGAGGCGACGATCGAACTCGCGCGCCGCGTCATGGAGCAGGCGCCCGCGCCCGCCGTCCATCTCGCCGTGCCGCTGAAAGTCGATGCCCGCGCCGCCGTCAATTGGGACGAAGCCCACTGACGGCGTGTCCAGCTGATCGTTCGCTCGGGCCGCGTCATTCCCGGCAGGCCGAAGGCCTGACCGGGCATCTAGAGCCACAACAAGGATATTGGGCGTCGCTCTGGATTCCCGAGCAGTTCGAACGGATTCCTTATTACAGGCCGGGGTCATCTCGGTCAGGCGCGTCTTCGGTCCCCAGCCCGAAGCTTAATCGCAACCAGAACCGCTCGTGAAGATAATAGAGCGCGAAGATCGCGATCATTTCAACGCCGGTGATTTCGGCGGCGAGTGCGGCGCTCTGAACGAAAGCGTAGACGATCAGGAAGGTCGATATACTCGCCGGCAGGAGCCAGGTGAGCGCCTTCGCCAGGCTGCGCGTCGTGGTCGGTCGAAACGACTCCCGCGCCAGCGGTAGGCCTTCCATGGAGGCGTAGCTGAGCTCCGTCAGCGGCGGCGCGACGCGGCCATTCGATGCGGCGACGGCTTTGACCATGCCGACCGCGACCGTTTCATTGGTGATGCGGTCGATGAGAATGAATCCGCCCGTCTCTCGGTTTTCGCCATAGGGATCGCAGGCGATCACGGTCTCGAGCGACAGGCGCGCGCCGCCGATCTCGTTGAAGGCGAGCGTCGCCCCTTCGGGCAGCGGCTGCGGCAGGCCGGTTTCGATATCGATGCGCGCGTCGACCGCGGTCACGGCGGCCGGCGCAGTCTTCGTCCCGAGCTTCAAGAGATAGCTCTTGCCGATGACAAGAGGCTCACGCACCAGCCACAACAGCCTCGCTTCGAGTCGATCCCCGATCTTCGCCGGCGAGACCGGCGAACACAAAAGATCGCCGCGCGAAATGTCTATCTCTTCGGTGAGCGTGAGGGTCGCCGATTGGCCGGAAACGGCGCTTTCGAGATCGCCGTCGAAGGTCACGATCCTGGCGACGCGCGTGTCGCGCCCAGAGGGCAGAACGCGCACGATGTCGCCTGGCTGAATATTGCCGCCGCTGATGAAGCCCGAAAACCCGCGGAAGTCGAGATTGGGCCGATTCACCCATTGTACGGGCATGCGGAAGGGCGCAATCCGCGTGGCGTCCTCCACCGCGACGCCCTCAAGATAGGAGAGCAGCGGCGGTCCATCGTGCCAAGGCATATGGGCGCTGTGGTGGACAAGATTATCGCCGTCCTTGGCGACGAGCGGCGCGACGTAAATGGACGCGAAGCGAAGATGGTCGGCGAAGGCATGAAAATCCGCTTCGATCTTGCGGAACACCTCTTCGCTGTAGCCGACGAGATCCATCTTGTTGACGGCGACGACGACATGGCGGACGCCGAACATCGAGGTGATGACGCTGTGACGCCGCGTTTGCGGCAGGATGCCCTTGCGCGCGTCGACAAGCAGAATGGCGAGTTCCGCGGTTGAGGCGCCGACGGCCATGTTGCGGGTGTATTGCTCGTGGCCGGGCGTGTCGGCGACGATGAACTTGCGCTTGTCGGTCGCGAAATAGCGATAGGCGACATCGATGGTGATGCCCTGTTCGCGCTCGGCCGCAAGCCCGTCGACGAGCAAGGCGAAATCCAGCTCTTCGCCCTGAGTGCCGTGCTTTTTCGAATCGCTTTCCAGCGCCGCGATAATGTCGTCGGGCGCGAGACCGGCGTCGTACAGCAGACGACCGATCAGCGTCGATTTGCCGTCGTCGACCGAGCCGCAGGTGATGAATCGCAAGAGCGGCTTTTCGCCGACCAAGCGCGCCGGCGCGCGCGACGGCGATGCGGCAGCGACGGCGCCGTGCATGTCAGAAATATCCTTCCTGCTTCTTTTGCTCCATCGAGCTGGAGCCGTCGTGGTCGATCAGCCGCCCCTGGCGCTCCGAGGAGCGGCTTTCGCGCATCTCCGCAATGATCTCTTCGAGACTGGCCGCATCACTTTCGATGCCCCCTGTCAACGGATAGCAGCCGAGCGTCCGAAAGCGCACCATCTTATGTTCGATGGATTCTCCAGGCGCGAGCTCCATGCGCGCATCGTCGACCATGATGAGCGTGCCGCCGCGGCGCACGACCGGCCGCTCTTTGGCGAAATAGAGGGGAACGACGGGGATGTTCTCGCGCGCGACGTAATCCCAGATGTCCGCCTCGGTCCAATTCGACATCGGGAAGACGCGCAGGCTCTCGCCCGGCGCCTTTCGCGTATTGTAGAGACGCCAGAATTCCGGGCGCTGATTCTTCGGGTCCCAGCGGTGCTGCGCCGTGCGAAAGGACAGCACGCGCTCCTTGGCGCGGGATTTTTCCTCGTCGCGACGCGCCCCGCCAAAAGCGGCGTCGAATTTATACTTGTCCAGCGCCTGCTTCAGCGCCTCGGTCTTCATGATCTCGGTGTGAAGCTTCGAGCCATGAACGAAGGGGCTGATGTTCATCTCAACCCCTCTGGGATTGATATATTCGATGAGTTCGAGGCCAAGCTCTTTCATGCGACGGTCGCGAAACTCGATCATCTCGCGAAATTTCCATGTCGTATTGACATGGAGCAGCGAAAACGGCGGCTTGGAGGGATAAAACGCCTTCATGGCGACGTGCAGCATCGCCGCCGAATCCTTGCCGATCGAATAGAGCATCACCGGCCGTTCGCACTCAGCGACGGTCTCGCGCATGATGTGGATGCTCTCGGCCTCTAGGCGATCGAGATGGCCGAGCGGACGTGTCGCAAGCGCCGTCATAGGCTCGCCTCTTGCGGCGCGCCGCGGCGCAATACGCCGTCTTCGCCGACATGCAGGCCGCATTCCTTCTTGTTGTCTTCTTCCCACCACCAGCGTCCGGCGCGTTCGTCCTCGCCGGGCTGCACCGCGCGCGTGCACGGCGCGCAGCCGATCGATAGAAACCCCTTGGCGTGGAGATCGTTGACCGGCACTGAAAACTCCTCGACCGCGGCGACGACCGCGTCGCGCGTGTAATCCGCCAGCGGATTGAGCTTGAGCACCCTGTGGGTCTCATCGAAGGCGATGAGCGGCGCCTCGGCGCGCGCCTGCGACTGGTCCGCGCGAAGCCCCGTCACCCAGCCCGAAACGCCCTCGAGCAACCGCGACAGCGGCTCAACCTTGCGAACATGACAGCAGGCCTTGCGCGCGTCCACGGACTTATAAAAGCCGTTGATCCCCTGCTCCTCGATGAGCGCTTCGAGCGGCGCGGCCTGCGGGTAAACCGCGCGAATACGCCGCGCATAGCGCGCTTCGGTGCGCTCCCACAGCTCGTAGGTTTCGGGAAAGAGCCGCCCCGTGTCGATCGTCGCGACGTCGATATCGAGGCCCTGCGTGAAGATCGAATGCGCGATGAACTGATCCTCGACGCCGAAACTCGTGGTGAAGACGATCCGGCCGGGAATGAACTCGCGCACGAGCAGCAAACGATGATCGAGATCGAGCGGCGCCAGTCGCGGCGCCAGCGTTTCGGGGATCGAAGGCTTCATGAACGCACCGCCTTTCGGCGCGCTTCGAGAATCGAGCCACGCCCGGCGTAGCCGCGCTGATAGCTCATCGAATAGGCGTTGAGCGCGGCGCGCCACTGTTCTTCGTCCTGACGATCGGCGAGATCGTCGGGAATTTCGATCGTATCAAAGCCGCAACCGATCGCGTGAGGATATTGGTCGGCGACGAGACGCCCGCTGGCGCGCAACTCGCCTTTAAACTGCGCCCGCCGCAACAGGCGCGCCAAAGAGAAGCCGCGACCGTCAGCGAAAGCCGGGAAAGCGATCGAGATGAGGTCGAGCCGCGGCAAGGCGGCGATGAGCGCCGATGGTTCCGTCGTGTTCGGAACGATCACGCCGAACGTGGCCGTCGGCCCGAGGACCTCCACGGCATGTTCGAGTCGCGGCAATGACACGATGAACTTGCCGCTTTTCGGCAGCGCTTCCTCGTCGGCAAGTCGGCGCCATGCGTCCTCAATGAAGCGGCCGTCAGATATCAGCGCCATCTTCGCCCTCCCGACGCAGAACGTCTTTGAACCGCGCATGGCCGATGCGGCGCCAGGTGTCGATGAAAGCTTCGCCCTCCTCGCGTTCGGCAAGATAGTAGTCGACGAGATGTTCGACGACGTCGGGCACCTGCTCGGCGGTGACCCCAGGTCCCAGAATTTCGCCGATCGACGCGGAGAAGGTCGGATCGCCGCCGAGCGTGATCTGATAGGATTCCTGGCCCTTCTTCTCCAGGCCGAGAATGCCGATCGCGCCGACGTGGTGATGGCCGCAGGCGTTGATGCAGCCTGAGATCTTGACGCCGAGCTTGCCGATGCGCCGCTGCCTCGACATGTCGGAGAAGCGCTTCGAGATCGCCTGCGCGATGGGGATCGAGCGCGCGGTGGCGAGCGAGCAATAGTCGAGGCCGGGGCACGAGATGATGTCGGAGACGAGACCGGCGTTCGCCGTCGCAAGACTAGCTGCGTCGAGCATGCTCCACAGAGCGAAAAGATCGTCCTGCTTCACATGCGGCAGGATGATGTTCTGCTCATGGCTGACACGCAGTTCGCCGAAGCCGAAGCGCTCGCTGGCGTCGGCCAGCACCCGCATCTGATCGGAGGTGGCGTCGCCGGGGACGCCGCCGATGGGCTTCAATGATACGGTGACGATGGCATAGCCGGGGATCTTGTGCGCGCCGACGTTGACGTCGACGAAATTGGCGAAAGCCGGCGTCTCCAATTTCGCGGCGCGCAGCGAGGCGGACGTCGCCGGCAGCGACTCATAGGGCGGCGGCGCGAAAAAGGCGGCGATGCGCTCGAATTCCTCAGGGTCGTGGTCAAATGCCGAGCGGTCCATCGCCGCGAACTCGGCTTCGACCGCGGCGCGGATTTCGTCAATTCCCTTCTCGTGGACGAGAATTTTGACCCGCGCCTTGTATTTGTTGTCGCGCCTGCCGAAGCGATTATAGACGCGCAGGATCGCCTCGAGAAAGGCGAGCAAATCCTCGCGCGGCACGAAGTCGCCGACGACCTTGCCGATAAAGGGCGAACGGCCGAGTCCGCCGCCGACCACGACCTGATAGCCGATCTCGCCCGTATCGTTCTTCACGATGCGCAGGCCGATATCATGCACCAGAATGGCGGCGCGATCATGCTCTGCGCCCGTCACCGCAATCTTGAACTTGCGCGGCAGGAATGAGAACTCCGAATGCAGGCTCGACCATTGGCGGAGAAACTCCGCCGTCGGCCGCGGATCTTCGATCTCATCCGGCGCGACGCCGGCGAAATGATCGGCCGTCACATTACGAATGCAGTTGCCCGACGTCTGGATGGCGTGCATCTCGACGTCCGCCAGCGATTCCAGAATGTCCGGCGTATCGACGAGCTTGGGCCAATTATACTGGAGGTTCTGTCGCGTCGTGAAATGGCCGTAGCCCCTGTCCCACTTATCCGCGATATCGGCGAGCCGGCGCATCTGCCGCGCCGTCAGCGTGCCATAGGGAATAGCGACGCGCAGCATATAGGCGTGGAGTTGCAGATAGAGCCCATTCATCAGCCGGAAGGGGCGGAACTCCTCTTCGGTCAGCGCGCCGGAAAGTCGCCGATTGACCTGCTCACGAAACTCCGCCACCCGTTCACGCACGAAGGCAGAGTCATATTCATCGTAACGATAGGTGGTCATCGGCGCATTGGGCCGCTGCGCCACACGCAGATCGACCGCTGTCATAACGCGCCCTCGCCCGCCTGCTTGCCGAGATCAAGGCGAACGCTCGGTCCCTTCACGCGCATCTTCTCTCGATAATGTAACGGCGTCGGCGCGCCATCGCTCCCGATCTCGACATCGGCGAGATAGACGTCGACCACGCGATTGGCTGAAATGTCGCGCTTGCCCAAGGTTTCGAGCTCCGTCGCCTCGTCGGCCTTCCGGGCGATACGCGCGCGGCGGTGGTCGCGCTCCCAGCCCGAGGAGCCGAGAAACACCACTTCGCCGTCCGTCAAATTCGACGCGATCAGGATCTGGGGATGTTTGAAGACGGGCATCACGTTTCCTGCGCCAGCTTTAGCCGAAGGCCGCTCATCTCATCGGACCAGATGATCTGGCAGGAGAGACGCGAATTTTCGTAAAGCATTGGCAATTCATCGAGCTTTTCGACTTCCTCTTCGCGCGGCGGCGGCACGCGGCGGGCCGATTCCGCGTCGAGGACGACATGGCATTCCGCACATGCAAGAGCGCCGCCACAGGTGTTGTCCATGCCGACGCCATGGTCGCGCAAGATCTCCATCAGCCGCCAGCCTTCGACGGCTTCGAGTTCATGGACAACGCCGTTGCGATCCTCGACGTGCAGGGTCGGCAGACTCTGCTGCGACGATTCGGCGGGCCGCCGCGCGACGATATTCTCGATATTGCTCATGCCTTGACGCGCCGACCTGGTCCGCGCCAGCCAGCAGCCACGGACGTTCTGTATTTCGAACGCATAAACCTCCAAACCGCACGAATGTCAATTCACGATCATATTGTGGTGCTTGTGTTTAAATACATATTTAATGTGTTGTTTTGAGCGCGTCACAATTGGAGCGCCATCCGCGGTTAGCTGAAACAGAGCATGACAAGCGCTAAAAACCATGTTTGTTGAGCGCTTGTCATTCATAAACAGCGGCGCCAGCGCGACATGCGATAGGAGCACCCATGGTTAAGAAGCCTGTCAAAATCACCAGGGAAGCGCCAGCGAAACGGGAGGCTGAAAGCCGGCCGCGTAAGGTCGAGGCTCCGGCCGCCGCCGCGAACGCCGCCGCTCGCCCGGCGGTCATCGTCGTTGGCGCGGACAAGGGCGGCGTCGGCAAAACCACGATCGCCAGAGCCATCCTCGACTTTCTTTCGCTCAATGACATCCATACGCGCGCGTTCGACACCGAGACGCCGCGCGGAACGCTTCATCGCTTCCACCCTGACGAGACGATGATCGTCGATCTGACCGAACCCTCGGACCAGATGAAGATCATCGACACGCTGAATACGTCGCAGGCCAAGGTCAGCGTCATCGACGTGCGCGCCGGCGGGTTGAGCCCGGCGCTCGGGGCGCTCGACGAAATCGGCTTCTTCGATGCGGTGAAAGGCGGCGAATTCCGCTTCGTGCTGCTGCATGTGATCGGGCCCTCCATCGCTTCGCTGGAGGAGATCGCCGAAATTGCGCCCTATGTCGCGGACGCCAATTATTTCATGGTGAAGAATCACGTCAACGACACGACCTTCTTCGAATGGGATCCACAAACGCACGCGAAATATTTCGAGCACGTCGTCACATCGGGCGAGATCACGATTCCCAAGCTCAGCGAACTTGCCTACGAGCAGGTCGAGCTATCCGGCACGCCGTTCTCGACATTCATCGGCAATCAGGACGCGCAGGGTCGCCCGGCGGAGCATTCGTTCGTGTTGCGCGGCTACGTCCGCACCTGGCTGGCGCGCGTCGCCGACGAGTTCGAACGGGTCGGCTTGCTCGATCTTGTTGGCGATAAGCGGCGATAGAGGTCGCGGCGGCGCGCATCGTCTCCGCGAAGACCACATGGCGCCTCGCACTCTTGCGTTCTTCGTTTGCTCGCCGCACTCGCGAACAGGCGTGACGACAGCGGCGCGTTTGCTGACCGATTATTATTTGTCGCGCAATGTCGACGTGGAAGGCTTTGACACGGATTTCCGGGAGCCGCTTTATGCAGTGTTCTTTCCGGAAGCGACGCGCATCGTCGACATCGGCGAGATCAAGGGACAGATTTCGCTCTTCGACCGCCTCCTCGTCGCCGACGAAACGCCAAAGATCGTCGACGTCTGGCATCGCTCCTATGAGCGTCTGTTCGCGACCATCGCCGAAATTGGCTTTCTCGAAGAAGCGCGGCGGCGCGGCGTTGAGCCGATCGTGCTCTTTCAAACGGACGTCACGGAGAGCGCGGCGAACAGCGCGCTCGTCCTTAAGACCACATGGCCGGATCTCATGATGAGCGTCATCCACAATCGCGGCGCCTCGCCGCTCGGCCGCGACTCCTTGGCCATTCTCGCGCGCTATCCAGCGAGCGGCAAATTCGTGATCCCGCGCCTTGAGGCGCCGATCGCGCGCGCGCTCGACGACGTCGATCTGTCGCTGTCCCGCTTCTCGAGGGAGCCGCCGCCGGAAATGTCCATCGTGGTTCGCGCGGCGCTCAAAGCATGGCTGTCGCCAATCTTCACCCAATTTCAAAGCTTCGAATTGCGGCTCGCGCTGCAGTCGAGCGAATGGCTTCGCTGAAGGACGGGCGCAATGGAATACCGCAAACTCGGCGACAGCGATCTCTCCGTTTCCGCCATCTGTCTCGGCTCAATGACGTGGGGACAGCAGAACAGCGAAGCCGAAGGCCATGCGCAACTGGACTATGCGTTCGGTTGCGGCGTCAATTTCATCGACACGGCGGAAATCTATTCCATTCCGCCGCGGCGAGAAACTCAAGGCTCCTCCGAGCGCATCATCGGAAGTTGGCTCGCCGCACGTAAGAACCGTGACAAGGCTATCATCGCCACTAAGGTCGCCGGCCGCGGCGACGCCAACTGGCTGCGTCCCGCAGGCGCCGGAACGGTTCTCGACGCCAAGAACATCGACTCCGCGATCGAGGGATCGCTGAAGCGGCTACAGACCGATTACATCGATCTCTATCAATTGCATTGGCCGGATCGTTCGCTACCGCTGTGGGGCGCAGGCGGCACGGTCTATCGACGCCCGACGAAGCGCGATGAAATTCCCATCGAAGAGACGCTGGATGCGCTAACGCGGCTCGTCAAAGCCGGCAAGGTTCGGCACATCGGCCTCTCCAATGAAACGCCGTGGGGCGTGGCGCGCTTTCTGCGCGCTGCGGAACTCGGCCTTGGGCCTCGCGTCGTCTCGATTCAAAACGCCTACAACCTCGTCAACCGCACCTTCGAGATCGGGCTCGCTGAGTTCGCTGAGCGCGAGCATGTCGGATTACTCGCCTATTCGCCGCTGGCGCAAGGATACCTCACCGGGAAATATCAGGGCGGCGCGCGGCCGCCCGGCGCCCGCACGACGCTGTTCGAGCGCGCGCAGCGTTATGAGAAGCCGGAAGTCGAAAAAGCGATCGCCGCTTATCTGGCGCTCGCGCAAGATCTTGGAGTCGATCCGGCGCAGCTCGCCATCGCCTTCGTGACGTCCCGGCCCTTCGTGACGTCGAATATTATTGGCGCGACGACGATGGCGCAGCTCAAAGCCGACCTCGCGTCGGTGGCGTTCAGGATCACGCCTGACATCGAGCGGCGTATTGACGCCATCCACCATCTCCACAGCAACCCCGCGCCATGACCGGAGGCGCAACTCTTCGCGCGGAGACGCCTCTCAGCGTGACGCCGAGAGAGCTTCCGGATCGAATGGAATTTGTGCTCGATGAGGAATCGCTCAATCACAATGTTGGAGCAGGTTCTCAGCGAAAAAGTCTGTCAACTTTTTCGGAACCTGCTCTAACGCTCAGGCGTGTCCCGCGTGTGTCGACAGCCGTTGTGGATCGACGCCGATCGAGCGCAGCGCGCGCGCATATTTCGTCTCGAGGTCATGATCGAACAGCAAGGCGGGATCGGTCGGACAATTCAGCCAGCCGTTGCGCTGAATCTCTTCTTCGAGCTGACCCGGATCCCAACCCGCATAGCCGAGCGCGAGCAGCGCGCGGTCCGGGCCGCGCCCTGCGGCGATGGCGCGCAAAATGTCGATCGTCGCGGTGAGTGAGACGCCGTCGTCGATCGGCAAAGTGGAATTGTCGAGGAAGAAGTCCGGCGTATGCAGCACGAAACCGCGGTCGGTCTGCACCGGCCCCCCGGACAGCACCTGGATGTCTTCGGCGCGGCTCGGCAGGCTGATGCGCTCCTGGGGGGCGATCACTTGCAGCTGCACGAGCAAATCGGGAAAATTGCGCACCCTGGCAGCCTGGTTGACGACGATGCCCATCGCGCCTTCTTCGGAATGGGCGCATAGATAGATCACCGAGCGCGCGAAGCGCTGATCCAACATGCTCGGCATCGCGATCAGCAATTGGCCATCAAGAAAGCGGCGCTCGTCGGGACGCCCGCTGCGGCGCTCGCTCACCCTCTCCGCGAAATCTTGCTTCTTGCCGCTCGGCCTCATAGGGTCATGCTACGCCCGCCGCGTCCTCAGGACAAGCGGCGCAAATCACGTAACTGACTGCCTTGACTGGGGGACCGGGGGCGCCCAAGGATCACGATGCGCTCAAAATTCATTCTCTTCGCGCCCCTAGCCGTCACGCTGGCGCAGGTCTTTCCAGCGTCGTCGCTCGCGGAGAACGCGGCCTTTGCCTCTACTGTCGTAAAGGGCGCGGCGTCGAGCGCTCGGCTCTTGTCGGCCGGCCCCCCACAAGGCGGCGCCTACCGCGCCGCCGTCGAGATCGCGCTCGCGCCGGAAACCATCACCTATTGGCGCCAGCCTGGCGAGGCGGGCTCGGCGCCCGCGTTCGATTTCTCAAGATCGGTCAATGTGGCCAAGGTCGAACCCTCCTTTCCCGCGCCGAAACATATCGACGAGGCCGGAACCATGGTGGCTGGCTACGATGCGCGCGTCGTCCTGCCGTTAAAGGTGACGCCGCGCGATCCCAATGCGCCGGTGACGCTCAATCTCGTGCTCGACTACGCCTCTTGCGGCAAGATCTGCCTGCCGGCGCGCGCCGATCTGTCTCTGGAGCTGCCGCGCGACGGCGCTTCGCCTCATGCGGCGGCGATCGCCGAAGCGGAACGGCTGGTGCCAAGGAAACTCACCGCGGCCGAGGCCAAAAAAAACTTTGCAGTCTCGCGTAATAGCGCGGACGGGTCGTGGCGGCTGCGCTACCTCGGACCCGGCAAGGCCGAGGACGTCTTTGCCGAAGCGCCTGAGCCGTTCTTCATTGAAAGCACGCGCGCGGGAGAGGGATTCGAGCTTAAGCTTTTTTCCGGAAGCGAAACCGCCAAGGCCGCCGACGCGACGTTAACGATCGTCACCGACGCCGGCGCTTTCGAGGCCCCGGCGCGGCTGGAGTAAGCGCAACCGCTTCGCCTACTCCACCTCAGCGTCGATGGGCGTCGCAGCTTCATGGTCGAGCTTGGGCGTGCGCTTGAACGTCGATTTGCGCCCTCGCAAGGTCTGGAGAATCTTCGCGCCGTTAGCGAAGGCGAGATAGATCATCAGCGGCGGAATTGACGCGACCGTTTTGACATAGTCGGCGACGGTTCCGCGCTTGAGCGCCAGATAGGGCGGCAGCGTGATGCCAAGCGCCACCAACACCGTCATGATTCCGATTATTTCCAACATCCCGGCGAAGGGCGCGAGCGATCCGTGCAGAATCACGCCAAGGAAGAAGGCGATGAGTCCAATGGCGGCTGTGGGGAAGAAAATCTGATGGGCGATCAGCGAGATCGCCATGACGCGGCGCGTCAGGCTCCATGGCGAACGCCAGATCGGCAGGACGGTCTTTTGCGCGACCTGCACGAATCCGTTCGACCATCGCCTTTGCTGGCGGCGGAAATCGCGGATTCCCTCCGGCACCTGACCGGGAATCGGCGGCTCCGAGACAAACAGCCCATGCCATCCCTGGAGCGCCGCGCGCACGGTGAGGTCGAGGTCCTCGCAGAGCGAATAGTCGGACCAGCCGCCGGCGTCCTCGACTGTCGCGCGTCGCCAAATTCCGCCGGTGCCATTGAATTGAAAGAGCCAACCGGCATGCGCGCGTGAGCGCTGTTCGACGAGATAATGGCCGTCCTGCACGAGGCCCTGGGCGCGCGTCAGCCAGTTTTTCTCGAAATTCTGGAACTCGCAGCGCGACTGCACGAAGCCGATGCGATCGTCGGTCAGAAAAAGCGGCACCGTTCGCTTCAGCCAATTGGGCGGCGGACGAAAGTCGGCGTCGAGCATGGCGACGAAGGGCTCGTCGGTCAGCGTGAGGCCATGCGCGCAGGCGCCCGCCTTAAAGCCCGAGCGATCGGCGCGCCGCACATGGTCGATCACGGCGCCGCCGATGCGCAGCTCCGCCGCCACTGCGTCCGCCCGAGCGCTTGTCTCGTCCGTTGAATCATCGAGAAGCTGAATGCGCAGCCGGTCCTTGGGCCAGTCGAGGAGCGCGACGCAGCGCAATGACTGCTCGGTGACGAGCGGCTCGTTGAAAACTGGGATTTGTAACAGGACTCGCGGCAGATCCGAGTCAGGCGTTGCGGGCGCCTCCGGGTCGCGCACGCCGCGCAGCTGGTCGTAACAGAAGCGGCCGATGACGATCAGATAGCCGATTCCGATCGCCATCAGGATCGAAGCGCAGACCATCGCGACCGAGTCGACGAGGAATTGAAAAAGCCCCAGCAAACGGCCTATCCTTCTTCGTGCGGAACCGGCGAGGGCTTGGCCCCGGCGCGCGCATTCACGCTGTCCCTCGCCCAAACCACCTGGTCAGTGACCCAGGCGTTCAACCAGACCGCCAGCATCGTCGCCTCGCGAACCACAAACACAGCGGGCGCGGCCCACGATAACTGCCATCCTTTGGCCACGGAAAGCAATGTCTCAAGCGTAAACCACAGCAGAAGCGTCGCCGACGCGGCGGCAGTTGGCGCGACCCCGACGAGCGGCGCCGCGAGCGCCGATGCGATAACTGCTGGAACCGCTTGGCATATTGGCTCGGCAAGGAATGAGAGGAGTTCGTCGTTGCGGCGGATTACCATCCAACGCAATTGCCGCTGATAAACATCGTCGAACGCGCGCGCGCCGAGTTCCTGGCGCACAGGCCTGTGAGAAAAGACCGGCCGTTTGCCGATCCGCCGCATCGCCTTGGCCAAGGCGTTGTCTTCGCCGACCGTATGGGAAATCGCGTCAAAGCCTCCGGCGCGCAGGAAGTCCGAACGTCGAAACAGCATGATTTTGCCGACGCCATGCCCCTGCCCCAGCGCCGAGGCGAGAAACAGAATGCGGGCATGCGGCCCGTTAATGATCGCCGCCTCGACTTGCGCGGCGAAATTTTCAAGGCGCGCGCAATAGGGAATGGCGCAGACGAGCCCGACCTCGTCCGTCAGCTGCCTGACGTGCTGCGCCAGCGCGTCGGGCTCGAGCAGCACATTGGCGTCCTTCATCAATATGACGTCGTGCGTCGCCCGCATGAACGGCGCATAAAGATTGTCGACCTTCGGACTTACGGCGAACTTCGCTGTCGAGCGGAGAATGCGCGAAGGCACATTCGGGTGACTCGCGAGAATGGCGCGCATGCGCTCGACTGCCGGCGCCTCGACGTCGGTTGCGGAGACGGTCACGTCGAAATCGCCGTAGTGCTGCGTCAGCGCGGACTCTTGCGTGCGATCGAACTGGTCCTCGAGCATCTTGACGGGAAGCACTACCGAGACCGGCGGCTGGTCTCGTCGCGTGGCGCGACGCGCGGCGAGCCAGGGCTGCGCGATGGTCGCCGCGACAGAGACGACAAGCAAGACGACGGCGATCATCCAATAGGCGCCTGCGGCCCACGCGAGGACGATGTAGGCCGTCACGAAATCTCCCGTTCTGGCGTCTCTGGCACTTCGGCGGGAAACTGGCGCATGACGCCGTCGACGAGCGCCGCCGGCAAGAGGGAGAAGAGGCGCATCGCCCAATACATGTAAAGCGGAAAGGCGATGACGTTGCGGCGGCGTTCCAGCCCGTTCTTGATGATGCGCGCGGCTTCTTTGTCGGAAAGGGCGCCGGGCTGCCAGGACTCGACGTCCGCCGACGCCGACGTCTTTTGGCGAGTGCGCGCCGAAAAGGGCGTCTTCACGATGGTGCGCACCGACATGGGCGTCTTCACATACCCGGGCACGATCAGCGCGACATGCACGCCATGGGCCGCGAGCTGGGCGCGCAGGGAGTCGGCCCACATGTGCACGCAGGCCTTCGCCGCACAATATGCCGGCGAATGCGGGAGCGCGCGCACACCGGCCATCGAGCCGACAATGGCGATTCTGCCGCTCTTACGATCGCACATCGGCAGAATTGCCGGCTCGACCGTGTTGAAGACGCCCTCGACGTTGATCTTGAGCATGGCTCGGACCGCCTCGGACGTTTCGAGAAGCTGGCCGGGCGAAAGGCCCGTCGCGACGCCGGCGTTGGCGACCAGAATGTCGATCGGGCGCTTTTCATGCGCAGATCGAACGATGCGCGCCATGGCTTCGCGATCCCGCACGTCGGCGAGGTGAGTCTCCGCCTCCTCTGCGCCGGCAGCGAGACAGGCTTGCGCGGCGGCCTCGAGACGCTCGGCGTCGCGGCCAAGCAAGACAAGGCTCGCGCCTTCTTGCGCATAGGCGAGCGCCAAGGCGCGCCCAATGCCGCTCGAGGCGCCGGTGATAAGAACCCGAACAGCGCTCTCAGCCATAGGCGCGCCCCGCCCGACGGCGCAGCAGATTTTTCATGTGGCCAGCCTCGGCCGCAAGGTCGCTTCGCCGACGATGCCGGGCGCCCGCGCCGCGCCATAGGCCACCAGACGGACGAAAATCTCGTTTTCGGTCGCGCGCAGCACGCGGCCAGACAACCTGACGGTCTCGCCGCGCAAGATTGGCTGCACGAACTTCCCGGCAATTGAAGCGATGACGAGGTCGCCGCGCCAAGCCCTCAGCATCGGTTCAAATGCGGCAAGAAGCTTCATGCCATGCACCGGCGGCGCGGCCAGCCCGATCGCCGCCGCCACGGCGTCGTCGAGATGCAACGGATTGGCGTCGCCCGAGACCTCGGCGTAGCGCACAAGCGAAGGCGCATCGAAGGGGCCGATGACGGTCTCCGGCAGTATGTCGCCGACCTTGATGGGATCGCTCATGACGCGCTCCCAAATCCCGCGCGCGGCACGAGCCGCAATATGGTTTCGATTCGAGCGCAGGGCTCCCCTTCGGGCGTTGCGACCGTCCCGACCATCGTCAGACGCGGCGGCGTCTCCTCGCTGCTCATGGTGACGCTTAAATCGTAGCTCTCGCCGGCGACGAGGGGCGCGTCGTAGAAGAAGCTCTGCGACTCATGCACGGGCACGACGTCGCGCTTGGCGCAGACGTCTTGCACAACCGAAAAAAGCGAAGGCTCGGCGAGCCAGACCGCCGGATAGGCGAGCGGAACGCTCGCGCCGTCGCCGCCGGTTTCCTGCGCATAGGCCGCGGCGCGCGCCGGATCGACGCGCAACCGAAAAGGTCCCAGCGCAAGCGGCGGGTCAGACGGCATGACGCACGATCAACACGGCGTTGATCCCTCCGAAGGCGAAGGAGTTCGACATGGCGGCGTCGATCTTGTGCTTGCGCGCCGCGTTCGGCACGACATCGAGCGGGCACTTTGGGTCCGGCTCCAGGAAATTGATCGTCGGCGGCGCAATCTGTTCGCGAAGCGCATGTATGGTGATGGCGAGCTCCAAGCCGCCGCTGGCGCCCAGCGCGTGGCCGTGAATCGGTTTCGTCGACGACACCGGCACGACCCGTCCATAATCGCCGAACACGCGCAGAATCGCTTCGGCTTCGGTGATGTCGTTGGCGTGGGTCGCGGTGCCATGCGCGTTGACGTAATGAACCTCCTGCGGAGCCATTCCCGCGTCTTCGAGCGCCAGGGCGATCGCGCTCGACGCGCCTTCAAGATCCGGCCGCACGGGGTCCTTGGCGTCGCTCGTCGTGCCGTAGCCGGCGAGTTCGCATAGGGGCGCGTGGCCGCGCGCCCGCGCCGCCTCCTCCGTCTCCAGCACGAAAACCGCCGCGCCTTCGCCAAGCGACATGCCGTTGCGGCCCTTGGAGAAGGGACGGCACAAATTCGGGCTCAGCACGCGAAGGCCTTCCCACGCGCGGATCGTCGCGTTGATGACGCAGGCCTCGGCGCCGCCGACGATGGCCTTGTCCACCAGGCCCTGTCGGATCATCTGCATGCCAAGTCCGATCGACTGCGACGCCGAGGAGCAGGCGCTGCCGATCGAGAATGTCGGGCCGTGGCAGGAATAGCGCATCCCGAGGGTCGCAGGCGCCGCGCTCGGGATGAGCTTGGGAACGCTCAGCATCTCGGGCCGCGTGCCTTCGACATAATAGCGGTAGATGCCGTCCTCGATCGTCGTCATGCCGCCGATGCCGGAGCCGATGATGACGGCCGTTCTCGGCCCGGCGATGTCCTTGCGTCCGAATCCCGCCTGCGCCACCGCTTCGTCGGCGGCGACGATGCAGAACTGCGTAAAGGGATCGCAGAACGGAAGAACATTGGGTTCGATATAATCGGCGGGATTGAAGTCGGGGACCTGCGCCGCGATCTTGATGCGCCCGTCATAAGGGCGCTCCGTCTTGAGCGGACGAATCTGGGCGACGCCGTCGCGCGCCGCTTCCCATAGCTTTTGCGCGCCGACCCCAGAGGCGCACACCGCGCCCATGCCAGAAATAACGACGCGGCGCCCTTCGGCCCGCGCTCGCGAGAATGCCATTTACTGCTTCTCACGCTCTTTCTGGATGTGGTCCGCGATCGCCTCGATCAGACTTTTGACGTCCTTGGCTTCCTGCAGCGACCCGTCCATGGGGATGTAAACGTTGAACTTCTCCTCGAGCGCCGTGAGAATCATAACGATGTCGACGGATTTGAGGTCGAGGCTCTCGATTGACGCGTCGGGGGTGATTTTGCTTTTGTCGACCATGCCTTCCGACGCGATCACTTCGATGATCTCGTCGACGAGCTGATTCTTGTCCTGCGGATTATCAGTCACGAATCCCTCCGTTTCAGGCTCTGCGCCGCCGACGACAACCAGCGCTCGCGACGCATTGACGCGGCAGCGCCGATCCGACGCCTTATTCGGGCGCGTGGCCAGAACCGCCCGCCTCTGGCTCTTCCGCTCCAGCGCCCCGTTCCCGCCCTCGGGCGCAGTCGGCACTGGTTAAGGCGTTTGGCCTCGAAAATAAAGCCCGCCGCGCTCTCGGCGGATTTGCAGTGGCCCGGCGGAGCGCTTCATGCGAAAACGCCGCCCGAAACAACGGAGGGCGACAGCGAACATGACGGGACAGGAGACGGCGCTGGCGGGGGTCTTTCCGCAGGCCACTGACGCGCAGTGGCGCGCCCTTGTTGAGCGGGCGCTCAAAGGCGCGTCCTTCGAAACGCTCGTCTCTAAGAGCTATGACGGGCTTTCCCTTGAGCCCATCTACGCCCGCGCCGCGGGTTCGCCGGTCCCCGTTCTACGCAAAAACCCCGGCCGCTGGGCGATTCTCGCGCGCGTCGACGTGCCGAATGCTGACGCCGCCAACCGTTTGGCGCTGCAGGACCTCGACGGCGGCGCTGACGGATTGCATCTCGTCTTCGCCGGTTCGATCGGCGCCTACGGCGGAGGGCTCGTCGGCGATGACGATGACGCGATCGCTCACGCGCTCGCCAATGTTCGCCTCGACTACGGCATTCCGCTGACGCTCGACTCGTCGCCGCGCGCGCCAGGCGCAGCGCAGGCGCTCATGCGTTTTGTCGACCGCCAACATATTGAACCGTCGCTCACCCGCGTCTCGATGGGCTTCGATCCGCTGGGCGCGCAGGCGCGGCACGGATTCGCTGCGGAGCCCTGGGCGCAAGCCTTCAAGAGCTTCGCGCGGGACGTGAAGGCGGCCGCCGACGCCGGTTTCGTCTATGCGACCGCCGTCGCCGACGCCCGCGTCGTGCATTCGGCGGGCGGGACCGAGTCGCAGGAGCTGGCTTTCGCGCTCTCGTCAGCGCTCGCCTATTTGCGGGCGCTGGCGGACGCTGGAGTCGACCTCGACGCGGCGCGCGGTCTGATCGCGTTTCGATTCTGCGCCGACGCCGACGAATTGTTGGGCGTGGCGAAATTCCGCGCCGCACGTCGCCTGTGGGCGCGCGTTGAAGAGGCCTGCGGCCTCTCCCCCAAGCCAGCGCTGGTCTTCGCCGAGACGGCGTGGCGGATGATGTCGCGGCGTGACCCGTGGAACAATATTTTGCGCGGGACGCTCGCCGCGTTCTCGGCGGCGATCGGCGGCGCAGACGCCGTCGCCGTTCTCCCCTTCACCCAGGCGCTCGGCGCCCCCGACGAATTTGCGCGGCGGCTGGCGCGAGACACCCAGCTCGTGCTGCAGGACGAATCGCATATCGACGCCGTCGACGATCCGACAAGCGGCGCGGGCGGCTTTGAGGCGCTGACCGATGCGCTGTGCGCGCGGGCGTGGGGACTTTTTCAGCAGATCGAGGCCGACGGCGGCCTACCCACGGCATTGGAGACGGGAGTCTTTCAGGCGGGCGTCGCCGAAGCCGCCGCGTTGCGGGCGAAGAACGTCGCACGCGCAAAGGATAAGCTCATAGGCGCGAACCAGTTTCCCGATATTCACGAGGGCGCGCTCGACGTGCTCGCGCCTTATGACGCTGCGGTTGAAACGGCTGAGCCGCCAACCGGCGCGCGAAAGAGCCCTCTGCTCGCGCCGCGCCGTCTCGCCGAGCCTTTCGAGCGGCTGCGTGACGAGTCGGACGTCAGCCTCGCGCAGTTGGGCGATCGCCCGAAGATTTTCCTCGCAAATCTCGGCCCAGTCGCCGCATTCACCGCTCGGGCGAATTTCGCCAAGAATTTTTTTGAAGCCGGCGGCGTCGAAACGGTTTTTGGACCCGAAACCGAGTCCACGACCGAATTGGTCGACGCCTACCGCGAGTCTGGCGCCAAACTCGCTTGCCTCTGTTCATCCGACAGGATCTACGGAGACTCGGCGGAAACGGCGGCGCTGGCGCTAAAGGGCGCAGGCGCTGGGCTTTATCTCGCCGGCCGGCCGGGCGAACTCGAGGAGCGTCTGCGCCATGCGGGCGTGACGGGGTTTATCTACGCGGGCTGCGACATGCACGGCGCGCTGCGGCGCGCGCTTTCGGAGGCCAAATGAGAATTCTAGCGTTGGCGCTTGCGCTCTGCGTGGCGGCCCAGGGAGCGTCCGCCAAGCAGCCGCGGGGCCAAAAGGCGCAGCCGGACAACGAACGAGCCCTGACCGGCCCGGTCGGCGATCCAAACGGCAGATGGAACATCGAAGCGACGACGACCGTCGGGGAGTGTCGCAGTCTCATTCCGCCGTCTTTCGACATCGTCGGCAATAAAGTCGCGGCAGCGCCGGGGCCGGCCGCCTCTTTTTGGGGCTATGTCGACGAGGAAGGCACAATCGTCGCGCGATTCACCGGCGACGGCGAGCGGGTCGTGCGCTTCCACGGAACGCTGCGGGGCGGCAGGGGCTCCGGCCCTTGGTCATCGTCCACCGACCTTTGCGGCGGAACTTGGCGCGCCTCGCGCAGCGCCGCTGCGGCGCAATAGGGCCGCAGTTTACCGGGCACGCTCCTCGAAGTAGCTGTCGTCGTCGCTCGGGAACAACCCTTCGCCGCGCACCGGACGCGCCGCCTGCACCACCGTCGGCGCGGGCGAATCGGCGCCGGCGGACCGCACGCCGAGCCCGTCGCGCTGGTAGATGTCATCGCGGAACTGGGTGACGCCGTCCGGCGCCGCCCATGCCGTAATATAGACCCAGTAGACCGGCACGGCGGGCGTGATCTTGACGTCCACGCGTTCGCCGGAGGCGATGACCTGGTCAATATGGTCGCGGTCCCAGCCGGGCGTCTCCTTCAAGAGCCAGGCGACATAGTCGCGAACGTTCTGAAGCCGGATGCAGCCCGACGAGACGAAGCGGAAGTCGTCGCCAAAAACGCCTTTGGCGGGCGTGTCGTGCATGTAAACGCCGTAGGGATTGGCGATGTCGATGCGCACGACTCCAAGCGAGTTGAAGTCGCCGCCGATGTCCTGGCGGAAGCGGAAATTGAGCGCGTCGAGCGAGCGCCAATTGATCTGCTCGGGCTGCAGCTCCTGATTGTCTTTACTGTAGACGCGGATGTGATTGGCGTTGAGATAGTTTGGATCCGCCTGCATCTTGGGGATCAAATCCTTGCGGATCACCGACGCCGGCACGGTCCAGAACGGATTGAAATTGACCTGGATCGCCTTGGTCTGCATCACCGGCGACTGGCGGTCGATCTTGCCGACGCCGGCCATGTGATGGGTGACGACCTCGCCGTTCTCGACTGTCTCCACCGAAGCGGCGGGGATGTTGGCGGTAACGTAGCGGTTGCCGAGGTCGTGCGAAAAACTGCGCAGACGCACCAAATTGGTCTCGAGCTGCTTCAGCCGGGTCTCAGCCGGCACATTCATCGCCTGAACGGTCTGCTGATTGACGACGCCGGTCGATATGATGCCGTGGCGCGCCTGGAACCGGCGTACCGCCGCTTCGACATAGGAGTCGAACACCGGGCTCGCGCCGGTTTCGGCACCAATGTCGCCGGAGACGATCAGGCGGCGGCGTAACGCCGAGACCGCCGGACTGTTCGACCCCAGCCGCAGCTGTTGGCCGCCCGGCACCTGTGGCCAGCCGCCATTAGCCGCGATTTCGCGCAAACGCTCGATCGCCGCTTCCGTGGCGGCCACCGTATGAGTGGACAGGATGGGGGTCGTCGATCGCGACACGGTCAAGCGGGCGTCGGCGTCATAACGCTGCGCCCATTCAGCCTGTCCGTCCTGGTCCCAGGCGGCTGAAGCGGGCGTGAGGGCGACTGCGGCAAGGACGAGCGCCGCGCCGCGGGCAAACTGGATAATTGCGGATTCTCGCACAGATCGCTCCAATCGCATCGCCGGAGCATGCTCCGGCGGTCAAGCCGAAAGACGACGCCGCCTAGAGGACCGCGCCGGCTCTTTCGATCGAGTTGTGCATCTTCGGCGTTAACAAGGCGCGAATAGTCCGGCGATTTTGTGGCCTGCCGGCGCGCGACGAACGGCCGCCGCCCAGCCTTGGCTTCCAACCCTGCCGGCTAGCCCACGCGGACCCAGCCGCTCATGCCCAGGCGCTCTTGAGGCAGGAAGCGCGACTTATATTCCATTTTGCGCGAACCTTCGACCCAATAGCCAAGGTACACATGCGGCAGACCAAAGGCGCGGGCGCGCTCCGCATGATCCAGAATCATGAAGGCCCCGAGCGATCTGTGCTCGAGTTCAGGCTCATAGAAGGAATAGACCATCGACAGCCCGTCCGAGAGCCGGTCGGTCAAGCAGCAGGCGACCAGCGCGCCAGTCTCGCCATTGCCTTGGGCGAGACGATATTCGACGAGCCGCGTGTCGACGTGGCTGTCTTCGATCATCATCTGATAGTCGATCATGCTCATGTCGGCCATGCCGCCGTCGGAATGGCGGGCGCTGACGTAGCGGCGAAACAAGGCGTATTGCTCATGCGTCGCCCGCGCCGGCCGTGTTTCGGCGACAAGCTCGGCGTTACGCCTGCGGACGCGGCGCATGCCCCGCGAGGGCGTGAATTCGTCGATCTTGACCCGCACCGAGACGCAGGCTCGGCACTGCTCGCAAGCGGGGCGGTAGGCGATGGTCTGCGAGCGACGGAAGCCGGATTGCGTCAGCGTGTCGTTGAGCGCGGGCGCGCGCAGCCCGATCAGATGCGTAAAGACCTTCCGCTCCTCGCGCCCCGGCAAATAGGGGCACGGCGCCGGAGAGGTCAGATAGAATTGCGGCGCGTCGCGCGGCTCTTTCGTCACGCTCTAAGATCCCAGATTCAAAACTAATCTAGAGCGCCCATGTGGCGTGCGCCAACGGAGATTTGCGGCGTCGAAGTTGCGGATTTTAAGACGAGCGCCGTAAAACGATGACGTCCGCGAGCATGTCGTGCAGGCAGCGCTTGTCGCCTGCAAACAGCGAAACGAGCAGCAGCGGCGGGAATAGCCAGGTGACATAAAACAGCACGGCATGGACGGCCGCCTGCAGAAACGGCACCGGCTCGCCTTCCATAGTGCGCATCTCCAGGTCCATGAAGGCCATGCCAGGCGTCGCCATTCTCCGTCCCGACACTGTCAGGCCGTTGTAGAAAAAGGCGACGATGGGGAACAGCGGCGGCAGGATGAATGCAGACAATCCGGCGCTGAGGATGAAGAGGGCGACGAACAGCGCCGCCGACATGCTGGCGACGAGAATCAAATCGAGCGTGACCGCGATGATGCGGCGCGTCCGGACGCCCTCGAGCGCCTGTGGCGGAATGTAAGGCGCGGCGCGCGCCCCGATTGGGGCCATCGGGCGCTCGCGACTGGAAAAGGGATCCCGCTCGGTCATCAATTTACGGCCTTTCTGGTGGCCCGCCAAAGATCGGCGACCTTAAAGCCGGTTTCAAGTGCGCCGCTCGGGGTGGATATCGTGCGAACACGCGAAACGAGCTTGCCTCTCCTCGCGCCGTGAGCGTAGCTTCTTCCTTTAATTCGCAAAACTTTTGGAGTGGAATATGTTTAAGACGATCGTCCTCTTTTCGGACGGAACGGGTAACAGCTCGGCGTCGCCATTTAAGACGAATGTCTTTCGACTCTACGCCGCGCTCGACATGACGCCCGACAAAGGTCAAATCGCCTATTACGACGACGGCGTCGGCTCGTCACAGCATCGCTGGCTCGCCGCCATCGCCGGCGCTTTCGGCTTCGGGCTGAAGCGCAATGTGCTGGATCTCTACAAATTTCTTACGCGTCATTACCGTGACGCGATGCAGACGCTGGATCTGCCGCCCCGCGAAACGTCTGGCGGAAAACTCTATCCGCCTAAGATAGCCTGTTTTGGCTTCAGCCGCGGCGCCTTCACCATCCGCGTGCTCATCGGCCTCGTCGCTTCCGAAGGCCTCCCGGTCAACGCGGATTCGGAAGCGGAACTCAATAGGCTGGCCGAGCGCGCCTATCAGCAGTTCCGAGCACAACATTTTCACACCATTCTCAGAATCGAAAATATCTGGCGTTGGTTTCGCGATAAAGTCGTGATCCCCTTTCTCGACCGCAACGACGACCGCTACGATCGCGGCAAGAACCGTCAGGTCGACGCGATCGACTTCCTAGGCTTGTGGGACACGGTCGGCGCCTATGGCATGCCGGTCGAAGAGCTGAGGGTCTTCATCGACAAATTCATCTTTCCTCTGACCTTCAGCAGTTATGATCTGCTGCCGATTGTCCGTTTCACGCGTCACGCTCTTTCAATCGACGATGAGCGAGACGCATTCACTCCAATCCCTTTCGACGATGCGGACGTGCGTCACGAAGCCGCGCGTCAGCGCAGTGCGCTCATCAACCAACTCGTCGAATGGGGAGTGAGCCGAGATCAAGCGGAAGACAAGGCCCATCAGGAAGTCTGCGAACGCAGCCAGCAAATCTGGTTCGCCGGCGTGCACGCAAACGTCGGAGGCGGATATCCCGACGATAGCCAAGCCATTCTGCCTCTGCGCTGGATCATGATCGAAGCGGAAAAGCAGGGCGTGGTTTTTCTCGACTCCTTCAGGAAAGACGTGGTCGCTAAAGCGACCGCCTTTGGACAGAGTTACGATTCGCGCAGCGGGCTAAATGCGCTCTACCGGTATAAGCCGCGGGATATACCAGAGATTTTAAAGCAAGCCCGTCAGCTTACGCTAAGAAAACGCCAGGAGGGCTCCGCGGCAATAGCTGCCGTTCCCCCGCCGCGGCCTTTGATCCATGAGAGTGTGATCTACAGAATGGCGCTGCGGTTTGAAGGCTATTCTCCAATCGCGCTCCCGCAGCAGTTCGATGTCGTCGACAATACGGGACGCCCTAAGGCGTTTATTGATTTCACGGCGGACGCGGGGTCGCGCCAAGGCAGATTCGCGAATGGCGAGCACGCCGGAACACATGCGAGAATGGCTGGGCTGGCGGAACTTGTGGACAGATTGAAGCCGCCTACACAAGAAGCGCTCAGTCTCGTCAAATGCGCGATCTTCTGGCGACGCGTTTCCTATCAGGTCACGATCCTGTCGCTCATCCTACTCTTATTGATGCCCTTGCTTGATCGACGGGAGCCTGACCTAAACAATCCCTTTACAAGGTTTTTCGATTGGATCGTTGGCTTTGTGGCCGGCTACCTTCCCGGATTCCTGTCGCCATGGCTCGACGCTTTTCGACAATACCCGCTAGGCGCGGGTCTGTTGCTTCTGCTTTTGAGCCTTTCGTTCTGGTGGGGCAAGCGTTTGAGACGCACGATCGCGGATCGTTCCCGCTTTGCGTGGCATATGACGACGCGTGCGTCGCAAGGCGTGCTGGCCCGTCGTTTTTGGGATCCAATCGCCACTGTCCTTTTGAATTCGAGGCTCGCCAACGGCGCTTGGCGTTTCGCCTCCAATATCGCGGCGCCCAGCGCTTTATTCGCAGTGGTCGCTCTCGCTGCTCTCTTTCTCCTCGATCGCCTCTATTTCCATTACCGCGCCTCTCAAGGCGAGGTGTGTCAAGGCTCCCCGACGACCGAAGGCCTGTCAAGAGAAGCGACTTTGGACTTTTTTGTTGATCGACCCTGCACCGCCACGGGCCGCATGCTGGAAAAGGGCCGCTATTACGCCGCGACTTTCACGATCGAGCAAGATTGGAAAGATGCGACGCTTCCGGCCAATCTGGGCGGCCTCAAGCGCGACGACCTCTCACTCGACCAGAAAATTGGTTTTTTTCTCATGGGGCTCGGGATCAAACGCGTGATGAGCGAGCCATGGATGAAGCCGATTCTGCAAGTAGGTCCAAGCGGCTTCGATCTTATTCCCGGAGAACCGTATTTTCCCTTCGTCAACGGCTCGCCGAGGAATAACATGACCGTGCGCTTCAAGTCGCCAGCGGACGGCGAACTCTTCCTCTATGTCAATGACGCCTACACGGGCTTCATTCCGGTTGCGGCAATGTTCGGGCAGCAGAACTCCGACGGCAATCTACGCCACACCTATGGCAATAATGTCGGCAAAGCGCAGATCAAGATTGAGCCCCTGCCTGCGGAATTCGGGGATTAGTGGCTCTGCCGCCTTGACGAGCGCCGCCGGTTTGTCGCAAGGCTCGCGCCTAGCCGGCGCGCGCCCCGCCCGCCCGGAGCAGCCTCGGGAATTGCACATGACCAGCAACGCCGTCGACGGCGGACATTTGCGCGCCTTCATCGAGCGGATCGAGAAGCTCGAGGAGGAGAAGCGTGCGATCAGCGACGACATCAAGGACGTCTACGCGGAAGCGAAAGGGACCGGGTTCGACCCAAAGGTGATGCGCAAGATCGTGTCGCTGCGCCGTTTGGATAAGCACAAGCGGGAGGAAGAGGAGGAAATCCTCGACCTCTATCTTTCCGCGCTCGGCATGGAATAGGCTCAATCGAACGCAAAGAGGACTGCCGCTTGGACGGCTCGCCTCATGCGCGGCAGCGGCGCAAGTCGAGACCTTCCACATGGATTTTGGCGCGCAAGATGACGTCGTGCGCTTTCTCGCCTCGCTCGAGGGTGGCGCGGAGCGAATCGTCACGACTCACATTTCGGTCGTCGCACTCTGCGGAACGCGCGCCTATAAGCTGAAGAAAGCGGTGCGCTTCCCCTATCTCGACTTCTCGACGCCGAGCCGCCGATGGGAGATGTGCGCGCGTGAAGCGGCGCTGAACACAAGCTTCGCGCCCGAACTTTATCTCGGCGCACATCGCGTGACCCGCGAGGCGGATGGGCGCCTGGCGCTCGACGGCGCGGGCGAGATGATCGACGCCGTGGTCGTCATGCGGCGCTTCGCCGACGAAGACCTCTTCGAGCAGATTGCGAAGGATGGCCGCCTGACGCCCGTGATGGTGGAGGCTCTGGCGCGTCTAATCGCCAAGACCCACGACGAAGCCGGGCCGAATGATGAGAAGGGCGGCGCGGCGGCGATGCGCCGGACTCTGGACGATACGGCTTTGAGCTTGCGCAACGCGGCGCCAGCAAGCGCCGAGCAAATCGATGCGCTCGTCGCGCGCCTCAACGGAGCGCTCGACGCGCAAAGCGCGCTTCTCGACGCTCGAAAGGCGCAGGGCAAGGTGCGCCGCTGCCACGGCGATCTGACGCTGCGGAACATCTGTCTGTTCGAGGGCGCCCCGACGCTCTTCGACTGCCTCGAGTTCGACGACGAGATCGCAACGATCGACGTGCTGTATGACGTCAGCTTCCTGCTGATGGATCTGTGGCGGGTCGGCGCATTTGGCTGCGCCAATCTGGCGTTGAACCGCTATCTCGACGCGCGCGACGAAACTGACGGCCTACCGCTGCTTCCCTTCTTCATGTCGCTGCGCGCCGCCATCCGCGCGCATGTCGAGGCGTCGCAGCACAACGCCGAACGCGCGCGCCTCTACTTCGATCTGGCGATGACGCTGCTTGCGCCGGCCAAAGCCGCCGTCATCGCGATCGGGGGGCTGAGCGGATCGGGTAAGTCGAGCGTCGCCGCGGCGCTCGCCGCGCGGGTCGGATGTCCGCCCGGCGCGCGCGTCATCAACAGCGATCGCATTCGCAAACGGCTCTTCGGCGTCGCGCCGACCGCGCGTCTTCCGCAGGAGGCCTACGCGAGCGCCGTGTCGGCGCAGGTCTATGGCGAAATGTTCGAAATTGCGGCGCGAACGGCCGCGCGCGGCTGGCCGGTGATCGTCGACGCCGTCTTCGACCGTTCTCAAGATCGCGAAGCGATTAAAGCCGCGGCCGAGCGTGCGCGGGGGCCGTTCCTTGGGGTCTGGCTCGATCTCGATCTCGACCGGCGCGCGGCGCGCGTCGATGCGCGCATCAACGACGTGTCCGACGCCACGCGCGACGTGCTCGAGTCGCAAATGGAAAAGCCGACCGGCGAAATCGAATGGTTCAAGATCGACGCGTCGAAGGAGGCGACGCCGATCGCCGCCGAAATTGAGAATGCTTTGAAGTCGTCATCGCAAACCGCCAAACTGTGATGTCATTCCCCACGCGCGCGAAGCTCGCGATCGGGAATCAAGAACGAAACCCATCACTCATGCCATTGCTCTCGATTCCCGGTCAGGCCTTCGGCCTGCCGGGAATGACAATCGGCAAGCGCCTATCATTGCGGAGCGCGTGAGCGATCACGGCTTACGGAATGAGCACCGCGGCGCCTTGCAGGCGTCCTTCACGCAAATCGGCGAGCGCGTCATTCGCCCGCGCCAGAGGATAGCGCGTCGTATGCATCTTCAGCGGCATCGTCGGCGCGAGCGCGAGAAACTCGCGCGCGTCTTCGCGCGTGAGATTGGCGACCGAAAGCAGTCGCCGCTCTTCCCAGAGCAGTGCGTAGGGAAAGCTCGGAATGTCGCTCATATGAATGCCGCCGCAAACGACCGCGCCGCCTTTTTTCGTGGCGGCCAGTGCGCGCGGGACGAGCGCGCCAACCGGCGCGAAGATCAGCGCGGCGTCGAGCGGCTCCGGCGAGGGCGCGTTGGAATTCTGCGCCGACGCGGCGCCGAGCGACAGCGCAAAATCGGCCGCCGCCTGATCGCCGGGCCGAACAAATGCGTGAACGCGCTTGCCTTGGGCGATCGCAACCTGAGCGATGATATGGGCGGCGGCGCCGAAGCCGTAGATGCCGATCGCTTCCGCCGGACCCGCCATCTTCAATGTACGCCAGCCGATGAGGCCCGCGCAGAGCAGCGGCGCGAGCGTCGCCGGATCGCCGGTGTCCGGCAGTGGGAAGCAGTAGGATGCATCCGCGACGGCGTGCGATGCGTAGCCGCCATCGCGCGTGTAGCCGGTGAAGAGCGGATCGTCGCACAGATTTTCGCGCGCGCTCAGACAGTAGGGGCAATGCCCGCAGGTGTGGCCAAGCCAGGGAACGCCGACCCGCTGCCCAAGCGAGAGACCGGTCACGCCAGGACCGATCGCGTCGACGCGCCCGACAATTTCGTGGCCCGGAACGATCGGAAGCTTCGGCTGAGTCAGTTCGCCGTCGACGACATGGAGATCCGTGCGGCAAACGCCGCAGGCCTCGACCTTGAGCCGCACGTCGCCGACGCCGGGCGACGGGATCGGCCGCTCCTCCATGACGAGCGGCGCGTGGGGCCGCAGCAGGATCATCGCCTTCATATTTGTCATTTCAGCGATTTCCTGAAAAACAGCCGCTGATGTCCAGGCGGAAAACCGACGATCTCGCCCGCGTGCGCAAATCCGATATCTTCATAGAACGCGGCGGCCTGCGGATCGAATGTGTCGACATAGATCCCGACGCAGCCGCGGTCTTTGGCCAGCCGCTCGGCCTCCGCCATCAGCCGGCGCCCCCAGCCGCGCCCACGCTGCGGCGCATCAACCCAAAGATGACGAACGTAAAGCCAGCGCCAGTGGCAGACGCCGTTCAGCCCGGCGATGAGCGTCCCCTGCGCGTCGCGCGCCGTGATGCAGAGGGGCGTTTCGTCGCGCGGGCCGAACTGGCGCGCCATCTCCTCGCCGAGCATTGCCGCAAGCTCGCCCGACTCCGCGGACTCGACCGAAAGGGCGATCTTCTCAATGTCTTCCTTCTTGATCATGATCGCGCCGTGAGACGGGTATTCGGTTTGCTATTGTGGGCGTGCGTCGCCGGCGTCGCAACGGCGCGCGGCGAAGACAGCGCCTGCGCTCCGGTCGAGATCACGCCCGGAGGTCCGCCGACTGGTGAGCGAGTACGCGCCTATGCGCCGATTTTCGACCTCTGCGCCAAAGAGGGGGCGTCGCGGCTGGCCATCCGACGGATGAACGTCGACGGCGCGCCCCTGCTCCTCACGGTCGACCCGCAATCGCTGCAGACGTCGCTGGAGCGGGCGGCATGCTGGCGCTGCGAGGAGACGACCGATGCGGCGCAAGCCGAGACTCGCTATCTCAAGGCGCTGCATCCGCCAGATGATCCAACGCGTCCGCCGGCCCTCATCAACGCCGGCCTCATTCACGGCGCCGGCGGCGGCGCCTTTGTGACCGGCGACCTCTGCCCGAGCCGCAAGCCGCTGGACCGCGCCTTTTTCGAAGAACTCGCCGCGCAGGGGCCGCGCACGCCCGTGATGATCGCCGTCTCCGGCGGCTGGATCGCCCGCCACGGCGCCGACTTCGCGTGGCTGCGCGAGAAGGCGCGCAGCGGCGCGCTCGACATCGCCTGGGCCAACCACTCCTACAGCCATCCCTATGTTCGCCGCCTTCCTGACGGTCGGAATTACTTCCTGCGGCCGGGCGTGGACGTCGATCGCGAGATTTTCGAGACCGAAAAGCTCATCATCGCCCAAGGGGAAACGCCGTCGGTTTTTTTCCGCTTTCCGGGTCTTGTCGCCGACGGCGCGCTGCTGGAGAACGTCCGCAGCCGGCATCTCGTCGCGCTCGGCGCCGACTCCTGGCTGGCGCTCGGCCTAAGGCCCCGCCCCGGCTCGATCGTGCTCGTGCACCCAAACGGAAATGAGCCGGCGGGTCTGCGTCTATTCTCGCGACTCATCGAGAGGGGCGCGATGCCCCTGCCCCTGCGCCCGATCAATGAAGCGCCTTGAAGCGCCTTCACGCGGGAAAGGCCCTTACATTGACAAGGTTTCCGGCGGCTCTTATCTCTCCGGCGGAAAATGCCGCGTCGATCCTGGCGCCCCGCCGTTGGCGCGATGGCGCAGGCGGATGTTATTCATGCATTATGTGACGTTCCGCCGGCCGCCATTCCCCGGCGCGCCGAGAAGGCGGCAGACGCTGCGCGGGAGAAAGGTTCGCAAGAATGATCGGCGCACTCGCCAAGAAGATTTTCGGCACGGCGAATGATCGCCGGCTTAAGACCTACGCGCCGAAGGTCAACGCGATCAACGCCCTGGAGGCGGACGTCGAAGCGCTGACCGATGATGAGCTACGGGATCGCACCCGCCAGTTCCGCGAAGAGCACGCCGCCGGCAAGTCGCTCGACGATCTGCTCGTTCCCGCTTTCGCCACGGTGCGCGAGGCGGCCAAGCGCACCCTCGGGCAACGCCATTTCGACGTCCAGCTCATCGGCGGCATGGTGCTGCACGAAGGCGCGATCTCGGAGATGCGCACGGGCGAAGGCAAGACTCTCGTCGCCACGCTCGCCGTCTATCTCAACGCGCTCGCCGGCAAAGGCGTCCATGTCGTCACGGTGAACGACTATCTCGCCAAGCGCGACTCCGAATGGATGGGGCAGATCTACAGATTCCTCGGCATGAGCGTCGGGGTCGTGGTGCATGACCTCATGGACGAGGATCGCGCCGCCGCCTACGCTTGCGACATCACCTACGGCACCAACAACGAATTCGGCTTCGACTATCTGCGCGACAATATGAAATATGAGTTCTCGCAGATGGTTCAGCGTGGACATAATTATGCGATCGTCGACGAAGTCGACTCGATCCTGATCGACGAAGCGCGCACGCCGCTCATCATCTCGGGCGCTATCGACGACAAATCCGATCTTTACAACACGATCGACAAGCTGGTTCCCAAGCTCAACGCCGACGACTTCGAACTCGACGAGAAGCAGCGCACGGTTCATCTGACCGACGCCGGCAATGAGCATATGGAAGAACTGCTGTCCGAGTCGGGCGCGCTGACCGAAGGCGCGCTTTACGAAGCGCACAACGTGACGCTCGTGCATCACGTCAATCAGGCGCTGCGCGCGCATAAGCTCTTCCAGAAGGACAAGGATTACATCGTCCGCAAGGGCGAGGTGGTCATCATCGACGAATTCACCGGCCGCATGATGCCGGGCCGCCGCTATTCGGAAGGCCTGCATCAGGCCCTCGAGGCGAAGGAGCACGTTCAGGTTCAGCCTGAAAACGTCACACTCGCGTCGATCACCTTCCAAAATTATTTTCGTCTCTACGGCAAGCTCGCCGGCATGACCGGCACGGCGTCCACCGAGGCGAATGAATTCGCCGAAATCTACAAGCTGGACGTCGTCGAAATTCCGACCAACCGCCCGGTCTGTCGTCTCGACGAGGATGATGAGGTCTATCGCACCGCCAAGGAAAAGCTCGGCGCGATCGCCGCCGAGATCCAGGACGCCAACGGGCGGATGCAGCCGCTTCTGGTCGGCACCACGTCGATCGAGAAGTCGGAGCAGCTTGCGGAATTCCTGCTGACGCAGGGCTACAAGATGATCGACTTCGCCGATCCCAAGGGGCTGACGGGACTCTACGCAGCGGCGCGCTCCGGCAAGCCGTCGAAGCTTTTCGCGGTGCTCAATGCGCGCTTCCACGAGCAGGAAGCCTATATCGTCGCAGAAGCCGGCGTGCCCGGCGCGATCACCATCGCCACCAATATGGCCGGCCGCGGCACCGACATTCAGCTGGGCGGCAACGTCGAGATGCGCGTGACACAGGAATGCGCCGGCCTCGAGGGCGACGAGCGCGCCAAGAAGGAAGTGGAGATTCGCGAGGAAGTCGCGGACTTCAAAGAGAAGGCGATCGCCGCCGGCGGCCTCTACATCATCGGCACCGAGCGCCACGAGAGCCGGCGCATCGACAATCAGCTGCGCGGCCGCTCGGGGCGTCAGGGCGACCCCGGCCGCTCGAAATTCTTCCTGTCGCTGCAGGACGATCTCATGCGCATCTTCGGCTCCGAGCGCATGGATTCGATGCTGGTGAAGCTCGGCCTGCAGGAGGGCGAAGCCATCGTCCATCCTTGGATCAACAAGGCCATCGAAAAGGCGCAGCATAAGGTCGAAGCGCGCAACTTCGACATCCGCAAGAACATCCTCAAGTTCGACAACGTCATGAACGACCAGCGCAAGGTGATCTTCGAGCGCCGGCGCGAAATCATGGATGAGGAGAGCGTCGAGGAGCAGACCGCAGACATGCGCGCCGACGTGGTCGACGCGATGGTGTCGCAGCACATTCCGCATGACGCCTACGCCGAGGCCTGGGACGTTAACGGGCTCGCGGAAGACGTCAAAACGAAGCTCAATCTCGATCTGCCGGTCGCCGACTGGGCGAAGGAAGAAGGCATCGCCGACGAGGAGCTCAAGGAGCGCCTGCTCGAGGCGGCCGACGCCGCTTACGCGGAGCGCGTTGAAAAGAACACCGAGCCGCTCATGCGCATGATCGAGAAGCAGGTCGTCCTGCAGTCTCTCGATACGCTGTGGCGCGAACATCTCGTCGCCCTCGATCACCTTCGGCAGGTGATCGGCTGGCGCGGCCTGGCGCAGCGCGACCCGCTTAACGAGTACAAGTCCGAAGCGCTCGAGCTGTTCAAAAGCCTGATGACGCGGTGGGACGAAACGGTGACCACGCAACTGATGCGCGTCGAAGTGTCCTTCGAAGCTCCGCCTTCCGCGCCGCCGGAGCTGCCGCCGATGGAAATGTCGCATCCAAATCCCGAGGCGCTGATCGGCGGCGGCGCGCAGCTTGCGCTCGATGATCTCAATACGCGTCTCGCGGGGGCCGATTTCTCGGCGCGCGGGCTTGCGGTCAGCGAGGCGCCCGCTGCACGCGACGCGAACAATCCCGCCACTTGGGGCAAGGTGGGCCGCAATGAGCCCTGCCCTTGCGGCTCGGGTAAGAAATACAAGCACTGCCACGGCGCTCTTGTCTAAGCCGAGGATGCGGACAGCGATGTGGAAGATCAGCGTCTCGGCTCTCCTGTCGACGCTGGCGTCTTCCGCATCGGCCCGCGCCGAGTGGGTGGAGGTCTCCAAGGACGATTTCTCGACCGTCTATATGGACGCCGGCTCGCGTCGGACTTCGCCTGACGGAATCGTCACGATCGACGCGCTCACGGATTACAACGCCGCCTCGCCAAAAGCCGCGGCGTTCGGCCTTGCCGAAAAGGGGCTGTCGGAAATCGAGAAAGTCTCGCTCGATTGCGCCAATCGGAAATACAGGTCCGAGGGCGGCGGTTGGCGGCAGGGCCAGATGGGCGAAGGAAAGATCACCAAGCCCTATCCGCCGAAAGACGAATGGTCGCCGGTGCCGCCCTATTACGATGGACTCTTCGCCAAGGTCTGCGCGCGCGCGTCCTCGGATGAGCGGTCGGATCGATTTGAACCGCCTCGCGCCTGAGAATATAAGCGCAGCGCGGTTGAAGCGCCGCGGATTTCCAGGAGCTTGTCGTGACCGCCATTGATTTTTCCAAAGTGCTCGTCGCTCAGGGCGGCGGCCCCACCGCCGTCATCAATCAGTCGCTCGTCGGCGCCGTGCTGGAGTCCCGCAAATTTCGCGAGGTCGAGCGGGTTTATGGCGCCTTCCACGGCGTTCGCGGCATCGTCAACGAGGATTTCGTCGACCTCACGCAGGAGACGACTCATAATCTAGAGCTCGTCGCCTGCACGCCGTCTTCGGCGCTCGGCTCGACGCGGGACAAGCCGGATCTCAAATATTGTCAGGAAATCTTCCGCGTCCTGCGCGCGCATGGGGTCGGCTGCTTTTTCTATATCGGCGGCAATGATTCCTCGGACACGGTGCGCATCGTCTCGCAGGAGGCCCAAAGCGCCGGCTATCCGCTGCGGACGGTGCATATTCCAAAAACCATCGACAACGATCTGATGGTCAATGACCACACGCCGGGCTTTCCCTCGGCGGCGCGCTGGGTGGCGCAGGCGTTCGCCGGCGCCAATCTCGACAATTGGGCTCTCCCCGGGGTGTATATCGCCATCGTCATGGGCCGGCACGCGGGCTTTTTGACCGCCGCCTCGGCGCTCGGCAAGAAATTCCCCGACGACGGCCCGCATCTTATCTACATCCCTGAGCGCGCCTTCATCATCGACAAGTTCCTCGCCGACGTTAAGGCGACGATGGCGAAATACGGCCGCTGCGTTGTCGCGGTGTCAGAAGGCGTCTGCGACGAAAACCATACCCCCATCGCCGAAAAGCTCGCCAAGGCGGTGGAGCGCGACGATCACGGCAATGTCCATCTTGGCGGCGGCGCGCTGGCCGACGAACTTACCCGCCTCGTGAAGGACCGGCTCGGATTCAAGCGGGTGCGGGCCGATACGTTCGGCTATGTGCAAAGGAGCTTCGTCGGCTGCGTTTCCGACGTCGACCAGCGCGAGGCCCGCGAGGTCGGCGAAAAGGCCGTGCAATACGCCATTTGGGGCGATCGCGACGGCTCGGTGACGATCCACCGGACCGGCTTTTATTCGGTCGATTATCAGTTGACGCCACTTGAAGAGATCGCCGCGAAGACAAAAGTCATGCCTGACGAATACATTAGCCCCTGCGGCACGGACGTCACCGACGCCTTCCGGATGTATCTACGCCCCCTGCTGGGAAGCGGCATGCCGGACGCCTATCGGCTGCGGCTGAATCGGGTTCCCAAGATCCTTACCGCCTGAGCCGTCTGGCGCGGGCGCCTTTCTTGCTTCGACAGAGTTTCCGGCGAAGGTTGCAATTTGGCCGTCGTGTAAAATACACTAACTAGTCATGGTTCTCGGGCGCTCGTCGCTGACGACCGAAACTGGATGGGAAACCGGCACGCCAGCCGCTTCCACTTTTTGTTAGTCTGGCGCCGGTAACACAGGTGTTCGGGCCGATTCGCCCGGCAGGCCGGCCCGATAGGAGAGCAATATGAGCAAAGTCGGCGGCGGCGATTCCAAGAACACGCTTTACTGCTCCTTTTGCGGCAAGAGCCAGCACGAGGTGCGTAAGCTCATCGCCGGACCGACGGTGTTCATCTGCGATGAATGCGTCGAACTGTGCATGGACATCATCCGCGAGGAGAACAAGTCCTCGCTGGTCAAGCAGCGCGACGGCATTCCGACCCCGCGGGAGATTTGTAAGGTTCTGGACGACTATGTCATCGGCCAGTCACAGGCCAAGCGCGTGCTCTCGGTGGCGGTCCACAACCATTACAAGCGCCTCAACCATGCCACCAAGCATGGCGACGTGGAGTTGGCAAAGTCCAACATTCTGCTGATCGGACCGACCGGCGTCGGCAAGACCATGCTGGCGCAGACTCTGGCGCGCATCCTGGATGTTCCGTTCACCATGGCGGACGCCACGACCCTGACCGAAGCGGGCTACGTCGGCGAGGACGTCGAAAACATCATTCTCAAGCTTCTGCAGGCGTCGGACTACAACGTCGAGCGCGCCCAGCGCGGCATCGTCTATGTCGACGAAATCGACAAAATTTCGCGCAAGTCCGACAATCCTTCGATCACCCGCGACGTTTCGGGCGAAGGCGTGCAGCAGGCGCTGCTGAAGATCATGGAGGGCACCGTCGCCTCCGTGCCGCCCCAGGGCGGCCGCAAGCATCCGCAGCAGGAGTTCCTGCAGGTCGACACGACGAACATCCTGTTCATCTGTGGCGGCGCTTTCGCCGGGCTTGAAAAGATCATCTCCTCCCGCGGACGCAACACCTCGATCGGCTTCGCCGCCACCGTGCAGTCGCCCGACGAACGGCGCACCGGCGACATTTTTAGGCAGGTGCAGCCGGAAGACCTGCTGAAATTTGGGCTCATCCCCGAATTCGTCGGCCGTCTGCCGGTCATCGCGACGCTCGAGGATCTCGACGAGGACGCGCTCAAGCGGATCCTCACCGAGCCCAAGAACGCGCTGGTCAAGCAGTATCAGCGACTCTTCGAGATGGAAAACGTCGAGCTCACCTTCCAGGACGACGCTCTTTCGTCCGTCGCGCGCAAGGCGATCGAACGCCATACCGGCGCGCGCGGCCTGCGCTCGATCATGGAAGGAATCTTGCTAGACACGATGTTCGATCTGCCAGGTCTGGAGGGAGTCGAACAGGTTGTGATCGGACCAGAAGTCGTCGAGGGCAAAGCCCGGCCGCTCTATATTTACGCCGAACGCAGCGAAAAGAGCGGCACGAGCGCCTGACGCGCGAAGACGAAGCGGCTAGGCGGCGGCGACGCCGGGCGCAGGTATAAGCTTGGGCGCCGCAGCGCCTTGAATCGATTATTCGCGTAACCATTTGCGTTAACGGGGCCGTCGGGCGCATCCGCCGGCGGTCTTTAATGGGCGCGAAATCGGCGGGCGACCGTATTCGCGGCCTGAAACCAAAAATCGCCCTGCGGTCTCGCGCCGCCGCTTTAGCGGGACGCGTCAAGGACAGGACAAAAAGAATGTCGAACGAAAAGCGAGACGCCGTCACCCCCGGAACCATCGAAAGCTATCCGGTGCTGCCGCTGCGCGACATTGTCGTCTTTCCGCACATGATCGTTCCTCTTTTCGTCGCGCGGGAGAAATCCATTCGCGCGCTCGAAGAGGTGACGAAATCCGACAGGCTCATTCTGCTCGCGACGCAGAAGAATGCGGGCGACGACGATCCCTCGGCCGACGCGATCTATCCGATCGGCACGCTCGCCTCGGTGTTGCAGCTTCTGAAGCTGCCCGACGGCACGGTGAAGGTGCTGGTCGAAGGCGTGGCGCGCGCCAGCGTTCGCACATACACGCGCGCGGACGATTATTACGAAGCGGACGCTGAAGTCGTCGCCGACGATCTCGCCTCTCCGGTCGAGGTCGAAGCGCTCGGCCGGTCGGTGATCGCCGAATTCGAAAGCTATGTGAAGCTCAACAAGCGGGTCTCTTCCGAGGTCGTCGGCGCGGTGACGCAGATCGACGACTATTCAAAGCTCGCCGACACGGTCGCGTCTCACCTGTCGGTGAAGATCGCCGAAAAGCAGGACGTGCTCGAGACGGTCAGCGTCGCGCGCCGACTCGAAAAATGTCTGTCGCTGATGGAGAGCGAGATCTCGGTCTTGCAGGTCGAGAAGCGCATTCGCACGCGCGTCAAGCGCCAGATGGAGAAGACGCAGCGCGAATATTATCTCAACGAGCAGATGAAGGCGATCCAGAAGGAGCTGGGCGACGAGGACGGCAAGGACGATCTCGCCGAGCTCGAGGAGCGCATCAAGAACACCAAGCTCTCAAAGGAAGCGCGCGACAAGGCCTTGGCCGAGTTCAAGAAGCTGCGGCAGATGTCGCCGATGTCCGCCGAAGCCACCGTCGTGAGGAACTACCTTGACTGGATCCTGTCGATCCCGTGGGGCAAGCGCTCCAAGGTGAAGCGGGATCTCGGACAGGCCGAGGAAGTGCTCGACGCCGAGCATTTCGGCCTCGAGAAGGTCAAGGAGCGCATCCTTGAATATCTCGCCGTGCAGAGCCGCGCCAACAAGCTGACGGGACCGATCCTGTGCCTCGTCGGCCCGCCCGGCGTCGGCAAGACCTCGCTCGGCAAGTCCATCGCCAAGGCCACGGGCCGCGACTTCGTGCGCATGTCGCTGGGCGGCGTGCGGGACGAAGCGGAAATCCGCGGTCATCGGCGCACTTACATCGGCTCGATGCCGGGCAAGATCATCCAGTCGATGCGCAAGGCGAAGACGTCCAATCCGCTCTTTCTCTTGGACGAGATTGACAAGATGGGCATGGACTTCCGCGGCGATCCGTCCTCGGCCCTGCTCGAAGTGCTGGACCCGGAGCAGAACGCGTCGTTCAACGACCATTACCTCGAAGTCGACTACGACCTTTCGAACGTCATGTTCGTGACGACGGCGAATACGCTCAATATTCCGGCGCCGCTGATGGACCGCATGGAGATCATTCGCATCGCCGGCTACACGGAAGATGAAAAGCTCGAGATCGCGCGCAGGCATCTCATTCCCAGTGCGGTGCATAAGCACGGCCTTTCGCCCGACGAATGGATGATCGCCGACGACGGGCTGCTCACCCTTATTCGCCGCTATACGCGCGAAGCCGGCGTGCGCAATCTGGAGCGCGAACTCTCCAATCTCGCGCGCAAGGCGGTAAAGGAAATCCTTCTCAAGAAGAAGGAGAAGATTGTCGTCACGAGCGAGAATCTCGCCGACTATCTTGGCGTGCCGAAGTTCCGCTATGGCGAGGCCGAACTCGAAGATCAGGTCGGCGTCGTGACCGGTCTGGCCTGGACCGAGGTCGGCGGCGAACTGCTGACGATCGAAGGCGTCATGATGCCCGGCAAGGGCAAGATGACCGTGACGGGCAATCTGCGCGACGTGATGAAGGAGTCGATCTCCGCGGCGGCGTCCTATGTGCGCTCGCGCGCCGTGGACTTCGGCGTCGAACCGCCGGTCTTCGACCGACGCGACTTCCATGTGCACGTGCCGGAAGGCGCGACGCCCAAGGACGGACCGTCGGCCGGCGTGGCGATGGCGACCGCCATCGTCTCGATCATCACCGGCATTCCCGTCCGGCGCGACATCGCCATGACCGGCGAGATCACGCTGCGCGGCCGCGTCTTGCCGATCGGCGGCTTGAAGGAGAAGCTGCTCGCCGCGCTGCGTGGCGGCTTGAAGAAAGTGCTGATCCCAGAGGAGAACGCCAAGGATTTGGCGGAAATCCCGGACGCGGTGAAGAACCGACTGGAAATCGTGCCCGTCGCGCGCATGGAAGATGTGCTGCGGCACGCGCTGATCTCCCAACCGACGCCGATCAAATGGCAGGAAGACGCCGCCGCCATCGCTAAACACGCGGTCGGCGACGATGACGGCACCGGCGTCCGCGCCCACTGATCGCAGATCATACAACACACTCAGAGCCCCGCTCCTCCAGAGCGGGGCTCTTTGCTTTTGGGCGGCTGGTGCGCGCTGCAGCCCATAGATTGTATGAGCATTTTTGGATGGAGCCGCCATTTCCCCCGGAAAACCAGCGATTCCGGGCCTTTGGCGGCCGGTAAGCCTTGCTTTTCCTGCGATTCGCGACCAACACTCGCCATCGCTGCGCAATGCCGATTCGAGGTCGCGCATTCTTACGCCGGGCGGCTCGCAGTGAAGGAGAAGGAAAAAGCCATGAACAAATTGGAACTCGTTGAGCACGTCGCGGGCGAGACGGAGAGCTCGAAAGCGGCGGCGGCCGCCGCCATCGACGCCGTCATCGACGGCATCACGAAGGCCCTCAAGAAGGGCGACGAAGTTCGCCTCGTCGGCTTCGGCACTTTTTCGGTCAAGAAACGCGCCGCCGGCAAAGGCCGCAATCCGGCGACCGGCGAAGAAATCAAGATTCCCGCGTCGAAGAGCGCCCGCTTCAAGCCCGGCGCGACGCTGAAGACCGCGCTCAACAAAGCCAAGTAGCTCAGGGCGCGGAGGCGCTGGCGTCGCAGGCGCTTTTTGAAACTTCGCACGACGGCCGTCGGAGCTCCGGCGGCCGTAGTTTTGAACCGGCTTGCCTCCCGCCGCACCCGCCCTTAAAACCCGGCGGGCGCGAGTCATGTCAGGGCGGTTAGCTCAGTTGGTAGAGCATCTCGTTTACACCGAGAGGGTCGGCGGTTCGAGACCGTCACCGCCCACCACTGGCGCCCTCGAGACGGCACAGGGCTCGCCGCGGGAATTGGTGTTCCAAAGCCCAGGATTTCGCTTTAGCTTGCTGGGACAAAGAAGGCCGCCCGGATGAGATTAATCAAAACCGTTTTCATCGCGCTCTGCGTCGCCGCCCTCGTCCCCGCCTTCGCGCATGCCGAAGATATGAGCTTTCGCGTCGTCAGCGTGAGTTCCGGCGGCTGCGGCGCAAACTGCCCACAGGTGATCGCGGCTCAAGGCGAAATCGGCCCAGAGACGCCCGACGCCTTCGTCGCCTTCGTGCGCGAAAATGCTCGCGGCGGCAATCTGCACGGCATTGTGCTGCTCGACTCGCCTGGCGGAAAGGTCGTCGCCTCGATGGAGCTCGGCCAAGCCATCCGCAAGCTCGGGATGGCGGTGATCGTCGCCCGTCCCGCGGCGGATCAATCTCGCACGATGGCGCTCGTATCGGGCCGCTGCTATTCGGCCTGCGTCTATGCGCTGATGGGCGGCAGGAGGCGCGTGATCCCGCCGCAGAGCAGCGTCGGCATTCACCGCATGTTCAATTATTCGACGAGTTTCGACATCGCCGAGGGCGGCCTCGTGCGCGAGCGAAATTATGACGATGGCGGCATGCTACAGACGCTTTCCCGCTACGCGGCGATGATGGGCGTGAGCACCGAACTCGTGAAGCTCGCCGAGCGGACGTCGCCCGATAAGCTATACGTGCTGACCGGCGCCGACATCGCTCGTTGGCGGCTAGGGTCGCGCAAGCTCTAGACGCGCCGGATTACAGCCATAATCAGCAACCAGGGCAGCACATGAAACATATTTTCGACGGGCTTGAACGGCGGCGCGCGTCCGCGAGGCTTGGCGGCGGCCAAAAGCGCATCGAAGCGCAGCACGCCCGCGGCAAGCTCACGGCGCGAGAGAGAATCGAACTGCTGCTCGATCACGGCTCGTTCGAAGAATTCGACATGTTCGTCGCCCATCGCTGCACCGATTTCGGCATGGATCAGGGCGAGAAAATCTCCGGCGACGGCGTCGTCACCGGCTGGGGAACCGTCAACGGCCGCGCCGTCTTCGTCTTCGCCAAGGACTTCACCGTCTTCGGCGGCTCACTGTCCGAGACTCACGCGCAAAAAATCACCAAGCTGCAGGATATGGCGCTAAAAAATCGCGCCCCGATCATCGGCCTGTTCGACGCAGGCGGCGCGCGCATTCAGGAAGGCGTCGCAGCGCTCGGCGGCTATGGCGAAGTCTTCCAGCGCAATGTCATGGCCTCCGGCGTCATTCCGCAAATCTCGGTGATCATGGGCCCTTGCGCCGGCGGCGACGTGTACTCGCCGGCGATGACCGACTTCATCTTCATGGTGCGCGACACGAGCTATATGTTCGTGACCGGGCCCGATGTCGTGAAGACGGTGACAAATGAGACCGTCACGGCGGAAGAGCTCGGCGGCGCTTCGGTGCATACGACCAAAAGCTCGATCGCCGATCGTGCATATGACAACGACGTCGAAACGCTCCTGCAGATGCGCAGGCTGATCGATTTCCTGCCCTCCTCCAACCAGGAGGAGCCGCCGGAATGGCCCGCTTTCGACGAGGTCGACCGGCTCGACGAATCGCTCGACACGATTGTTCCGGATAATCCGAACAAGCCCTACGACATCAAGGAGCTCATCCATAAGATCGTCGACGAGGCTGACTTCTTCGAGATACAGGATGCCCATGCGCGCAATATCGTGATCGGCTTTGGCCGCATCGAAGGGCGCACGGTCGGTTTCGTCGCCAATCAGCCTCTCGTGCTCGCCGGCGTGCTCGACATCGACGCCTCCAAGAAGGCGGCGCGTTTCGTGCGTTTTTGCGACTGCTTCAACATTCCGATCGTCACCTTTGTCGACGTGCCGGGATTTCTACCCGGCACGGCGCAGGAATATGGCGGCCTGATCAAGCATGGCGCGAAGCTGCTGTTCGCATATGCCGAAGCGACGGTGCCGAAAGTGACGGTCATCACGCGCAAAGCGTTCGGCGGCGCCTATGACGTTATGGCGTCAAAACATCTTCGCGGCGACGTCAATTATGCCTGGCCGTCGGCGCAGATCGCCGTCATGGG